>BNJU01003415.1_pt1 | contig 37192 bp, 47 predicted proteins | sample 8539281 | NCBI WGS metagenome assembly BNJU01 (sample SAMD00202456, study PRJDB9452) | human saliva metagenome | isolation source: human saliva | place: Japan
AACCGTATCTATTCCACAATCAACAAATACCGACATAACGTAACCTATTAAAGCTCGTTTAATTTTTGGTAGAACCATCAGAGGTGCCACACCAAAAGGAATACGTCCATGGTGGTGCGATACTACAATGGCTGCACAGCCCGCATCTTTACATTTTAGTGCGTCCTGAACAGATAGCACTCCTTTTGCAACAAATGGAACACTTCCAGCAGCCTTTACATATTGCTTTAAGTCGGAGAGAGTTACAGGTCCGAGTGGAATACCATCAACTATATCATATCGTCCGTTGGTACCTGGAACGTGGTCAATATCAATACCCACAGCAATGGCACCATGCTCAATGGCAAATTTTATCTGTTCAAGAATAATGTTATGGTCGGCAAATGGTTTAATAATTCTCACCGTCTGCGCTCCCACTGCTGCAATATCTGCATACTCGTCGTTAGGTTCCATTCCAACCCAATTCACAGTGTTCAGTTCTTTTTGCTGCATAAGCATACTCTTGCATAGGCTTTTCTCGTTCTTCTGTGCTTTGTTAAGATGCGAGAATGCTGGCATCATAATAGGCGAACTAAATTCTTTACCAAAGATAGTAGTCTTTAGAGACAGCTCTACTGAGTCGATAACTCGCATTTCTACATGTATTGAGTCAAGATAATTTCGATTATATACATTTGCATCATCAGCCTTTCCACTTGTTACAGGTATCATTCCTGCTGGTCCAGGATACTTAGTTTTTGCGTTTTCGTTCATATTCTCTTAATTATAGAAGTAAAATTAAATGTATTGGTTCGAATAAAGAAACAGCAAAAACAACTAATATATATTTCCTTTATATTATATGTCAAAGTATATCGTTGCTTGTGTTCTCTATTTGTTTATGTGTTAGCAAAGATACATAAAGATAAAGACTATACAAAACAAAACAGAAAGAAATAATCTGTCAAGTTGTATTTTAAAATACAAATATAAACATACTATATGACTGGTTTCTGCTTGTTCTATTTAATAACATCTGTCAGTATTAAGCGTCGTAGCTCTTCGTGAATTGTAACCTACAAAGAGCCAAACAAAACACAGAAAATACGAGTGTACTATAATTTTTCTCACTACTCGCTTTTCGTTGTTCGTAGATATATACGTGCACTAAATTTTACACTTACGAAACACTCATTTCAACAGTATATAAATGTAGTTTTAAACGATTGTAGCAATACCGTAAGGTAAAAGCAATTAGCTATTTAATATTCTTTTCCTCGCTTGAGACTTATTTTTCAAATTTATTTATCCATTCTTCATCTTGTTCCCACAATGTATTGTCATGCGGTTTAGATTCTGCGTGGTCGCCCTGGTCACTGCCTCTGTTAAAAAGCTTCTCTATTAGAACTGTGTGTTGCTCTACATGTGGTTTTTACATAAATTCTCTTCATTTCCATTTCTACTTTTATTTTCTTATTATTAATATATAGTCATTCCTTAAAAACTATATTGAGGTGTGTCAAAAACTAAGAATTCAGAAAAGCTTCCTTTCATATTAACAGTTTCACTCCCTCATAAATATTAAAGTAACCGTTATCATTGAGTTATTAACTCTTTGGTAACGGTTATTCTTTACAAAATGATAGCTGTCTTTAGCTGAAAACGAGTTTTGACACACCCTCTTCTTTTTATAAGGCACAAAAGAGCTCTCATAGCTCTTTTGAAGTTATATCTGCTCGCAGCTAATAATACATTGATAGCATCTCCCTTTGACACCTTTATAAAAGTTGCGAGATAATTTATGGTCTGCTTTAAGATGTCCTATCGTTGGTTCTATACCTGCTCGTTTACAAAATAGTTTGTGTTTCTTTTTCTTTTGGTGGTAGCTGTCTTTAGCTTTAGGAACGTCTGGAATGAGTATCTTTGTCTGCCCAATCTGCTTTACACCTCTATACCCTCTATCTCCTGCTAACTTATCAACCTGCTTTCCTGTCATCCTTTGGGTTTGTTCCAACGTCTTTTCGATAGTATGTCCATCATATTCATTCCTAAAAGAACATGCACCAATAATAAGTCCTGACCATGAGCGAAGAATAGATACTTTATTACCAAACTCATATTGCTTATGTTCCTTGCCCTTGCTGACACAGACTACATCTGGTTCGTGCAGAGAATATACTTTGTTCTTTGACTTCCTATTCTGAGAAAGAACTCTGTAATATAGCTCAAACATCTTCTCATATCCTTTCCTTCTCCCAAGATTACGCTCTAGCTCTCTTACTAATCTACCTTCTATGGTCTTGAGTTGCCTATCTGCCTTAAGAGCTTTCTTACGATTCTTGGGATGATTACGAAAACGTTGGGAACGGTAAATGCCTTTCAAGGTACGCGTATAACTCTGTCGTAGAGGAAGACAATTGTCATGAACGATCTTCAGAACGTTTTTGATTATCTTTTTATGCAACTTCGCATCTGTAGGATAGGTTATATTCTTCTCCTGCACAGTAGAATCAATGAAAGCAGTATCAAAATGATCTTCGTTATCATGGTCGGTATTAACACGGATACTTTCTGCTAATATTAACTCCATACCTTCCTCGCCTATACGATTTCTGAAGTGAACTAACTCGGAAGCGTCACAGGGTTGTTTTGGCATAAATTCAAGTCCACCACAGAAATATTGGTAGTAAGCATTCTCGCTCCATTGAAAAACAACCATTTCATCCGACACATTACGCAAATGTTTTAAGATTAAAAGACCACACATCATGCGAATTGGATGAGCCGGGCGACCGTTAGTGCTGCAATACAAAGGAGAAAAAGCATTTTCAAAACATTCCCAATTAATCTTATTACTAAGTAGGAAAAGGGGATGTTGATGACTAAGCATGTCCTCTAAAGAAGAGAACATAGAAGCTGTTTGGATGTACGTTTAAGCATAAATATCTGCAAGAATTATAGTGTAAAGGTACAAAAACTTGCAGATATTTGCAAATAATTTATAGCATAATATACTATGAATCAGAGGAATATTAGGGCTTTTTAAGGGTGGACTAATTAACATATTATTCAAAGAATACAAAATAATAAACTGTAAAAAAACTTAATTAAATCTATAAACCTTTTGCAAAATGATGGCAATATATTTTAACTCCCTCCTTGAAATAAAAGGAAACTTTTAGATAAAAATACCAAACCTCCCCAAAAGGCTTATTCAAGATACAATTAGAAAAGGATATCACATCCAAGATGTTTTCTAATCAATACTACTCAAATTGAGGAAACATTTTTGTACCATAAAAATGTAATAAACTGATAATCAGCGTAGGATAAGTTTGAGGAAGTGAAATAAATTTTTAAAACTAAAATAATTGCAGCAGTCTGGTAATGGGTTGCTACAATTTGTTTTATATAATACTATGAAATTAGGTGGGTTAAAGTATTGAAGTGTTCCTAAAAAGAAGTATCTTTGTGCTATGATAGAATCACTCAGAGTAGACTTGTAGAGATTTTTGTTACATATAAACTCAATTTTAGATATGTTAGTCAACAAGGAAAAAGACATCGTACAATGTGCTGCCGAATTAGCTTGCGAGCTACACAAAGGGCAGGTGGACAAGGCTGGGGTTGATTACTTCACTGGTCATCTTACAGCTGTAGCCAAAATGGGCAGTACTTGGCAAGAGCAGGTTGTGGGTTATCTACACGATGCAAGTGAAGATACTCCACATTCTGTTGAAGAAGTGCTTAACTTGTTAGATGCGAAATTAGGAACTCCCTTATCAGATACTGATAGACTTGAACTTGCCGATGCTTTACATTTGCTTAATCATCATCTTGCACCTGATAGAGAAACATATATTCAGCGAATTAAAAGCAATGCCCTTGCAACTGCCGTAAAGATGCACGATCTTACTCACAATATGGATCTTTCTCGTATTCCTAATCCAGCAAAGAAGGATTATGAACGTATTGAACGATATAAGAAGGAATATGATTATTTGAGTGGACTTTGATAATAGATTATTAGGTCTCTTGAAGAATACAACCAATCTTCCCACGACTACGCACACTGTGCTGGCACTCACCACGAAAAGAGCCAGCCAATGTCTGTATTATAACCTACATGAAGCTTGATATGAATATGAAAAATCTTATTTACTCTTTTCAGTAAATTTCTTATCCACTACACTAAGTTTGAAAAACTCTTTGCTGTCATTTTTAACATTTTGCGGTATTTAATTGATTTATAAAGTGTTATAAGTCGTAAAAGGGTGATCGGGTGACAGCAAAATAAAAATAATTCGTGAAAAACTTGACAAAGGGTATCTCTGTTTTGTATCTTTGCAAGCGAAAATAAGGAAGATCTATGATACGCTTAGTATGATTTCCTACAAACTAACGGCATCTTCTTTTTGATTTTGTTTTCTTAAATCTTTTTATTTATGTGTACATATTTTTTTAATATGCCCACAAATAGGGTAGTGCGTTTTATGCACAAATTTCATTTTTGTATACGGAATGACAAATGGATTGGGCAGGAAAAGACATAGCAACAGCTTTGCTTATTTGCGCTTTATCCTTTCTCACAAAATAATTTATCTATTCATCAACTTAAAACAATCATTTATGAAAAGTAAGAACCTTAAAAACATTAAAGCTGAAAATCAGCGAAACAGACAGTCGGAAAGACTTAAAAACGACATTACTCGTCGGTTGCTCAACTATCTTGAGCGGAAGTATGAAATGAGATTCAATACCGCCTTAGGGTGTACAGAAGCTCGCAAGGCTGGGAGTAACGAACCTTTTGTGGCTGTAGATGAACGAATGCGCAATACAATTGCTATTAAGGCGCGTCTTGATGGGATTGATGCGTGGGACAAAGATATTCGACGATATATGGAGTCGGATTTTGTTAAGGCTTTTAATCCTGTGGACATTTTCCTCAAAGGATTGCGAGGACGATGGAACGGAAAGAATCATATTGAAATGCTGGCAGACTGTGTACCTAATGACAACGCACGGTGGGCAGAATGGTTTCACACGTGGTTTCTTGCAATGGTGGCACAATGGTTGGGGCTGAATATCTCACATGGTAACAGTGTGGCACCGTTGCTCATCTCCCGACAAGGCTATCGAAAATCTACTTTCTGTAAACGTCTTCTGCCGGAAGCGTTGCAATGGGGATATAACGATAATCTAATCATTAGTGAGAAGCAGAATACATTGCGCGCAATGACACAGTCGTTACTGATTAATATTGATGAATTCAATACGCTGTCAGCAAAGACGCAAGACGGATTTTTAAAGAATGTTATGCAGCTTGCAAACATAAAAATCCGTCAGCCTTATTGCCAGCAACAAGTTACATTGCCACGCATTGCCTCTTTCATTGCCACGGCAAACGTTTCGAGATGTTTTTAGCGATCCCAGTGGTTGCCGTCGTTTCATAGCAGTTACACTAACAGGTCCTATTCGTTTGCCCGAACACATAGACTATGAACAGCTCTATGCACAGGCTGTTGCCGAACTGGATAGTGGTAGACGCTATTGGTTTGATGAGGCTGATACCCAAGATATTATGGAGAATAACGTGCAATATCAGCAACGTACCCCTGCCGAAGCTCTCTTTTTAGATAGTTTCTCTATTCCTAAAGACCCTAACCAAGGGTGCTTATATGACAGCGACTTCCATTTTTAGCCTACTTCGTCAGCGGTATGGCGAGTCAGCTGAACCTAACAAGTCTTTCTCATTTCGGTCGTGTCCTTGCAAATATCCCGAATCTCCATAGCAAGCATTCTTCGCATGGCACAGAGTATTTGGTTGCAGTACGTAGAAACGCAGTACAGTCTGGTCAGTCCAGCTTGAATTGTTAGTTGCTATCTGAATGAGTTTTCAAAGTTGCTGTCACTACTGTCACTCCATATACACCATAAGTAGTTTATAATCTGTTGTTTATGCGAAATGTTAAAAGTGACAGCAACAAAAACAAAAACAAAGTTATATATAAATGCTATTAATCCCATAAAGTATTTATTAAAAATATTGGTTTATAAAAAAATTCTTTTTTTATTTATTATTAATATGAGTATTTTTATATTATATTTTGCAACGAATTACTGTATCTATGGGAAAGTGTAACTAAAAGCTTATCTATGAGAGAATGCGAGGAAGAACACAAGAAGTTGCTCAATATATCCTATGATTGTGAGGTAGGAATTGTGTGTAACGAGGAACAATACTTTTGTTGTAACAAATATTTTCGTACTAATAAAAATAATATTGCCTATACTATAGTTGGTAACTATTGGCAATGGTTGAAAAAGGAAGTTAAAGTAGGAAAAATTTTTGAACTCATGAGTACCACTCATGGCTTCAAATTTAACACAAATCAGAAAATGTTTAAATAGTTAAGAATAAATAATAATCTGTAATGTGTGATAGATTTTCCAATAGCACATATTAAGTCTTTATACTACCTGCATTCATCACAAAGATTGATGATAGGGCTGTACGTTTCAAAGATATTCAGTACTTATCTTATTGTGAATAAGGAATAAAATAAATAATTTAATATGAGAAGTTTCAGAATTGAGAGTATTTATATATCAGATAATTGTGATAAAAAGTATTGTAAAATACTAAAAAGGGGTATGAGTATAAGTTTTATTCTAATAAAAGTAACTGAGGGATATTAACTTATATGGTGATAATATAAATATATGCGCTCTTGTTGGTAAGAATGGAAGTGGTAAATCTTCACTTCTTGATATGTTATATCGTATAGTAAACAACTTTGGATATTTACTTTTCAAAGGGTGCTATTATGCCTGGAGCAGAAGATCCTATTTTTCTTAAAGGGATCTATGCATCTGTAAAATTTAAATATGGAGATAAAACATTTGAGCTTAAGTGTGAAGATAAACGTATGTCCTTGTATTCAAAATGAGATAGAATCTATATGGAATGATGAATACAATAGAAAAATATAAAAATGTGAAGAGGCTGAAATAATAAAGGAACTTATGATACTGGGATAAATAGTGATAAAGAGGACATAATTAATGTTGCCAAAAATTTCTTTTTACAATAGTAACAAACTATTCTATACAATCTTTAAATTATGAAGATTATGAAGAAGAAGGTCCTTGGATACAAAAAACTTTTTCATAAGAATGATGGCTATTCACTCCCTATAGTATTAAACCCCTTATAGACATGATTACGGTATAAATACAGAAATAGAGACAGAACTTACAAATTATCGTTTATCAGCTATCTTCTTAAATTCAACAGAAGAAAAACCTTTTCTTGACGGCTATAATTTAAATAGATTGGAATATCGTTTTCACCATTTAAGTATTACCGGATTATTTATGCTTTGCCTATCGCCATCAGGGCTATTAATGAACAAAGAGAAGACATATTTTTGAATCTTAAAGACGATTATGATATTATCGGTTTCATAAATGACAGATTCTTAGAAGCATATGAAAAGAAAGGCTCATGTACAAACCTCATTTTAGAAGGATTACACGGTCTTAGTTTAAACTTGTCACAAAATAGTCAGAGCTTCTTATATGGCAGACATGTGTATATATTGTTTATAAAGTTCTATCGTCAACTCAAGTATCCTGATTATGCTCAATATTTTCAAAGTCTCCATAGATTCGAGCACTGTATAAGTTGTGAAGTGGTTAATGAAGGTATGGAAAAATACATTGAAAAGTTAATTGATGATGAATCACATATAGCAAATAAACTGCATCAAACTGTCCAATTCATAAATAATTATGATAAAATTCAAAGAAAGATATGGGGTATATTTGAATGATCCTGACTTTTTCTTTTGATTTTTAGGAATTATTTGAATTCAGAAATCTCTTGATAATATTTCAGACATAATCAAAGAACTTCCTCCACCTATTTATAAGGTAGAGATATTTCTGAATAGGGGTGGGAAAAATGATAAACGTAGCCAAATGGATGAAGTTCCATTTAGTAAATTAAGTTCTGGTGAAAAAAACAATTTGCTTATATGATGAGTACTTATATATATCATTTAATAAATTTAGGGTCTATTCACAGCCACCCAAAACTAACTCAAACGGCTCAAATCGAGTAGCATATTCTATGATAAATATGATATTTGACGAAATGGAGCTATGTTTTTCATCAGAGTATCAACGAACCTTTGTTAATAATCTTGTTTCTTATATTGAAGAGCAGAATTAAATAAAGTTTTTTCCTTTAATATCATTCTAACAACACATTCGCCATTTATCTTGTCAGACATACCAGCATGTAATATTCTTGCTCTAAAAGACGGAGAGCCTGATGAACAGTTTAAGAATAGAAAACATTGGCGCAAATATATATGATATTTTTAAACAATGGGTTCTTTATGGATGATTTTATAGGGGAATATTCTTCAATATTTATAGATGAAATAATAAAGAAATTAAATGATTCTAATGATGATATTTCAGCAAAAAGAACAAGAAATACTTTTTAAAAAAATATCTCTCATTGGAGATAATCTTGTACGAATAAAATTATTAGAAAAATTAGATCAATGTACTAATAATAGATTCAGTATTGAAGAGCGCATAAGAATATTGCAAAAAGAACTATACAACTTAAATTAATATGATACCCTTTAAAGTTTAAAGATGATGTTTGTCCAGAATTCTATAAAGAATTTGCCTCTGATTTTGAGCATAAAATAGAAAAAAGTATAAACGCAATGGATATATAGGTAAAGGCGAGAAAAAAATTATCTTCTCAAACTAAAGATTTTCTTGGTTATCTTCTAGCCAAGAGTGATAAAGACTCTAAAAAGCAATCTTTAGGGAATTATTAGATTGTCACGCTAATGAACTTAAAATCTATGCGGATAATTTGTGCAAACTTTATACTTCTTTGAAAAAGAAAGATAGTAAAGTTTTTTAAACAGATAAAAATTTTTGTGGATAATACTTATACATCATCTTTCAGAAAAGATTATTTTATAAAGTCTTTGGATATTAAAGTTTGTCCATATTGTAATAGGTCTTTTATCGAATGTATTGATAAAAAGATAAAACTGCCCCTATAAAAGGACAAATAGACCATTTCTATTCCAAAGAAAAAAATACCCATTCCTTGCACTTTCAAGATTTAATCTTATTCCTTGTTGTAGTGACTGTAATGGAGTGGGAGGAAAATTTATGGCTGATGCTGATAAATACAAATTGAGTAAATCCTTATTTGTTAGAGGATTCTGATGGGATACTATTTAAGATGGAGATTTTTTTCGAAGTCATTTTGCTAATTTTGAACAGTGCGCAAATTCTATAAAAATTAAGGTAAAGGAAGCTAATCAATCTGGATTAAAACAAAATATTAAAAGTTTTTCACTTACAGAAATATATCAATCACATTGTGATATTGCAGCAGAAATATATTTAAAAGGGAAGTTAAAAGATGCCTTCGACTTATCGTCAGAAAATTATAAATATAATGAAACCTATTATGCCTATAACAGAATACGATTTCAACCAGTTGATATTGAGAATAGAAGATAATCCTCAGCAATTTAAAATAAATCTCTGTCAAAGTTTAAAAGCAGATTTAGCTAAGGATGAAATGTTAATTTGAGAATAATTTAACTCTGTGCCACAAAAAAATAATTCTGAAAACGATGACTAACTATCAAGATGTTTCCTAATCAATACTACCCAAATTGAGGAAACATTTTTGTACCACGTAAATATTCATTACTCCCAGAAATAGCTATTTGCACATACACTTATGGTTTTTGGGTGGGCGTGGAAGAGAATGAGTGCTTTTGTAGAAATGTTTCGTATTGGTTACGGTATCCGTTGAAAACATTTATATCTACATCGCCGTGAATACCTCTTACTTTTCCATCGGGCGAGAGTTGCCAGTAGGTAAGCTTTAATTCTGGTTTATATTCTCCATAGCGAGCAATCCAAACAGAGTATTCGCCTTGTATGTCAATAGCCATTGGCAGATAGCGTTTGGTAAACATTTGACTGATGTAAAGAATAGGACGTATCTTAGTTGCGCTATAAACCGTTTTGAGCCAATTGCGAATATGTTGAAACATTACTGCAGGTCCGCCCATTTTTGCAATTTGTTCGTCGGAAGGTTCTACATCGAGCACTGCAGGCAAGTCTCCTTTTGTAAAAAGGCTATGTTGTAGAAAATATCGAGCTTGTTCTGTGCCTGACGATGTTGTAGAAAAGAAATGATAGGTTCCAACACGTATGCCGTGTTTGTGTGCCTGTAGATAGTCGTTTCTGTAGTAAGGGTTTAGTACTGTGCGTCCTTCAGTAGACTTAATGTATACGAAAGCAATAGGATAGTTTACTTGTCCTGTTATTTGTTTTGTACTTATTTTCCCTAAATCCGTAATTCTGAGTTTTGCCCATTCTATGTTATAGTGTTTTGTTCCTTTTTCATGTTGATGTTTAGACAGGTCTATGCCGTAAATACGTTCGCTATTATGGTTCATACGTTCGCCTTTAAACATTCCATCTTTCCATTCTCCCACTTGTAAATATTCGTGTGGAGCAATGTAGAAACCAAATCCATTGGGTTTACCATTAAGCCAATGTCCATCGTAGAAGCTACCATTATTACCGTGGTGTTGCCCATATCCATTAGGAACAGAGTTTTTAGTTTCGCCCACATAATAGCCTTGTTTGTGGGGCATACCTTTTTGCAGTGGTTGGTTGATAGATGTGTTGGACCAATGCAACAATTTTGTTTTAGCCATTTCAACCGATAGCACAGCCGATTCGTTATGTGGTGTAGATTTTGTTTGCGTTTGCAGCAATAAACTGGAGTCAGCGGCATAAATAGCAATTCTATTACACATTATACGTTTGCTATTGTGTTTACCATGAGAGCTATATATCTATTGATTTGTTTTACCGTAGATGAGCTTTGTGTGGAATGTTTTCTAAAGCATTGATTACTGTTTGTAACGAATCGCGTTGTCGCTGAATGTGCCAATGGTAAGCAGACCACTTTATTGTAGCCATAATCTTGAACGTTGTGTACACGCATATAGTAGGAAAGTTCGTTATATTGTGTTTTGCAAAATCAGCTAATTCATCGTCGGTTCTTTTTAGTTCGTTTGCTATTAACTGGTGTAAAGCAAAACTACTGAAACTTAATATTGTAGAAGGGCGATTACTCCATTTTGTAGCCACACGTCCAAAGCAAGTAAGGGGAAGCGATAAACTATTTACCCAATAAGCGTGTGTGCGTGTTTTTCGTGGTCGTACAGAGTCGGCTTGTGTTGCCCCGCCTATTAGTTTTGTTTGAGTGTAGTCGGTGAAGAAGAATGTAGGTTTGCCATTTATTTCCAGTTGGTAATAAAGCTTGTTGTTCTACCACTAATGCCGATTGGTTTATAGCTTTTGTTGTAGGAGGCAACAAAAGATAGATTATAAAAGCTGAGAGCACAAGCAACAGTGCAAATATAATAATGCGTTTTTTAGTTTGTAGAATATGGAGATATAACATAGTGTGTTTCTGTTTATATAGCTTACAATGAGAAAAGGTGAAAAGAGGTATCAGAATAAAATATGATATAGAATATAAGCTCCAGCTATATAGTTTTGCTGTGCAACAAGAAGTAGTAGCAAAAGTTTCGATATACATAATAAATAAAAAAATACTAATGCTACAATAGTTGTTAGAAATATGGTTATGGTGTGCATATTGCGTTGTTGTTATATAATAAGAACAATACAGTTTGTTCACATTATCTTTAGAAAATATATATTGGTTGCATTAAAGTTTTATAGGGACAACAGTTTTTATTTTGAAATAATAAAACCGAAAGCGATAGAACAGAAAAAGCGGAAACCCACAAATGGGAATCCGCCTATATCTTTAATTATCTAAGAATATTAGTCAAGGTTAGCCAACTTGTTGTCGGAACCAAGTACATCTTTAATCTTTTCAGTGTAAAGTTCAATCATGTACTCACGAGCCTTACAGTACTGACGTGGGTCAAGTATTCTGGGTGCAAAGCAAGTGTTTCGCGAACACCAGCAGTGAATGCAAGACGAGAGTCAGAGTCGATATTAATTTTACATACAGCACTCTTTGTAGCTTTACGGAGTTGTTCTTCAGGAATACCAACAGCGTTAGGCAGAGCACCACCATGCTTGTTAATAATATCAGCATACTTCTGAGGAACTGAAGAAGAACCGTGAAGTACGATTGGGAAACCAGGAAGTTGCTTCTCTACTGCCTGTAAAACATCGAATGCCAATGGAGGAGGAAGTAAACGACCTGTCTTCGGATCGCGTGTACATTGTTCTGGTTTAAACTTATAAGCACCGTGAGAAGTACCAATAGAAATAGCCAATGAGTCGCAACCAGTACGTGTTGCAAAATCAACTACTTCTTCAGGACGTGTGTAATGAGACTCTTCAGCCACAACATCGTCTTCCACACCAGCTAATACGCCAAGCTCACCTTCTACAGTTACATCGAACTGATGTGCATACTCTACAACCTTTTTAGTTAATGCAATGTTCTCTTCGTAAAGTGAAGAACCATCAATCATAACAGAAGAGAAACCTGTATCTACACAGCTCTTACACAATTCAAAGCTATCACCGTGGTCAAGATGAAGTACAATTTCTGGGTGGTGGCAACCTAACTCTTTTGCATACTCAACAGCACCTTCTGCCAAGTAACGAAGCAAAGTTTGGTTAGCATACTTGCGTGCTCCCTTTGATACCTGAATAATTACAGGAGATTTTTGTTTTCTGAGCAAGCTGTAATAATAGCCTGAAGTTGCTCCAAGTTGTTAAAAAGTTAAATGCGGGCACAGCCCAACCACCATTAATGGCTCTCTTGAACATCTCGCGTGTGTTCACGAGACCTAAGTCTTTATAATTTACTGCCATAATATTGTTGTGTATTAAAATATGAATACTGAATACTAATAACTGATTGCAAATATAAACTTTTATTTTTGTGAAAACCAAACCTTATACAAAAGATAATTGGTAAAACAGCTAATTTCTACTTATTTCTTGACTATAAACAACAGTTGTTCTGTGAAAGCAACAATAAATGTGGCATTGGTTTGATATATATTGCGAGCTTTCTTCTTGTTTTTGTTGCCCTAATAGAACAAGTATATTAGGCACAGATAGTTCGTTATAGTGTACTCATTTATATATACAACTTGATATAGTTTGCTATACCAATGTTTTGAATTTTATTAATCTGTTAAACAATAAAAGTAACTAAAGTTCCCCACCCTTAAAAACACTGGCATTTCTCATTCCCCTTTGCTTGTCGCCCTTCATATCCATTGCCTTTTAACACATGGCTAATAGAAGTTATGCAGTTTTGTTCATATACATCATCCCATTTTTCCCAATGCTTCAGCCATTACAAGGATTTTTGCTCAACTCTTTGTCGCTGATCGTAGCCATAAGGTGTTGGGGAGTTATCCCAAAGTGTTTCTCCTAAAACACGAAGAATGCGTTCGATACAGGTAAGAAATTCGTTTCCATAACGTGAGTGCCATGAGAGCGTTTTTCCATATCAGAAAAGAGTCCGCCCATGATTTGATATTCTGTGATTTTTCTTTTTCCAAAGCCATAATGATATATATAGGTAACACAACGTTGCATCGGCTATCTAGCCATTAAAAGTAACAACCTTGATAAACTCCTAATCCACGATACTGCTTAGTCTCCTTGTTTCCCTTTTCCTGATGCAGTAAAAATCACAGGGTATGGTTGTATTACCGTCAAAGAATGCACAAAGTAACAGTTTGTAACCAATACACACCTGCCTTTTACATTGTCGTAAACACGACTGATACTCTTCATTCTCACACCACTCTTCTCAAGCACAGTATCATCTATAATTAAACATGTCGTGGTATTGGATTGAGGAGCTTCGCCATACTTACGCAAGAGGCACATATAACGTAGTGCAAAGTGGTTCATCAAACGTCTCCAATCCATCAGTGGGCGAATCATCATCCGATAGAAACAGTTTTTACCATAATTTGAAAGCTCATATATCTTATGCTTGCATATACTGTAGATGCTCTCACCCACAATGCGGAAGAGGCAAAGATAAAGAATCAACTTCAGAGCGGAAACCCCGTTATGTTTCTCCAATGACAGGCGAGATAACAAGTGACCGATGCCAAACTTACCAAAAAGATGAAATAAATCATCACTCATTTGAGTTTTAACACTCAAAAGTTTGTATAACTCACTTATTTTTCTCTATTTTTATGTTTCCATAACAGTTTTGTAGTCTTGTTTTTCAAATCTGTTCTTTTAGCGATTGCTAATTTACAAAGAAAATTCAACAAACTGTTATATTTCTATCTATTTATTAGGGTGGAAAACTTTAGTTAATAATAAGATGCTGAAGTGCTTAATAAAAACATTATAGCCTTTGTACATATAATAAACGACTACAGTAGCTGATTGCTAACAACGTCATCAAAGTGAAGTTTAACTCAATCTATTAGTGAAACTATTGTTGGCATCAATGATTTTTCCAGTCTCTGTAAGAGAATACTCTACACGTGGAGGGACAACAGGATAAACTTTTACGATGGACGAGGTTATACTGTTCTAAGTTCTTTAGTGTAGCTGAGAGCATCTTTCTGTGAGCAATCTGTCATGTGCTGGTGAAGTTCACTGAAGCGCAACACCCCCGTCTCACTGTTATGAATAATAAATAGAACGAGCATTGACCATTTGTCACCAAAACGGCTGATGACCCTGTCGGATAGGGGCAAGCTTTGGCAAGAAGGGTTTATATTCTTTTTCTGTCATTACGATAAAACTTTTGTATTACAAAATTAAGAAAAAGAACATCAGCAATGTTATTACAGATGCTTAATGTTTGTTAAAGTAGATTTTGAGCAGGCTTGTATATATCCATTTCCTACCATTTGGTAAGTATAAAACATAAAAGTGCCTTCTTGTAAACAGTGATATTTTTTAGTTAATTTTGCATCGTCAAAAGTAATAACAAACAATAATTTAAAATATAAACGACAATGGAAAATAAAACATTTATGGCAGAGAATGAGAATGTTCAGAAGGTAGTAGCACTTCTTAAAGCAATCGAAACAGGTGATACGGTTGCTGTGGGGTATGTAAATGCAGATAACTATACACAGCATAACCTAACCGTGGGCGATGGTCTGGCAGGTTTCGGAGCAGCTTTAGCAGGATTGGCAGACTACCCGGAGAAGGCAAGGGTGAATACTGTACGTGCCTTTGGTGATGGCGACTTTGTTGTTGCACAGACTGATTACAACTTCTATGGACCGAAAGCAGGTTTTGACATCTTCCGTTTTGAAGATGGAAAGATTGTGGAACATTGGGACAACCTCATGCCTTATGATGGTAGCAAGAATCCCTCTGGCCATACTCCATTTGATGGGACGACAGAATTTGCAGACTTCGATAAGACAGAAGAGAACAAGGCTTTGGTGAAGAACTTTGTCATTGATGTACTGAAAGGTGAGCACCCAGAGCGTCTGACTTCTTACTTCAACGGGAACAGCTACATCCAGCACAATATATCTATTGCTGACGGACTGGACGGACTTGGCAGTGCATTGGAAACATTGGCAAAGCAGAACATCAAGATGGAGTATTTCAGGTTGCACAAGGTTCTTGGCTGCGGTAACTTCGTTCTTGCTGTTAGTGAGGGAGTATTTGCAGGTAAGCCCACTAGCTATTATGATTTGTTCCGTGTGGAGAATGGAAAGATAGCCGAACATTGGGATGTAATGGAAACCATTGCGCCTGAAAGCGAATGGAAGCATCAGAATGGCAAGTTTAATGGACTGAATTAAGCTACGCCATGCAAATAGCACTTGACTTTTTAAGTCTGCATAAGGAAGTTGCTTTCGCCACAAGCGAGGGCAACCGTCCTAAGATACGTCTCTTCCAGATTATGGGGCAAGAGTCTACAACACTTTACTTTGCTACATCACCCCAAAAGGCTGTTTACAAGCAGTTGCAAGAGAATCCACATGTTGAGCTTCTGGCTATGGATGGACAGGTAAGTGTGCGTTGTACCGGCAAAGTAAGTTTTGAGTTAGCAGAAGAAAAAGAAGCTATGGATTTACGAGACTAATCCTGTTCTGCCTCGTCTTTACAGCACTTATGACAGTTTAGCTTACTTTTTCTCCTGTTGGAAGAAATTGATTACTATGATCTGCAACCCTACACCACCTCTTTTTCAAAGCACTTCAATCTTATTGAACACACGGAAGGTGAAGGTTTTTGTAGGGTGAAAGATTTTCAAAGAAAGGATAATTATGAATAGACTAAAGAACATTGACAACGCTATTAATATTCTGCTTTCTGATGCAGAAGCAGACTGGGCTATCCCCGATACATTACCACTCAAACAACGTTTGATGCGTGCGTTGATGAATGTTCGTCGCCTATCAAACCTTCACAAGAGCTTATCGACGCACAAAACAAAAGAACTAGTAAGGCAGCTGTGAAGAGAAAGGAATCGTTGAAATAGCTGAGGAAGGTATACAACTATGGAAAGGGGATATAACTCGACTCAAAGTAGGTGCCATCGTCAATGCAGCAAACAGTCAGATGCTTGGCTGTTTCATTCCTCTTCATTCATGTATTGACAATGCTATTCACTCTGCTGCCGGCATACAATTGCGCTGTGCCTGTAATGAGATGATGCAGGCGCAGGGACATAAAGAACCTACTGGACAAGCCAAGATAACACCAGGCTTTAATCTCCCCGCACGGTATGTCATTCACACCGTTGGTCCGATTATTCCCAATGGTATACCAACAAAAGAACAAGAGGAACAGCTCGCTTCCTGCTATCGTTCCTGTATTCAGATAGCCGAAGAGCATGGATTGAAGAGTATTGCTTTCTGCTGTATCTCTACAGGAGTGTTCAATTTCCCACAAGAACTGGCTGCTAAGATTGCTATAAAGACAGTTAAAGACTATCCAAGACAGCACATAAAGACCGTAGTGTTTAATGTTTTCAAAGATGATGATTATGCCATATACAAACAACTTATCTGAGCGTATCGAAGAAGTACGCTACCTTATCGATGAGGCTGACTACATATTGATAGGAGCAGGAGCAGGATTGTCAGCTGCTGCAGGACTAGACTATTCAGGAAAGGAATTTGAGAAGGAATTCCAGCCATGGATAGAACGCTATGGATTTAGCGACCTTTACACCTCTTCTTTCTATCCTTTTTAAAACCGAAGAGGAACGTTGGGCATACTGGGCAAAGCATATTTGGTTCTCACGTTTTCAAACCACAAGGAACGGAATTATACCGCACTTTTGTTGAAAGTCATTGAAAAAGAAAGATTATTTTGTGATAACAACTAATGTCGATGCTCAGTTTGAGAAGTCAGGGCTTCGATCGTAAAAGATATTTGCAACACAAGGAGATTATGGCTACCTGCAAGCGAAGTGGTTCGCCAAAGACACTTGTCTACAACGAAGAATGGGTGAAAAAGGCTTTGAAAAGCATAGATGACTGCAGAATACCTACCGAACTTATTCCGCATCATCCACAGACAGGAGAACTGATGAGTCCTAACCTGCGTTGTGACGACAGCTTTGTTGAGGATGAACAATGGGACCAGCAGGCAGCAGCTTATCAATCCTTCGTAAAAAGGCGTGGAATAAAAAACTTGTTCTGATAGAACTTGGTGTAGGCTTTAATACTCCTTCTATTATTCGTTTCCCTTTTGAAGAGATGACTGCCAATAATCCTAAAGTTTCTCTCATACGCTTCAATCGTGATTATTCACAATTGTCATTGCAGAATATAAACCATTATATACCTTTTACTGAGGATGTACAGACAATCTTGAAGGGACTTTTAACTGTTCTTCCGTTAAATATATAGATTAGTAACTAAAGTTTCCCACCCTTAAAATACTGGCATTTCTCATTCCCCTTTGCTTGTCGCCCTTCATATCCATTGCCTTTTAACACATGGCTAATAGAAGTTATGCAGTCTGTTCATATACATCATCCCATTTTCCCAATGCTTCAGCTATTACAAGGATTTTGCTCAACTCTTTGTCGCTGATTGTAGCCATAAGGTGTTGGGGAGTTATCCCAAGTGTTTCTCCTAAAACACGAAGAATGCGTTCGATACAGGTAAGAATTCGTTTCCATAACGTGAGTGCCATGAGAGCGTTTTCCATATCAGAAAAGAGTCCGCCCATGATTTGATATTCTGTGATTTTCTTTTCCAAAGCCATAATGATATATATAAGGTAACACAGCGTTGCATCGGCTATCTAGCCATTAAAGTAGCAACCTTGATAAACTCCTAATCCACGATACTGCTTAGTCTCCTTGTTTCCCTTTTCCTGATGCAGTAAAAATCACAGGGTATGGTTGTATTACCGTCAAAGAATGCACAAAGTAACAGTTTGTAACCGATACACACCTGCCTTTTACATTGTCGTAAACACGACTGATACTCTTCATTCTCACACCACTCTTCTCAAGCACAGTATCATCTATAATTAAACATGTCGTGGTATTGGATTGAGGAGCTTCGCCATACTTACGCAAGAGGCACATATAACGCAGTGCAAAGTGGTTCATCAAGCGTCTCCAATCCATCAGTGGGCGAATCATCATCCGATAGAAACAGTTTTTACCATGATTTGAAAGCTCATATATCTTATGCTTGCATATACTGTAGATGCTCTCACCCACAATGCGGAAGAGGCAAAGATAAAGAATCAACTCCAGAGCGGAAACCCCGTTATGTTTCTCCAATGACAGGCGAGATAACAAGTGACCGATGCCAAACTTACCAAAAAGATGAAATAAATCATCACTCATTTGAGTTTTAACACTCAAAAGTTTGTATAACTCACTTATTTTCTCTATTTTATGTTTCCATAACAGTTTTGTAGTCTTGTTTTTCAAATCTGTTCTTTAGCGATTGCTAATTTACAAAGAAAAATTCAACAAACTGTTATATTTCTATCTATTTATTGGGGTGGAAAACTTTAGTAAAGTAAAATATATCGAGCCGCTAATAGCTAATTTATACTTAATTGGATTTATAAAACTAAATACGCACTAATATAAGTGTAATTATCTTGTTAGAATAAAATAAATATTTAACTTTGCAGGCGTAACTATTAACAATTGAGAGACAAAAACTCTCTTAAAAACGAAACAATTAATCATTAACGTATGTAGTGATGAACTTAGTAAGAAAAAGCTACAACATAGCCTCCACAACAAACAATGTTTTATAGCCACATTGTTTTGTTTCTACGACTACTAATGCAGCTACTACTGCTGACGTTCGTATTGTGTACATTACTAATTTACTTAATTTTACGTTGCTGAAATGTTTGGCTTATACATTATATAGTCCACCCTTAAAAGCCCTAATATTCCTCTGATTCATAGTATATTATGCTATAAATTATTTGCAAATATCTGCAAGTTTTTTTGTACCTTTACATTATAATTCTTGTAGATATTTATGCTTAAACGTACATCCAAACAGCTCTCTATGTTCTCTCTTTCGAGGACATGCTAGTCATCAACATCCCTTTTCCAACTTAGTAATAAGATTAATTGGGAGAGTTTTTGAAAATGCTTTTTCTCCATTGTATTGCAGTACTAACGGTCGCCCGGCTCATCCTATTCGCCTGATGTGTGGTCTTTTAATCTTAAAACATTTGCGTAATGTGTCAGATGAAATGGTTGTTTTTCAATGGAGTGAGAATGCTTACTACCAATACTTCTGTGGTGGACTTGAATTTATGCCCAAACAACCCTGTGACGCTTCCGAGTTAGTTCACTTCAGAAATCGTATAGGTGAGGAAGGAATGGAGTTAATATTAGCAGAAAGTATCCGTGTTAATACCGATCATGATGACGAAGATCATTTTGATACTGCTTTCATTGATTCTACTGTACAGGAGAAGAATATAACCTATCCTACAGATTCGAAGTTGCATAAAAAGATAATCAAAAACGTTCTGAAGATAGTTCATGACAAGAGTCTTCCTCTACGGCAGAGTTATACGCGTACGCTGAAAGGAATTTACCGTTCCCAACGTTTTCGTAATCATCCCAAGAATCGTAAGAAAGCTCTTAAGGCAGATAGACAACTAAGAACCATAGCAGGTAGATTGTTAAGAGAGCTAGAGCGTAATCTTGAGGGAAAGAAAGGATATGAGAATATGTTTGAGCTATATTACAAAGTTCTTTCTCAGAATAGGAAGTCAAAGAACAAAGTATATTCTCTGCACGAACCAGATGTAGTTTGTATCAGCAAAGGTAAGGACCATAAGCAATATGAGTTTGGCAATAAAGTATCTATTCTTCGCTCATGGTCTGGACTTATTCTTGGTGCATGTTCTTTTAGGAATGAATATGATGGACATACTACCGAAAAGACGTTGGAACAAACCCAAAGGATGACAGGAAGGAAGGTTGATAAGTTAGCAGGAGATAGAGGGTATAGAGGTATAAAGCAGATTGGGCAGACAAAGATACTCATTCCAGACGTTCCTAAAGCTAAAAACAGCTACTACCAAAAGAAAAAGAAACACAAACTATTTTGTAAACGAGCTGGTATAGAGCCAACAATAGGACATCTTAAAGAAGACCATAGATTATCTCGCAACTTTTATAAAGGTGTGAAAGGAGATACTATCAATGTATTATTAGCTGCGGCAGCATATAACTTCAAAAGAGCTATGAGAGTTCTTTTGTTCCTTATAAAAAGAAGAGGGTGTCAAAATTGATACATCCTCTTTTTATTCTTCCTTTTACCTTGTCTACCGCATAATTCGTTATTTACTGCAGCTATGCTGCTAATTTCATATAAAATGATTTGTTTGGCTTTAAATAGCCTATATAAACCTGTATAGAGCATCTGAAAGTAACTAAAAGTACCTCCATAATGGCTTTTAGTTCCTTGAGATTGGTCTTCCTGCACATTTTTCCTATGTTAAAGGCAATGGCAAAGAAGGCAAAGTCCATATTGACCTTGTCTTTTCCAAAATGCCTGAACCTCTTGTAGGCTTTATTGTATTTTGTCTGTCCAAAAACAGCTTCAGGTTCTATGCACCTTCGTCCTCGATGCTTGATGCCTTCTTCCGTGGTCAGTAGTTCCCGTGCCTTCTGTTTATAGTGCTGCAGTTGGTGGTTTACCTCTATGATTCTGTTTCCTCCTGCCTTAAAGCATGAGCCTCTCAACGGACATCCATCACAGCGTTCTGCCTGATAACGTACGCTGTAAGTAACGAAACCATTGGAGGTTAGGGAACGCTTCATACCTATACGCTTCATGTGCTGTCCCATAGGGCAGACGTAGAAATCCTGTTCCTTATTATAATAAAGGCTTGCAGGACTGAATGGATTAGGTGTGTAGCGTGGACGCTGCTCTTTATGGAAGTAGTTATACTTCACATAGGCTTCCATATTATGTACGTCCATGAACAGATAGTTCTCCTCGGAGCCATACCCTGAATCGGCTACGACTGTCTTGGCATAACGATGATAGCGTGATTTGAAAGACTCCAAGAAAGAAGAAAGTGTGAGTGTGTCTGTACGGTTAGCATAGAGTGCAAAGTCGGTGATAAACTGGTTCTCAGTTGCTATCTGCAGATTATATCCAGGCTTAGTCTGTCCGTTCCGCATGGCGTCCTCCTTCATGTGCATAAACGTGGCATCAAGGTCGGTCTTGCTGTAGGAGTTTCTCTCTCCCATAATCTCAAGGTGTTGGTCATACTCCTGGAGTTTATTACGTTTCTTCTCAAGTTCCTTGAGCTGTTTTTTCTTGGTTCTAACAGCCTGCTTCTCTTCTTTTGTCTTAGGCTCAGGGGCTGATTTCAAAGACTTGTTCAATTCCTCGGATATCTCATCGAGCAGAGCTGCAGTAAACTCGACACCTTCTGTCTTAGCGGCATTGTCCTGCACTATGACATCATCAACCTGAAGCAAGAGTGTGCGTATTTGTTCCTGCAACTTGGCGCGGTTCTTTTCCACGGTTCTCTTCCAAACGAAGGTATACTTGTTGGCTTTCGATTCTATCTTTGTGCCGTCAATATATTCAACGTCAAGACTTATCAAACCTTTGGCTGCAAGTATTAATACGACTTGTGTAAAGATATTGTTGATTTCCTTTTTCACACGATTACGAAAACGATTGATGGTAATAAAATCAGGCTGCTCATATCCTGCCAGATAGATGAAATGAATGTCACGCTTGAGAAGCGACTCTATACGACGGCAGGAATAGATATTATTCATATAGGCGTAAAGAATCACCTTGAGCATCATTTGTGGATGATAAGGCTTGCGACCACTGGGCTTATAAAGCTTGTAGACATTATCCAACATAAGATTATCCACCAGGGCGTCCAGAAGACGGACAGGGTCATCTTCTGCGATATCCTTATCGATTCTTTGAGGAAAAAGAATCATTTTCTTGTGTATGTAAGAACGAAAGTGTATCTTTGTCATTATGAGATTTTTTTTAATGCCTAAAGGTACAAAAACTTTAGGAAATAGCAAAGCCCTGGCTTGAGAAAGTCGGGGCTTTGTGCATAAAAAAGAGGATGTGTACATTTTGACACACCCTCAATATAGTTTTTAAGGAACGACTAATTATATACTATAAATCCTTTAAAGTAGGATTTTATTGGGTTTACAGTCTTCATTATCTTTTAACAATAATCATTTATTATCCAGCCTTTCTTGTGATTCTCTATTGGCTACATATTTCAGGTAGTTATTATACTACTTATCTTATTCTATAAAAGAATATAGTGCAAAAATTATTCAGCTCAGGCCTTTTATACAATAATAAATTATTATAGTAAAGTATCAACATATATATCAATATTTGAGCCGTCTTTGGTATTTTATCCTTCCACCAATGAAAATGAAGTTGCTCATCCATCCAACTTACATCCTTTTGACCAAATAGTTTGAAATGGGCAAGCCAGTTTGAAAATAAAAATATCTGACATGCTTGAATATCTGAATTAAACTCCTGTTCAATTCTTTCATATAGGATTTCTTCTTCGCAAAAATCCGCATCGTCTTTCATAGACTTAACCTTATAATACAGATTCTTTAGACGATTCCACTGGTCTGTGTTTTTATCAGCTCTGATTATATAACTATCTATCTCTGATGAAAATCGTTCGATATACACACTGGCAATACCAAGTATAAGAACACCCTACAGAAACTGGAATAGCAGAAAAAGCCTGCCACACTAAACCACAAACACCCACGACTATTGATAAGAAGCCTATCACTCCAGGTACATTCTTAACTATATCATAAGTAGCATAGTTTACATTTGCTCCAAAGGCAATAACATACCCTTTATTAGCAATTCTCAACAGTAAATCATTCTTCATACGTCATTATTTATTGTATTGGAACTTCTATTCTATCACGGGCTACAACTACACCATCCTTAATGATGTAGGCTTCCATATAATGGGGGCCAAAGAAGTCTGCACTCTCACGACGGACAAAATCCTTTCTATTAGAGTCTATTATTTCACCCCTTAGGCAATTTCGTTTCACGGCCTCAGATCCCACATTCCTTGCTTTCCATTTTACCTCATATGGAAAAGGAACATCTGTCTTGATTATAAAATCCAAACTTCTTACCCTTGAGATACGCTGACCTCTTGATAGCAATTCACTCAGAAGATGCTCTCTAAACCCATTACGAGCAATCCAACAGTCAAGCTTCATATCATATCTTATGTCAACAGGATACTTGTTTTCAATAAACTCCTCTGGATCTGAGTAGTTATCTGAAGCAAAGGCTCTATTCTCTTCTGCACCAGAAGAAGCCTTAGGAAACTGACGACCAAATAATTCCCGCCATACATTATGTCGCTTATTTTCATTATCCTCATCAATCGCTTCTTTCTGCTTTTTGTATGCAACTCCTGCTTTTGCTCTGAACGGATGTTTAACTTTCACATCTTGACCGCTTCCCAGCGCTTGGTAATGGTCTTGTTTAGGTTCATTCTTTAAATATTCAAAAAGTCTCTGCACATTTCACCATATTGAGATTTGTTAGCATTATCATACTCTGCATGGCGTGATAAGAAACGATGTGTAGGGGTGTCTACAAGTAATCCTCCCATACCGACACCAACATTATTTTTCCATACTCTAACCATTTTGCACAAATGCCGATGTGGTTCACCATGATTTTGTCTAAAATCTACCATTTCGTCCTGCTCCTGTCGCGGCTTTGTAATTTTATAAGTATTAGTCTTAGTGTCAGGATATTTATAGTTAATCTCTTCACCATTTTTCTCCTCAAAAACGGGCTGCACCTCGAAAGTAAAGTTACTAAAGAATACATCGACAACCAATCGATCTACCTTGATTTTAGTTTTAGGATATCTTTCCACAAGAACATCTTTGACTTTCCGCAGGAGTTGACCTGGGCTATTTTTATACATATCCCATGAGGAACTTGGCATAATATATAACATGTCAAGATCAGATATACCCTTGATACCAGTATAACGGCCATAAGAACCGACTTGAAGACAATTATTGGTCTCTGAGTCAGTGTTTCTAAAAGTTTTGTTCAGTTTCTTGTTATTTCCTTTGTAACGGTCACTGAATGTTTCCGGATTATCAACTTTGATATTGTCTAGAAATTTATTGAAAGCTTCGTTTCTTGTCATGCTTATTTTTTTGTATGTGAATAAGATTTTTATTTGCAATTCCCATATTATTACTAATGAATTATTCGTTTTGTTCATAATAGTATGAATAATCAATACCCTTCATAAACATTTCTCTGTCATCAATCTTTGTAGTGAGTGCTGGTAGCACTAAAAGCCTTGATATGTGTACTATCAGAAACACTTTCACGCATTGCTGATAAATATTCGTTTTTATCTATCTGACTCAATCACACACCGCTTGAGAGAACGCTTAAACATCAGATCAGGCCAAATACGGGTGCTGCGACCATTACCTTCCATAAATGGATGAGCAACATTCATTTCGATGTATTTGTCCATTATCTCATCAAAGGTTGTCTCGGGCATTCGCTCTATTGTTTGCAGCGTTTCGGGGAAGTGCATACAATTAGCAAAAAGTAAAACCACCTTTTGAAATATTCTTGGTACGTATCTGCCCTGCAAAATCGTAAAGACCGCCAAAGAGATAAGCGTGTATCTGTTGCAGAGACTTTATACTTCCTGGCTCTGTCGTCTGCAAGATGCCACTCTCAAAGAGTTGGTAGGCTTTCTTCTTACTCTGCCCATCAATGGTATTATCGCTGTAGGTAAACCAATCGAGAAAGTCATTAGCACGATTATTGGGATAGTTCTTTGCCAACAATACAACATTCTCACTATTAAGAACATCTGCCATGCGTAACTTCCCATCAGGAGCTTCAAACTTGAAGCCGTGAGTGGCACTCACGAGTTCAACTTCTTTTTGCTTCAACTTCTTTTTAAGCCATCGCCAATAGTTACCTGCTTTAGTATAGTCCGGTTCATTGTTAATGGCACGAACAATATCTGTTGCTGAAAACCACCAACAGTTTTGTTCCTCGTCCCACACCGCCCTAACTTCACGGTCGTTGAAGAAACGAATTGATTTCTTATGTTGTTCTTTCTTCTCTTCCATAGATGGGAATTTAGTTGTTCGTTTTACTATTTTTTATAACCCAATAGCCATTGCGCCGACCATTTTTGCGTTCAAGAATACCTTGTACAGATAATTTTACGGTCATCGTCTTTACTGTTCGTTCTGATTTTCCGATATGCACAGCTATTTCTTTTTGCGTTGCATTTGGTTTATCTTTAATAAAGTTGAGTAATGCTAATTCTTCTAGAGTGCAATTCAAAGTGCAAATATTGCACTTTGGGTCATTATCTGTTACACTTTGACTTTCTGCCGACACGTGCAGGTATCTATTCTTCAATTCATTCTGTTCATCTAATATCAGGTTACGGAAGAACGCTTCAAGATATTGTGTTGTCGCAAAAATCCCTTTAGGCATATTGTTATAGTTGGCACGAACCAGTGCATTGCGGAAGTACCACGAATAGTGAGCAAAGGTTTCGTTGCTGATGTTAAAAACCAAATGTGCGCAGATACTTGATAGTGAAGACTGCCGTTGTACGAGTATTACCCTCACCGAAAGGGTGAATTTGCCAAAGATCTGAAATAAATTGAGTAATATGATTCACGGCTTCTATTGTGTCATGGTGTCTATAATTGTATTCCTTTTCACGGGCAAAGTCATAATCCAGCGTATCACGAATACTATCCGCACCTGCATACAGCACAGTTTCTCCATTCAGTACCCATTCCTTTTTAGTAATATTGTAATCTCTTATCTTACCGGCGTGTTCGTAGATGCCTTCAAACAATCGGCGATGAATAGAAATATATTCTAATGGCGAGAATGTAAAACTCTGCTCGGACAGCAATTCGGTGATACGAGCCGAAACTTTATCTGCTTCCTCTGTTCTGTCTTCTACGTCCTTACGGGCTGTCATCGACTCATAATAGCTATTGACAAGCCGCTTTACCTCTTCAATCGTAATATCGCCCTCAATATGTTGACAAGCTGTTTGACGCAGATAGTCTGAAGTCTTCAGCCCATCAACAGCCTGCAAACCAATAGCAGTCTGCCACGCATAACCTTTTCTCTCGTTTATGCGGTTCGCTCTGTCGGATATATTTTTCAAAGTCAGTCATGTCAAATTTCATACATTTATTTTTACCATGAATGTAATATTTCATCATTAACAACAACTATGGTAGGTAAATTATACACCTAACTTTTCTATTGCATCATTTATAATATAAGAATTGCAATGACATATTCATCAAACAAGTTCATCATTTTGTTCATCGCGTCCAAATTTTCCTCTTCTTTTCATTTGCTATATATGCCTAATAAAAGTTTCACAATTTTTCTCTCTAAGGTAAAAATCATCAGAATGCAAGAAGTCATGCGCTTTTATATACAGGTAACAATCTAATGGTAGCATACTAGCACATTTTTCTAGATATTTAATCTGAGAAAGACGTTCCCGATGCGTTTTATTGTTCCAATTCTTTTGTAATCTCTTTTAAAATAGATTAAAATCTTCTACAGATAGGCTATCTATATGATATTCATATGATTTTACAATCTCTTCTCTATTATCCGCAATGTGACATAGCACAATATCATTTGCTGTTTCCTATAACAAGGTTCTGAAATATTTTTAAGGAAAGTCTTACCATCATCACTATTACTTTCTCATTATTCAACAATAAAATTTTATTTAGATTTTGCCTGCATACATTCCTTTATGTCTTTATGATATAATCCATAAAAAGAATATCTGAGCCAAAAATAACATGGCATCTATTATCTTTCATAAGATCAGAAATGTATGCACGCATGGAATCTGTCTTAAAATAATAATGAGACTGTATTACATCTGCTCTCACCATTAGCCCATAGGGCTCCACTACCAGATAAATATACAGAGAATAATTTATCAGTTAGCACTTCATCATAATATTCCTTGTAGTATATGTAGTATAAAACCTCTAAGCGCAATTCCCATTAGCTAAGTCCTTATATAATAGGTTTAAAAGATGATAGATCTGGGCACGACGGGTGGATAACGCACAAATAGATATAAGGATATTCAATGCATGACCTTGAAAACTATTGATAGCAACACCCAATTTGTGTTGTACAATATCTGCTAAGCTTCTACAGTGCAAATTTTTCTTGCTCATCTTTTTAAAAAGTAATGGTTGTTTTATTGCTTGTATAAGTATCGGTATCAAATCATCTATCACATAATTTTTCTTCCTTTGTATAGTTCGTGGCAAGTTGTTCAAAAGTATATGCATTATTTTTTTATATAGTCTATATTCATATATCTTTTGGAAGAACAGGACTAACTCTTTTTCTCAGCCCCACCCTAAAAATAATCCTAATAATCCTGCTTCTTTGTACATGGATTTGATATTTGGATTATCATGTAAAGAGATGATAAATTTCTTATACTTTTCTGGAGAATTCTCTACACATTTAGTAAATGCTTCTGCATGTGCTCTTAGACTAATGGGCGAAAAATTCCCTTTGCGGAAAGCCTTGTGCTCATCTAATTTATCAAAAGAGGATAGCCAATTCTCGGGAGAGAAATGATTATAAACTTCTTGCGTTGTTATACCTCCACAAATGGATGCGCTGTTACATGATAGTCAGGTTTTTTCATTTTGATATATACCATTGAAAACGCGACAAAGTTCTTGTTTGCACTGTTTGGCGTCTTTTGACAAAGTTGATTCCAAAATGGTACAACTATAGTAACTGCCACTTATGCCTGCCAAGAAAAAGGCAGTACAAGTTTATTGTAACTTCTATCATTGTTATGTATATAGTCCCTTTTGATCTGTATTTCAAAATATACACCTGATACTTTACTTGTTCTTTCATGCGAAATAGAAAGATACCATTTAGATATGGCTTCTAAAAAATAATACCTAATGTTACCGAATTCAATCAAACTTATCTAATTCTTCATTATGCGATATTAAATTCTTGATATATGCGTCAAATAGAGTTGGCTTTGCTGCAATTACCTTGAAAGATAAAAATAAATGCAGATTCATCTTCAAGGGACAATAATTTTTCCACCATAGAGGTGCCAAAATCTTGTTCCCAATATATTGTATAAGGAGATTTCCTAACCATTCAAAAACTTTTTCTGCATAGTCAGACATATAGTTACTAAAAATCTCATTTATCGAATACCACTGATAGCTTTGCTTTTCTCGTCCTGGAAACTATCTGTAAAAAGCAGTCGTATGTTAGCATTAAAAACTCTTTTGGGTACTCTTATAGAGCCTATCACATATCTGTTCAAACAGATCATAATCGTTATGCGATTCACTATTCTTGTTATTTAGAAAATAATTAATAAGAAGTTCTTTTGTTTCTTTCAAAGCAAAAATTCAAATTGGAATCAATTGCATCCATGACACAACTTACCAAATAAATATTGGGCTTTTGCCTTTAAGTTAATGTAACTTTCTCTTACTTTCTCATTCGAATAATCATTATGATTACGCAATATCCACATCATAATTTCCTCTTTAGTAGAAATGTCCTTTATAGTATCTACCATGTCATAAAATGTCGTCGGAAATTTCAAGGCATAATTGGAAAACAAAAATTCGCAGTGGATCAAAATAATCGTTTTTCGGTGGTAAGGCCAGCCACAAAGGTTGTATCAAGTCCTTTATCGTCGGGAACCATAAAAGGATTCTGATGTTGTCGAAAGGAAATAAATAAATAATTGGTGATTGAGTTTGGGCAATTTCTTAATGATATTAATCTCGAACTTATATATAGCATCACTATGTGAGAGTATAGAAAGAGCCAGTTGCTTCAGATGCAAACGAATATCATCAGAAAAATATTATTGTATTAATATCTTTTTATACAAAAGAGTCAGAATGTTCCTCTCAAAATCTAAGAAAATTTTTAATTGAGGAACGTATCTCTAATCCTTGAAATCGTTTTTTTCAATTCAGTAATAAAAGACTTTCTTATTTGATGCATAATACCTTGCAAGTACATAATCGTAAAAACTTTGATGAAAGAACGAGATTCTTTTATTGTCATACTTTACGATGCACTCGCTTGCTAAATACCTTGTCGCATTATTGTTTCCAGCCGTTATTAACCATGTTGGAGTTAAAGTTTCCGCTTCTTGAACAGACTTTGCAATTTCAAACATGACATCTTCCAAATTACTACAAGACGTATGTTCGCTTGCATAATTTATCAATGACAACCACAAGCCATCATATAACTCCATGTAGTTTTGATAATTGTATTCTCTAACATTGCCAGAGCCATATAACCTACAAAAGACATCTAGATATTGGGCAGTTTTTAGTATCGTAATTGTTTGGGATGTTGATTTACAATAAAGACCAGAATCTAATTTGTTAATAACATACTCAAATATCCTTATCATCAATCTATTCACCTCAATAGCAGTGCTATGCTCTTTTTAATTGACTTAATGATGGGTCATATTCTAAATCATACTTCCTACAAGACACTATTATTCTTATGTCTTTGCTATACTCCTTTTTCCATGCAGCAATTACATTCAAGAGTATATTTAGCTATCTCTATCGTTAGATAAATATTGGGATAATGCATCTATTTGGTCTATAATAAAAACAACTCTCTTATGCTCAGATACTAATAAATCCAGTGAAGCGTGTAACTTCTCCAAAGAAAAAAATCAGATGTCTCATTTTCTGTAATGTTGTAATAATCTGCCTTAATCGTCAGACATTTAACTCCTGATGTGGTAAGTTTATCCAGTAAATCCTTAATAATAACAGTTTTTCCGACTCCTGCATTTCCAACCAGAAGTTTTTAAATGACAATCTTAGGTGTCAAATCGCCTTGTATCCAATCAAATAATTGATCTGTTTCTTTTCTAGCTATATGAGATTCTTTTTAATCCATAAAAATGTAGTCGTTATTCCTTCAAAAGATTTCAGGTTTACATCTAAAAATCTAATAGTTTTAACTTCTCATCTTTTTAATGATAACATTTGCTCATGGTATAATGTTTTCCCATAAATCAATGACCGAGTCAACATTATTCTCTGTAAGATTTTCGTTGTCTTTAAAATAATACCTGTAAGTCTGTTGAATATTTTTCCGAGTTAGCAATTTGACTCTCAACAAAAGCTCTGTCAATATACTTCCAATAAACGATATCGTTGTTAGTATCACAAGTGATAAACAAAACAACTTCTCCTTTCATTCTATGGGCATACGCAAGAAGCGATGTCGGGATGTCAGTGAACGCCCCTTCTCACTGATAGCGTTGTTATTATAATGCTTTTATCTGCACTGTAACTTTTTGCGACAATTGTATCATCGACATCCAAAAATACTAATATGCCCATCTGTATTTGCTTCTGTTCCACCTTCTTCAATGTTAGAAGTGTCAACCCCTTTTATCTTCTAAGATTTTTCCGTAGTAGCCGAACAGATCATCCAAACGTTTTGAAGCCCAAGATGATCTATTGGGCTGTAAATTCAGATCTTTCATTTAAGTTGCTCTTTACTCAATTCCTTATCTACAAACACTATTAAATCCTTTGGATTAACCTGCAAAATCTCTGCTATCTGAAATAGCAATTCTAAACGGCTTGTCGACGATTGCAAACGTATGAGTTGACAATGAGTGAAACTCTTACCGAGTTTTTCTGCAAGCCATGTTTGCTTAATCCCTTTCTCGATAAGCACCTCTTTTAATTCTATTAGTTGGACTTTCCATAAATATCATCTGATAGTTTGCAAATATAGTAAATATTCTTATATAAAGAATAAAAAGAGAGATATTTTTTCTCCTCCTTCAAAAGTCTTATATCTACAATTCTATTTGCCTTTCTTATTTTGTAGATTTTTCTGCATTAGACTATCTGCTTTTGCTTTCAGTCCCACATTATAATCATCTGTATGCTTTTTGATTCTTTTAATTATTGCAGCATTACGATGAATGTCAAACACATCATTGAGCCATAGGATTTCTTTTGAGCTGCAACCTCGCCATACTCTGATGATACGGAACTTCAAGGCATCGTCTTTGTATTGCTGTTTGCTTTGCCATAGGAAGTAATTACCGACCAAAGAAACAAAACAAAGGATAGACACTACCACCACAGCAGTAAAGACTTTCGACGACTTGATGTCAAAGCTATGTCTGTGAACCAGTTCCTGCGATTGTGGATGCTCTTTCTGCTCCTGCCACTCGTGCAACATGGTCAAGACGCTTGCCACCAATTTGTCCATGGATTTAGCCTCCTCGTCCTTGATGCGCACTTGCACACCAATATACTTGTTAATCACTTCTTTTGTTCGCTCTTCATACTGATTGAGCAATTCCTGTTCTTTCTGCTCATCACTTTGTGTTGGTGTAGATTGAACAGGGAGAAAGGCAGAGTTGTTCTTCTTTTCTTTCAGTTCATTTAGTTCTCTGTAAATTGTCTCCAGCTTGTTTTTGATTTCCTCAAAGAGGACAAATGTATTATTATCAGCCATAGTTATAAATGTATTTTACGTTTTTCTTTTTCTTCTTTTTATCAAGTGTGTTGTAAATCTCCGCAGGGACAGTACCATGAGTTTGAAACAAATCCAGTCCTCCTTCTATGAGCTCGTTGGCTATTTCGCTCGTAACACTTGCAACATTGGATATGAGGTTTATCATTCCTTGTGTCGGCTGTTCGTGCTCCCTGTTATTCTGGTGCAAGGCAAAGTCTATTTTAGAATAGCTGAAATTCCTATCCACTTTAGAACCATTGAAATGATAACCGTTCTTTTCAAAAATGATACCCTGCACCTCCAGTGAGTTGCTTTTGAACTTAAAGCGGACATCAACATCTTGCTTTTTCAAGTGAGCAAGAAGGTCTTTTTCCAATTCCTGCACTGAGCAATCTCTGCTTTCAACGTCTGATAGATTTCATACTTGGTCTTGTCAGGTTCTTTTCAGTCGGTGTTCTTTGACATTCTCCTTACCTTCAGCGAAGTACAAACAGTATTTGGCGGTCAGTTCCTTGCAAATCTTCTCACTTCTGAATCTGTCGTTACGGTCAGAGATGGTCTTGCCGTTATTATCTATTCGGTTGAAAGCTATATGCACATGAGGGTGCTCTTTGTCAAAGTGGCGACCGATAATGTACTGTGTATCTTTTATCCCCATCTTCTCCATATACTCACGAGCCATTTGTGCCATGAACTTGTTACTTAATTTGGAAGAATCCTGTACAGAGAAACTTAGGGAGATATGTCCCACAACCTTACCCACTCGTGGATTAAGTTCCGTTTGGTCAATAAGCTCTGAACAATATGGTTGATACTGTCTGTTCTCACTCCTGAACTATCAATGAGTTCCGTTCCTTTCTTCGGGTCAAGGATATAATTGATGACACCCTTGAAGCCCGAACCTTTCATAATTTTGGCTATCATCTTCGTATCAGATTTAATATTTCATCTATCTTACCAATGATGGTTTTATGGATAGGAGCAATGACATGAAACCCTTCTGCATTGGCACGATGTGCCAACTGATTGAGATTGTTTGCCATGCCACACAGAATGCGGCACATGCGCAAGTGTTTGTCCAAGCGAAGCTATTAGCTTAGGCTAAGACAAAACTAATTGTTACTGATTAAATTTAGGCGGACTCTGCGGAGTCCGCTTTTCTTTTCTACCCTTCCGCTTATCTTCAACACCTGCTTTAACAACAAAAAAAAAAAGAAAAATTGTTCACTACACAACTATCTAGTTAAGTAAGCATTCGTTCTTCTTCCTTAAACATATTACACGCTGATTATCAGTGAATCATATTTAAATAGTATAAAAATGTTCCATCAATTTGAATGCTATTGATTAGTAAACGTCTTCGATTTTATTTTTCATTAATTTCTTAAAATACTATGATTTTGAATTAAATCTAATAAATATGGCTCAAAAATACTATTTAAAAATATCAATTCTTCATCAACTTGGTCTGTCTTTATTTTTAAAAGAATATTCTTGAACTTCTCCATGGAATATCATATTACGTGCAAAGTATGAATATTTATTGCAAAGAAGAAGAGGTATTTCGATAAATTTATCTGTACCCAAGTTAGAATTCATCATGATCTTTAACAGAAGTGCACAAAGCGTTGTCAAGTGACATTTCACGAACCTTATAATGATTTTTAAAATCTGCATAATTCTTCTATCAGTATATCTCAAAATAAAATCATGAAAAAGCTTTTTCCCTTAACAATGTTTTGAGGATAGTCGTGAAGGAAGAGTTTGGACCATCTTAATTTATTTTGAGAGATCTCATCTGAACTAGTTGATTTACCTCACGTAAAGAATTTTACAAAATCTCGGATGATTTTTGTAGGACAAGTTTCCTCATACTTGTAAGTCCATCAAAATCTTTGATACTATTGGACTGATATCTAAATATTGCATTATAAAGCTTGCCAGAAATGCAAGAATTTATATTGAGTATTAGTACTTTCGCCATACCTTTTCATCCAATAAGAGTTGCTATTCTGAGAGCTTTTAGCTTTTTCAGAATCATCAAATAAAATATTTTTGCATTTGTGCTGCAGTTAAATATAACTTATGTGTATTTTTTTATTTGTTATAATAGGTTGTATAAAAAGAAGATGCTTCTGAATAATTTACATCTTTCTTACGTGCTTGTTTAAGGGTAATACTTATATTTTTAATTATAGGAAAAGTTTTTGCTAACGCATAATATATAACAGTCCCTTAATTAACTGCTTCGTTATACTATGATTAGCATTTGAAAAGATGCTACCATCATTATACTTACGAGATCTCGAGGCTACTAAAACCAAAGATGTAGCCAAAAAGTGAAAAGAATCTTTATAAGTTAAACTATTAGGATATTTAGAATAATAATTACCAAGTTTACACTCTTTCCGGCTTTTTCAAATATAACTTTGATGTGATAATGATAAATTCGTTTTGTCATAATAAATAATATAATTAACATTTGTTTGTCCTGCAAAAGTCGTACAATCCTCCAAAAGAAATAAGGGGGTATCTGTTGCAGACACTTTAAACTCCCAAGTTATGCTATTTGCAAGATACCACTTTCAAAGATTTATTGCTCTTCATGCTCTGCCATAATGAAAAACCGTTATTCACCTTTGGTATTGATTAACACGATAAGTCATTTGCAAATATAGCTATTTTTTTCTTGTATTAGGGAATAAAAACTTACTTTTTCTGTATGTCTTGTCAATACCTGCCCCTCCCCTTCCGCAACTCATCGAGATAACGGGCGGTTATAACGCCGGAAGGCAGCGCGATTACGGCGACGCCAAACAGCGAGGAGAGCATACTACGAAGCGGCCGACGTCGGTAACGGGACACATGTCGCCATAGCCAACGGTGGTGAGCGTTACGGTTGCCCAATACAGGGCATCGAAAAAGGAATGGAACGTATGCTGATGGGTGTATGGATTTACGTGCGGCTCGACATTGAACAGTATGAGTGCCGTTACAAAGATGTAAATCAGTGCCAATACCAGAACAGAGGACAGCACCTGACGCTCCTTGTAGAGTATGGACAGGAACAGGCGCATCTTGCTCGATATGCCAAATATCTTCAGCACCCTTGTCAGCCTCAGCAGACGCACGAAGCGGAACAGCTTGAAGGCTGGGTTGAGCAGCGTAACGGCAGGCAAGATGGACAGCAGGTCTATGATTGCCATAACAGAAAACGGATAGGTAATAAACGCCGTCTTGCGATTGTTATTCCTAATGTCAGCCGTACCCCACCTCAGCAGGTAGTCGATGATGAACACGAGCGTAGAGCCAAGTTCCGTGTACCAAAACGCCTTGTGCGACTTCATGAACATAAGCGGCAGGAGGCTTACGAGAATGGCAAGTACCATAAACCAGTCGTAAGCCGTGCATATCCAGTCGGTATGCGATTGTCGGTCAATAATGTTTGCTATCTTCTGTCTATTCATATTGCTAAATGATTTCTTCCGAACCAACGATATTGGACACGTTTGTCCAACTCGCTGGACACGTTAATCCAACCCATTGGACAAACGTGTCCAAAACCGTATGTTATGTATCTTTCCGTAAGAACCTGTTAAGAACCTGTCAGAGTATGTCAAGTATAGGGAGTGAGATACCTACTTGTATCTTGCCAACCGCATCAGTGCGGAGTATTGTTCTTCATAGCGGTCGAACTCGATGGCACTGCCGTCGTAGCCCATTTCGGTAAACGAGAGGCGAACCATTTCCTGCTCTTCCTCCGTAATGGCGCGTCGCTGCTGCTTCACCTTGTAGTAGACTTCCGAGCCGAAGCACGCCATTACTTCGTGTCGGGCACGGCGCAAGTCAGCCGCCCGCACGTTGTCGTAGATGCTCGATATGCCCCACGCAAAGCGTTCCTTGCGGTCGAGCTCGAAGAACGGGCAGGGCTGTGCACCCTTTATCACGGCAGGGTTCACCATCGTATAGGTTTCATTCCCATTCCCTGCCAGCATCTTGTAGGCAGTGTGGCGCAGGCATTTGTCAGTTTTCTTGCAATGGGTGCCTGCGCAGTGCGCAAAGTCAGTGTCTAATCGGTTGTATTCTTCTTGGGTCATAGGGTTAGTTAATGATGCTTAAGTTAGTTTCGTACCATCCTTATTTACCATCTCTTCTTTCAATACTCTCTTTGGCAGACTCAGGTAATTGATTATACATATCTTCTATTTCCTTAGGGTCAGTAATCATACTTTTGCCCTATCATATTTATAAGTCTCATTAAAGATTTTTGCCGTATTAGCATCATCTACATCAAATGCAATTACACCCGGATGGACAGCCTTATTGCCAACTACCCTAACAACATCAAGAGCTTGTTGCACTTTTTAGGTAATCCTTTTCTCAACAAAGTGCCCCGATATTCTTATTAATATCTCTATCAGTTTCTCCTAATTCATTACATAGTCGGTCTATGGCTAAGCGCAATAAGGCACAGGCAGCACGTGGAGAATGATTATAAATTAGCCCTGCCTCATTGTATAGCTGCTTAACAGATTCTGGTAAATCTGGATTAACCTCTTCGGCAACAATGTTAGGGATAAATGTATTCACCATCTATCCAGATTATCTTTTTTACCACAACTGTGGCAACGTTTTATTATTAACTCGTTATAGTATATATCATAATCGTCGAATGCTGGTATAGGGTTCCCTATGTCATCTGTCATTAAATCCTGTTCAAAATGATGAACCCCCCGAGTCATAAGAGAAAGAGTCTGACAGTGTGGACAAGTAAAACTATCTAAGTTTTGGTCTGGAGCTATATATTTATTATTCATAGTTCAATTATTAAAACTTAAAAGAGGATATGCTTTTGAAAGACATATCCTCTTTATCAAATATCTATACTCTTACTTCACTTCCTCAAAATCTGCGTCTTGAATTGTGTCGTCCTGCTTTTGGCTGTTCTTGCTGTGCCTGCTGACCCTGCATCTGCGCCTGGCTGTGCACCTGCACCTTGATACATTTGTTGGCTGGCTGCCTGCATT
>BNJU01004422.1_pt1 | contig 37180 bp, 33 predicted proteins | sample 8539281 | NCBI WGS metagenome assembly BNJU01 (sample SAMD00202456, study PRJDB9452) | human saliva metagenome | isolation source: human saliva | place: Japan
TTTGTGTAACCATAAGGGTTTTGTTGCGCTTGTTGGCATTTCTTCTTTAAAAGGAACGACATTGTTCATACCATAAACTGTTGCACTTGAGCTGAATACGATGTCTTTTACGTTAAATTGACGCATTACGTCTAATAACACTAATGTTCCTGTAATGTTGTTGTGATAGTATTCTAAAGGTTTTTCAACAGACTCTCCCACAGCCTTGAATCCTGCGAAATGAATCACTGAATCGATGTTTTCTTTTTCAAAAACTGTTACTAGGAAATCACGATCAAGAATGTCGCCTTCATATAGAGGGAAATCTTTTCCTGTGATTGTTTTTAAACGATTCAATACTTCTGGTGAGCTGTTTGAAAAGTTGTCGACGATAACAACGTCAAACCCTGCTTTGTCTAATTCGATTACTGTATGAGAACCGATATACCCTGCTCCACCTGTTACTAAAATTGCCATTTTTACTTCCTCCCCTTAGTTCAACACGTCTTCTGCGTGATCTTTTTGTAACGTTAAAATACGTGGGCCATCTTTTGTAATGGCTAATGTATGTTCGAATTGGCAGCTTAATCCACCATCTAATGTATGAGCTGTCCATCCATTGCTTTCCATTTCAGCTTTCCAAGTACCAGTATTCACCATTGGTTCAATCGTAATAACCATTCCCTCTTTCAAGCGAAGACCTTTTCCAGGTTCACCGTAGTGAGGAACTGCTGGGCTTTCGTGAATCGTTGGTCCAATTCCGTGCCCGATAAAGTCACGAACAACAGATAACCCTTCACTCTCAACATAAGTTTGAATCGCGTGACCGATGTCCCCAATACGATTTCCAACTTTTGCTTGTTGAATTCCTAAGTATAAAGCTTTCTTTGTTACTTCATATAAATGGTCGATTTCTGGAGTGCTTTCGCCAACGATATAGCTCCAGCAAGAATCTGATAAAGCGCCTTTAAGTTCCACGCAGAAGTCTACTTTTACTAGGTCTCCTGATTTTAAAGGTTTGCGACGTGGAAATCCGTGACAGATTTCGTCATTGATACTTTGGCATGTTGCGTATTTATATCCTTCATATCCAATCTGTGGCGCTGAACCACCCGCTTCTTCGATTTTCTTTTGAACAAATTGGTCGATGTCCCAAGTAGTGACACCAGGTTTAATAAAATCACGAAGTTGCACATGAATCGATGCTAAAAGCGCACCTGATTCTTCCATCGCGTCAATTTCGCGTTTTGATTTTAAAGTAATCATGTAACAAACTCATCCTTTCTAGTCTCCCCGTCATTATAGCATAGAACAAATGCAAAGAGAAAGAGCCTGTTCTGAAATGTTAATAGACTCTTAACTAAAAAAGACTGACAAAATCTCTTTGTCAGCCTTCCTATTCCCTCTTACTTTAACGATTTCTATAAAGTATCAGTAGGTGCCACTACTTCTGGTTGTGTAGTTGTTACAGCTTCCACCGTAGTAGTTGTCGTCGCTGTGGTAGTTGTTGTTTCAGTCGTTGTTGTTTCTGTTGTCGTAGTCGATTCTGTAGTCGTTGTTGACTCAGTTGTCGCCTCTGTCGTTGTTTCTGTTGTTGATTCAGTCGTTAAAGCTGTCGTTGTTGCTTCTGTTGTTGTTGAACCAGTTGTAACAACATATCCAACATAGTCATAGCAATCAACTTGCTCTGGAGTTAAATCTTTTTGTTCTACAACTTGTCCAAGAATTGAGCTATCCGCAGCTAACACTTCTCCTTGAGTCGCTAAGAACGCTCCTGCTCCACCTAATACTAAAACAGTTTTAGCAATACGAGATGCTTTATTTGATTTAACGAGGTATAGACCGCCTGCTAAAAGTACTACTGAAAATACCAATGTAATTGTATTAGCTACTGTACCTGTGCTTGGTAATTCTTTTTCTTGTTTTGAAACTGATACGCCACAAGTTCCGTTTTTCTTATAAACATAAGTCACTTGTGCTCCCGCTTGTACATCAGCTTCAGTTGGTTTCCCTTGTTTAATTTCTTTTCTAACTGTTTCTGTTGTTTTATCGTAGTCAACATAGTTCACACTTGCGGCTGATGCGAGCGATGCTACACTTACTCCTAATGTCAAAGTAGCTAATGTTGCTAAAATCATCTTACTAAACTTTTTCATCGATTCATCTCCCCATTATCATTTGTTACAGTTCATCGTACTGTATTCACTTTTTAAAAAGCAATTAAAATTCGTTCCGCATATTTGTCCTTTAGCTGTCTTTCATCGTATTAGATTCTCCACAAACTAAAAAGCCTGGAGTTTATCCAGGCTACATCATTATAACCGATCGAGTTGGAGCCACCGTATAGACTTCTGTAGAAGTTGTTGTCATCGTTTGAGTTGTTGGCTCTTCCGTCGTTGTTGTTTCAGTTGTTGTCGTTGCTTCTGTTATCGTTGTTGGTTCTTCCGTTGTTGTTTCAGTCGTTGTTGTTGACTCTGTTGTTACAACTGTTGTCGTTGCTTCAGAAGTCGTTGTTTCTTTTGAAATATAAAACCCAACGTAGTCATAGCAATCGATTTTCTCAGGATCTAAGTTCATTTGCTCAATGATTCGACCTAAGATTGAACTGTCTGCTGCTAAAACTTCTCCTTGGAAAGCAAAGAATGTTCCTAACCCACCCAATACTAAAACTGTTTTAGCAATATTGCGCATCTTGTTTGATTTTACTAAGTACAGACCACCTGCCACTAATACTACTGCAAAAATTGCTGAAACAGTGTTTGCGACTGTACCAGTATTTGGTAATTCCGGGCCTCGTTTTGGAATCGATACGCCACATGTATTATTCTTTCTATAAACATAAACCGCGTGCAATCCATCTTGAAGATCTGCTTCAGTCAGTTTAACTTGTCTGATTTCTTTTCTAATGGTTTCAGTTGTTTTATCGTAATCGACATAGTGTACTGTCATGACCTCAGCAGTCGAAGATACAGTCATACCGATTGTTAAAGTGATTAAAAGTTGCTACAATGGTCTAGGTGATTTTCAAACAATCCATACCTCCCTTACTGCAATACATACTTCTGTGTGCCTGCTTTAGTTTTCAAAAATCAGGTTCTAGTACAAGCCAACTTTGTCACCCTAGGAGAAAATGAAAGCTGAGCTTCTCTTTGTCTTGTTGCGATCCAGCCCGGTATATGGTGTGGTCTGTTATGGATGCGAGTAGTCTCATATCCTTGAGTGATCTGAGCTCGCTCCAGTATGCGCCAAAGTGCTATTAACTACTCAGGTGGTCCCAATACGTGCATCTCCTAGTGTCTATACATATTATCTGCAGAAGCTTGTGATGATGATTACATGTATATTGAAAACAACTAATATCATTTATGGTCGTTATTCATTAAAGTTTTCAAGCTTTCGTACGATCCATTTTATTTTCGAGAGTTCTAGCTATAACTATACAACATCGATGCCATTTCATTTACATAAAAGAACCTTCGGATTTATAAGTAGCTGTACAATAGCGAGAGTGTAGTCTGATTTGAATGCTGCGCTTGGGTGCAATTCGCGGCGTCGCGGTTTTGGCGTATCGATGGGAGCGGACTCAGAAATCGCTCCGGTGCATGCTAGCGAGTACCATATCGAAGTTTCTTTCTTTAACTTGTCACTAATCGAGTTCGAGTTTGGCCTGCTGTATGGTTGTCGTAGAGCGCCGCGTTTGTCCGCCGAAGCTCTCGCATGGTCTGCTCGCGGTTCGATCGTCTCTGCGTGATCCGTTACCATAATCACGTCCGAGATTACGAGATCGTAGATAAACGGTGCGAGTACAAATGATGCGACCTTCCATCAATTGGTCCGCCACCACGTGAAATTAACGCTTCCGGTATGGCTATCGATTGAGCATGTTAGCCACCATCAGAATCAATACTTTAGGGTTCGCAACGGCTGCACGCGCGTCGCAAGTGATTGAGCGTTGACCTTGACAATAGCCGTCGCGTCTCACTGTAATTTCTGTTGGTATCACGAGAAGACGTTTGATACAGCTGTGGGCGTTCTGAGATTTCGCCGCTAATGACTTCATCATCGGTCGCGTCCCTAGGTGCCGTAGCGATATTGTCCACCAGTTGTTCAGTCAAATAAATGTGTGTCTTGCAGCCACAATCGAAAGTCCGTCTACGTAAAGTCATCTTTGTATCTTCGTTCACTGGAATCTGTCGAGCAAATAATCACGCAAGAATCGATTTGGCGTAGGGAAACGGTTGATTAAAGTCGTAATAGTCGGTTTTACTACAGCACTGCAGTCGCCCCTACAGGCGCTTTCAGTCACTAGTTCAATAAGCGCAAACGTTGATCTCTTTTAAAGATGCGTACACCTGGCACATGCCAAAATCAACGGTAGTAGTGAGTTGGATATTTCCGACAGCAGGATACCGTTTGTCACCATCCACAGTGCGTTGGTTTTTGGATCGCGTTTGGTCCAGTCGTGTTCCTTCGTCGACTTCGGGTTCTTCACGAAGAATCCGCAAAAGTCGGTCTGCAGCATCGCACTAAGAAGGCCCGTTCATTTGTTGAGACATTTGGCCTGAATGGTTTGCGCGAATGTTCAACGGTGTAGAATTGTGCTAAGGGCGCGCGATATCCATCAGTGTAACGTAGTAACCCACCACATCCTGCTGCGGTAGTCGCATAGTTCACGTAACTGATGTTTCTAAAGGTGGGAACATGATACTCGGTAAAGGTGTGCGTTGTCGCTTAGCTTGAGATTCCGATCGTTGAGTTTGTTAGTTCATCATCCAGCACTTTTATGTTCAAGTGGTCAAATACTTTCGCTACTTTGCCCTTCAACCATGTCTTCCACGAATCCATTCACTTGTCCAAGAATAACGCTTTGTGCAGCGAATTGACTTTTCCTGTTTTACTAGTTTCTTCACGATTTGGAACATCAAGGCTACCATCGCAATCGTGCATGTTTGCAAAACCGGGTGAAAGGATGACCATCATCCCTGGCGCCCGTCAGCCTAATTGGGCGTTGACGTGATAATCGTGACTGTACTGTTGTTAAACGCGTTTTGAATATTTTCAAGTCGTTTGTAAACCGAGACATTAAATCCTTGTGATTTGACATCAAAAGAAACGGGTGGCAGCTTTGAATATGGTTGAATAAGTCTGCGCATTTTCGATGGTGTTTGTGCCAACTGTTACCATTAAACGTGCTGAAGTAGCTGGCTGTTGCCCCAGACATACAGGACAATCGCGATAAAGCCAAGCATTTTCGCTAATCCGCTAAGTCACCTGTAGCAATAAAATCATTGATTAACGGACGAATCGCATAGGTTCCGATTATTCGGATGCACTGAAACGATTAAGCGAGACTACAACAACTGCAAAGTCCATTTATAACTTCCATAACCCTCATAAGTCTGCCAAAAGTTTGTTTCATATTTTCTGGACGTTTTGGCCTTTATCTGTTCATCTCGCTTGGCTCCCTTTCATTTGGGTTTCGTAAATATCACGGTACCAGTCGTTTGTTTCCATTAACTCTTCGTGAGTTCCGGGTCCGTTCACTTTACCGTCATCTAATACAAAATATTGTCTGCGCTTTGGATAGATGAAATACGTTGAGCAATATATGATGACCGTTGTATCTGGTAAATGGTTAAGAGAACGCTTCACGGATTTTTCGAATCAGTCTCTGTATCGACCGCTGAAAGTTGAATCGTCTAAGATTAACGGCTGGTTTTCGTGGCATTGCACGTGCAATTGTAAACGTTGCTTTGTCCACCCGAGAAGTTTGAACCACCTTGTTCTACACGAGTGTCGTATTCATCTGGCATTTCCATAATGAAGTCATGCGCTTGTGCATGTTTGGCCGCGAATCACTCTCTTCTTCTGTAGCATCTGGATTTCCCCATAAAGGTTCTCACGAATCGTTCCAGAGAATAACGTATTCTTTTGTAATACCATGGATACGTTTTGATCGAAGGTCTGCAGAAACGATACTCGCGAACATCGTGATCACCCACACGAACAGTTCCTGCTGTAGTGTCATAAAGTCGAGGAATCAATTGTACAAGAGAAGATTTTCTGGAACCAGTTGGCCCGATAATCCTGAACACTTCACCTGGTTTAATCTTGAAGCTGATATTGCTTAACACTTCTTCATCTTGTTGTTTTCCATAAGAGAAATGAACATGGTCGAATTCGACTTCACCGTATACTTTATCCACAGTAATTGGATGTTCTGGTTCTTCCACATCGATCGTGTTGTATCTAACACTTCGAAGATACGGTCCATAGATGCTTTTGTCATGGTTAACATGATGCAGATACGAATGAAATCATCATCAGTGACATCAAGATTTGTGTGATATAAGAAATGAAACTGATAAGGTCCCCAGTTGTCATCGTTCCACTAATAACGAGTCCTACCACGAACCACATCACCGCAATCGTTACCCCATAAACCGTTAATTGCATAATTGGTTAGTTCCACATTACACATACATCGCATGTAGGGCGCGTTCTCTAAAGGTAGAGTTTTCTTTACCAATTTTTCTTCTCGAAGGTTTCACGTACGAATGATTTTACAACGCGAATTCCGATAAAGTTTTTCTTGTAATGTGCGGTTGATAGCCGTCTGTTGCTTGTTGTAATTTTCTAAAGCGAGGAAAGGCTTAGAAATGAGTGAGTGCTAATGAGAGCACTAAGATTGGAACTGCAACCATGAAGACAAGAGATAATTGCGCATTGATACTACCGCAAAAGAAAAATCGCGAAGGTAGACATCATCGATTAGCGCGCTAAAATACGCATCGTCATAATGGATGTATTTTGAATATTTGTTGACGTCACTCGTCATACGCGTAATTAAGGAAGCATTTGAGAAGTGATCGATGTTGTCAAATGAGAAAGCTTGAATCTTCTTCATTTCGAGCAGAACGTAATTCTGCAGCTACCCCAGTACCAGCAATCGATGCAGATTTCCTTTGAGTACTCCGGCTGAAAGAGATACAATCATAACTAGAACCATAATGAATCCTTGTCTGCACAACAAAGCCTAAGTCTTTATTTGGAATCCTTCGTCGATAATTTGCTTCATAATAATCGGTTAGTATACTTCAGAGCACCTCGATTAAGATGGCAAAAACGCTAAGAAAGGATATTTTTATACTTACTACGGAATAATCTGTTTTAGCATTTTTCACTCCTTTTTAATGATTTTAGATAAAAAACTGCCCTTGAGTTCCTCTCAAAGACAAGTGATGGTGCGATTACTATAAATAGTTTAACAATCTTTCTGTAGTTTTCAATAGATTGCCCTTCAAATTTTAATTGAATTTTTCATTTTCACTTTACAATCTTGTGCTTAGAAAACGAATATCAGCTTCAACTTTTTACACTTCGAGATGTGCCTGTGTTTTGTGTTTTAGAACGCGATTTATGGTACAATGAGCGCAACGAAATTTTTGAAAGCGAGGGACTCAAGTGTCACAATTCAATACATTAGTACACGAGACACAAACAACGCGTTACAGCTTCATGCCATTTTAAAAGGAATTGCTGAAGACGGTGGTTTATATGTACTAGCCCTCCCAGAAGTAACTCTGGACTGGGAAATGTTAAAAACTCAAAGTTATCAAAAGTAATGCATTGAAATTTTATCTGCATTTTAACAGATTTTTACAAAGAAGAAATTACAAAGCTACGTGCATTCAGCGTACGATACAACATTTTGATACAAAAGAAATCGCACCAGTAGAAGAAAGTTGGCGATCGTCATTTCATGGAACTCTTCCACGGAAGAACTATCGCCTTCAAGGATATGGCACTGATCCATCTTGCTCTACTTCACAACTGCTACGAAGAAAAACAAATCTGACAAAGAAATCGTGATTCTAACAGCAACATCAGGAGACTGGTAAAGCTGCCCTTGCAGGATTTGCGGACGTGCCTCACACAGACATCATCGTCTTCTATCCAAAGGCGCGCGTAGCACCATCCAAGAACGCCAAATGGTCACAAGCGGGTGACAACATTTTATGTATGTGGTGTGAAGGAAACTTCGATGACTACTAAAACAAAAAGTCAAAAGAGTTGTTGCGGATAAAGGTTAAACGCAACACTAACGAAAAAGGATTCCAATTCTCTTCTGCAAACTCAATTAATATCGGACGCCTTTGCTACAGATCGTATACTGTATTCATGCGCTCGTACAATTAGTGAAAGACGGTACTCTAGCAATCGGCGACCCAATGAACGTTGTCGTTCAACTGGTAACTTCGCGTAGCATCCAGCAGCTTACTGTGCAAAGGAATCGGTGTGCGCATTAACAAACTCATTTGTGCTTCAAACGAAAACGATAGTACTGTTGATTTCTTCCACACAGGAACGCACAACCGACTACGAAATTTTAAAATTAACAAGTTCTCCAAGTATGATATATCCTTGTTTCAAGTAACAGCAGGCGTTTTCGTCTTCGAATTAACAGGACGTGTAGCTCAAAAGGAAACAGATGCACTCGCGGCTTCCTAAAGGAAGAAACAGGCTACTCTGTTCCAAAATACAGATGCTGCTCTCTCCCAAGCAATTTTACGGAAACCGATGCGAGCGCAAGAAGAAACGGCTCAAACGATTCGTGATGTATTCACGAACGAGCATTGTATTAGATCCACACACTGCAGTTGCAGATGCCGTGTATACGAAATATAAAGAAAGAAACAGGAGACGCAACTCTACGGTGGTCGTATCGACAGCGGTGCCATCAAATTCTCCACAAAGTGTTCTTTTCAGCACTAAACGTGGATACAAACCAAACAGATGATAAATTGATGGAAGCTATTCAACAAAGAAAGTGGCATTTGCTATTCAACGGCTGTCTGAAGCGTATTGGATGCGCAATCCGAAATGCATAAAGTTCTTTTCAATCGAAGGTATGAAACAATCTATCCTAGATTCATTAAACATTCAATAAAACAAAAGACAAGAAAATAGTTGCCGACTATTTCTAGTCTCCTTTATTCTTCAGTTAGAAACCTTGTGCTTTTAGTACCAGTACATCGAGCATTTCGCCCGTTTGCTCAAGCGTATGGTATTTGTGAACCTTGTTTTTGGTAAAGGCGTCTGCACGACGGTTCGCATCGCGAAGGTCATAGCATTCGTCACTGTCGCATCACTTCTCTTTCAACTCTTCTAATGGATCTCAGTTCACGGTATCCATTTTCCGTATGAATCCTTCTTTTTGGAAGCGTGGTATGTGGCTCTTGCGCTAGCCAACCTACCACTAATCCGTGATTGCTGGTAAGTATTTGGTAAATTAGTAACTCAGCAATTTTTGCTGTATCGTTAAAGAAACTACCGAGGTAAACAGCCCCCATTCTAGAGATTCTGCTGCCACACCACGTTTTTGAGCTGCAATCACCGCATCAATTAATCCAGATACGAAAACAGTCTAGCGCTACGCAGACATGTCCCTAACGTCCTGGAGCTTTTCGCAATCTCCGTATCGACGTTGGTCGACTACAAACACGAATAAATGTCCGCTCAGTCGCCACATAAGGTTGTCCATGGCAGCCGCTAATGCTCTTCTATTCTGGGTCTGTCACACTAATAATCGAATAGAGCATGTAAGTACATGTTGTTGATGTTCTTTCGCTACTACTAGTAAGTCCACTTCTTCTCTTTTGTTAAAGGTTTCTCTTCAAACTACGAATCGCAGATAGGGTGATTTAATTGTGTTTTGATAGTTTTCATTCATTTTGATTACTCTTGTATCAGGTCGACTGCTCACACCTCTTTTGAGTTTAGAAATATTGTTTGCTTCTGTTTCAGGGCAGCTTCCGGCATAATGACTTCGCCGTGTTCTTTCAAGACTTCCCATGAAATTCTTGAGACTCTGCATACTCGCGAACAAGTGCCAGTTTCTGCAGCAACTTCTTCCTGGCTCTTTCCACTTGATGGAAAACGTATGAAAAGTACGACCGCTATAACGGTAAAGAAACTGATTGGTCAAGATACTCAGCTGTTTTGCTTTTGCCATTGAGACGAAATCTTGAAGTCTTCAAAGACAACTGTCACATCAATTGGTTTTCAATGTTGAAGCTATCTTCGTAGTAATGACTGGTTTTGGAGAAATCTCTTTCGTCTTTATCCTCTTTACACTTCTTCCCAATACGGTCTGTTGAGAATGTTGAATCGTATCAACGATATTGCGCCATACGTTCGTCTGTCGATTCATCACCCATGTCCACAACACGTGACAGAGTTCAGGCCGTCTGGTTGGCATGATTTGGAAACTCAATCCGTCTGAATCTTCGTTGATTCCAAGACGCCCACTCCTCTAAATACTATGAGCCTTCGATTTCGCCTGGATTTCCAAGTAATTCAAGTATTGATGTACTACGGTCGATTAGATCTTGGTTCGCGATACGCAACAAGAATGTATCGTCGTTAATGCGTTCCATTTCCATAATATTCACCTTTTACCTTATCTAACTATTTTAGACCAAACCTGACAAAATAAAAGAAATACGATTGTTTTGCTAGTAGTGCTTTTGTAGAAACATCTTGGAGGGTAAATTAACTTTGCGTTCAACATATCTAAAAAGATTACTGCGAATCCTTGTGGATTCTTTGCAATCGCTGTTTGGGGCACCGATAAGCTGTAGTCTTGCACTTCGAAAGCTTCAAACGCGGAGTAGGAACAAGTTCCTACTCGCACAGTCTTCTTCGATGCATTTCCGTTACTGCGATTATAAAATCCTGCATTCTTCGTAATCTTTTTATTTAGTTTCGTTCTAATTTGTCCCAAGCTGTTTTGAAAAATCGTCATTGTCTTATTTGGAAGGATGCGAAATGAGGAAGTGTACCTGAAAACGACGATACTTCTTCTCTTTTTATAAATATAGGCTTAGGGCTTTCTTAGGGTGAGGCCGAATTGTCTTGTTCGGATATGTTGGATGCTAAAGGCTAGTGCTGCATACAAGATTCGAATAAAGAGGACCATTCCTAGGTTCATGGCATAGCTTGAGAATTCTAGCGATGGGTTTTCAGTTGCAGTGATGACATAATACACTGGGAAGAATTTCAATGCTAATGGCTACTGGGTTCGAGTAATTCGAGCGGTACGAAATTCCAGAGATAAAGGATACACCATCCCCACTACTGCTTACTTGCTGCAGAATACCCATACGTGTTATCTCCGATAATCACCGGCAAAGGAATGCCAGTGCATAGGGCGGTTGGCGCCGATGCGAAAGTGACGATAATGCCTTTGGGCTCCCGCACTCACATAGGCTTGGTGCTGCCAATGGCCACGAATAGTAAGTTGATGCCAACGATAGTTCCAACGACCGTTAAGCCACCAAGGAATTTTTCAATCGTCACTTGGTTTACCTCTTCATACCGATAATGATTCGTTTAGCGACTTCATCATTTTCAAGTGAGGCAAAGATCTAACCAAGTAAGAGAAATAAATACTGAGATATAAACGAATGGTGTATGCATAAGTAGATTTCACCAAATTTCGCATAGTAATCGTCATCACTTAACTGTAGTCTTTTGAAATGACACTCACTGATGCCTGCTCGCTTTAAAAATCTTATTCATATTTTTCAACGCTGAAGTTGCGCTTGAGCTTTCAATACAACCGCATAGCGAATATACAGATTAACGATACTCTCATAGGATATTCCCGTTCAGAGATTTCCAATTTCAGTTTTGACAGCAGATTCGCCATTATTGATTCTTGAATCTACATCTGATGGAATCAGATGTCCCCATCACATCATTTCCATGAGACAGCTTCTTTCATGCTGTTATCGCTATTAGTTGTGAGTGTGACTTATATGATCTTTTTGAAGAGAGGCAATGAGGTGCGTTGATAATGTCCTACTGCCATCTGATTCGTCTTTTAATCATGACTTGATACTGTGTATCTTTGAAACCTGTGACTTCGTTGTTTCCTAGCACTTGAGAAAGTCCCATTGCCATAAAGATGACTAGGAAAAGTATCGCATATGATTTTAATCGATAAGCCAGTTTTAGAAAATATTTATAGACTATCATAACGTGTTCTCCTTAATCTCCATAGTGCACATCCTAGAAGTGCTAGTGTGTAGACGCCAAGTAAAAGGTAAGTTCTGCCGAGATCTGCACTTCCTACAAGGCGATTTAATTGATAAAATCCTGTAACCATTAATGCGACCGGATTAAATTGGTTAAATCCTGGCATAAAGGTGTTGGCAAATCCTTTCATTGCCGTTCCCATCATTCCCGCAAGTGCTGAAAGGACGAGGTTTGAAATCAATGCGAAGATGATTCGGCCTTGCATTGTAAGTTTTTGATTGGTTCCAATAAGAAGCCCCGCTGCAATTCCAAATACATTTCCTAGCAATATGAGAAGGAGGCTTCCTGCCCAATCTGCAAACAAATTAATTTTCAATACTTGTGTCGTATAGACCAGCATGATTGCGTTTGAAGCGATATTGAGTAATAACCCAATCATAAAGCAGTTCGCAATTAACTTGCCTTTGCTAAATGGACTGCCCATAATACGGCGTCCTATCGGTGATAAGTTTCCGTTTAAGTACGCTGCACAAACGACACCGCTAAACAACGAGTACATCGTGAAGCTGGCAATCGCTGTGTAAAATAACATCGTCCCCTGACTGACACCGTCGTCTCACCGTCACCCAGCTCTTGTTAAAGTCGATCAACGTTGCACCTGCTGTCCAAGACTTTGTACTTGTTTGATTTGTGTCGTTACATTTTTCAAGGCGCTTTGCGGAATTCCCATCGTTTTACCTACAACCACATCTAAGTTCTTCTCAAGAAATCCGTCTGCTTTATCCTCTGTGACGAGTGCTTTCCCTGCGTCTTCTGACTCTACATCAATAATTTCGAAGTAATCTCCGGCTTGTTCAAACACATGGTGATATGGGTTGTCGGCCGTCATGGCTACGTGAACCGTCCCCATGTCTTGTTCCATGATTCCTGAAAAGGATACGAAATAGAGTGAAATCAAGATAATTGGATGAAGTAACACCCAAAACGAGAATGAAAAAGTCTTTTAAGGCGTCTTTTGATAAATACGTAAATAGCTTTAAAAATGTCTTCATGAATCTCGAAGTCCTTTCCCTGTGTATGCAAGGAACACATCATCTAAGCTTGGCTGTTCACTGTATAAACGAACATAGCTTAAGTTCAATTCTTCAAGGGTGTTTGCCACGTGAAGTAAGTGATTCGTTCCTTGTTCGAAGTTAAATTTCAAATGATCTTTATGATGTTCTAATACAAGAACGTGTGGTATTTGTTTTAAGCGAGCCACTTGTTCTTCAGTTGGAGTGTTGAAAGTTCCACTTGGATAATTTCAGAAGTCGCGATAGATTTCTTCAATTCTTGCGAAGTTCCTGAGACAATGCTCTTTCCTTTATCCATAATCACGATGCGGTCACTTAATCCGTCCACTTCGTCTAAGTAGTGCGTTGTATATATAATCGTGCTTCCTTGTTCGTTGAGTTTGCGAATTCCCTCTAAAATAAATGAACGACTTTGTGTGTCTACCGCAACAGTTGGTTCATCGAAGAAAATTAAGCTTGGCTTATGCACGATACCGCAGGCGATGTTCAAGCGGCGTTTCAACCCTCCACTCAATTTCTTTGGAACAAACTTGCGGAACTCTTGTAGTTCTACAAATTCGATGGCCTCTTGTACATATTGTTTTCGTTGTTTTGAATCTGAAATATAAAGTCCACAGAAGAAATCAATATTTTCTTCGACTGTTAAATTTTCTAAATACGCTAAATCCTGTGGAACAATCCCGATTTCACGTCGTACTTTATTGGATAACGGGAACTTATTCTCTCCTAGAACGGTTACCTCACCGCTATCAAAGGTTAAGAATCCTAACATACTATTAATCGCTGTTGTCTTCCCACAGCCGTTTGGTCCAAGAAGTGCTAAAAGCTCTCCTTTACGAATTTCAATATCAAAATGATTTAATGCCATCAAGTCTTTGTAACGTTTTACAAGACTCTTTACTTGGATACTATTTTCCATGTCCTCACCTCATTAATTGTTTTTACACTCTTAGTATATCGACCACCCTTGTCACAAACTAGTGTCAAATGTCGTTAGTTGTATATGACATTTGTCATAAATAGCTAGATATTTCTCCCTTTTTCGGCTAAACTGAAAGAAAGAGTCTTGGAGGTGAGAGGCGTGCGCACGTTTTTAGAGAAGTTGATGTTTTTTAGTTTGATTAGTATGTATTTAATGGGACAACATACCGAAGTCTTTACGATATTTCTAGGACTATGTATTTTCATTTTGTCTCTATCCATAGAAGTATTTGAAAATAGTTGGATTCAACGCATTTCCCTAGTGATATCTGGTGCTTTATGCATCTTCTATCCTGAAACGGGATTGTATCTTTCCATTTTCATCATGCATGCTGCACAACTATTCGGACTCCCAGGAGCTTTTGCACAACGTCATCCTTTTACTGCGACCAGATTTATTCACATAATATGTCAGTCGGTCATTGGAACGTATCTCATTTTACGTAGTCGCTATGATAAGGGAATTTCGTACGAAAGAGTCACCATATTCAAGACGACTTAGAGCATGAACGACTCACTCCTATTGCGGCGACAACAATTTAGCCAGAAGAAACGTTGAGCAAATGAAGGTCGCAGCTAAGGAACGAAATCGTATCTCTACGCCTTGCACGACCAAATCGGACATACGCTGAGCGCTTCAATTGATGCAACTGGAGGCCTGCACATTATCACCAATGAACCCGTTGTCGAAGAAGAAGTTAGACAAGTCTCGGAATCCTTCAAAAACAGGGATGGACGAGATTCGAACGACGATTCATCAGCTTTACGATGACTCCTTCCTACTCTCCCAAAAAGATGGACAGATTCTTCACCCCACTTGAAGAGAAGGCGCAAGTCAGTGTATCAAAATACAATTTCGGATGAAATTCCAATCGGATTAGTACGACATTCTTACTATCTGTAAAGAGATGGCAACGAAGCTTTGTAGAAGTATTCAAACGGAAATCAAATCAATTATTTTTACTAGAACAAAACAACTACTACACGATTCAATATAAAGATAATGGGAATGAGACGAGAAATGACACCCCGGGCATGAGGCTTAACTATGATGAGAAAGAACTGGTGGAGAAACATAAAGGGGTTTATGACATTACAAACAAATAACGGATATGACATCTTTCATCCGTAGTCCCAAAACAGGAGGTCAACCATGATTAAAACGATTCTAGTCGATGACGACTTTCTAGTGCTTCAAGCGCTCGAGACGATTCTATCTGTTCAAGACCATAGTGAAGTGGTCGGAACGGGTCAGGCAACGGCAAAAGACGCGGTAGAACTATCATCACTCATCAACCGGACTTGGTCTTGATGGATATCCGAATGGAACCTACACGGAATTGAAGCCAGTAGAAACAATTCTAAAGACTTTCCTGACGCGAAAGATTTTGTTTTTAACAACCTTCAAGACGATGAGTATCATTACAAAGCACTCTCCACTTGGTTGCAGAGGATATTTATTAGAACACACTAAAAGGTTCTTCCCGCTATTGATGCAGTGATGAATGGACGAAACGTCACGACTCTACGATTGAGAAATGCCAGTGAAGAAAACCCTGAGGAAAAATCAGCGCTCATTTAAGCGAGCGTGAGAAGAACTGCTCTGTTTGGTCGCTGAAAGGGATTCAATAATAAAAAATGCGAGAAGATGTATCTGCATGAAGGAACCAATGAAACTATCTTATCGGCTCTGTCGAAAAGTTAAATTGCGTGATCGTACTGCACGCCGTTTATTATAAAGAACTATGAAAAACAAGCATCTCAAAGTTGGTGCTTGTGCAATAATTCGCTTGAGATATTTGTTTCCAAAATTTTTCCAAAAACGGTAAAATTTGTGCATAGCCCTCAATTACTGCTTCAGTTCTTTAAAGGAGTTAACTAAGCGTTGTGCCATGTCTGAATTTCATCAGCCACGAACTTCACGTGGTAGAGAAGCGACAATTTCGTCTTCGTTGGCTACCCTCTACTTGGAATCTCTTTTTCGTCCAACATAATTGCGGCGTAATAATCCTGGGTTATTTTTGAATCAATAGAGAATAGTGAGTTTAATGGAACTTCATCCAGTCAATTCTTAATTCTTTGGAATGCTTTTTGAACGAGTTGAAATAATCTCTTTCGTTCAGTCTTCATCATTCATGGCAGGATGTTTTTAATTTCGTCAATTGTTAATGGTTCTGAGAAAATGTTTCTCTCTGTGTACGCGATGTTATGTTCTTCTAACCATGCACGAGCTTTTGCGGCAAGATGTACAGCTAGGTGATGCATATATAAGTAACCATCATCGATGTCCTCCTCTTCTAAAGTCTTTCGGTCTTATCTACGTGTGTTATTATATATGATATATATATCTATATGATTTTTGGATAGTTTTTTAGATTTCACAAACTTTTTCACTTTTTGATGAAAAATTTAATGTTTCATAATATTTTCACTGCTTTCATTTCGTGATTGTGTTCTAGCAACAGAAAATCTCTGAATTACAAACGTTGAAAACAGTTGTAACTATCTTTTTCATGAAAATCCATTAGAAATAAGGTATAATAAAAACTAACAAATTTAAGGAGCACTTATATGTCTAAAAGAATTTTCTTCAGGCGTACAGCCTTCAGCTATCCCAACTATCGGGAACTATATTGAGCGATGAAAAACTTCGTGGCCTTACAAGATGAGTACGATTGTACTCTACTGTATCGTAAACCAACACGCGATTACTGTCTCCACAAGATCCAAAGAAATTAAAAAGACAAACACGTTCACTTGCAGCACTTTACGCTGCAATTGGTCTTGACCCCTGAAAAGTCAACGATCTTCGTACAATCAGAAGTTCTGCAGATGCCCGAAGCCGCATGGATCGTTCAATGTAATGTCGGCGTTGGTGAATTAGAACGCATGAACTCAATACAAAGATAAATCTCAAAAACAACAATCTGTTTCCTGCTGGTTTATTAACATACCCTCCTCTAATGGTAGCCGATATCGTTTTATATAACGCCGAAGTGGTACCTGTTGGAGAAGACCAAAAACAACATATGGAATTAACACGCGACTTCGTAGAACGTTTCAACAGCCGCTACGGAAATAGCAACCAATTACTTGTAATGCCAGAACCATTCATTCCAAAAGCTGGCGCACGTGTCATGAGCTTACAAACACCAACGAAGAAAATGAGTAAATCAGATGCCAACGTAAAAGAATACATCAGCATGCTCGATGAACCTTCCGTGATTCGCAAGAAAATCAAGAGCGCTGTGACAGATTCAAGCGGCGTGATTGAATTCGATCCAGCTGAAAAACCTGGCGTATCGAACCTATTAACAATCTTCTCTGCTTTCTCTGGCGAAAGTATTGAATCACTCGTAGAACGCTTCAAAGGCGTTGGTTATGGCCAATTCAAAGAAGAATTAGCCGATGCAATTATCGCGGTCATGGAACCAATCCAAGAACGCTACTATGAGCTATTAAAATCAGATAAGTTAGATGAGATTCTTGATGAGGGTGCGAAGAAAGCGAATTATGTAGCGAATAAGACGCTGCGCAAGATGGAAAAAGCGGTTGGCTTAGTGAGATAAACCAAGAAAGCTTATCTGCTGACTTTCTAAATTATAAAGTAAAAAGTCCTCTCGGACGTTATTATAATGACTTAAAAGGCTACACCGGGTTGAGCCACGGTCTAAACCCTACCGAGCTTCAAACAGATTCTAGAAGAATTCTCTTCAAGAATCTGTAATTCACATCGGTCGCAACCGCCATTAATGTCATTATAAAGTCCGAGGGACTCTTTTTCTTTATGTATAAAAATACCTTTCTTAGTTTATTTCCCCTCGCTGAAGGGAAAAGGTGCTTAAAATTAAAAAACGCTAGGACAGTCCTAGCATTTTCTATCGTTTGCTATTCTATTACGAGCAGGCCGGCACCGATGATTCCATTATCCCCCTTAATGGTTGATGCTTGTATATGCTCTAGAATATGTTTTTGTTCGTGATGAAGGAGTTCTGCTAACTCTTCTTTCACGAGTTCTATAAAGTCTGGGTTGTAGTTTGAAACACTACCTCCGAACACAATAGTTTTTGGGTCTAGTAAGCAGACCATTCCATGAAGAACACTTGCTAATCCCATAGCTGTTTCTTCGATGATACGGCGAGCTGCCTCCTCACCATTGCGCCATTTATCAAAGACGTCTTTCGTTGTCAATGTCTCGTCTTCGTAAATTTCGCGCCCTGTACGCTCGATTCCGACACCCGAACAAGCCACTTCTAACGCTTCGAGACATTCAAAGTAAGGCACTTTGACAAACCCAATTTCGCCTGAGAACCCTTCCCCGCGTAAGATTGTATTGTTGACGATGTTGGTGGCTGCGATTCCTGTTGATACCGTTACGTATCCAAACATGTCTGTAGGTTTTAGATTGAGTAATCGATATTCCGCATAAGCCGCTACTTTAACGTCATTATCGATTTTCACCGGTATGTCTCCGTACGTTTCCTTCAATCTTTCTACAATTGGAAAATTAGCCCAAGGTATATTGTTTTGGAAAATCGCTACCCCGTTTTCCACATCTACCTTTCCTGGTAATCCAACACCAATCCCATACGTATCTTGAATGCGTAAATCATTATCATTGAGCACTTTATCCACCAGTTGGACCACACCCTGATACAAACTTTCGGCACTCGCTGTTTGGCTTGGGCTTTGTGAACGACTAACGATCTCCCCATTCTCGTTAATCAACGCAACCGCTACCTTCGTTCCCCCAATATCAATACCAACCGCGACTTTCATCAAAATCCCTCCGTTCATTATGATTTCGCTTTCATAATTAGTTTACACCGAAAATCGCTTCCTAGCTTTCCCTATCTTGTTCTATACTATAACTATTTTGCTGTCTTTCGCACAGTTTGAAAAATGATAACTATTTTTTCGCACGGTTTGAAAAATGATAACTGTTTTGATAGCCGTTTGAATATAGTGGAGTTTGTGATGGGGCACCGCCAAGAGCCTAGGTCTCTTGGTCTTTGAAGCTTCAAACGCGGAGTACAAAAAGTGTTTCTACTCCGCGTAATTCACATTCAATGCTATCCCCCATCACTCATTCCACTATAACGGCTATCCACGGTTATCATTTTTCAAACGTCCTCTTTAACCTCTTCTCTCTACTGGCAAAAATTGGGTGCTTATTCACCAAGGATACGATACCAAAATATCCGTTTATAATGGAAATGGTAGTGAGAAGTGCATCGGATATGAATTAGAGGGAGTTGCGAATGTATTCGCTACTCCCTCTTTGAAGCTTCGAAGCCGAAAGACCTTAGGCTTGAGGCGGTGCCTCACAACCATGTCCATTATGTAAAAACGGATATTAAACAGGTATCGTATCCTTTCAACCTTCGGTTGAAGCCCTCAATTTTTGCACAAAAAAGGAGGGGAAACAAATCTGCTTCCCCTTCCTAATTCTAGGAATTATTTGTTTTTCAAGTTGTAGAACGCTGATAGACCTTGGTAAACAGCTAAGTCACCTAATTGATCTTCAATACGTAATAATTGGTTGTATTTAGCAATACGGTCTGTACGGCTTAATGAACCAGTCTTGATTTGTCCAGCGTTTGTTGCAACTGCGATGTCAGCAATTGTAGCATCTTCAGTTTCACCAGAACGGTGTGAAACAACTGCAGTGTAACCAGCTTTTTGAGCCATTTCAATTGCGTTGAATGTTTCAGTTAAAGTACCGATTTGGTTAACTTTGATTAAGATTGAGTTTGCAATACCTTGTTCGATACCACGAGATAAGATTTCAGTGTTAGTTACGAATAAGTCGTCACCAACTAATTGAACTTTACCGCCCAGCGTTCAGTTAATAATTTCATCCATCCCAGTCGTTTTCATGCAGCCGTCTTCGATTGAGATGATTGGGTATTTTTCAACTAATTCTGCTAAGTATTCAACTTGTTCAGCTGGAGTACGTTTAGCACCTTTTTCACCTTCGAAGATTGTGTAATCATATACGCCATCTTTGAAGAATTCAGATGAAGCACAGTCAAATCCTAAGTAAACATCTTTACCAGGTTCTAGACCTACTTTTTTGATTGCTGCTAAGATTGTTTCTACAGCATCTTCAGTTCCTTCGAATGTTGGAGCGAAACCACCTTCGTCACCAACTGCAGTAACTAAACCACGGTCGTGTAAGATAGCTTTCAATGCGTGGAATACTTCAGCACCCCAACGTAAAGCTTCTTTGAATGAAGGAGCACCTACAGGTAAGATCATGAACTCTTGGAATGCGATTGGAGCATCTGAGTGAGATCCACCGTTAACAATGTTCATCATTGGTGTTGGTAATACTTTAGTGTTGAATCCGCCTAAGTATTGGTATAAAGGTTGATCTAAGTAGTCAGCAGCTGCGCGTGCTACAGCGATAGATACGCCTAAGATTGCGTTAGCTCCTAATTTACCTTTGTTTGGAGTACCATCTAATTCGATCATTAATTTGTCGATCGCCATTTGCTCACGAACATCATAACCTAAGATAGCTTCAGCGATAATGTTGTTAACATTGTCAACTGCTTTTTGAACTCCTTTTCCTAAGTAACGAGATTTGTCGCCGTCACGTAATTCAACTGCTTCGTATTCACCAGTTGAAGCTCCTGAAGGAACCATACCGCGTCCGAACGCTCCGCTTTCTGTGTAAACTTCAACTTCGATAGTTGGGTTTCCCACGTGAGTTCTAGTACTTCTCTGCTAATACATCTGTAATAAATGGCATGATTTATTAACCCTTTAAAATTTTATTTTGTACGTTATTATTTTAATCGAAAATCATCAGAGTTTCAACCTTTGGAAAGGGATTTCTTTATTTTTCGATTAATGATTCACCAGTCATTTCTTCTGGTTTTTCCACATTTAGTAAATCAGCATAGTTGGAGCAACGTCTGCTAAACGTCCACCCTCGCGTAATGTTACACCTTTCTTCGTAACAATCACTGGTACTGGTACTGTTGTATGTGCAGTATGTGGTGTTCCTTCTGGTGTAATCATTGTTTCTGAGTTACCGTGGTCAGCAAAGATAATTGCGCTACCGCCTTTTTCAAGGATGGCGTCAACAACTTTACCTAAGTTTTCATCCACTGCTTCAATCGCTTTGATTGTTGGTTCTAATATTCCTGAGTGTCCAACCATGTCTGGGTTCGCGAAGTTTAAGATGATGGCATCATTTTTCATCATTGATGATTGAGTTGTATAATGCATCTCCTACTTCGTAAGCACTCATTTCTGGTTTCAAGTCGTAAGTTGCAACCTTTGGAGAAGGAATTAAAATACGGTTTTCGCCAGGGAATTCTTCGTTACGTCCACCATTCATGAAGAATGTTACGTGTGGATATTTTTCAGTTTCGGCAATACGTAATTGTGCAAGGCCTGCTTTAGATAACACTTCACCAAGAACGTTTGTCATTGGGATTGGTGGGAATGCAACTTCTGCATCCACGCTTGGGTTATATAAAGTCATTGTCACAAATTTAACGTTTGTAGCACGCTCTCCACGATCAAAGTTTTGTCCACTCTTATCAGTGAACGCATTTGATAATTGGATTGCACGGTCAGGACGGAAGTTGAAGAAGATGATTGCATCGTTGTTTTCAACTTTTGCCACTGGTTTGCCATCTTTAACGATTACCGATGGAATAACAAATTGTCTGTAACGTCTTTTAGCATAGCGTTATCTTCGATCACAGCTTGTGCGCTCGAATTGTGGGCCTTCGCTATGAGCGATTGCATCATAAGCTAATTTCACACGTTCCCAACGTTTGTCACGGTCCATTGCATAGTAACGACCTGACACTGTTGCGATTTCTCCAACGCCTACTTCAGCTAATTTATCTTCTAATGTTTTGATGTAAGAAGGACCAGCTTTAGGGTCTCACGTCCGTCCATCCATGAATGCATGAATGTACACTTTGTCGATTCCTTTCAGCTTTTAGCTGTTTTCACTAATGCTAATAAATGGTTGATGTGGCTGTGTACTCCACCATCAGATAATAATCCGAATAAGTGTAATGCAGAGCCATTCTTTTACGTGGTTAAATGCACCGTTTAATGCTGGGTTTGATTCGAATTCACCATCTAAAAATCGCTTTGTCGATACGAGTTGCTTTTGGTAAACGATACATGTCCAGCACCGATGTTTGTATGACCTACTTGAGTTTCTATTTGGCCATCTGGTAGACCTACATCTAATCCAGAAGCTTTTTTAATGTTGTATGAGGGAATTCGTTATAATAACGATCAAAAATTTGGTTTTTGCTGTGCAACAGCATTACCTTCAACTTCTGGTCTCCATCCGAAACCATCTAAGATAATGATTTCGCAACTGGTGATTTTGCCATTATTTTACTGCCCAATAAAGCTAAGAATGAATCTGGTTGTAAGCTTTGTTCCATCTACAAGAGCTCCGTCCACATCTGGACATGCTTTCATGTATTCAGCAATGTTTTCTGGTTTTTACAGATCCACCGTGATTGAACGCGAACTTTGTCAGCAACTCTGACCGAAGTCAGCTGCTACAACGTCACGAACAACTTTACACATTTTTGAGCGTCATCTTGAGATGCTGATTTACCAGTTCCGATAGCCCAGATTGGTTCATATAGCAATCACTACACGATGATACTTTGCTCGTTTGATAAACCTTTTCAATGCTGCAGAAACTTGTCTGCCTACGAATTCTGAAGCTTTTTCACTGCTTCGTAAGTTTCTAAAGTTTCACCACAACAAATGATTGGTGTTAAGTCTGTTTCTGAAAATAGCATGTGCTTTTTGTTGATATCTTCGTCGTTTCTGTGGAAATATTCACGACGTTCTGAGTGGCCAATCACTACGTAGTGCACACCCATTTCAGCTAATACTTCTAGGTGAAGTTTCACCAGTGAAAGCACCAGCATCTTCGAAATAGCAGTTTTCAGCAGCTACTTTTAATTCTGATCCTTTCTCGCATATTCTAATAAAGTGACTGAAGTTAATCTGCAGGAGCAGCAATAGCACTTTCTACGCGTTCGCCTGAAGGTACTTTTACCAACAACAGCTTCCACAAAAGCTTGAGTTTCTTTTGCTTTTTGTTCATTTTCCAGTTTCCGGCAATAATTGGTTTACGCATATACACAACATCTCCTTTTTAAATGTTTCAAAATTATTTATCACTGATAGCAGCAACACCTGGTAGTTCTTACCTTCTAGATATTCTAGAGAAGCTCCACCACCCTGTTGAAATGTGAGTGAATTTGTCAGCGTAGCCTAGTGAGATTGCAGCAGCAGCTGAGTCCCACCACCGATGATTGTAGTTGCGCTTTCTAGGTTAGTCGACAGCTTTCACATACACCGATAGTTCCTTTAGCAAAGTTTGGTAATTCGAATACACCCATTGGTCCATTCCATACAACAGTTTTTTTGCATCTTTTAAGTAGCTTGCAAATAATTCAACTGTCTTAGGTCCGATATCTAAACCTTCTTGGTCAGCTGGGATAGCATCTGAAGCAACGATTGTAGCTACTGCATCGTTAGAGAATTCTTTAGCAACAACGTTATCGATTGGTAATACTAATTTGTCGCCAGCTTTTTCCATAATTTCTTTTGCTAATTCAACGCGGTCTAATTCTAATAATGAAAGACCTACTTCACGTCCCATTGCTTTGAAGAATGTGTAAGCCATTCCTCCACCGATAAGAACTTTGTCAGCTTTTGTCTAATAAGCTGTTGATAACACCAATCTTATCTGAAACTTTCGCTCCACCTAAGATTGCCACGAATGGACGTTCTGGGTTATCTACTGCACCACCGATGAACTTGATTTCTTTTTCCATCAAGAATCCAGCAGCTGATTCTAATTTGCTAGCAATACCAACGTTTGAAGCATGCGCACGGTGAGCTGTACCGAATGCATCGTTAACGAATAAGTCGCCTAAAGAAGCCCAATATTCACCTAATTCAGGGTCGTTTTTAGATTCTTTCTTGCCATCTAAATCTTCGAAACGAGTATTTTCGAATAATAAAACATCGCCTCGTTAAGCGCATTAATAGCAGCTTCTAACTTTTCTCCACGAGTTTCTGGAACGAAAGTCACTGGTTTTTCTAATAACTCAGATAAACGTTCTGCAACTGGGACGTAAGCTCAATTTAGCTTTGTCTTCTTCAGATTTTCACTTTACCTAAGTGAGAGAATAAGATCACTTTAGCGTTGTGATCGATTAGTATTTGATTGTTGGCAATGCTTGAACGATACGGTTATCGTCTGTAATCACGCTGTCTTTCAAAGGAACGTTAAAGTCCACAGAACTAAAACTTTCTTCCTTCAACTTGTAAGTCTGTAACGATTTTTAGCCATAAAATAGCCCTCCTACATTTTTATTTGGAGCGAGTGCATTACTCACATTATGAAAACAGGGCGAGGAAGCGAATGCTTCCATCGCCCTGAGAAAATAGAATACGATTAGCTAAATCTATAGTTTAAAATTATAGTTTTGCGAAGTATTGTAAAGTACGAACTAATTGTGCAGTGTATGACATTTCGTTATCGTACCAAGCAACAGTTTTAACTAATTGTTTGTCGCCTACAGTCATTACTTTAGTTTGAGTTGCATCGAATAATGAACCATAAGTGATACCTACGATATCAGAAGATACGATTGGATCTTCAGTGTATCCGTAAGATTCGTTAGCTAATTCTTTTCATAGCTGCGTTGATTTCTTCAGCAGTAACTGGTTTTTCTAAAACTGTTACTAATTCAGTTAATGAACCCTGTTGGAACAGGAACACGTTGTGCAGCTCCGTCTAATTTTCCGTTTAATTCTGGGATTACTAATCCGATAGCTTTAGCAGCACCTGTTGTGTTAGGAACGATGTTAACTGCTGCAGCGCGAGCACGACGTAAGTCACCTTTAGCGTGAGGTGCGTCTAATGTGTTTTGGTCACCAGTGTAACCGTGGATTGTTGTCATTAAACCTTCAACGATACCGAATTTATCGTTTAATGCTTTAGCCATTGGAGCTAAGCAGTTTGTAGTAGCATGAAGCACCAGAGATAACAGTTTCTTTACCTGTTAAAATGTTGTGGTTTGTGTTGAATACAACTGTAGGAACGTCATTTCCACCAGGTGCAGAAATAACAACGCGTTTAGCGCCACCTTTTAAGTGTAATTCAGCTTTTTCTTTAGAAGTGAAGAAACCAGTACATTCTAATACGATATCAACGCCTAGTTCACCCCATGGTAATTCTTCAGGATTACGGTTAGCAAGTACTTTAACTTCTTTACCGTTAACGCGGAAAGCTCCATCTAACACTTCAACTTCACCGTTGAAAACGTCCTTGAGTTGAATCATATTTTTAACAAGTGAGCTAATTGCTTTAGCGTCTGTTAAGTCATTGATTGCAACAACTTCTAATCCTTCCACATCTTGAATACGACGGAATGCTAAACGACCGATACGTCCGAAACCGTTAATACCAACTTTAACTGTCATATAGTTTTTCCTCCTAGGAATTTTTTATTTTTATTTTTTGCGGGTTGCCCCGTTCAAAACCAACTCTGATGTCTCCTTGTCAATCACAAACCAAGTGCGATCCACTGGAGCTAATTTGGCATATGCTTTTAAAGCAGGTGCCTTCTCTGCGCCTTCCACAACGGCAATTGAATGTGGAATCGTAGATAAATCACTAAGATGCAGCCCTACTCGTGGGATTTTTAATACCACATTTCCTCCTGCATCGAAGAAACAACCGAACGCTTCGCCAATTGCTTTCTTCTTTTTTAACGTAGCCATTTGTTCTTGCGTGAGGCCACGTCTCTCTCCCATTATAATAGCACTTCCAACGCTATATAACAAACACTCCGCCTTTTTCATGAGACCTATCGTCTTTGCGACTGAAGGTTCTTGCATTAACGGTGCATATGTCGCTTGTTGGACATGTTCTGGAACGAATAACGCTTCATGATGAGCGCCAATTCCAGTCGCCATTTTCTCACTGACATTATTTGCCTGAATCAGCATCGACCCAAACATTCCTCCTCTTGCAGGAACAATCGTTAGGTCTCGGTTCACTGAAATGTCTTTTGTGAATCCTTCGCTGACACGGACCATCGTTTGGCCCCCAGTGATGGCGATAATGGAAGTTCCAAGCGGTAAAAGGACATCCATAATCTCTTGTACCAACTCAGATGTTTTCGCCGGATCATCCACAACTTTTACATATTGAACGCCTAAGGTTTTAGCCACCTTATGTTCCACCAGACTCATCTGAATAAAGTTGTTTTTCAAATCATCCGACCGTTCTAATATAAATTCGCCAACTTCCGTGAGTCGCATTCCTGACCCTTGTACTTCAATCAGGTCTAAAGCTTTCATATCCTCACATTCATTACGTAGTGTGCGTTCGGACATCTGAACCACTTTTGCAAGAGCTCTTCGTCCAATCGGTTGATACGTTGCGATGGCTTGTAAAATACGGAATCGCGTTTGAAGAGCGACTCTGCTTTCTGGAACTAATAAATGAGATAGATTAAGATAATTCATCGAAACCTTCCTCCAATCGTTTCCAGACAGGGTCGTATATCGTCCCGCTTATTTCCAGTATCTTTGAATCCATATTTCTGAACACATTTATATTTTAACACAAAATAGCAGAAATGCAACCGTGCTCAGATTACAATTTGGTTAAGATTTATGAATTTTCGGGACTGATTTAGTCCCTATCTACCTATTAATCTTTTCTCGACAGGTTTCTCCGTCATCCATCACAAAAGAAATTTCTAAATGAGCTCCGACTTTTTGTGCCATCTCCTCTAAAAATAAAATTGAGGGATTATGATGTCCTGAAACTAACCGGGACAAATGAGCTGGTTCTATCCCAACCTTTTCTGCAAACTCGGTACGTGAGAGTCCCGACACAAGTCTCAACTCTGTAATCCTTGCTGCCATTTCTTTTAGAGTGAAATCTAAATCTAAGTCTTTTTCGAAGTTCTCCCAATCCAATGATAAGCGTGCTATTGAACGCTTCAGATTCTGATCCATTTTTTAAAGCCTCCTCTTTAGTATATACAACTGGAATTTTCAATTTAGTCCGTGATCTATTCCCCCACATCTCGAGTATCGCTGGAGTCAACCCTTCTTTATCAAGCAATTTAAGAGCCGCAAGCATTTTCACCTTTTCTTTATACGGTCTACTATCCACAAACTCTAACGTTCTTGGGTCAATCTGATGCTCTATTTTCATAAATTCCCCTCCCACTTAAACATTATCATATATGGTAATTACCATATATGGTAATGTTGCTCTTTTCTTATACTTTTTTGCTCTCTTTTAAAAATAAACGAGTTAAACGATTTCTCCTTTATACTCTGACCTTTTCAAAACTTGCACAGTTTTCTAAAATTAGATACACTTAGGAAAGAATGTCGCCTTAGTGTAGTGGATATCACATGAGATTCCGGTTCTCATAACAGGGGTTCGACTCCCCTAGGCGGCTTACAAAATACTTCGCGCTACAAACATTGTTTTGTAGCGTTTTTTGATGCACAAAAAAGCCCCGAGATTTCTCTCGGGGCTTTTCGTCAAACTTTAGAAGTGATCACCTAGGTGAGATTATTCTTCTTCGTCCTCTTTTTTCTTGCCAGTCGCAAGTAATCCTAAACCTGCAAGGAGTGACATGCTTGCTGCATTGAAGACTGCTGATAAGTCTTCCACACCTGTGTTAGGTAATTCTGGTTCCCCTGGAGTTGGAGGTGTTTGAGGAGGTGTATTTGGTGTGTTTGGAGGAGTTACTGTTATTGAACTCAGTATCTTCTGGTAATCCAGCCACAGCCGTTAATACTTTACCGTCTTTCGCTACAGTTACAGTTACAGTCGCAACCATTGTATCGTAAGTTACGCCTTTTTCTGTTCCTTTTACTTCTTCAACAGTGTAAGTATAAACTCCTTCTTCGCCTCGCTTGAATGTTAAGGCAGAGAATTTAATCTTACCGTCAGCGTCGTTTGTTACTGTTTCAATGACATTTCCGTCTTTGTCTTTAAGTACAAAGCTGAATTCGCCATCTTTCAGTGGACGACCTTCAAGTTTCTTAGTGAATTCGAATTCCACTTTTGTTGGGATATTAACAACACGAGTTTCAGTTGGTTTTTCTGGTTTCTCAGTTGTCTTCTTAGTTGGATCGTATTGGTGAACTGTTTGACTCGCAGTATTTTCGATATCTACGCCATCTTTAGCAGTTTCTTTGATTGTCGCAACAATATCAAATTTATAGTAGCGACCGAATGCGAATTTAGTAGTATCTAATGACTTGAGTATCTTCAGCATCACCTAAAGATTTCGTTAAATCAGCTTTAGAAGTTGCTGTAATTACGCCATTTTCAACTTTGATGTCGAATTTAGCAGTTACATCTTCACCAGTTACGCTGTCGTAAGCTTTAATATTATTAGCATCAACTGTTAAGTTTTCTTCGTCGTAGTTATCTGTGATTCCTACTGATTGGATGTAATCTTTGTTGTTTGCGTCAAATTTAGTTGTATCTAACCAAACTTGGTAAACCACTTTGTCACCCTTCTTAAGTGTTGAAGTATTGATATTTTCAGCTTCGTTGTTGTCAGCTTTATCCGCATAAGGATCTGCTTCGTATCTGTTACAGCATCTGTCAACTCAGCGTCGTCATCTACTAACTTGTCGCCAGTAGTGTCGAATTTCTCATCCTTCACAACGAATTTCTTAGGTTGGAATTCAGGTGTTTCTGGAGGAGTTACTGTGTTGCTGAACTCTTTATCTGGAGCGTCTGTCACGTTCTTAATTAACGCTTTAGCAGTTCCGTCATAAGAAACTTTAACTGTTACTTCCGCTTTCATCTTATCGTAAGTTACTGTTGCATCTGTTCCAGCTACTTCTTCGATTGTATATTTGTGAGTTCCCACTTGATCTTTAGTGAATTCAAGTGATTTGAATTTCACGTTTCCATCTTTGTCGTTCTTCACAGTTTCGATTTCAGTACCTTTTGCATCTTTCAATACAAAGCTGAACTCTTGGTCTTTCAACGTACGACCTTCAAGTTTCTTAGTGAAGTTGAAGTCCACAGAAACTGGTATATTCACAACACGTTTTTGCGTTGGTTTTTCTGGTTTTTCAACAGTATTGTTGTATGGATCGTATACGTGAACGATTTGGCTCGCTGTATTTTCGATATCGATACCATCTTTAACAGTTGTTTTGATAGTTGCAGCGATATCAAATTTATAGTAACGGCCGAATTCGAATTTAGTTGTGTCGATGACGCTGTTTTCATTTACAAATTCTGCTTTAGAAGTTGCACTGATTTTACCGTCTTCTACTTTAATATCGAATTTAGAAGTTACATCTGCACCAGATACGCTATCATAAACTTTAATTCCGTCTGTAGTCACATCTAATTTGTCTTCTTCGTAATCGTCAGTGATTCCAACATATTGGATGTTTTGGTCTGCAGTGAATTTAGTTGTATCTAACCATACTTGGTAGTAGAATTTGTCACCTTTTTTAAGTGTCTTACCGTTGATGTTTTCTGCTTCGTTATTTGTTGATTTGTCAGCATATGGGTTTGCATTTGTTTCTGCTACTTCATCTGTTAACTCATTATCATCGTCCATAAGTTTGTCGCCAGTGATATCGAATTTTTCTTTATTCACAACGAATTTCTCTGGTTTGAACTCTGGAGTTGTTGGCGGTGGAGTCACTTTGTTGTTGAACTCTTTGTCATCCGCACCAGTAGCGTTTCCGCCTTCTGAAGCATAAGTTGTTACTGTTGTTAAAACGTGGCCAGATTTAGACACTGTAACAGTAATGTTCGCTTTCATTGTATCATAGTCCATACGATCTTCTTTTGCCGCTGGGATTACTTCTTCAACAGTATATTTGTGAACGCCGACTTTAGTCTTGTCATAGTTTAATGCTGTAAATGTAACGTTACCATCTGCATCGTTTTTCACAGTTTCGATTTCATTACCTTCTGCATCTTTCAATACAAAACTGAACTCTTTATCTTTCAATGGACGACCTTCTAATTTCTTAGTGAAGTCGAATTTAGTTGATACTGGAGGCTACTACAGTTGTTGAACCTCTTGGTCGTCAGCTTTAGAAGTTTCGCCGCCTTCTGCAGAGTAAGTTACTTTAGTTTTTAATACGCCAGCAGCGTCTTGAGTAACTTCAACAGTCATAGTGATTTCCATTGCATCGTAATCAACGTTCGCATCAGAACCTGCTTTTTCTGTAATCTTGTACTTGTAAGTGCCAGGTTTATTGAATGTTAATTCGCTGAATGAAACTTTACCGTCAGCATTTTGAACTGTTTCTTCGTGTCCATCTGGAGAAGATTTTTGTTCTTTAATTGTAAAGCTGAATTCGCCGTCTACTAAGTTACGACCTTCTAAAGTTTTCTTGAATTCAGGTTTCACTTTAACTGGTTCGATCTTTTCATAGTAGTAAACAGGTTGTTTGAATGGAGTTAGTGTGTTAACTAAGTCAACGTTAATACCAATCCCTCGGACGCCACGTTCTAATTGGCTATTTGGAGAACTATGTCCGATTCCATCTCCTAAGAACGGTACGAAAACAGTTTTATATGGTGTATAACCTGCTGCTTTTTGGAAATCAAAACCAACTTCAATCCCATTAGGATGGTTAACACCGTCGGTCCCTGTAAATGCAATTGTATTTAAAGTACTCTTAACTTTAGCTAATTCTTCAGTGTTTGCATTCCCTGGTTTAATTGGCTGTGTTTCAGCAATCAACATATATCCATCAGTACTCAAAGTACCATCTGAACGTTTAGATTGTTGTTTAGGGTCAAGTAAGTAAACACGAATAACAACTGAACCATCTTCGTCCACAACTTCTTTAATACGTTTTAACCCATAACGGTCTGCGTCCATGAATTTCGTTCCGACTTTATAAGGAGAACTTACATATCCTGAAGTAGTTGTTGGATCTGCCGCTTGGTATAAGCGATATCCATCAAATTGACGAACACCAGAAGCATTGAAGTTTTGTCCTTCCATCGCTTTCATCTTATAACTTGCTAATTCTTCTTCTTTTCCACTTTCTTTATACGATTGTGTAGATGTTTCTGTACGTCCAGCCTGATAGGTCGAGTTTGATTTGTCCACAATTTTATATAAAGTTGTATTGTTAACTACTTGTGGAATAAGAGCATTTGTATCTGTAATTGTACGGCCGTCATAAGCTGGTTCTACAGCATTAAATTTATCCGTCATTGTACGTGAATTAAATACATTTTCATAAAGCTTTTGTTTTTGCTTCATTTTCAGGTGTTTTTCTTTTAATTCTGCATACGTTTGGATGACCTTATCAATATCCCAGTGGAATTGTAAAATGGACTTCCATCTCTTCCTCTATCTCCTGGATTCTTATCATATTTAACATATAAAGTTAACTCTCCATTAGATGCTTGTTTTGTCTTTTGGAAAGTTTGTGGACCACTTGTTTCATTAATTTGAACTGTTTCAATCACTAAACCAGTATTCTTATCTACTAATTCAACAGTGACATTGTTTGAATCACTGAAAGGTTTATAAGAACGTGTAGTAATTAGTATTATATCGTTCATTAAATCTTGTTAAATCCAATACGTGGAAAGTATAATCTGTATCTGCTTTTTTGTAGCTAGAGTCTGTAATGTCACGTGATTGTACACGAGCACCGTTAGGGTTTGACATGTCAGGAGTTGCTGTTTCGCCAGCTTTTAGAGTTGTTTCAACATCTACTGGAGAGTTGTCGCTTCCTTGTGAAGCTGCACGACGAGAACGTGTTCTTGGAGTTTCCCCTGCTGCCGTTGCTGCTGTTGTCGTTTCTTCTGTTGTCGCAGGTGCTGCAGTTGTTTCAGCCTCAGTAGTTACCTCAGCGGTTGTTGTCGGCGCAGCCGCTGTCGTTGTTGCTTCAGCTGCAGTAGCAGATACTTCTTCTGCTGCTACTGTGTTTGTAGCAAAAATCGTTGTTCCTAATAAGACTGAGCACACGCCAATTGTTAATTTACGTAATGAGAAACATTGACGCTTGCTTAAGATATTTTTCATTTAGACACTTCCTTTTCTTTTTCGTTCGTGAATTCACGAACATGATTACTCAAAAAGACACAATAACTTTCATATTTTATCCACAATATACACTATATATAAAAATTTATTAATATCTTCTCTAGCGGATATTCTACTTTATATTTTACAATACAATCTATATTTTTATCGTCAACAATTATTTGTTCTATTTTTTAAAAAGATTTTTCCTTCAAAATAAGTTCCTGTCTGAAAATACTGTTATATCAATCTTTTTAAATGTTATTTTAAATATATCAATTACTTTTACTTAAAAACATTAAAATCAACTTTCTTCCCTATTAGTGAAAAACGTATTTTTAATAAATTTCCATTTTAATATTCATTCAAATGATTAATTATTAAGGTAATTCTCGTTTTCATTTGCTATCAACATGGAAAAATTTTCAACTGTTTTAGTATTATTTTTCTTCCTTTTATTACAGTTTTTAAACCTTTTTCAATTAACGAAAAACTCATCTATAATGAAATTTAATTTATTCAATTTCTATCTTTAGAATAAAGTCTTTAACAGTTGATTCTTTTGATTTATAAATTAATGCAAGTTATTATCAATTTTTAAAATTATTTTTATAATAAGAAAAACTCCTCAAATATATAGTCTATTAATATACCGACCAACTTCATTCTTTATTCTATTTTTATATTTTAGCTTCCAAAACATAAAAACGAGCTAAATTCTGTTATTACAGAATTTAGCTCGTATTTATTTAATAGAATGTATCACAAAAACTAGTCAAGCTTTTTTTTGTCATTTAATGCATCTATTAAACCAATAGACGCCAAAATGCTTAACACTGTTGCACTAAAGATAGAATAATCTGTATGGCTTCCAGTATTTGGTAACATTTCTTGTGAATCTTCAACACCAACGTGCACAATCTCGTCAACAGCTTCTTCAATCACTTTGCTAGAAATTAACTTGGCTGAGACAACATGCCCCTCTGAATCTAACACATACTGATAGAGATATTCAATCGTTCCATTTTTCCCTACTCTTTGAACAACTCTTTCTCCAGCTTTTAATTCATTTGAAGGAATTGAAATTACTTGATACGGTATTTCTTCACTAATCACTTTTTGTACAGTTGTAGTCGATTTTTTAGTACCACGTTTTACTACCATTTTAACTGGTGCACTTGTTACCAGTTCTGTTACATATTCTTTTTCAGACAATAATTCACCCGTATTAGAATCACGTAATTCTCTGTAAATTTTGGTTAATTCTCCCAAAACTCCATCCGTAAGAGTTACTGTTTCACCTTCTAGCAATTCATCTGTATCAACATACTCCACTTCAAATGGAATTTTCTCTGATTCAAGTATTGGTAAATACGTAGTATTTCTTATCCCAATTCTAACAATCTTATCTACAGCTTCTGAAATTACTTTTTTATCAGTAAAACTTTCTCCTACACCCTCTTCTAACATTATCGGCATATTACTGTATTTATAAGTGACGTCTGTTTTAGCTTCAATTAGCTTTCCAGCTTTTATCTTTTTAAGACAGTGTTATAAACAAAGTTTTTACTCAATTCTAACGGTTTGTTTTCTGTTGTAACATAATCCCTCTTACCAATCCAGGAACTCTTTTATTTACATTATCTTTTTGGATATTCTTTAGATCATAATAATTATTTTTAATTACTCGCGCAAGAGGACTATATACATCAATATCACCTTGTTTATCATACACGCCATTACTTACTTTGGTAGAATAAGTTTTTTCTTCAACTTTTCCATCTTGACCTTCCTGATCAACAACTTGTTCCCCTGCTTTTAAATTCTTATCTAAAATGAAGTTTGTTTCTTTTTAGGAACCGTCTTTTCTTCTGTCTTAACCAATTCTGGTTTTTCAGTAGAAAAACGCTCTGTAGCTAAATTATATAAACGCTCATTTAAGGCTTTAGTTGGAGTCTCATTTGTTGTATTTGTTGTGTCGTATACTGTGTTTCCATCAACATCTGATTGTTCTTTCACAGGGTTAACATCAATCGGTTCTTTTGAAGTAAAAGTATTATTATTGATATATCTTACAACTGAATATGATTGTAAAACTCTAGTAGGAAGCTTCGTAGTTGCTCTTTCACTAAACTTTTCATTATCAATTGATATATCATTGTTAACAAATACAAATGGTTGAGTATGTTTAAGTGTAGACGGTAAGTTTGAAACTTGTCTACTAGTATTTGTTTGTATCCCCATTAATATTTGGTTGTGCTGTTGGTCCAGTAAGTCCGTTTACTTCAATTAATGGTTTCACTCATAGCTATATTAGCAGAATAATCTTGAGTCACTTTTTCCAAAATTAAATTTGTTATCTTTAGAAGAATAGCCTCAGCATTACTAATAATTTTGACAGCACTTTCTGTATTTCTTGGGCTACTTTAATTCTGTATTTTTAAAAGTAATATCATTATTACTGAAGTTGAGAGACCCTCTAAATTTATCTTGGAAAGCAATTACTTTTCCTTGATTATCTTTAATTAGTCTATTATCAGTACTTTCAACAATATTGATTGGACTTAAATAAGTACCAGCAAATCCCGTTACTTTATCTACATTAACTTTATTATTCGTAATAGAAATAGCTCCTGAACCATTACCAATACCTGTTTTATATTTATCAGTTTCCGTAACTTGAAGGTTGCCATTCTTATGGTCAATTGCTGAGTTAATCACCTTAAATATAGATGTAGCTGATTTTTCCAGAAATATTGTTATTGTCAATCTTTAATACATAATCTAAGTATGGTTCTTGCATTCTGACTAAAAATAGCATTAGCCGTATAATTTTCTTCTGATCTATAACCACTCATATTTGACTGGAATTTTTCCCCTTATTATCGATATTTTTGAATAGTATTTCCACTAATTTCAAAATAACCCACACTACCTTTTTCACTTAAATCTCTACCTTTTTCATTTGTTTGTAAATGAATGGCCTCATACTGTGAATAATCCGAATTTGCTGGGAAAGTTCCATCTTTTTCTTAAATCATTCTTTAATAATCTATTATTTGTATCTTGAGTTACGATGTTATCTCTAATAATCGCATTTTTCCATTTTATATGCACGATTATATACTGCAATTCCTAAGAGTCGATCACCATAAGATACATTTTTTTCAATTAAAATGTGATCCCTTCATGAGCATCAAGTCCTTTACGATAATTATATAAAGAAACATTATTTCTATAAATATAATAATCGTTATACGAACCAGCAGAAGATGCTGCTCCATATCCTGTACTTCCGCTTAACTTATGTCCATTTTTCCGCTAAAAGTAGAACCTTCTACTAAAAAAGTGTTTCTGAAAGGCAAAATGCACACCAGCAACTCTATTGTTATGGAGATTACTGTTAATAACTTTATTGTTTTTACTAATTTTTTAAATCATCAAAAGAAACTCCAGCGTCTCCCTTTTGATATAGATAGTTTAATGATCTTGGTTTGTTTCATATAATTTCTTCGCTAAAGTACCTTCTTCTAAGTCCTTTGAAACTGTATTATATGAAGAATTAAAAGAAAACTCCTGCTTTTATTAGCGCCAGACGATTCAACAGACTCTACAGAAACATTGCTTGAATCATCAATTTGAATTCCATTAACCTTACCATAATAAGGCATCCTCTATAATAAAAACCATCATTCTTTGTCCCAAAAAGCATCTTTTAAGATTTACAATATTTACCGATAAATCCTTAACAAGAAAACCATCTTGTCCTTCAACTAAAACTACTGAGTGATCTCTACTATCAGTATCATTATCATCAGGATTCCATGGATTTCCAAGTTGCACTAAATTGGTTTTAATTGTCGTGGCACCCATACCGTCTCCAATTAAACCTGTTACATTTTTCAAATCTTCTCCTATTTTAATTTGATTAAATACACCAGATTTTTTATAAATTGGAAGGACCATACCATCTTCTATCTTACCTCTATTATTGGTATATGTTGTCAACCCATCATCGGTTACATCCATTTTTGAATATTCTTCTGGACTAATTTTAGTTACATCTTTTACGCCATCAATCTTACCGTTTCTAACAACGTAGGGAATTCCACTATCATTTAGAGTACGCAACTCATAATGAGAAATTTCTCCCTGATCTCTTTGAACATTAACCACTCCAGATAATTTAACAGCAACTCCTTGAAACTCTTGCCCTTGTTTATTTCTCATAACTACTGAATTAGCTGCTTCTAACGCTTTGTTTACAGCAGCAGTATCATCAGCACCATCTCGGACATCTAAACCAAAATCAACAGCATCAACATAATACATTTTGTTTTTGGTATCATACTTTACAGTGTAAGGAGTTTCTGATTCAGGTTGGCGAACAACTTCTCGGTCATCTTCAGTAATAGCATTCTTTATCTTTTCTGATTCGTTTTCACTGGAAATAACTGGTGTTGCTAGTTCTTTTAACTTTTCTTCTTTTTCTGGGTCATGTGCATCATTTTCTTCTGCTACTTGCTTAGCTGGTTCTAAACTTGTGTTAACTGCCTTTTCAAGAATAGCTTCATTTGTAGCATCTCCCGCTTCAGGAGTAGAAGTAGGAGTAGGAGAAGGAGTAGGAGTAAGAACAGCATTAGATTTTTCTTCTGTTCCTTGACTCTCAACTTTATCATTTTCACTTTTCGCTTTTTCTACTTGATTTGTAGTTACTTGTGATTGATTAATTTCTTCTGCTTGTACAGTTTGATTAGAAACCATAATTGCTACTAAAGTAGTTGCAGAAACAGCCACCCAGACCTTATTAACCTTTCTTAACAATTTCATTATTTATCTCCCTTCCAGTATTTCTAAACTTTTTATATTTTGTATTATATATCTATTTTTCGTGAAAATAAAGTGAACCCATAAATCAGTAATTAAATCTTCATAAAAATTCAGGTTCGTGACATACTATTAATATACTTCCTTTATATTCTGTAATGCACGTTTCAGCTCATATTTGGCATCTAT
>BNJU01001744.1_pt1 | contig 37172 bp, 46 predicted proteins | sample 8539281 | NCBI WGS metagenome assembly BNJU01 (sample SAMD00202456, study PRJDB9452) | human saliva metagenome | isolation source: human saliva | place: Japan
ACTGGTGAACTCCGGGGAAGCCAGATCCTAGCCTGTTCCGCTCCGATATGGAAGACCTTGCGAGGTCATCCCGCCCGCGACGCTACGTGAGCGTGACTCTGTTGATGAGGTTATTGACATGGTGAGCGCTCTTCTTGCAATCGGCTGTACATGGCGGTTGATGACCTGACCATCCCGACATTTATGCACTCCATTGACGCTTGCCGCAGTTCGGATACGAATCGAACTACGGCCGCGATGTGATGGAACAACTCTTCGCCGAACGTGGTGGCGACCCCGACCGTCTGGCAAACGCAGCCTTGACGCGTTGATCGGCGTGCAGCCCGCGATGGCGAACCTGCTTGGGATCACGCCATTCGGTGCGGGGCACGTCCAGCTGGCGTGAATCTCTGCCATCGCAAAAACCGCATTGGCTCACACTTTTCCATCAAGGTGGAAGCGACCAATCTTCCACACCACGAATTTTCCGCAGCCCATTTCAAGCAGCAGTTCTGCCAAGCGCATGGCAGACCACTATGTGCATGCCGGATGATTGCCCTTGATGGCTTAAAAATAGGTAAGTCCTGGGAATCTTGTCTTTGTGTCGCGATTGACTGCGGCTGGACATGACCCAGCTGCCATTCTTCTCAGGTCTACGCTGGACACTACCGCAGCGACGGGGACTGGTCCAGGCATTGATTGCTAGTGCGGAAGAACGCCTTGCGCGCTGGCGAGCTGCATCTTTCTTCTTCTGAAGAAGCCGCACGGGAGCTGGTGCGGGACCGTACATGCACCTGGCCAATGATCTGGATACCTCCGCCTTGGCAGCGGTTGATGGATGGTAGACACACTTTCTGGCGACAGCGACAGCGACGGTGAAATGATGACTCGTGCCATTGATGCTTTGCTGGGTGAAGCTATGAGCAATTTGCTGATTTCATCGCCGACTTGAAACCTATGCAACCGGTTCTTACCTACGCGATAATGAGAAGGAGCACTGGACGCAGCCTTACTCAGTCCCTCAGCAGTGTTGCCGCAGCTCAAGGCTTTGATCAGTGCATTTTCCAACAAAATTGGCGATGGATCCTGATGCTTTTGAGGTGGTGGCTGCTGACTGACTTTATTCAAAAAAGTCAATGACTTCCAGCCACCATGCCCTGACTATACAGTCATTGAGCTGAAGAAAACAGATTACAGGACTATCCGCTCCACACTCTATAAGCAGCAGTGTGAGGACGGCCTAAAGCCTTCCAGAGTTTGAATGGTTATCGTTTCAGCGGCATTCCTGCTGCGTCCTTGTCGTAATACGCCGGCACCAATGATCATGATGAACTCACGAATCCCCACAGGGCGACTGCTGCCACCACGAGACCTCCGATGACAATGATCGACGTGAGCAGGGCCAGCCATCAAACACAATTGGAGGACTCCCTTTTTGGTGTATGGGGTAGAAGTTATGAGCACCAATGGCGCCAAGGAAGAATGCCAGGGCAAGGAGCAGCAATCACGACTTTTCACCTGCTGGGTGAGCCCCGGCAAAAGCTGAGCAACTGTCAGGAAAGATGCATTGGGGTTAGGGGCCGGTCACAATATCTCCTTGTAATGTGGACCAAACTATATCTTTTCGTCTGATAACGATACCGAGTATCACGTCAGAAGCAAACTAGAACATATCATCGATAGAGATTTTGCTGTATGTGGCTTGCCTTTCTGTGGAGTAAGCTGCGGTGAAGCTGCAGCTGAGGCTTATTTTTCTCAGTGTTGCGTAATTTTCACAACCTACCCTGAAAATGAGGTGTCTCGTAATTTTGGGGTGGAGTGTTTCTGTGAAGATCTTTATCAACGTGTCAGCGAAACTGACTGGTCGTAGCACGCATGTGTACCAAAGTCTCCTTACCGACTCCTCTTTCTGGCCTGAACCATGCGCAAACTCCCTGCGGATATGGCGGCGCGTCGCGCTGAATGAGGAGGGCGAGACCACCCTAAAGCAAAAACGTCTAAGCTGTCTACGAGTCGAGTGATTACGAAAACTGGTTTCCTTGATGCCCCTTTCCTCCCGTGTTTTGATTGGTGACGGCGCGATGGGTACGCAACTACGGTCGTTTGACCTGGACGTTGTTAAAGTTTTCTGAGGTCTTGAGGGCTGTAATGAAATCACTCAATGACACGCGACCTGACGTTTTGCGGCAGATTCGCGCGTATTTCGACGCGGTGCCGATGGTGGAAACCAGCACTTTGGCTGTAATCTGAAACCTCGCGGACACAACTTGAAGATCGCTGCCGCGAACTCGCCCAGCAGAAACTGCAGCCCTTGCCAGAGTGGCTGACGAGTATGAAGAAATTTGTGCTGGGCTCAATGCCCTGGGACAGAAGCTTCCGTCACTGGGACACGCGCTACTACGGGGATCCTGAAGCGCTACAGGAGGCCGCACTGGGCATGATTGAGGGAGGTGCTGACAGCATCCTCGGTGAAACTGCCAGGACTTGCTGCTGGTCAAAGCGGCCAGTGTTGGGGTGTCTGAGGCAGTTTGATGAGCTTCGAGATGAGCCCCTCCCCATTGTTTGTCACGTTACTGTTGAAAACAACCGGAACGATGCTGTTGGGGTCGGAAATCGGTGCGGCACTCACGGCTCCTGGAGACCGCTGGGCATCAACACGAGTTGGTTTGAATTGCGCCACCGGCCCCCACGAGATGAGCGAGGCATCTGCGCTGTATCCCAACACGCCTCTGTCCGGTGTCCCGTGATGCCGAATGCTGGCCTGCCGATTCTTGGTAAAAACGGCGCAGGGCCACCCGCTGACCCCCAGTGGTTGGGCGACGCCCTGCGCACATTCGTCAGATTATGGTCTTGCGCTGGTGGGGGCTGTTGACCAAATGGCTACCCTGAGCATATTAGGGCGGTGAGGGACGCGGTCGTCGATGCACAGCAAGCACAGCGCACGCCAACTGCGGAAGATAATGTGTCCTCGCTGTATGCGACGATGCCGTTGACACGGATACGGGCATTACCATGATTGGTGAGCGCACAACGCCAACGGTTCGAAGGCGTTCCGGGGAGGCGATGCTGGCGGGGACTGGGAAACGTGCGTAGATATTGCCGAGCAGCAAACCGCGACGGTGCCCACATGCTGGATTTGTGCGTGGTTTACTGTGGGGCGTAGGCGGCCGCGCGCGGACATGGCGCAGCTCGCGGGCTTACTGTCCACCAGCTCCACCGCTCCATCATGATTGGCTCCACCGAACCCGCCGTCATTCCAAACGGGCTTGCGCACACCTGGGCGGGCGGTGTGCGAGAAGTGAACTCCGTCAGCTTCGAGGGATGGCGACGGCCCCGACTCCGTTACCAGCGCATTATGCGGCTGGTTAAAGCAGCACGGGCTGCTGTGGTGGCATTGACCATTGATGAGGAAGGCCAGGCGCGTGCACCGCCGACAAGAAAGTCGAGATTGCAACCCGTCTAATTGAAGACATTACTAAGACGTGGAAGCCTTGACCATAACGATATTGTGTGGACTGCCTGACATTTCCATTTCCACAGGTCAGGAAGAAACCCGGCGCGACGACATTGAAACCATTAATGCCATTCGCATGCTGAAGGAAAAAGTATCCCCGCGTGCACACAACACTAGGTCTTTCTAACATTTCCTTTGGGCTGAATCCTGCCGCACGGCAAGTGTAATTCGGTGTTTTCTGAATGAGTGCATCGAAGCTGGCCTGGACACTGCCATTGCGCATTCCTCAAGATCCTTCCCATGAATCGCAGTTGACGAGCAGCAGCGCGAAGTTGCGCTCGATATGATATGTGTAAACCGTCGTACTCCCGACCTATGATCCGTTGCAGAAATTCATGGAACTCTTTGAAGGGTTTCTGCAGCTGACGCTAAAGATGCGCGCGCTGAAGCCACTGCCGCCATGCCCCTCTTTGAGCGGCTGGCGCAGCGTATTGTTGACGGCGAAAGAATGGTCTGGAAAAACCGACTTGGATGCCGGCATGGCTGAAAAATCACCATTAAAGGTATTAATCAAGACCTTTTGGGCGGCATGAAAACGGTTGGTGAACTCTTCGGTTCCGGTCGAAATGCAGCTGCCTTTCGTGCTCCAGTCAGCGGAAACAATGAAAACTGCTGTTGCCTATCTGAGAAAACTTTGGAGTACTGATAATTCCGGCGGTAAAGGTAAGAATTGTCCTTGCTACAGTCAAGGGTGATGTGCATGATATTGGCAAAAATCTGGTCGATATTATTCTGTCCAATAACGGCTATGAGGTTGTGAACTTGGGAATTAAGCGGCCATTTCAACCATTATTTCTGCCGTTCGCGACCATAATGCTGACGTAGTGGGCATGTCCGGTTTGCTGGTGAAATCCACGGTGATCATGAAGGAAAACCTGGGGAAAATGAACACTGCGGGCGCATCGGACATTCCCGTGCTGCTGGGCGGCGCCGCGCTGACCCGGTACCTATGTGAAAACGACCTCACCGATGTTGTATCGGGGTGATGTGCACTACGCTCAGGACGCCTTTGAGGGCCTCCGGCTGATGGATGACATCATGCGCAGCCAAACGTGGTGAACTGGTCATCGACCCTGCGGCCGAGGAAAAGAAACTGCAGCGCAAGGCCCGACATGAGCGATCCACGCAGGATTGCCGCTGAACACAAAGCTGCCGCACCAGCTCTCGTGGAGATTCCCGCGCGTAGCGACGTCGCGACCATCTGCTCCGTAGCCACCCACCGTTCTGGGGACCAGGATTGTCAAGAGACTCTCGCTGTCCGACTACCTGCCGTTTTTGGATGAACAGGCCCTGTTCATGGGGCAGTGGGGGCTGAGGGCACCCGCACGGTGCCGATGGCCCTTCCTACCGATCGATCTCGTGAGACCGAAGGTCGCCCCCGTCTGCGCTATTGGGTCCGATCGCCTGCAAGTCGAGAGGCATTCTCAGCCACGCTGCGGTGGTGTGCGGCTGCTTCCCGGCAATCTCCGCAGGCGATGAGGTGCTGGTGCTGAGGTCGCCAACTCTCGACGCCCAGGTTCGTGCGCGTTCCCCTTCCCGCGACAACGCGGACGCTTTCTAATGTGCCGACTTCATTCACTCTGACACGAGTTGACGTCTTGCCGACTTCAGCTGGTCACCATGGGGCAGCCATCGCTGATTTTTGCTAACACGCTGTTTGCCAACAACGAGTACCGTGATTATCTGGAAGTTCACGGCATGGGGGTGCAGCTGCTGAAGCTTGCCGAGTACTGGCATGCCGCATCCGGTCAGAGCTTGTCATGATGACGGCACCGTAGGTGACCACGACGCCACCGACACAAAGCGCTGGCGACTTGGACTACCGTGGTGCGCGGTATTCCGCTGGTTATGGCTCCTGCCCCGACCTGGAATCACGCCGCACCATGGTGGATCTGCTGCAACCACAGCGCATTGGTGTTGAACTGTCTGGGAACTGCAGCTGCACCTGAGACAATCAACTGATGCGTTTGTTCTCTACCACCCTGGGCGACGTGCTTTAACGTCTGAGGTATGTCTTTGGGGTGTCGCAGGTGGTGTAGTTTTTCTGCAGGTGTTTGGGCAAGTGTTTCAGGTAGGTGACGGCGATAGCCTATGACCCATCGCCAGAATTCCCAGTTTTCATGACCGCGCCGCAACGCCCGCCAAGCGCAGAGCCATAGGGGAAAGTCAAGGACCACCACGGCGTCGGCACGCGCGACACGGGGAGCGAGATTATCATAGGCACCTAGATCGCCGTCAATAACCCACTCCTCCCCAGAGACTGATGCTTTCCCAGTCAAGAGGTTGGGGCGTGAGATCAGCGCCCCATAGCAACTGTCCAGTTCGATGTGGGGATGCGGTGTGTCTCGCGAGGTGCTTTTGCCGGAACCCCGCGACCGAGGATGGCTATCCGCATGGTTCACAACAGTGGCGTCGCCGGTGAGTCAACGCGAAATGTGGCGATGTGGTGCCCATTCCTCACGAGTGCAACCACTGCCATGTTTCAAGGAAAAATTAGCATTCTTTTTCGATGTCTGGAATCAATAGGGACACGATGGTGTAGAGGCGCTTTCGGTACACTAAAACCCATGCTAAAAGCGATACTATGGGACATGGACGGCACTCTCGTAGATTCAGAGCCACTGTGGGGAGTTGCTGCCGATGAGATGAGCGAAAAATGGGCAGGAAGCTCACCCCAGAACTTCACGATAATCGGCGTTACATTCGAAGAGCCGTTACTATCTGCGCCAACCGCAGGCATCACCCTCACCGATGACATCTTCCGGCTCTACTGCAGCATCACCCTTGAACGGGTCGCTGAACTTTTCAACAAAAACTTGCCCCTCAATCCTGGTGTGCGTGAGCTGCTCACCGAACTGTCGCAACAAAGGCATGCGCCCATGATGGTGGCCACCAGCTTACCGTCAGAAACTCGCCGACATGGCTATCAACGCCGTCGACCGTGACTTCTTCACCGCCACCATCTGCGGTGATGAGGTCAGACTACGGAAAACCAGCACCTGACATGTACCTGGCGGCAGCACACATAGCAGCATCGAAGCAAAAGATTGCCTTGTCTTTGAAGACAGCATTGCAGGAATGAAGCCGCCTACACAGCGGATGCTCAAAGTCATCGGCCTGCCCGAAGCTGGAATCTACCCACCGGAAGCGCAACAACTCTCAACAACTCCGTGGATGCAACTCCTTCGATGGTGTTACCGCAACGGACGTGCGTCAATGGTTTTAACACCAGCGGTAAGCATGTGGAAGAATGGCACAAGTGAAAAACTTTGACGGCGCTTGCGAACTTTCGCAACGAGCCGCAGGCGAGCCTGGCGGATCAGCCACCGTCAAACCCTCGATAAAAGGCGTGCATGCAATGGGCATCATCGAAGAAGCAGGCGAAGTCTGGATCGTGACTGAATACCAAACAGATGCGAACTCGCCGAAGAAATATCCCAGCTCATGTACTGGACCCGTAATCACTAACGCGGCATGTACTGACGACATCTACAAAAAGCCTCTAAAGAAAGACACCCATGCTCAAATGTGGCCGTCCCCAACAAAGCTCCTTTCCGACACCGCTAGCGACATCCTCCGCGAGGCGAGCTACGCGAGTCGACGCGACTCAAGCGCTCACCATCGTTGACCGTAAAAACGACGTCAATTCTTCTTCCTCCGGCCCAAGATATCGCCATCTATGTTTTGAATGGACACCTTGATCTTGGCATCACCGGCGCGACTGGCCGCCGACTCACTCATAACGTCACGAAGTCCTTGCCTTGGGGTTTGGGCTCCACCTTCCGGTACGCCGCCCCAACAGGCTGGACGATTGACCAACTCAATGGCGCACGCATCGCCACCTCGCTCCCAACCTTGTACGCACCGACCTGAAAAAGCGGGGCATCACCGCAGACGTCATCCGCCTCGACAGTGCCGTGGAAAATTTCATTAAATTAGGTGTTGCCGATGTCATTGCCGACGTCGTGTCTACCGGCACCACGCCGCTGACAGGACTCGAGACCCTTCGACGAACCACTATACCTCGAAGCCGTCATCGTTGGGCGTGCCGACCGTGGAGATTACCCTGAACAACGCGTCCTCCTCCGCCGTCAGTATCCTCCATGCCAAATTACCTCATGCTCGATTACAACGTCCGCCGCGCGCGCTGACGCCACCCCGGCATCAGGCCCCACCGTGTCACCTCTCGCACTAGAAGGTGGGTGGCCGTCCGCGCCATGGTCCCGCAAGACGCGACTGGATCATGGACCAGCTTGCGGCACTAGGGCACAAGCAATACTCGCATCCGTGGGATCGGCGCGCATATAAATGGGGTAGTCTGCAAGTAGCCCCATAGGCACAAAGTAAAGGCCCCACCAATGGGCAAAAGCAGCACCACCCACCGCGCGCGCGGTACCGCCTAGAAGAAGACCTGCCAGGAACCATGGAAGTACCCAACGATGCCTACTACGGCATCACGCTTTGCGCGCCATCGATAACTTCACCATTTCCCGAACCACGTGTATTGTCCCCGAATTCATCCACTGACATGGTTCAAGTCAAAAAGCAACAGCACTGGCCAGCGTCGACTGCACCCTACCCGCCATGCAGGAAGCCATTATCGAGCCTGCGACCCAAATCCTGGACAAAAGGACGTTGCATGGATCAATTCCCCGTGACGTCTTCGAGGCGGGACCCGGCACCAGCATCAACATGAACACCAACGAGGTCATCGCTGACTTGCACTCCAGATACCTCCAGCGGGACAAGACAACTACAGCGTCATCAACTGGCGACGACGTCAAACTATGGGCCAATCCACCAACGACGCCTATCACAGGTTTCCGTCTCGGGGTCTATGCTGCGCTCATTGAACTCATCAAAACAAATCGACCAGCTCAATCGAGCCTTCCCGCCAAGGCACCGAATTCGTCGATATTCTCAAAATGGGACGCACCCAGCTGAACGCCGTGCCCGCGACCCTCGGTGAAGGAATTCCAAACCTTCGCCACAACCTCGCCGAAGAACAAGCGTGTCCTCCGCATGGCCGCTGATCGACTCCTCGAAGTCAACCTGGGTGCTACAGCCATTGGAACCGGCGTCAACACCCTGCAGGATACCGCCGCAGTCGTCGCCTCGCTCTCCGAAGTCACCGGATTTGGAGATCAAAATCCGCCCGCGACCTCATCAACAACACATCTGACACTGGCGCCTATGTCCTCGTACACGGTGCGTCAAACGCGCAGCCATGGAAACTATCGAGATCTGCAATGACACTCAGGCTGCTCCTCCTAGGCCCCCATGCCGGACTCAGCGAAAATCAATTTGCCTCCACGCCAGGCGGGATCATCCCATCATGCCGGCAAAGTGGACAGTGATCCCTGGGTGGTCAGCGTCACCTGAAGGGTGTTCGGCAACGATCGGCGGTGACCATGACGCCGAAGCAGGTCAGCTGCAGCTGAACGTCATGGAACCTGTCATCGGGAAGCCCTATTCCGGTCCATTCGCGTCCTCCGGAACGCAGTGACTGCGCTGCGTGAAAAGTGCGTCGTCGGCATCACCGCCAACGCAGATGTGTGCTCGTGCTTATATGGATAACTCCATCGGTCATGTACCTCAACCCTTTTATCGCGGTCACCCATAACGCGGTGACGTGATTGGCAGAGGAAGGCAGCCGCCACGGGAAAAACAGTACGCGAACTGAGTCCTGGAAGAAGGGGCGATGGATGGACAACCCTGACCAGGTTTCTTTTCTGAAAAACCTCATGCACCTGTCTTTCGAGGCCTCTACCTAGAAAACTAGTCCTTTTGGGAGGGCGATAATTCCCTCTTCTCGGCCGATGTTTTTACCGTTGTCATGCCGCACGCCAGGGCGCAACGTACTCACTCTGAGATCAGCGTCTCCTACGGGCGAAAAGCGGTACTCACGCGCAAACTTAGGTAGCGACCAAGAGGTGACATCGTGGCACTACTCGGCTCCCAATGGCGCTGGAAAACCACCTCGATTAAAGTCTCGGACATTTGCATCGCGTGGCGGCATAGACATCACGGGAAATATTGGCATTCTGCTAGACGATGGGGGACTATTACCAGGACTAACAGGCCGCTACTCTCCATGCCGTCATGGCGCTTTTTCACGGAAAAACTGGCACCGATGAAGCGCTACAGCTCGTGGACGCAGCTACCGCCGCCGACCAAAATCGGCACCTATTCGCTGGGGATGAAGCGGCGCATCGCCCTCGCCGCAGCGCTCATCGCACAACCAACTGCTGCTTCTCGACGAACCGCCCAGCGGCCTCGACCTGAAGAATCCGCTGGCTCAACCACTTTCTGCGGGACTACGCGGCACAGAGACAATGCCGTGGTCCTGTGCACCCACCCTCGCCGGGAGCGAGAATATATCCACTGCAACCACCATGATTCGCTCGGGCACACAATCTGGGGCCCTACAGACGACCTCGAACACCACTACTTCACCATGATGGGCAAAGCCATGAAACCAGACTCTACACAGCCATCCATCTACGTTCCATCCGCATCGCTGTGGCACTGCCATTGCGCAGCTTTACCCCTCTATCCTTGCGTGGGTTCGTTATTGCAGCCTGCGAGCTGCCTCAATCCTTCGCGCCGAAAGCTCCCGGTTCAGCTTCAGGCACTGACATTACCGGATCTACACAATCAAGCGGCGTCGCGGGCTCCTACGTTGTGGTTAGCGTGCATGAGTACTCATGGTGGCCACCAACTACCGCCTGGGGCCGTCACGTGGAAAGTTCTCACGGCAGGGGACAGTGGGGGCTCAACATTCTCAGAGGCCGTGGGTGCTGTTACGCAGGAGCAGCGGGCGGTGAACTGCGTGATTGCTGGAGTAATCACGGTCGTCGCAACGCAACTCAGCGGAACACCCTGGGAGGTGGCACTTGGTGACGTGCTGTTGATGTGGATGCGGTGGGATGGCGGCGCTCGCCCTCTGGCCGTCACCACAGCTGCGCTTACACTTGCCACCCGCAGCGAAAACTGTCAGCGGGTGTCTGGGCGTGGCATACACCATTGAAACATCATTGCGCATCATTGCAGCCATCATGCGAGCACGTCATCGCAGGCTGGAACCTCACAGCAATCGGCTGGCTGCCACTCCAATCCGTCCTCTCAGCGGTAGGGTCTCTTCCTCGCGCCCCACAACAGTGGCGCAGGACTCGTCTATGCGCGGCATGGACCGTACTGCCGGAATCATCGAGATCAGCGACTCAAAACCCACAATCTATAGACGCTGGTCATAGACAGGATCATCGCTGGCATTGTGCGCTATCCTCGGGGGAATACATCACTGCTCTACGCACTAGCAGAGCAGCCACCCTCAACGAGCCCAAGCCAGAACTATGGGTCGCAATCGTCCTCGGCATCATCTTCATCCTCGAAGCCGCCACACCACTCAGACGCCGCAGCCGCCGATAAGCCATGCTATGGATCTGTATCGCCCGCGGAAGCCATGAGATACGTCGTTCTGATAGTCAGCGAACAAGCTGCAAACAGCAGCTCCATGCTGCATTGCAGCACTCGCCTACGCAGCCATACGCTACACACACGCACCCACTACAAGCAACTCGCCGCCCAAAGCGCTATATACACCATCACCAGCGCGATTGCTCTACATCACTGCCCATGCCCATGGAAGGAATCTCAGCACCACTCCTCCTCGGCACCATAGGCGCAGCCACTGGCTCGCTATGCTCGTCATCGGCATCATCCCCAGCTACATCGCCCTCAGCAGCAACCGACTCGCGAAGCCAAACGCCAAACACTCCTCGCCAACGAACGCACCCGCATCGCCCGCGACTCCACACCACCGCACACCTCGCAGCATCTCGAGCCACCGCTGCGCGTCCTGCACGCCAACCCCCGCGCCGCCAGACAGCAACTCGAGGCATCTCCGCAACATCTCCAAGCGCTAGCCGACGTCCGCGCCACCAAATCAACCACTACGCACACCCACCGAAGCCAGAACCACCCGAACACCCACCCTCGCGACCATCCTCGACCTCATCACCGAATGCCAACAACTAGGCATGACCGTCACGTCACTCGCGCTGGCCTCGCGACACCTCTCACCCCAGAACAACAATGCCACGCACCATCAGAAGCACTCACCAACGCACGCAAACGCACCGGCGCTCCGTCACCATCCATGGATAACCACGGACTTGCCATACAAAACCCACGGTACTACCCAGCCCACGGGCGCGGCAGCATCGGCATGCAGAACGCACGCCGACAACTGCGGCGCAACACTCCTAAACCAACCCAACACACAAGGATGAAGTCCACTCCACATGGACGTGATCACGCGTACTCGCCGATGACGAACCACTCATCCGCGCAGGACTAGCAACCATCCTCCAAGCCTCCGGCAGCATCACCATCGTCGGCGAAGTCAGCACAGGAAAAACAAGCCGTCATGAAGCACAACGATTACAGCCCGACGTCATTTGCATGGATATCCGCATGCCCGACGGCGATGGACTCAAGCAACCCGACTCATCCAACAACTCGATCCGACGCCCAGCGTCATTGTCATCACCACCTTCGACCTGATGAATACGTCTTCGGCGCACTCGAAGCGGGGCCTGGAATCCTCCTCAAAGACAGCCCCATGGACGCACTCGTTGAAGGCGTCAACGCGCCACACTCGGTGAAGGGCTTGTCGACGCCGCCCTCACCCGACGCGTCATCACGAAATTCACCCGCCGAAAAATGACCTCACCGACACCCAGCACCTCACCCCGCGAACTCGACTGCGTCGTACAACTCTGCCGCGGACTCAGCAACAACGACATCGCCAGCGAACTCTACCGAACCCTCCACCGTCAAAACACCTATCTTTCAGCCATGTCCAAAACCGGCGCGAAAACGCGTGCAACTCGTCATCTGGGCCTTCAAAAACAACATAGTTAGCTGACAAAACTGAGTAACTGAGCATCATCGAACCAGATGAGCCGTTCGCACCAACCTTCGGATCCTCGCAGCGTCCCCGTCGGACGAACCGACATCGTCGAATCATTCACACTCGCACTACGCAGCGGACCCGGCTCGCAGCAGGGCACTCTCCTCTCAGGCACCAGAGGCGTCGGAAAAACAGTACTCCTCGTTAGAGTCGAAGATCCGCACGCGAACAAGGATGGCGTCATCGCGAAACAGCACTACGGGCTAGTCAACCGACTCGTCAACGAACACCTACCAGCACTCCTACAACATGGTCGACCCACGCTCCACCGTCCGACAGTCATCGGAGTCCCGGCCCAGCCGGCCTCAGAGGATTCCCGGCACCGATCACGAACGACACCCCATCGTCCCCAGGACTACGCACACAACTCACCCAAGCCCTCGACCATCTACAAGAACACCGTCGGACCGCTCATCAGCGTCGACGAAGATAGGCCGAGGCACAACCGCCGAACTCGCAGAACTCGCCGCCGCAGTCACACATCTTCCGAGAAAACCGCGACATCGCTCGCCCTCGCCGGACTACCCGGACGAAGTAAACGCCCTTCTCAAACACCGCGGAATCACCCATCGCCGTGCCGACCACCGTGAACCGAGCGCAGTCACCAGAGAAGAAGCGCGCGGGGCCTAGTGGAACCTGTAGAGGAAAACGGGTGGCACTGGGACGAAACCGCCTTTGAATCGCGCAATAGAGGCAACTCGATACCCGTTTATGATTCAGCTGATTGGTCACCATTCATGGTTGGCAGCGAAAAACCCGCGGTTATCGATGACCAGGCTGTCGAGCATGGAACCCAGCGAGCACTGAAAGACCTCAATACGTTGGTGCGAAAGCTCTGGTGGCGGAACTGTCAGGCTCGATTTGGCTGTCAAAGCAATGGCGGAGGATCGGTCCAGTAAGTCAGTGACATCGCTGCCCGTATCGACCGATCGGCGGATACAGTTGCTCAGTATCGACGCCGCCTCATCGCTCGCCACATTGTTGTCCGGTGTCCCATGGGTCGTCGCCTTTACCATTCCAGGACTACGGGAATTCTGCATCATCGAAAGGGACCATGCCCGATCCATTCTGGTAGTTAGTCGGCGGTGCTCCCAGGCCATCCGGATAGTCCGGCGGGTACCTGCAAAAGCTGGGCATCAGTGCCTCGATGCGGGCACCACCACATAGTTTGGAGCGTTTTCGGCGGAATGTTCCGGCGCGGCATCGCCCTCAATTTTTGCACAGGTCGCCAGGTCGCGTTCAAAACTCCAGCTCCTCGGTGGAGGGGTGAGGAACATGGAGTCGATGACCTTGAGGTGGCATGAGACGCGTTGCGGGTGGGCGACGTCGAAAAGCCGCCAGTACACTGGGGCGTAAAGCGCATCTGAAACTGGCCTGCTGACTCCATTGAGGTTTGGGTTCTTTCCGGTTTTAGTCGACGACGCGAACCTGACCGGTGGGGCGATGTCCACGCGGTCAATGAAAGCCGCGGACGGGAACGCCATTAGGCAGGACGGTATCGACTGCACATTTCGCATTCGTGGGCATCGAAACCTTGAGTTTTCCATCTCAGTAGCCCCGGAGAAGGGCGCGGCACTCGACGAGGAAGTCGTAGAGATCGGCGTCGGAAACCAGGTCAGTGAGTTCTGGGTCTTCCTTGCACATCGTTGCCCAGTTAGGTTTCAGGCGCTTTACAGCAGTAGGGTAGAGGCGGTCTTGGCGAGGAAGCTTATGCATTTCCTCCAAAACCGCATGTACGAGGCGGTTCCCTTAACCTGTGCCACGGTTTTGGGTTCGGGGAGACGGTCAATAGCGGAAGCGGTACAACAGGGGGCATTGCTGGTAATCACCAGCGCGACGGTGACAGCGAGTGGGCGGGGGCGAGTCATAGGGGACCAGGTTACTCGCCCCTGCCTTGAAGTGTCGTGCATTTTCGTAGGAGATGCAGAGCGTCGCCCATGATTGTGCCCAAGTAATCTGTTGGGACCCTACTCTGTCTACCGAGTGGCGGGGGTGAAAATAAAACCTTTGTCTACCTCCAGTTCACACGCTATACGGATAAATTTCCTGTTTAAAAGGTCGCATCAAGGGGAGGTTAGCGGAAATGATCCTCTAGTCGCAATTTTGCTATTATCGCAAGGTAGTATGCTGATGAAAAATATTCGCATGAGGGTGTTCGCTATGCCTAATGCCTGGTTTTGGGGAGGAAGAAAAACTGCATATTCACAACGTTGGCATAACGGCAGGTAATAATGAGTGTGGCATCACATATTTTTCCTATAAAGCATGCCGATGACAGTATGGTTCCTGTTATAGTACAGGAATCCATTAGTTCCATCATGGGGGAGCGTGTTGTTGTTCGTCTCGTACAAGAACCACTTTGTGGAGGCAAAATTCCTTCGTTCAGAAATATCTTGGACCGGAAATTTGCGACAGTTATAACGTGAGAATGGCGCCACCGCGTGCTGAGGGTTTTCAGAATGGCCCATCATTATCGACCCTGATAATGCACACCATGCACTCAACCTTGTAAAGACGTTGAATGGGCTAGACGCATGGTGGCCAGCCAGCCCAACAAGGTAAAACAGCGTATTGATGCCTTGGTGAAGACACTTCTTGTGTCCGTTCCGCATTTTGTCCCACCTCTATTGGAGGAAATAGCGCGCATTTTCGATAATGCTGGAAATAGTAAATATGCGGTTCAGTTCTTTGGAAAGGCAAGGGAAATTGACCGTACTTATGGCACAGATGGTGACACTGCACGCCATCGTCGTGTCATGGAAGAATGCGCGACGTGGGTGCATCAGTGCAAAAGAAATGACGCGAGAATCTGCGGATTGTGTCGCTATGTTCGGTGATGCTACTGAGGCATACCGGTACGTGCTTCACCTGAATGCTCAGCGTTGTAGAGCTGGAATGCCTCCTTACTCTTCTATGGCGCGTGATCTTATAAAGATGGGCAAGGCTGCGGAGATAGATCCAGCCGATGTATGCAAAGATGTGCTAGAAAGTATCGAGGGGACTCGGGGGATACGAACAGCGCCACTCGGATTTTATCAAGGGCGATGGCGCAAAGCATCTTTCTGAGGGAATCAGCTGAAACGACTATTTGCCACGTGCCCCAGTAGCGTATCTGGGGGATGAATGGGCTAGGGGCCGCTGACAAGGCGGGCTTGTTTAGCTGCTAACAGAAGCTGAAAGCTGGAATGGCTAGTGATGCTAGAGGGCGTCGAGCAATCGATATTCGGCCGAAAACCTGGTGCAGGTGGTTGAGTAAAGAAGAAATATTGCATGGTCATGTATTGCGCGTAGCGTGCTCAAACTTGCACCTATCGTTGCTCGTATCACTGGAAAAAGCGGGTGTAATATGGGAATTTACCGACCCCTGTCGGTACGGGAAATCGTCAATTTTTGAGCTATCTTCGTGGAACGTATGATATTCTCGATATGGGTGTTATTTTCCATAATCCTCACATATGCGAACGCTTGCTGCATGGAATTACGCTAAGTGAATTTGTGCGCGAGCATGATGTTGACAGACTGCGGGAATTGGGTTTAGCGCCCGCAATAGATTACCTTGTCCGTTGTGATCAGCGGTATTCCAAGGCGGAGATTTCGCTGCCTCAGGCGAAAAAATGGTTGAGAATATGGATGTCTCGCCAAGCTTTGAGCTATCAGGGAGGTTCTTGACGAGGCGATAAATGCACTTCATTATGATTTTGCGGCTATGTTGGCTCGCACTCTACAGGCAGGAGTGTTGACGGAATTATCACGGCCTGCGCTGGAAAAAGCTATGGCTGATTTTTCAGAAACGACGCTTCTTTAAAAAGATAAAACCCATAAAGTTTTTGAATCTTATCCTGGTGTTGTTGCGCTCATTGAGGATTCACTTGTTGCAGCTGAGGGGAGTCAGTGGTGGCTACGTACATCCACCCCTGATAGAGATCCGTTATAGGGCAGGTTATGTTGAGGGATGCTCTTTATTGCATGAACGTCGAGGATGAGACGGTAAGTGGTGAATGGTCACATGGCCAGCCGATGATGGTAGAAAAACCAGAGAACGAGTGGGGGACCATCACATCAACAGCTTCACTATATGCCCAGCGGGTCGGCTTACTGGTGCTGGCATTATTGCAGCCCTACGCAACGAAAGCCCCTTATCCTGCAGGGGAACGGTACGGGAGTACATCGGGAGATCTGTGGCGTCTTCAGCTTTCGGAGTATGAACATGGAAACTGCACTATCTATTCGGTGGATCCACACACGGGCGAGGACAAAGACGAAAGTTATCCTTCACAGTTCGATGCTGTGACGGCACCGAGCATCCGGCGCGAGGGTGCGTGATGCTCCCAGCACCTGCAGGGCAGCATGTTGTACCTGTGCACGACGGTGAGTTTTTCAGCGTTTTTGCTAGCGATCGCGACAAGAATCTGCCCTACATGGTGATTACAGGCGATGGAAACATCGTGCGCAGTGGCACGTATGCACCAGGTTTGGTGCAATTCGGTGGTGTGACATGGTTACGTGACGCAGATGGCAACGTGTATCTTCCTGGTCTTCCTGGCGATGAGGGGTTACTTGCAGAAACTCACGGTACCAGGGGAAAACACTGGCTTCATGACCTGCCATGGTCAGCATGGATCAACCTCCAGGTAAGGAACGAGGCTGCAAGCCAGCGACTTAGGGCTATCACCCCGTATCACGCCGCAGTGCTTCTCAATAGTGAAATGAGTGCTGCGCGTTTTCTGGGTACAAAGGATCCAGAGCTATGCGCTAGCGTTGACCACTGCGTCGAAGAGGTCCGAAAACTTGATAAGAAGTTAAAGCGATTGCGCTCTATTTTGCGCATGATCCGGGATAACATTACTCCGCACAACACATCTAATGCTCCCCAAGTTGACAAGATTTTAGAGCATGCACACAAATATCAGGCTGGGGTTGAGCAGAGCAATTAGTAGGTTAGTCCGCCGAGCACCAGTGAAATATCTGGACATGGAAATGGTTGCTTTCTGTTGGTAATGAAAAATCTTTGGTGGCGTGGGCATCTGGACCACTGGCTAACCCACTAGTGGGGCAAGAAGTGGCTGCGATGTTTAGCGTGTTGGCTAACGCCGGTATCGGTGCTGAAACGTGGAATCAAGTGAGCTTGAATTGGACGAAGTTGGGTGCGGATCTTCCCCACTGCATACTGGGCTTGTATTGCGTAACGCTGTTGTCGTGGGTAAACCTAAGCCGTACCAGTGGGGCGAATGGACGGATAGCAGCCTAAGCTACCGGGTGTTTGCCCAAGGAGAGCTGCCTTATACCGATACGGATGTTGTGGGTATTACTGCCCTAGGTGCGAAATATGGCATTGTTCCAGGTCTGACGTCGCAGCATATGGCTGAATGCGCACTGAGCTTCCTGAACCTGGTGATATTGACCGTATGGTGCACGCCCTCAGCGATAATTGCGCCTTAACAGAAGCAGCAGCTACGGTGCTATTCAACGGGGGCTTCCACCCACTTCACCAAGGCTCACGGTTTCATGGCGACGACATTATGCAACAAGTCATTGATGCCGAAGATAAACCCAGATTGGAGGCAGCGAAGAAATCGCTGCGCATCTCTGCCAAGGTTTATGACAACGCAATTATTCAGTTGCGCGAGCTGGATCTGGAGCATGTTGAATTGCTGCTGGCGGCAGCTTTTGACCGAAACTATGATGCCATCGCACGTATCGCGGCTGAACTGCCACAAACGGTAGTTCCGCTTGATGACGATACGTTAGTGCAGCTCACCGGCTGGTACTGAGGTGGGACGAAAAGATACCCAGGGTAGTGATGCAAGCAGCCCAGAGACTATCAGACGAAATGCTAGTTGATAGCTGTGATTACGGTCGACTTTTTGGGCGCAGTGCTGTATTGGGCGACACATGCGCTGTTGAATGATCCTTACGTGGATTTTTATGCAGATCAACTCGACATCCTGAAGACAATTGAGCCCGTGGATAACCTCGAGAATGACAACACAATATCCGCTTCAAGGTGCTTTTTGGACCATCCCACCAATGCGTCCGGAGGACAGCGCAGACGCCCGCAGGGCACTACGCCAGGGCTATTTTTGATGAGGTGATTGCTATCTACGGCGTGAAGTTAGCATGGTGGGTGTCCGCTTAACCCGGCGTTATCCGCATCAGATGTTGTGGATGAGGTGTGAGCACCTGGGCTTAGGAAAATTGGCGGCTATGTATTTTCTTCAGTTGTTGGCCATTGCGTACTGCCCGGATGTGAGCATCAGAACATGGAACAACTGGAAAAGAAGGATTTAGACGCGGCCAGAGGAGAGCTTTTAGAAAAAGCAGCTGGCTGTGCAGTGCAAACGCACAAGGGCTGGCCGTTCGGTGTTTTTACCCTGCCCGTGGTGGAGGCAAGTTCCCCACACTATCCCATGGAGGAGTGGAAAGCCCAGTATTACCTGGTACGTTACGGAAACAAAGCGTGAGTTTGGTCTCCGTGGTGTCCGCCGCTACTGCCACTCGATACGTTATTCCGCCATGCTTGGGACCGCTATAAAGGTGGTGATATACCTCGCATGGAGGATCTGACCACCACCCGCTATAAGGGCAAAATCCCAGGCGTTAAGCAATCCAGTTATTTTCCCCGAAGCGGCGAGTATCGCTTTTTAATCTCAATAGGAGTATCGCCTGAAGAGCCCACTACCCTCGAATTTTTGCAATGCGTTCCGGGAATGAAGCTGTTGGCGAGTGGTGGTGAGCTGCCAGCGGTTTTCGGGATAAGACATTGAGTCCCCAGGATGCAGCCGCAGTGGCACGGTTGCGGAAACCCAACGAGGAACATCATGTGTACCAGCAACCATGCCACCCAACCGATAAAGCCGGTGAATTCCCACTTTTCCAAGTTTCACTACTGCGGAATAGCGGGACACGGTGGCGGAGCCTTTGTCGAAGTATTCAAAAGGCTCACGGGCGTTGGGGTCGCGGCCGTCGACTTCTGCGACGATGTTTTCTGCAGTGTATTCGCCACCCTGGATGGCTACCGCGCCACGCCGGGGAGATTGTTGAGTTCATCATGTCGCCGATGACAAAGACGTTGTTGTGGTCACCAACACCAAGATCGGGGTTAACCATAACGCGTCCGGCGCGGTCAATTTCTACGCCGGTTTGGTCAGCAATGAGTTTACCCAGCGGGAGGCTGGCGACGCCGGCGGACCAGATTTACAAAAACAGGGATGGTTTTCTATCGTATCGTCCTGGGTGGACTTGTAGGGTGACCGAGTCTTTGGTGATGTCAGTGACAATGGCATTCAGCTTGACGGTGACACCGAGTTTTTCCAGCTGACGCTGTGCGTTACGCCCGAGACGTTTACCGAACGGTGGAAGTACTTGGGGCGCGCCGTCGAGAAGCACGACTTTCGCTGAGTTGGTGTCGAAGTTGGAGTATTCATCGCGTGAGCGTACGGTGCCATCCGGCGACCTGTCCTGCGAGTTCCACCAGTTGGCCCGGCACCGACGATGACAAAAGTGAGTAAGCGTTCGCGTTGTTCTTTGTCGGTGGCTAGTTCTGCGCGCTCGAAAGCGCCGATGATGCGGGCGCGGATTTCTAGGGCGTCGTCAATGGTTTTCATGCCTGGCGCGAATTCCGCGAAGTGATCGTTGCCGAAGTAGGATTGTCCGGCGCCTGCGGCGACAATGAGGTAGTCGTACTCATAGCGGCGGACAATGGCACCGAGTTCGGTGGTCACGATCTGCTGTTCGATATTAATGTCAGTCACTTCGCCTTTGACCACGTGAACGTTTTCCTGGTCTTTGAAAATTTGTCGTGGATGGCGCGATTTCACCAGTGGAGAGCAGTCCAGTTGCTACTTGGTAGAGAAGTGGTTGGAAAAGGTGGTGGTTGGTACGGTCGATGATAGTGACATCAACATCGGTGTTGTTGAACTTTTTGCGCGGCGAACAGGCCACCAAATCCTGAACCAATGATGACGACGTGTGTGCGTCCGCCATCGGGACGGAAGGGCTTCTCCGACATGTATGTGCTCCTGAAAGCTAGGGAATCTTAGTACCGCATCGGTCTTTCGTTTGACTATCCTAACCCGTTGTCATGATTATCACACTTTTATGGGTGGTTTTAGCTGGGCTACTTCACTGATAGCGTGGGGAGTGGTTAGGATGAAACAGGCTTTAGCAGCACTTTTCCCTTAAGAGAATGTTAGTAATGACCTAGCAAACCATGAATCCCGCGTACCCTGACCATTTGCAGCACGTGGACGCTTCCATGTGGCCAGGGGTGGTACATGTTCCTGAAGGCCGTGTAGCTCAGCGTCGTGCTCAGATTGTGGAGGCGCGTTTTGCTCTCGCTTGCGAGAAGGCAGGGTTGAACCTTGATCCACAGTCCAATGACGGCCCGGATATTCGAGTGCATCATGATGAGCTGTTTTATCGGCTCGCTGAGTCGGGGTGGTTGGGGCTTGCGGAAAGCTACATGGCTGGTGAGTGGGATGCGGAGAATCTGCCTCGGGTGTTGGCGCAGCTGATTAAATCGGGCTTTAGCCCCCGCCGTAGGTGGTGGGGAACACCAACGCACATTGCGCGCGCAGATTATTCGGGTGAGGAGCTGTCAGCACAGCTGGTGCAACTGTTTTCCACTGACGGGTATTCGACGTTTGGTGGTATTTTTGCGTCCGGTGTGCCAACGACTGTACGCACCGCCGTTACAAGCCACGTGTCAGGTGCAGGGCGTCGTCATGAGCCTTCGTCGCATTTTGTGGACATTACGCACATCGATAAACCTGTGGCGGTGGAGCGTCAGGATCTGCGGCCCGCACAGGATCGTGCGGTGAAGGCACTTCTCGACGCCGCACGGGTCACCGAAGGCACTGACTTGCTGGAGTTTCCTCTCAGTGGTGGGACGTTGGCGCTGGCTGCGGCCCGGCGCGGCGCGAGCGTCGATACGCTGTCGGCTGATGCCGAGCATTGTGAGGTTGTGCGTGGTCGACTGGAGGATGAGGATGCGGCGTTTGCCGTGACGGTGCAGCACATCACCACGCCGATTCCGACGCGTCAGGAATGGCGTGGCCGGTATGACGCCATTGTGAGCATTGAGACTTTGGAGAAGGTGGGGAAGAACTATCGCAAGGCATATGCCTTGACTCTGGATCGTTTACTTACCACTGGGGGCTATGCGGCGCTGCAAAACGTGGTGGCCACGGAAAAGTTCGCGGAGCTTGATCCGCACATTCTGGACGTGACACGAGCGTACATTTGGCCTGCGTTGGATTTTCCGACGATGGAGGATATTCACCGTCTGTTTGATCGCGAGACATCGTTGCGGGTGGTCGCAGAAAATCACACGCAGAATCACTATAAAGCGACGCTTCATTTACAGCGGGAGTTGTTTGAAAGCCACATGCGGGAGGCCGCTGCGGCGGGAATTGATCAGGTATATCGCCGATTGTGGCAGTATCACTTGGCACTCATGGAGGCGCTGTGTGATGTGGGTGCGTTGGACTGTGTGCAGCTTACACTGACAAGTCGGAACCGGGGCGGCTGGCGCTAGGTTCTTCAGGGGCGAGCTTGGTAGCAGTTTTCGCGGCTGTCCGTTTCGCTCGCCAGCGGCGGAACATCAACGTCAGTATTTTGATGGACATGGGGACGAAAACGGTTGCAAGACCAGCGATAATGAACCAGTGTATGAAGTCCTGAACAAAAGGAATCTCGCCCTAGCAGGTACCCCACGAGTGGAAATCCAGTACCCCACAGGGTGCTACCTAGGACCGAATACAGCGTGAACTTCTTGTACGGCATGTGCGAAATGCCTGCCACCACGGGAGTAACCGTCCGCACGACACCAACAAAACGTGCCAGCATCACGGTGGCTGCGCCGAAGCGATCAAAATAATGGTTGGTTTTATCCACCGCTTCAGGACCGATCCAGCGCATGGCACGACTGTCCATCATCCGGGGTCCTGCGGTGCGTCCGATGAAGAATCCAAGTTGATCGCCAAGCCCTGCGGCAATGGGAATTCCTACGAGCAGCGTCCATAAAGGGGTGAACGGCGGGTTGGCGTGCGCCATGATTCCCGCCGTGAACAAGAGGGTATCGCCCGGAAAAATGAAGCCAATAAGCAACCCAGTTTCCATAAAGATGATGCCAAGAATGCCTATGAGTCCAAATGATGTGAGCAGCATATTGACATCGAACATGGATGTGATCCCTCAACTTTTCTTCACAAGATAGCACTACGACAACGATGATACGCGACCAGCTAGATCGCAGACACGTTGTGTGGGGATCAACAAACCAAAAGTATGAAGATGCTTTTGATAGCACGTTAACCTAATAGAGGGAAATGGTAGCTTATTTTCTAGATGTCGGTCATGTCAAAGTGTTTGGTTTCCTTCATCACCATGATGGCGATAAGGGATAACACTGACACGACAATCAGGTACATACCCACAGCCCCAACGCCGTACTTGCTGACCAACGCAGTAGCCACGAATGGTGCTATGGCTGCACCCAGGATGGAGGCAACGTTGTAGCTGATGCCGGATCCGGTGTATCGCACGTTGGTGGGGAAAAGCTCCGGCAGTACCGCTGACATGGGGCCGAAGATGAGGCCCATGATGAACATGCCAACGGTGAGGAAGATCAAGACGCTGTTTTCTGAGGCACTGCCAGGGGAGAGGAAATGGGTGAAAGTGAAGCCGAAGGCGATCATGACGAGAGATACGACGATCAGAGTGCTTTTGCGTCCACGGGTATCGGCGAGTCGGCCGGCCAAGGGGATGCTGATGATAAACGCAAAAATAGAAATGAGCTGCAGTTTCAGGAAATCCAGGTAGGGGATTGCCAGGCCATTTTTGGCAATGCCGTAGGACAACACCCAGGTGGTTACCAGGTAGAACAGCGTGTAGCAGGAAACCATGATGAATGTGCCGAGGATCATGGACGCCACGAAGTGCGGAACACTTCGGTTAGAGGCATTTTTGCTTTCTTGCCCGACTCCACAGCTTTTTTGAACACTGGTGTTTCTTCCAGCCGGAAGCGGACATAAAGACCGACAATCACCATCACGGAGCTGAGAAGGAAAGGTATACGCCAGCCCCACGTCATGAACGCGCCTTCGATTTCACCATTGGTGTGGCCCAGGAAGGTGACCAAAATGAGGAAGAGGCCGTTAGCAGCAAGGAAGCCCAGGGGAGCGCCAAGCTGTGGCCACATGGCAGCCCAAGCACGTTTGCCTTTACTAGCGGTTTCGGTGGCAAGCAGGGCCGCGCCTGACCATTCACCGCCTAAGCCGAGACCCTGGCAGAAGCGCATCAGAGCGAGCAAAGCGGGTGCGACAATTCCTACCTGCGCGTAGGTGGGAAGCAGGCCGATGAGGAAGGTGGCGATGCCCATCGTGAGGAGCGAGCCGACTAGGTGTGGCTTTGCGTCCGATTCGGTCGCCAAAATGGCCAAATATGATGGAACCCAAGGGACGTGCCGCGAATGCGAGACCGAAGGCTGCAAAGGAAGCAAGAAGACCGACGGTGGGGTCATTGTTCTTTGGGAAGAATAGGTATGGGAATACGGCCACAGCGGCGGTGGCGTACACGTAGAAGTCGTAAAATTCGATGGTCGTGCCGACCATGGATGCAGTAATGATGCGGCGTCGAGTGGCGGCATCAACGGAAGCTTGTTGAGTTTCAGACATAGTATTGACTTGGGTCGTGTTTGGTTATGTGGAACCTTGTGGGTTTTTGTGGTTCTAAAGCTAGTTCATGCGAGTCAACTACGCAATGGCACGCACGGGTAGGCGAGTGCATCTAATCTCATATCTATGTGGTCGAATCTTGATGCAACCGGGTGGCTGGAACGTATCGCGCAGGGCGGTTCCGTCGAGTCTGGGATGCGTGCGTGTCTTGATAAAATTGAGCAAACTGATAAGCACATCAATGCCTTTCATCATGTGTTCGCTGGCAATGCGTTGGAACAAGCGCGGGTATGTGATGCAACACCTGCAGAAAAGCGGGGTCCGCTTCACGGTCTACCCATTGCTATCAAGGAGGAAAACGCCATTGCTGGGATTCCCACAGCGTTCGGTACCGCGGCAATGAGCACGCCTGCAACAGAGGATTCGGCGGTGGTCGCTGCGCTGAGATGCGCAGGGGCGATTATTGTTGGCACAACGCGGATGCCGGAGTTTGGCACCTGGCCTTTTACGGAGTCGCAGAACGGGGGAGTCACGCGTAACCCTTTGGACCTACGATTTTCTCCGGGTGGTTCCAGTGGCGGTTCGGCTGCTGCTGTTGCTGCCGGCATGATTCCGGTGGCCATTGGCGGTGATGGTGGCGGGTCGATCCGCATACCCGCAGCGCATTGCGGTCTTTATGGATTGAAGCCGCGTCGCGGCCGAGTCTCCACGGCACCGGCTGAGCATCTATGGTGGGACTTGGGAACCATAGGTCCACTGGCAAAATCACCACGTGACCTGCGGCTTATCTACAGCGTTATTGGTCAGTTCCCGGCTGTTCCACTGCCAAAACAACTGCGCATTGCTGTGCACGTCAACCCAAAAATTGCCGGAGTGATGGTTCCTGCCCAGCTTACCGACGCCGCGCTCCAGGCTGCTGAGCAGTTGGCTAAAGGTATGAACGGGGTAATAGTAGATACGGACCTGCGATTGCCAACGCCAACAGATGCATTCATGCCGCAGTTTCTTGGCGGATTAGTAGCAGAAGTTAAGCAGCTTGATCAACCTGAAAAAATTGAAAAGCGCTCACGGCAACTGGTGCGCATTGGACAGTTCGTGGGGTCACGGCGGGCCGTGGATTGGGCGCGCAAACGTGGTGAGCGGTATGCGCGCGACGTCGATAAGCTGCTGGATCAGTATGACGTGATTGTAAGTCCGACGGTCGCGGCGCGGCCACCGTTGGCTGGGATCCTGGATGGGTGTGGACCGATCCGTGCGCAACTGGCGAGTCTGCCGTATGTTGCATTCACGGCATTGTGGAATGTGACGGGGCATCCGGCGATTGCAGTGCCCGTAGGGGTTGGGAATGATGGCATGCCGTTGAGCGTGCAGCTAGCTGGTCGCGATGAGGACATGCTGTTGCGGCTGGCGGAAACGCTGGGGAAGCCCAATCTGACATAATGTACATTATCGGACAATAACGTCATGCGAGTGCTTACGCATGCCTGACTTTGTTAAATGTCACCATGACGTTAATGCTGTTGAGGGGTCAATGTTTTTCCATTGCTAGTCGAATGTTCAACTCACCGTCTTCGTCCACCTTTGCGGCGACAAAATCGGGCGTCTCCACGCCGAAGTCTATGCGGTTAATAGGCACAGTCCCGGCGATGACAAGCCGATTGCCGGTTCGGAGAACGTCAAACTCGGCCGTGACTTCCTTTTCTACACCATGCAGGTTAAGCATGCCGGTCACCGTCACCGTTCCGGGTTCACCATTGTCGGGAACGCCTGTGATATCGACTGGCGTGCTCACGGTAAATGTTGCTGTTGGGTAATCGTCCGTGTGCAGGATGGTACGCCGAACGTTAATGTCACGTTTCTCCACATCGGTCTGTAGGCCATTAACGTCAACCGTGACGTTTCCTGCGGTTAATGTCCCACCGTCAACGGTGACCTCACCTGTAACATCGTGGGTTGTTCCAGACGTTGAGCGGGACTCGCCAGGTAAAAGCTCATGGAAGGTGTAGCCTACGGACGTCGTGTTATCACCTGCGTTGGGAATAATCGTCCAGGTGCCGTTGACATCGGTTGTTGCTGCGCTGGCGTCGCCTGTGTGCAACCCACCAGTTTTGATACCTGGGTCTGTGAGCGCCTTATACACAATGGGTCCAACGCTCGCCAATGCTAAGACGATGATGGCCACAACGGTCAGGGCGACAAACGGCTTCTTCATAGTGTGAATATTATCGAACCGTGTTACCGCAAGTGTTCAATACTCCGGGCAAGGCGCACAAGTTCCTGACATAACTCACTTAACTCGGCGGCTGATGCTCCTTCAGTGGCGGCGACTTCGATGTCTTCAGCTGCGCAGCGTAACTCAAACAAGGAATCTTTGAGCTCGGCGGCCCGTTCTGGGTTCATGATCACAGCATCTGCAGGAATAGATGTGCCAGACACATTGTTGCGCTGTTCGTAGGCTCGTTGCCTGCAGGATTGGCTACAGTACTTTTTGGTGCGGCCTCGTGTGTTGGTATCCATGGGGCGACCACACCACTGGCACTGGGCTTCTTTCTTGGAAGATCGAAGATCGCTCACTCTCATAACCCTAGCGGACATGACCCGGTGAATTCACTTCCGGTATAGTGGTGTACCTGACTACCCCACTGGGTGAGACGAAGAGACCGTAAGGATAAATATGGCAGATCGTGTACTCCGTGGCAGCCGTATGGGCGCCGTGAGTTATGAAAACCGACCGTGATCGCGATCTTGCACCACGCCAGATCGTTAAGTACAGGACCGAGGTCGGCGACGTGTTTGAGGTTCCCTTCGCCGACGACGCGGAAATCCCCGGGACGTGGATGTGCAAAAACGGCCAAATGGGCACCCTTATGGAGGGCGAAGGAATCGATGCCAAGCCAGCTAAGCCGCCACGCACCCACTGGGATATGCTGCGGGAGCGCCGCAGCATCGAAGAGCTCGACGTGTTGCTGGAAGAACGCATTGAGCAACTGCGCAAACGCCGCAGGAACGCCGCTCGTCTGCTAAGCAGCAGCAGGAAAGAGGCGGAAGAATGCCGCCGCCGAGAAGAGCAAGGCGTAAGGTAACAGCACAAAGCGCTCCCAATGGGGGGCGCTTTTCTTGTCGTTAGATGTTGTACTTTTTGCGCAGCTTCTTCACACTGTGCGCAACCAGTTTCTTGGTTTCTTTGGAGATTTCCCGTAGCTGCTCGCCGCGGTGTGCAGCACCCCATTTGGTGACCTCTAGCAGCGAGTCTTTGACAAAGCTGCCATCGAGCTGGATTCGCCGATTTCGCGTTCGGTGAAAGTGATGGGATACCTCGCGGACATCGAAACCTTCACGAACTGCTCGCCACGCCAAGTCGACCTGGAAGATGTATCCAGCGTTGGAGAGTTCGTTGAGATCCAGCGCCTCGATGAGCGAGCGTCGATAGGCGCGATAGCCCGCGGTCATGTCAGACAGGCCGGCCCCCAGCGCCAGCGAGATGTAGATGTTGCCGCCCTTGGACAGCAGCCAGCGTTTCTTAGGCCAGTTCACCACTTTGCCGCCGGGAATGTAGCGGGAGCCAATCACGAGCTCAGCGCCGCGATCCACCTCGGCCAGAAGCAGGTGAAGCTGCTCAGGCGCATGCGAACCATCCGCGTCCATTTCGCACAGGACCTGGTAGTCGCGCTCCAGCCCCCATTGGAAACCCGCAACGTAGGCACCGCACAGGCCGCCTTTCCCTTCGCGGTGCAGCACAAAAATTTGCTCGTCGTTGCTGGCGAAGTCGTCAGCGAGATCGCCTGTGCCGTCGGGGCTGTTGTCGTCAACAATAAGAATGTCCACGTCGGGCGCTGCTGAGCGTACGCGCTGTGTGATCAGCGGAAGATTATCCCGCTCGTTATACGTGGGGATAATCACCAACGTACGGTCGCTGGGCTTGCTCATAGAAAGCTAGTCTCCTTGGGCTGAGCGGCGTTTCCACAATGCCGCGATGAGGAACAACACCCCATAATACTCAACACATGCTCCACATACTTACCCGCACGTGCAGCAAAAGTGCTGGAATCCTTTAGTGGGAGGGTTTCCACCAGCGTGCCGTTGGTAAAAATTGAGGTTTTCTGGGTGACTTCACCTGAGGGAAGCACAATTGCTGACACTCCTGATGTTGCCGCTATCACCACTGCCCTATCCAATTCCAGGGCGCGCATACGACTCATGGCGAGCTGCTGGTAGGTCATGTCGGTGAAAACCAAAGGTTGCGTTGTTGGTTGGTACCGCCAGGATCTGCGCGCCATTATGTACTGCATCACGCCCAGCTGCGTCGAAAGCCACCTCGTAGCAGGTGGAAACGCCCACAGGAATCCCCTTCATGTGCACTACACCAGTGCCATCGCCGGGCTGGAAATTTCCTGCCATGTCCGCGTAGGAGGAAAACAGTCGGAAAAAGCTGCGGTAGGGCATGTACTCCCCGAAGGGCTGAAGGTACTTTTTGTGGTGGTACTCCCCTTGCCCTGTCTCTGGATCAAACACCACCATGGTGTTGCGTGGCCCGACGTCGTCGCGGGTCAGCGTCCCCAACCAGGATCGGTGCGTGAGCAGATTGCACCGCCTGATCAATCATGTTCATCGCCCCAGCATCTGTAAACGGGTTCACATCCGACGCGTTCTCAGGGCCACACCACCAAAGTCAACCTGCTGGTTCAGAGCCCTCGGTCTGCTTCACATGGTTACTCAGCACCGCTCGCCGCTGCTCGTTAAAATCCAGCCCCAGCCGCGGCACATTCCCTTGAATTGCCGCCACTGTTACCTGCCCTACTTCCCCACCGCCTCTGCTTATCGACGCCGCGCCGCCCAGCGCCAGCGGTACCACCAACAGTGCCGCCCCTAGGAGTCGTGGACGCAGGAGACAGAGGGCAAGCCCGGTGGCGCACGCGAGCGTCGCTACGCTGACTAACGCTGGGCCTCCATAGGGTGCGAGGTACTGGAGTGGGCCGCCGACCTGGCCCCATGTAATTCGTCCCCACGCGAAACCCCCAAATGGCCACGTGCTGCGCAACCATTCCACGGACACAAACCACAGCGGAAACGCCCAATGCATGCGGCGCTTCATCAACACAGCACCACCGGCGCCAACTGCGATGCTGTACAGTGCCTCAGTGACTGCGAGAGCGACGTATGGGAGGTTGCCCACGAACTCCCCAATCCACGGGAGAAGAAACAGATACAAACTCAACCCATGGACAAAACCCAACAGGGCACCCACACGCACCGACACCTGCGGAGCAAGGCACAGATAAAACAGCGCCATCCCCACGATTGGTGCTGGCCACCACCCTATCGGCGCGTACGACAAATACACACTGACACCAGAAAGCGCTGCGACGCCAAGCCGCAGCGCTAGGATTCGCTTACGCATCTTTTGAATTCGTTCCAAAATCTTCAGGGCGGACGTTATTGCTCCATCGCTGAATTTCCTGGTCCGTTGGTTGCCTGTCTTCCGGTTCTTGGTCTGAGACAAAGCTCCCATACGACGTCTGCTGGCGGAACTGGTTCACTGTGTCGAAGCTGCGGGCGCCCAAATTCTCAATACTCGTGCGGATTTTACGTGCCAGTATCCGCCGAGCAACCGAACGAGTTGGCGGAATGATCAGCAACAAACCAAGAATCGTGGTGACAAAGCCTGGCAGCGCCACGCACAGTGCGCCGGCCGCAAGCAAGCCATAATCGCCTGCGAGAGTCCCAGGCGTGGTTTTACCCTGTGATGCTCGCACCGCAATGCGTCGCATCTCTGTAGCGGCGAGGAACAGACCACCGAAGAAAAAAAGGAACAACAGGATGAGTGCCCAGCCGACACCGAGCCACCGCGCCACGCCCCAAAACGCCAACGCTTCAATGAGGAAATATGGGATTGCAATCAATACAGGCACGGTGCCCACAATACTCAACTCCGCGCGTCGCTTCACATGCGTGCCCGTCTCTCCCCTAGCGTGATTCGGTTAAGAACGTGAATGCTCTATTCCTGCGATAAGCTCAGATTATGGCCTGGAAAACTAGGTTCGGAAAGTGCGCGTGGCGAATAGGCTTGGCCATTGTCTTGGTTATGGCGCTCTTGGGAGTGCTGCAAATCGTATCTTTGCTTACGGCTCGTCCTGAGGTGGGTTATTTCAGGTCAGCGACGGGTCGGGACGAGTACGTGGCGCGATATGAGGAAGCGATGCGTCAGTTTGCGATGGTACCGCGCAGCCGAGACGTCGAAACGCGATTGGGCATTGTGCGTGTGTACGAGTGGAGCACGGATGAAACCAAAGACAGCGTACCTGTGGTGCTGATTCCTGGGCGATCCTCGGGGGTGCCAATGTGGGCAGAAAATGTGGAGAGCTTTGCAGGGAAGCATCGCGTGATTGCATTCGATGCGTTGGGGATGCTGGAATGTCGGTCCAGTCTGCCCCGATTGGGCGTTTTGAGGACCAGGCGGTGTGGATTCATGATGTTTTAGCGCAGTTGGCTCCAGATGGTGCCCATTGTTGGGCACTCTTTTGAGTGCTACCGCCACTGTGTACGCCCGTGAATACCCTGAGGATGTTCGTTCCTCGCGGTGTTGGAACCTGTGTACATTCAGCTACCCACCATTGCGGCTTATGTCGTGGACGATGATTGCATCAATACCGAGGGATGCCAGAGGTTGGCGGGAGCATGCTTTGGGAAAAGTCGGCGGAACAGACTACGATGCTGACGAACCGATGGCTCGGATGATTGACGCAGGTGCCGCGCATTATAAAGCGGCTTTGCCAACGCCTCACTTGGTGTCCAAGGAAGAAGCAGAGCATCTCACAATGCCCGTCTATGCGGCAATAGCGAGTAACGATTCGCTGGCGGGAGGGGCTAAAGCTGCGGAACGTGCTCAGAGTTGATACCCCAGGCTGAGGTGGAAACATGGCCGACACCACGCATTCGTTGCCTATGCAGGTGGCAGAATCATTGGGTGAAAAACTAAATAACTTTTGGGCGAATAGTGAATAGGTAACACCTAAGAATCTTTTGTCACTGCAGGAGTTCGGAATAGAATTGAAAGTTGCTTTCATCAAAGCAGACGAAGATAACTTCTTTAATCGTGTTGCTTTGATACTCTTTAGTGGCGGATAGTGCAACGTGAGCTGCTAATTCCTTAGGAAAACGATATACGCCTGTTGATATATTGGGAAAAGCAATAGTTTCCGCGCCATGCTTATCAGCTAGCCTAAGACTATTAAGGTAAGCCGAGCGCAATGCCGCCTCCTCGCCGTGTGAGCCATCCACCCACGTTGGACCAACAGTATGTACAACGTGGCGTGCCAGAAGGTTGGCTCCCGAGGTGATCACCGCTTCCCCGACCGGGCATCCTCCCTGGCGAGAGCGGATTTCACGGCACTCTTCTAGTAGTGCGGGTCCTGCTTTTTGATGGATGGCCCCATCAACGCCTCCGCCGCCGAGTAGCGATGTGTTTGCGGCGTTCACGATCACATCCACGTCGGCTTCGGTAATGTCGCCCAACACTGCGCTCAGTTTCATGTTGACCAATCCTACACCTCTGCCAAGTTACATAATTGTCTTTTTACAGCAAAAAACTAGGAAAAATTCAATCGCAGAAACGGGGGTACGGGGGTTCGATCCCAAGATGAAAGTTTTATAATCTGCGAGCATTTTATATGCGTCGAAAACTAGTATTTTTAGTGGTTGAGTTTCCATCATCTGTAGGCGGAGTCGCCGCCTAGTCAATGAAAGGAGATGCAGGAAATGTCTGAGGTATCCATCCCGGGTGTTGGGCACTTCGCGTTCGAAGAAGTGTGGGACGAATATACAAGCGCAGATGTCGTCGTACCAGGCTTCGGCGGCTTGGAAGGACATTTCTACATGGCTGGCAACGTCCTGGATGCCGCGGGTCTTGATCGGATTGGGGCCGCCATCACAGCCTTCCTCTCCCCCCGTGTTGACTTCATTGCACACGCAACGCCGTATGTGTTCCAGCAGTACCAGGATTGGCGGACCATTGGCCAAGAGGAGGGCTGGGGTGAATATCTCCTCAGCTTGAGCCAGCCGGAGTTGGTGTGGGATCTTGTCCAGATAGGAAACGAATTCCAGATTGTCTGGGATGAAACCTTTGGCGGCGAGGTCTACATCAAAGTGGCCTGCAGCTGTGAATGGGACGTTGAAGACGGCCTCATTCTGGTGTTTAAAGGCGGAAGCTCACTCTGCACTGTGGGCTTTGGTGCTGACGCCCTCCTGAACAAGGACGGCAGCATCTATCAGCCGCTTTGAAAGCGTCAGGACGACTAGCGATCCTCCAACTCCCCTTCCATCTCTAGGTACATGCTGCGCAGCAGTTCCATCGACTCGTCAGATGGTTTTTCCCACAGACCGCGTTCCGCAGCCTCCATCAGGCGCTCAGAAATGTCGCGTAGCGCCCACGGATTAGACTTTTCAAAAAACTCCCTGTTTACGGGGTCACCGACATAAGTGTCGGTGAGGGTTTCATACATCCAGTCATCCATGAGTCCCGTCGGCATCATAACCAAAAAGGTAATCAACGGTTGCGCTCATCTCAAAAGCGCCTTTGTAGCCATGCTTGCGCATCGCCTCAATCCAGCGCGGGTTGACCACCCTAGCGCGGAACACACGCCGAGATTCCTCGTGCAGTGTGCGGGTTTTTACTGTTTCCTGCCGCGTGGAGTCACCGATAAAGGCATCAGGATCCTGACCAGTGAGGGCACGCACCGTCGCAACCATTCCCCCATGGAACTGGAAGTAATCATCAGAGTCGGCGATGTCATGTTCAGTGGAGTCAACATTTTTGGCTGCAACCTGAATGCGCTTGTAGGCGGTGCGCATATCGTCGGCAGCCTCTACCCCGTCAAGACCACGACCGTAGGCGTACCCGCCCCATGCGGTGTAGACCGCTGCAAGGTCATGGTCATCACGCCAGTTGCCTGATTCAATGAGCTGCAATAGCCCCGCGCCGTAGGTGCCGGGCTTGGAGCCAAAGATACGCCGCACGTGCTCAGCGCCATCATCCAACGCGTGCGCGCGAACATAGTTCTGGTCGAGCGGTTCGTCCAGGTTGGCGACCATCTGCACGGCATCGTCAAGCAGACCCAGTACATGCGGAAATGCGTCACGGAAGAAGCCGGAGATGCGAACCGTTACGTCAATGCGAGGTCGCCCTAGTTCCTCCAACGGGATCACTCAAGGTCAATAACCCGGCGCGATGCTTCGTCCCAGAGTGGGCGGACACCGAGAAGTGCGAAGACTTCGGCGATGTCGTCGCCGGAGGTGCGCATGGCTGAGGTGCCCCATGCGGAGATGCCGACGGATGTTGGATAGTTGCCGTCGTGGTCGGCTTGGTAGCGTTCGATGAGTGAGTCAGCGAGGTTGGCGGTTTCCCAGGCGAGGCGGGATGGGAGGGATTTGGGGTCGACGGGTAGAAGTTGCGTCCGGTGGGTAGGACGTTGATGAGTCCGCGCATGGGCGAGCCGGAGGCCGGCTTCGATGAATCCCCGTCGAGGGCGTGGAGGATGTGGGTGATTTCGCGGGGAGTTTGTTCGAGACGTGGGATGATTTTCTTCGGCTGCGAACTGGAGGATGCGTGCGACGGTTGTGGGGTTGGCGGTGTCGGGGAGGTTGGTGGTGATGGTGGGGATGGTTGTGGGGTCCCAGTTGTTGGCGTCGAGGTTGGTGAGGAGGGTGCGGGCGTGTTGTTCGATGGTGTCGACGGTGTGGCGGGTTTCGTCGCCTTGTTCGGAGAGTCCGAGTGCTTCGCGGAGGCCGGGGTGGCGGTTTCACCGCCCCAGAGTTGGCGGGCGCGAAGCATGGCGAGGACCAAGTCGATGCGGGTTTCGCTGGTGGGTTGTTCGCCGAGTGTGTGGAGTCCGCCGCGGATGGCGACGTCTTTGATTTCGCAGAGCCAGCCGTCGATGTGCATGAGCATGTCGTCGAAGACATCTTCGTCGGGTCGTTCGTCCCAGCCGAGGTCTTGGTCCATTTTGGCGGCGGTGAGGAGGGTCCAGATTTCTTGGCGAATGGCTGGAAGTTTGGCGGGGTCCATGGCAGCGATGTTGGCGTGCTCGTCAAGGAGTTGTTCGAGCCGGGTGATGTCGCCGTAGGTTTCTGCGCGTGCCATGGGCGGGATCATGTGGTCGATGAGGGTGGCGTGGGCGCGTCGTTTTGCTTGGGTTCCTTCGCCTGGGGTCGTTGACGAGGAAGGGGTAGATGAGTGGGAGGTCTCCGATTGCTTGGTCTGGGTAGCATTCGGCGGAGAGTCCTGCGGTTTTGCCGGGGAGCCATTCCATGTTGCCGTGTTTGCCCATGTGGATGATGGCATCGGCGTTGAAGGTGTGTCGGATCCAGTGGTAGGTGCCTAGGTAGTGGTGGTTGGCTGGTAGGTCGGGGTCGTGGTAGATGCCGACGGGGTTATCGCCGAAGCCGCGTGGTGGTTGGACCATGACGACGATGTTGCCGAATTGGAGTCCTGCGATGTAGATGTCGCCGGTTTCTGGGTGTGTGTAGTGGGTTCCGGGGGCTTCGCCCCAGTGGGTGGTCATCTCTTCCTGCATGCTGGTGGGCAGGGTGTTGAAGAAGGTGAGGTAGGGCGTCGCGTGGGAGTGTGAGGGGTTGTTGGCGAGGACGTCGTCGGTGAGCCATTCAGGGTCGTGTCCGCCGGCGTCAATGATGGCGTGCATGAATGCGTCGCCGTCCATGGTGTCGTAGCCGGGGATGGTGGTGGTGTCGCCGAGGTTGTAGCCTGCGTCGTGCAGGGCGTGGAGGACTTTGAGCGTGGATGCTGGGGTGTCGAGTCCGACTGCGTTGCCGATGCGGGCGTGTTTGGTGGGGTATGCGGAGAGCATGACGACGATCTTTTTGTCGCTGTTGTTGAGGTGGCGGAGTCGGGCGTGGTGGTAGGCGATGCCTGCGAGTCGGGTGCAGCGTTCGGGGTCGGGGACGTAGGAGATGAGTCCGTCGGCATCGTATTCTTTGAAGGAGAAGGGGACGGTGATGATGCGGCCGTCGAATTCGGGGACGGCGATTTGGGTTGCCACGTCAAGTGGGGTGAGGCCGTCGTCGTTGGCGGCCCAGTCGCTGCGGGGGCTGGTGAGTGCGAGTCCCTGGATGATGGGGATGTCGAGTGCTGCTAGTTGCGCGACGTCCCAGGCTTCGTCGTCGCCGCCTGCTTGGGCGGTGGCTGGTTTCGTGCCGCCTGCTGCGAGGACGGTGGTGATGGCGGCGTCCATGGTGGCGAGTTCGTCAAGGAGTTCGGTGGGTGCTTGGCGTAGCGATGCCGTGAAGATGGGGATGGCATGTGCGCCTTGGGCGTCAATGGCGTCGCACAGGGCGTGGATGTAGGCGGTGTTTCCAGCGAGGTGCTGGGCGCGGTAGTAAAGGACGGCGATGCGGGGTTGGCCTGGTGTTGTTTCTGTGGTGGGGCGTTCGAGGTGTCCCCAGAGCGGCATGTGGTGGGGCTCGTCGAATCCGTGGCCGGTGAGGAGGATGGTGTCGGAGAGGAAGCGGTAGAGGTGTTCGAGGTTTGTTGCGCCGCCTTCTGCGAGGTAGGTGTGGGCGGTGGTGACTACGCCTGCGGGGACGGTGGAAATGTCAGTGAGTTCGGCGTCAACGGCGAGTTCGCCGGATACGACGATGGTGGGTGTGCCGGAGGCGAAGATGCGGCGGAGCCCGTCTTCCCAGGCGCGTTTGCCGCCGAGAGGCGGACGATGATGATGTCGGCGGCGTCGATAATCTCGTCGAGGAGTGCGTCGGAAATGTGGGTGGGGTTGGCGTGGCGAAGTCCACCATGTCTGCGATGTTGGCGTTTTTGGCGGAGAGGAGGTCGGTGTCGGAGGTGGACAGCAGCGCAATCATGGCGGTCGTGTTCCTTTCCGGGGTGTCGCGCCCCGATGAGTGTGGGATGGGTGGTGAGGGTCTGGCTGTACAGTGGCGCGTCCGCCCGGAGTTGCACCGGATTCCTCATCCTGATCGTCTGAAAAGTGTATCGCACCGGCGATGAATGGTGAGGGGCCAGGCAGTTCCGCAGATGGTTAAATTTCACATTTTCGATAGTGTGATCGCTTCGGGGTTAGAATGAGCGCCATGACTGATTTCACCTCCTCACCCTGTGTCTTTGTTAGCTGAGTCTTACCAACTTGGTGACCGTAATCGGGGCGATGGTTGCCCCGGCGCGCTGAAAATGCATGAGGCGAAGGACGGTGGTATTGGCCGTGTTCGGGTTGCTGGTGGGCAGATGTCGCCGGAGCGCTGGGAGGCGCTTGCGGATATGGCTGATCGGTTTGGGGATGGCAATATTCACGTGACGACGCGGGGCAATTTGCAGGTGCGGGGCATTCAGGACACGGCTGCATTTGCGGAGGCTGCGCAGGAGCATGGTTTTTGCCGAGTCGTGCGCATGATCGGGTGCGCATAATATTGCGTCACCGTTGGCGCCTGAGTTGTTGCCGCTGGTAGCGGAGTTGGATGCGGCGTTGTTGGCGGATGATGTGGTGACGGGGTTGTCGGGGCGGACGTTGTTTGGTCTGGATTCTGGGGTGGGTGATATTGTGTCGCGTCGCCCAGATTTTGGTGTGTTTGCGCACGATGGGGGTTTTCAGTTGGTGTTGGGTGGCGTGTTTGTGGCGCGCCGGGTAGAGCGTGGTGATGTTGCGGCTACGCTCGTGCAGGCTGCGCGACGGTGGCAGGAACTGCGGGGTTCTGCGTGGCGGGTAGCGGAGAAGCCTGAGGTGCATGGCGAGATTATTGCGTCGTTGGATGCTGCGGTGGAGGTTGCTGAGGTGCCCTTTGTTGGTGCGGTGCCTGGGCGTCCTGTGGGGTGGTTGCCGCAGTCGGATGGGTTGGTCAGTTTGGGTGCTGGGGTGCGTTTTGGGCAGTTGAGTAGTCAATTGGCGCGGATGATTGCGGTGACGGGTGCGCGGACGACGGTGACGCCGTGGCATTCGATTGTGCTGCATGATGTGGATGAGCATGCGGCGGAGCAGATTGTGCGGGTGTTGGCTCCGTTGGGGTTGAT
>BNJU01003946.1_pt1 | contig 37117 bp, 62 predicted proteins | sample 8539281 | NCBI WGS metagenome assembly BNJU01 (sample SAMD00202456, study PRJDB9452) | human saliva metagenome | isolation source: human saliva | place: Japan
TAGGGTGTCCGTCGCTATCGTATCCATGACGGCCGCATTTGCATGCGAATTCGTAATCATCGAAATATGTACCAATTTTCATTATATGCACCTCTGTTTCTGCAATATAAAAGCCACGCCCATATATCTCGAGCGTGGCACAAACAACACTATATTATTTTTGAGTATCATATCCACTCTTGCATGAACCACGTCAAGCAAGCCAGAATATGGTAGTATTTCCGCCGTCTCTCATGTTCTCGAGTATGCTCAATAGTTCTACTGAACCGAGATATAGCCATACGATATTAACGGCGAAAGCGTATTGCCCAGCCATGTAGTCAAAGCACCAAGCGGCGCCTGTGGCTAGACAATACGTTAAAACTTTTGTAACGAAAGGCTTTCGCATATGCTTTGAGGATATTAACCTTACCCCATGCAGCTGGAATCGCTATATATTTGTCTAATGCAGTTAGATTGTCAGCATTTGCCCCCATATCAATAAGCATTTGATGACGATAGACGCCCATTTGTAATGAGGTCTAGGAACACTAATAATATAAATATTCCTAGCACCTGCACATGTTTTAATCCAATCATATATATCGCTACATCGGCGATTACGGCAAAAGCAAGGCTTTCACCGCGAACGAATCCGTCAACGTCCGCCAAGCCTCGCTAATGAAATCAGTTAATTCTTGCATGTGTTCCCCCTTATATTGCTATTAAAGTGTTTCTGTATCGCTATGTTGATATTTTTGCTCCTCTTGATTCCATACAAGATATTTACCTGATTGGGATAAGCTAATAATTTCCTCGGGTGCCCTTTGCCTTTTAATGCGATAGTTTGCTCAATGCTTTCTACTATTTCAAATGAAATTAAAATTGTAATCATCAACGGAAATCAGCATATCATAAGCGAAAAGTACCTGCAGCAGTATCATCAATACTTTCTTTTGAAAGTTTTAACATAACTTTTTGCTAGACTTCAAAATGAACTTAGTAATATTATTCATAGACCATTTAGGTAAGAATTTGATGGGCGTTAAGCTATCATAATTTGATACATCTATTTCTAACTCATTACCGAATTTCTTATAAGAAATTCCATTAGTCGATATGAATGCATCATCTGGCTTGGCAATTATGCTGCGAATGATGAGAGTTTGTTGCTCATTATCGTTAAGGTCGTAATATTTTAATTCAATATTCTTCGCCCCAAACGGCTCGATACTAACCCGCATATTATCGCTTTCAAACTCTCGTTTTTCACCACCATTGACAGCCACTTTTAAAATGAGGCTCGCCCGTAAGGTCAATATATTCTTGCCCGCTTCGTGTGGTTGAATGTATTCGAGCTGTTTTAAAACTAGCATCTTGCAAGTAGCCATCATCAGATAGCTTTTTGATTAATTTTAGAAAGTACAGTATCTACATCCGAATTTTCTAAATATATATTTTTGATTTCAAGAGCTCCGCCGCCTTTACCGCACTCCCTGCCTCACCTTTAGGGCCTTTTTAGTCCTGCTGGTCATGAATACCTTGCGGACCTGTTGGGCCTGTCGCTCTTACGGACCGCAAGGAATCAAACCATTCTTGCTCGGTACCTTTATGCCGCATGAGCAACTGCGATTGCATATGCACTTTGCCTGCACCCTCAATGATAGGGCAAAATAATGTCTTTTGCCTATTTTTGCGGTAAAGGTAAAAACTGTTTCGTTATCAATCTTTAATGTAAGCGTATTATCTGCCGATGTTTTTAATCTCCTTTAGTTGTGCATTGAAATATCTTGAATAGTATAATTTTGCCGTAACCAATTTTAATATACTCGCTATCGTTGTATATGAAAGCGTCATACACAAACTCTTTGGCTTGCAACTGCTTGGCCGCTGATGCATCACCAGCGAGCGAGAATGTAACGCTTTTCTCCTCTACAGCTGCCGCTAAATCAAATATAATCCCCTCATTAGGACGCTTTCTAATTTTACAAACGCCCTTATATCGAGTGAGATTCATGTCGCTACCCTCTGGCACCTCATATCGGATATTGAAAATCTTGTCCAGCGTGTAGCACGAAATCATGCTTTATCATAAGCCACCCCCTTTATTTCTTGGCAATGCACAATATTGTTAATTCGCCGTATCTATAACGATAACTTTCGTAAGTATTTCCAGCATCATTACTGGAAGCCCATTCGCTATAATTGTATGATTCAACAACCGCTCTTCTAGTTTTGTTAATCCCGACATTAATATGAGTTAGCATCGCTATATCTCTGACCGTCCCGTCCTTGTTGATGTGCAAAATAAATATCACAACCACCTACCCAACGAGAACCTTGTCTACTGTCATAGAGTTATTGAGTATATGATTCTGTAAACTATACCCAACTGGAACGAAAATACATTGTGCCTCGGTAAACCCCTCTGGGATGGGGCACCCAGTCGCCATGCTTAACGCGGTATATTTCCGTTGCCATATTTTGTAATTTAAAACCAGCTTGATATATGCTTTGTGCGTCAATTCTTGAGCCAGTAATATTAGCACCTACGATGTTGCCGTTGAGGTCAACTTTAAAAGTACCGTTTTCATTCTGCAACGTACCGCCAACGATTTTGCCGCCGTATACTGTGCCAAGATAGAGCGCTGCTGCCAAATTATCAACTTGCATTTTATCAGCGGTAATCGCCCCCAGCTTGTATCATTCTTTTAGTGATGATGTTATTGTCAAATAATGCGTCACCAGTAATGCAATAATTTGCCGTCAAGTGAGTTCCACCAGAATATTGCGTACGCACTCATGACTTTATCACCAGTAATGACTTGGGACTTAATCGCATTATCCAGCTGGGTAATGCGGGTTTCCCTCTTATTGGTGGCGTTGCTGATTTTAGAATCAATCGCACCCTCTAATTGAGTGATTTTAGATTTCAGCCCAGTGTAGCATTCTCAACTTTTGTCGTGATTGAACTGTTTAATTGAGTGATGGAACTACGGACGTCGTCGATCTGGAATCGTATTCATCAACAGCATAAACCTCAATTTTATAGATAACGGCTATAAAATTTGGATTGATTAAAGGTGTTATATGTAAAATACACGTACCCGCAATCGTGACCATCTGTATTCTTTGTATCCCACTCATTCCCGTATTTCCAATAAAAATACGTACTCCTCAGACTTGTCGGTACCTTTGTTAGAGGTTAAAAACCTGTTGGCATCTTGCCCTTCCCGAGATGATTGTTATTCAAGTGTAACGTCATATCCGACTTAGCTTTTTGCCAACATGCGGACAATATAGGTACCATTTAGCTGACCTTCTATAGGCTTATTGTTGGGTAAAATTTTAAAACCACCAAACCCAATTGATGTATATTTTGCGTCTCCAGGTGCCACAAATAGGCATTGCCCACCAGTAGTAGGGTCGTTGTATTCAGGATACGGTCTTTGCTTTTTGATTGTCACCTGCTGTCCATCTTTTTGTATACGGAGCAATCTCCAACATGTTTTTAAACACAGGGTCAACCATGAGTTGTTTGGAGTGACTCATCGCTTGCACAGCTTTAGCATAATCGAGGTGTGCCACTGCCGTTCTTATCGAGGGCCGCTATGCGGCGGTCAATATCGTTCAGTCCTAACGTTTCACGGTCGAGCATTTCCTTTGGAATGGTGGCCTTAACGATGACGAGTTGATCATTGCTTTTGCCACCTTGCCAAACATATCAACATAAGCTACTTTTTACAGCATATACACCAGCCTCTAGAGGAATTGTAAGGGCGTTTGTAGTAATGTAATACACATTATCATCGATGTATACATTCGCACCCTTGCAATTGACTGGAATCAGTTCAAACGTAACACCTATGCCGCTGATATTGGCCGTTGCTTTGACTTTTTGTCGGCTGCTTTGGCGTAGGTATGTTATATGTTAATTCAGCTGGTGCGCCGTATGCCCTTTAGCAGGATTATGAGGCGATACAATATACTTTCGCGGTGCGCCCTGTTAATAATGTGCTGAAATGTGATGTTATTGCTGCGTCCAATTAGCCCGTCATTTTGCCCTGCGTTGAGGTTCATCTGATTTCATAATAATCTACATCGGCATTTCTAACCTCTAGCCAATTGAAATGTGCCATATCGCCGAATGAAACAGAAAAAGCCCTGCGGTGCATTCGGTATTTCGCTTTTCATTTCAACTGTAATACTTTTAGTCAAGCCTTGCGATGTGTTGCCGTGTGTATCCTTTGCTTGAATTTTTCACATCATAGAGTGTGGCCGAGTTCGCACCCGCTAACGGTAATAAAGGCCCTCACCAGCGCCGCCGTATTTCCATGTACCGCCTTTCTCTCTATACCACAATTCAGCTGTATCAAGGCTGTTAATGCAGTACATCGAATTGAGCCACTACGTCAAAGGATAATACGCCGTTACCAATTTCGTAATATTTGGTATATGGCGCTAAATTGCTAACCTCTGGGATATAGTAAAGTGTACTATCTTACATGAATAAGCACGCACTTCATCAAGGCCTTGCTCATTCATGCCGAACAGGTTCATGGAGGTGAATTTTAAATATACTGTTTTGCCTATATCTTCCTTTCTATAAGAATAGCGATATAGCGCCTCGTCAATACGAATGAACCGCGCACCGCTTGCGTGGTCTGTTGGTATGGTTGCATATTGGCCACGCACTAGCCCGAGACAGCTTATAACTGCCGTCGGTTTGTAGGTGTGCCCCCTCATAGCTCAATGCCTCGCCGTCAATCCATGATAGGGTATTTGCACGTTCGGCGTCGATGTGCGTACCGCCTTTCACGCTGCCTTGATTAAGTTTTACGCTTACGCCGTTGCCTGTATTAGACAATGCGGTAAGAGTTCGCCCCATACGAGCCTGTTGCGTGATAGAACCTACTCTTGCATAGTTCTCGTCATTATCAGATAGCCACACGGAACAACCGCCCCAACCGCTGGCGCGCTGACGCCGATCAAATACCTGATTACCGCCAACGTCGCCGACTGTTTGAATATTGCCCACATCATTAACGCTTGGCGCCTCTTGATTGTAATCTACAAAGGTCGTTCGTTTTTCATGAACGTTATATTTTGCAGGAGCATATGTTCCTCGGCGGTTTACCCTCTGCTGTAATTTCAAGTTGTCCATCTGCAGCTTCAGATACTGACGTTATAACTCGCGATTTGCTCACGCAATCCGCATAACTCATCTGTGATTGTTACTAGGTCGCCTGGTTCTAATCTGCAAAAAGCCCAGTCGAGATGAAAATGTATATTGATTCTTTGCATATAGCCGTTTCATAGCCAGCTGTTCAGCGTAGTATTGAGCCCTTGCCTTAGTATACCAGAGATAATGAGCGGACTTCTTAGATGCTGGTTTAGGCCGTTCTTTTGAACATCTGCTACCACCTCGAACGATACTGTTTCTTTCTCCTAGCTATTTGCTCGATTAATGAACTCAACTGTTGCCTGATTATATGTTTCCGAGCTATCTTTTTCGCTTATATACAATAAGTTGTCCATCGCTAGCCGGAATGAGATCATCTGCTGTTAAGTTATATTGAATTTGATTAGCTGGCGACCAATCGCCAATAGGCTTATCGGCTAATGATACAATTTTTCAAACGGTCTGTACTCCAAAAATACAAGGCTATTTGTAATTTCAGCTATATCATTAATAACATTTTGAGCCTTTAAGCTTTTTACTGTCCGGAGGTGTGCTAATTAGAATATCTGCTGCTTTGCAGTAGGCACGATAGTTTTCTAATCCGTCTATGTTTACATCGTCAATACCGATAGACTTTACACATGCACAATATAATCGGCAGGGTTTACATCGATACCATCGCCAGTATCTAATAGCTTCCTCTAATTTCAAAAATTAAGTGAGGTGGGCTCCCTCTTTCCCCTAAATCAACCACCCCAGCCATATATGCCAAGCCACTATAAGGCAATGCTTTTTCAGGGTGCTTGGACAAAAACATAAGGCCACAGAGTTTGTCCGTAATCGCCATTATATGCCGTCAGTTCAATTTTTCGCTCGGATAGGTATATATTTCCTTGTCTCGCTCGACCTTCCTATACCGGCGATAGGGCCCTCACATAAGCCAATAGCACATGCAACAGTATAGGTATGAGGTTATTTCTGTATGCTGAACCGCCACCTTTACCAGTTCTTGTCGTACTGCGATGTTCATGAGGTGTGAAATCGTCGTAGTAAATAATATTGCCTTAATCGTGTAGTACCTAACACTTCGGCACTACCTCACCATCCGAAAAGCACTATTGATTTGAAAATCAGCAATCATATCGGCTCGATTAGTGGTATTTTTACCGCGATTAAATAAAAAGCCCATTATTTGCCACCTTTCCTGAAACGATATACAGCACGCAAGCGACTTTTTCCTTTTGCGTCATAAAATAATACATCGTCAATCGATGATAGAATAACGCCCAAATCAACGAACGCATGAATTACTAAATTGTTCCCAATATAAATAGCACCATGAGAAATGCATCGGCCATATTGGTATGTAAGAAATCACCGATACGAAAGATCATCAAAAAGGCACCTCGTCTGCTGCTTGCTTGACATACTTTGGGTACTTTTTCTTCTGAACGATGTAAAATGCCATTCATTGGAATAGTTTTCGATGTTAAAAATCCACCAATATTCATTGAGGCCACTATCAACCACCGCAACCACTAATAAATATGAGCAGTCTACCCCTTTACCTTTCACCATAGCGTTATTTTTGATATAGTGTGCCTAACATTCACATGCAGCATTTGCTATACGTTCACCTGTTATTAATTTCATCGTATCGTCTCCTTTAAAGGAACATAAGGTGTTGCCCTATTCCGACTAAAATTATTGAATTTATTCTTACAAGTAGTCGGTGTTTTTATCGCACCCTGGATAGATATAAGCTACATCACCAATACGAGGTGATGTGTAGTCGCACTCATATAAATAATGGTGCTATACTATCCATAATTTGCGTTGCTTGCTCTGCTAATGGTCCGCTTATCCATTCCATACCACCGGCTGTATAATAGCCGTCCTCAAACAGTATGTCGATTTGTACAGTGTTCGTACCAGTAACAGCCGTTACTTTTGCTTTCTTGCGATAAAGCCTTAATATCGACACCGCACTCTTTCAGTAAATACTATAAGGGCATTGAGGGTAATATCTTCTGTTTTGGATATTCGATATTAAGTTTTTGTACAACTGACTTTTGCACTAATCTTCAATATAAAGCCACCGCCTGTGTTGCTCACAAATTCCATGGAATAGGTCTATGCACTCAATCACCTTACCGGCATCGTCAAAAAGGCACGGCGTGAGATCAAGCGTTGCACCGTCTAAACCACCATTATGAGCGACTTCTAATACAGGCACACCACCAATTTGGTCGTTTTGACTAGCAGTAATGGTTGCGCTTAATTTATCAACGCTTCAACAGTACTGTTCATGCTATTTTCACGCGTAATAATAGGGGCCATCACCTTTATAAGTGTGGGCCCCCATAATTACATCTGCATCGGTATCGGCCCAGTAATAGCTGATACCGCTTTTTGGATCTAACTCGTACAAATCACAGGACAAAAATGATTGAGATGTGCTTAAATGAGTTTGTAGAATCTGTCCGACTTCCTTCATTTACTCACCTCACTGTTACCAATTTAAAGACTTAGACTTGAATATATCTTTATAAATAATCTCGTCTGTATAATCACCGCTGAACATTACCTTCCAATAATATGTATAGTCAGCAGTAATAATCGCAGTCGAGTGCTACTGTTACCCCTTGTGCTAATCTAATTACACCCTTATCAGATACGGCATTTATCGGTGTCCCATTAGCATATAATTTTAGGTTTTCGATATGTGCTACCGGTTCCTGAAATCACCATACAAACGAACTGCGCCATTCAGATTGAGCTCCATTGCCTAAACAGAATGCCCTTTTCCTCAAAAATCTTCTGGATCCAACCAAAGAAAGAACTGTACCTGCCTTTTACTTTTGCATAGAACCCCATGATTTGCTTATGCTCCTCTGGAGTTAATATTGCAAATTCAGTAGTAGTGTATATTGCGGATACTGCCACGTTGTCATGGTACGCACTCGACCACTCCCTGTACGTTTTAATCTTAGTATCCCACTTTTGAGATTTCGTGAGACTTCCACGCAAAGGGATTTGATATCCGGAAATTTAATTAAATCTGCCATACTACGTCCCTCCGTTGCTATAAATTCCCTATCTTGGTTAACTAAAAACTGTCTTAGCGAACGTCCTGCGGAGTTTTCGAGCCATGTTCCAAACGATTGAGCGTCCATAGCAGATACGTTGAACGTAATACTACCAGCACCGCCACCATTGGCGACTATACCGCCACCAATTTCGTCATCATGTACTTTCACTCAAAAGGCAATACAGCTTCTTTTGGCTTACCTTCGCCAATCTCAGCATAAAGTGGGAGCCATATGCCACACCACCGCTTGCCAGTTTAGGTAAAGATAGATTGCCACTAAATCCGCGAGGCCTGAGTTAAACATACCGGAGAACGCACTTTGTGTAGCTGTTTGAGCTGCCCAGCGCCGTGTTAGCACTCCATGCAGCCATACCAGCGATAGCACTAGCACCACCTGTTGCCATGCTCAACTTGTTGAATGCAGCCCATGCCGGATATTGAGCGTTAGCCTGCAGCAGTACCAGTTGCAGCCTGTTGAGCTGCCAACATTTTGCCGAACACGGCTTGTTTAGTTTGTCCGGCTATCCATTGTGCTACGCTATCACGCAATAGTTTTGAGTATCGCTGCCTAGATCGGAATGTTTGCATAAGAGTTGTTGTACCTTGAATAAGCCCTGAAAGTAGAATTTTGAAAAACTATCCAATCCGGCTTGTGCGGCGTCAAACGATAACTTGTTGTCCATTCCAATGAGCATCGAATACTGCTTCTTTCCCTCCTCGAAAAGCTGTTTTTAAGTCGTAGTGCTGTTGTTCTGCAATGTACTCATCTGTCAATGCAGCGAAAGTGCCTCAAAGTTTTGAGTGCGCATAGCCTCATCAATAGCATACTTTTCGTTAACTGAGATCGGTATGTTGTTGCAAAGCCTTTTTGCATACTCGTCTTGTGTCGCTAACAACTCCTCGTTTTTCATTTTTCTCGTAGGAGATTTGTCCGTCAGCACTCATTTCGAATTCAACACCTCGTTGTTTTAACGAGATCAATATGATGTTGTTGCTCCATTTTGTCCATTTTCATGAACTTGTCAACCATTTCTGCATAACGGTCCTCGACTTCATCAATGGCGTTGGCATAATCTGTTGCCAACTGCACAGCAGGAGATACACTGCCTGTACTATCTTTAGCTGAAGTTTTAAACGCAAAATCTTGTTGCATATCACGAATACCAGTTTCAATAGCTCGAAGTTTGTAAATTCCTCTTGCTTAGCCTTGATACGCTTATCAGCATAAACATCGTTAAGGTTCTTTCAAATCTTCTTGATAATTAACGTTAGCACTCTTTGATTTATTGAGGCTCATCGAGTTCCTTTTTGTATTGCAATTCAGATTAGTTCGACTTGATTGCCGCATTTCCAAGAACGATTGCAAGATTTTCGTGGACCTCTTTGGGCCTCTTTTGCGAGATCCTTTCCGGGTGGCCTTTACCACCTGCCACCTTTTCCACCTTTACCGGTACCAGCGGAACCGCCATCATCGCCACCACCGCCAACGTCTGGGCCTGTATCACCGCCACCGGATAACCCTTGTGTTGTTTGTGAAGCCATATTAACGCCAGTATTTACAATATCTTGTGCCGTTTCAGCGCGATTGTATCAACTTGTTGAATAGCGGTAAAAGATGTACCAAAAAATTTTGCTACTTTATCGCCACGCTATTAAGTTTTGCATTAACCAGTTCAGCGTCGATGATTTTATTCCACCCCAAAACGGCGGTGTGCACAATGAGTTGAAAAATACAGCAACGTATTACCGAACCCATTAGACGCAACAGATGCGGTCGCAAATACCGACTAAAGTCATTATGACGAGATATTAATATTCCGACTGGGTTCGCCTTCATAACAGCATTTTAGCACACGTTGTGCGGTAGCTGCAGCTATCGTACTACTTCTCAATGCTAGGAATAATGATTTAAGGACAGTTGTCCCCAGAGTCAAAGCGCCTATTGATAAGATGGTAGCAGCGGATTGCTACTTTGACAACAGTCATTGCTACCGCATATGCCCTGGTTGCAATCGCAGAGGCTACTTGTGCCGTTTTCAACGCTACAGTTTTTACAGTCAATGCAGCAGTTTGAGCGCTAGCCATACTGCGACTGTCGCTTTTATAAGTAATAAATGCGAGTGGTAACACCTACAATGGCGGTGGCAACCCCTGGCATGGCAGTTCCTAAATAGGTTATGCGCTCATCAAACAATATTCTTAAGCTGTACCAATTACAACTGATAACGCACTAAATGCACCCCTTACAGTAATAATGGCTGCTTGTGCAGCAGTGCCAACCAAACGAAAGGCAATAGACAACCCAGCAAGTGCATCGTTTAATACACCCTGAACTTGTCATGTTGCTTATTTCTTCCATAGCTGGCTGAAATGCAGCTATTAATTCGTTCTGAACTTGCGTTCCTATATCTTGGAACGTCATGCGAATTTCTGCAAACTTAGCGTTTGTTTCTTCTGCACTATTGAATAGGGCTTCCTTGATAATGTCAGCAGTAATGAGCCCTTGCGAACTCATTTCCTTCAATTGACCTGAGTCAGCCCATTTCACTGGCAATAGATTGTGCCAACATCGGAGCATTTTTCCATGATTGAGTGGAATTCGTCCCTTGTAGCTCACCAGCTGCCATTGCTTGCGTTAACTGGTACATAGCTGATGTTGTTTTCTTCAACGCTAGCACCTGAGTTTTGAAAGTGCTTATTTAACTGTTCAACAAAAATAGATTGCTTCGTCGTTAGATGAAAAAGCGTCTTTGCAAGCATATTCAACTTAGCTAAACACTATCGGCCATATCTAAATAGCTACCACGAGAACGGTTAGCTGCACTATAAATCTTGTCCATAATTTCAGCAGTAGACTGACTGCCGTCATTAATTAGATTGATACGTGCCCTAATTTGTGTAAGTTGGTCGGTGGTTTGAACAGCACTAACTGCCATATCTTTCATGGCTCGCCCTGCAGCTTCAATACCAATTGCCGCAGCGCCAAATGCAGCACCACTTTTGGCAGCGTTCATGATACTAGGAATTTCTATACCGAAGATCTTCTGCGCTTTGCTTTTAACAGCCTCCATCGAAGCAGTAACGTCTTTTCCTAGTGCATTTTCCGCTTTCTTAGCCACCCTATCAAGCGCTTGTTCCGCACCGCTAGATGAACCAACTATCGAACATTGATTTGTGAATCTGCCATTTTCTTATATCTCACCTCCCGCCTGTCTAAATTCTTCCATGAATAATCTTTCTTCCGTTTTGCGTTGTGCCAACGTAATAGGGTGTAGCTGCTTCATGATGTCCTCGACTTTTCAATCGCTTATTACCAGCAATATGAACGTTTGTCATTATGCATGTAAAATAAGCCTAGTCTCCAGTCCTCAATCTCCATTCGCAATTCGTACCCTTCCACTAGTTTGTAATATTCCATAGGGCTTGCTCATAAACTCCCAGGCTTTTAAATTGAGTGGACCATAAGCCGTACGCTCAGCCTTAGTTATCCATAAATTAAAAAGAGGGGGCTGTAAGCCCCCTCTAGATTTTTGCTTCTGCCTCTAGCTACCTCAGATTGTGCTTTTTCGTCAGCTTCTTCAGGAAATAATGCATAGTATGCAGCCTTACCAAAGACACCGCTACCAATTAACGCTTGAACGATTAATTCTACTAGGTCGCTATATTGAACCGTGCCTTCATCAAACAATTCTTGTAATTTATCTTGGTAATAGATATAATCACGTTTTTGCCGTGTTGTTTCATACACCAACAACGAATGCAGTAATAAGCTGATTAAATGTCATTGTGCCACTTTGTACAGCCTTAAAAATAGGTTCACCCCATAGCTGTTCAAGTTCAGCAATTCGACCAATCGTAAAATAAATTGTTTCGCCAGTATTAAATACATCACATGTGATTTTTCATGAGTGAGCACTCCTAAATTAACTATAAATTATGGTTGTTTTAATTTGGACAATGGACCTACGCCATTCAAGCTGCCTTTATACGTTGCCACATCGTCATGTGGTGTGTTCATAGACAATTCTGTGATGGAGCAAATACCTGTCATATATGATTTGTTAGGATATTCAATTTTAATATTGATAAGATCATCGTTCAAGAAAGCTTCATCTAACAATTTCAACGATTCTTCATTAGGCATAAGCAATGTTTCAAGGTCGATGGACCACTCTTTAAGGCCTGGGATTGTGGCCTTCCAGCCGTCGGTGCCTTTATGAGATGCATCGATGCTATCAGCCTTACGAGATACATCACTTGTACGCTGTCCGCCTAACAAAAAGTCATTCAGCACCTGTTGTTTCATCGGTGCCAACATTAATATAGACCAAATAATTTTTACCGGCAGTAGGCATTGCAGCCTGTTGCGGTTTATAAAGTCGCTGTAGCTGGTTGAGCTGGCATTAGTAGATACCTCCGTTTGTTTCTTCATTTAAATCAATAAGGCGAGCCACAAACCTGTACTGTGTGCCAATCAATGGCCGTACTGAATCATGGTCGCCTACTGCTTGTACATTTATATCGATGATTTGATAGCCACTATCTTGCAAGATACATGCTTCCGGAACTAATCTGCCACATGAATTACGAAGATTATTCATAATCGCCTCGAAAGTATCCTCGAACTTAGCGATAACTTCATAACTCTACGTTCATATCAGGGTCGTCATTCGCCCCCATACTTCAATGTATAACTCTTGTTGCAATTCAGATTGAATGGCATTATCTCCCGGCGTTGTTTCTCCCCTAATCACCATAATTACGCCATTCGAATCGATAGTTTTGCAGGCAGCCTCATAGCCCCAGAATAACATTGAAGCCTGTTCCGTGTCTATCAATTACATGTTTGATATGTTGCATGAGTTCGAGCCATATTACCCCCTGAAAAATTTCTACAGTTCGATACCTAGCATATTTAGTAGGGTCGCCTGTTAACTCTTCCGGTGTAATTTGCTTTTTCGCACATTGTTATACGCTCATCGATATATTGCAGTTTTTGCTATAAAAATCATCTGTTGAGCCGTCGCGAGTATATGCACCTGGTAACGCATAAGCCTTGTCAACGCACACAAAACGATATATATAGAGTTGCACTAATTCATCGACTGAGATAACTTCTTTACAATATCGTTCTCCTAATACGCCAAGACGTTTTGCAAAGGCATATAATGCTTTTTCTGCGTTCTACATGTTGAGGTAGAACCTCTTTTGCCTAACAGCTCATCGGTGAACTGCATTTCTTCGTATTCATATAGCATTGATTCACCTCTAAATATCTATTCGAATTTCTTTTCCTTAGCCCCAAGCCAATCGCTATTCGATGAGATCATTAATAGCAAAGCCCAGTGGCTTTTGAAAAATGTATCAAATACATCATTACGTTTTTCTTTCCAACGCGTCATATAAGAATGGGTCGGATTTAGTTCCTGGGTGGTGAACTTCCTTAGCGAAGAAAAAGCTATTACCAGCCATTGGAACCCAACGCAATGCACGTTTAGTTTTTAGGCTTAATAGTATGAGGTCTTGTACCTTGATGGACGAATATTCCATAAGGTGCTACCTGATTGTCAATGTACACTACCCCAATATTATTGCCATTGTCAAAACTAAATTTTTGTATCGACAGCCCTTTCCAATTGAGCGGTACGAGTTATAAAATCATGCTTTTTGTTGTGCTTCATTTTGCACTCATGAAGGTGCTCGACTTAACAGCTTGTCTGAGCCGTCGTTCGAACACCTCTTTTAGGTAACATGATTACTCTCTTTACCGGGCTCTTTATCGGGCTTTTTATCGGGCTTTTTACCGCTACGTTTTGACTTATCATCATCTTTGACAGGCTCCAATTCTTCAATCGTAAAGCCTTCATCTTGTAAGCGTTTAATATCATATTCTTCGCTTACATGTTGCACTTCGTTTAATCGTACAAGACTGCCATATTATCCACCCTACCTTACGCACCAACGTTAACATGAATTGCAGCCAATCGATTTTTGGGAATCCATAAGTCATGGTATTTACGGTAATCGATTTTCCAAGCGTCTGCTTTTTGGTTAATGTCCGGAGTAAATCACGTACTTATCTGTCTTAGATACAGCAATGAGGTGCACGTTGAGGCATGATAATCCAGTTAATTCCTTTGGCTGCTGTATCAGCTTTAAAACCGCCAGCCTCTTGACCGGAAGTTTTACCGTCGTTAAACACGTATTGTGTTTTCAAACGAGAGGACAGCACACCAAGAATAGGAATGTCATTAAAAGATCGAACTTTAGTGTTAATTGCACCAGCTTTAAATTGAGCTACGTCCAAATATTTATGGAATTTATCTGCATTATTCAAGATAGAACGTAACTTAGTAGACATACAGATGATAGGGTGCTTCATCTTCACCGATTACGTCTTGAATGTCTGTAATTTCAGCGTCCAATTTATCAAGAATATCATTTACAGATGGAGCATAGCCAGTCGTTGCTATTTTCTGCAGTTGCCAACGCAACAATTTTAGAATAACGATAGCTATCAATTTCAGGAATAACTTGTGTACGTTGGAATTCACCCATTACAGTGCCAGCAGTTGCAACGAAGTTTGTTTCGTTTACGTCCATGGAGTCGAGAGAGAATGTACGACCACGGTCTTGTGTCATTTTATAAGGGTTAAATTTTAAAAGTAACGGAACCACGATTAAAGCCTTCATCGCGATCATATTTTGCCATACCTTGCATGCTAATTTCAGGAATATATAGGTATCACACCATCGTATTTGACTTGGCCTGCATTTACTTCCATAAATCCAGTAGTAGCACCAACTAACATTTGTTGGTCGAGTACAGTTTGAAACTGTTGAGTATTGTAATGTATTAACTGCCATGTAATTGACCTCCAATAATTAAATAATTACATTTCCAATGCCTACAGCCTTAGCGAATTCAGCCTTAATTGCATCAGGACCATTGCCACCTGTACCGCCTTGTCCGCTACCTGGATTGCCAGTCGCTTTAACGGCCCAAGATTTACCTTGCAACCATTCTGCAGGTGCGGTCTTGAATAGTACCGATAGTGCCATCTTCTTTTTGATAGCCATAAGTGCCATCGTCCTGAACTTTAATGTCATTGGCAACTAATCGTGCAAACTCCTGCGGATCAACCGCATTAGCCTTTTGATGAAAGCGTCCAATGTTTGTGCCATAATTTCAGATTGAATTCGTTTTAGCTTCTGCTTCTTTTTGCCTTAGTTTCAGCTTGCTCGAACTTGTCGCTCATAGCCTTTAATTGCTTTTTCGAGCTGTTTGTACTCTGGCGAGTTAGAACCAGCCCCTGCTTGTTCTTCTAATTCACTAACACGAGTTGAAAGCGTATCACGTTCACCGGTTAACGTATTAATTTGACCCTTGTAGCTTTTTCTCGTGTTGTCTTAGCTTCGTTATTAAGGCGAGATGTTTCACCTTTAATAGCGTCGATAAGATCCTTGCCATTTTCCAATTGTTCGAGTGCTTGATAAACTTCTGCAATGTTCATGTGTAAACCTCCGTAAAACATGAATAAAAAGGCGCAACAGGCCTCCGCCTAATTGCACCAATAAAAATACGCCCAATCATCACAGCTGAAGGGCGTAAACAAAAAGCACATGCAACTATGCGTATGCTAAAAATCAGTGTTTTCTAATTTCGTCTAACTCAGCTTGTAATTCTTCGCTTATCTCCATTGAAGTATCTGGATCTCTATTAATCGGTTCATCTTTATATTGACTATCATCAATAATCATCATCGGAACTTTATTTTTCTTCATATTCAAACACCCTCTTCAACTAAAAATTTAATAACCTCAGACATTGCTTTTGATGTAGTGTTATATTTCTTGAGTTTTAGTGTACATAGTATCTGCATACTTTACAACCTCTTGAACGTTAACTATTTCTGTTAATATTTTTGATTTGATATACATTCCCTAAAACTGTCCACCAATACGGCACTATGTACACATTTATTTGTTAAATAGTTTTTATGTCAGTAACAGAAAAAGTGATATTTTTAGGGTGATTATGTATTACTATATATCGATTTGTAGGTGTTTTTATCGTTGTTGGGATAATAAATCCCTACATTATTAGAGCCTCATTTTACCGATATTTTTCTTTACCAACTTTTTAGTCGCTATATCAATCATTGTGCCACGTCTCGATTATAACCATTTGCAGCATTTAAGCATGCTATGCATTCTGAAAATACTAGTCTAGTTATATCTTTTTGAATAGCCTAGTTCGTTATATTTATCACGATACGCTTTGTTGTTTATAACTTTAGTATCAATAATATAATCTGAGTTTATATGACTATCCTTCGGTGGGTGTAGTTTTACAGTATGTTTAGGCATTTCCTGTAACACTGCTAGGAACCCTTGCATTGAATATATCAGACGTCCAACCCTCTTGCAAAGTCTTCTACATAGATCGCTTTTGCCACTCAACACAGTATTTCGACCATTTACACCGAGTAACACTTCCTGATTTGGTTTAGTTAGTGTTTGAATATAATCCAAGCCAGCTTGATTTATTCCCTTGTGCTGCTTATTCTCTTGAATATCTAACTCTGTTAATGGTTGAATATGGCACATACAATGAGGGTGAGCAGGCAATGTTGGTAATTTATCTTTAGGATATACACCTTTGCCAAGTCCGGTATAAATCAGCATTAGCATAAAAGTCGCAAATATCAAAGCGAGGGTGCCTTGCAGATAACCGCCATTTATAGGCTACGATATCATCATCGTTCATGTACCTATTTACTTGACCGTCAACATAAGCCCTCGCATTTTCTGTACGTGCTATTCTTTCCAGCGTTATAACGTGTTTTTCTCTGAACAGCAATTTCTAACGCTTTGACTGATACGTTCCTCGTTTCCCTTATCAATAGCATGGGTTAATTCAGTATGCAGCCCTAACGCCTGGGTGGTAAGCCGTGATAGCTTTATCACGAACACTACGCAGCACCTTGCGTTGTAGTTGCTTTCCTTCCGGTGTACTACTACCAGTTATATTGAGCTTCGTAAGATCATTAATAAATTTAGGTAAAGAGGCTTCCGGAATAATACCACCATTGCCATATCCATCGAGATTGACTTTGCAGTATCTCGTACAGCCTTATTGGTTTTTAAACGCTTGCGTCAAAGTATCAGCAACGCTTTGTTTAATGGCCTTAGAACGACCATAAAGGCGACTAGATAATGTTAAATTATCAGCCGCCCAGCTTTCAGCCATTGCTATTGAAATACTTTTGGTACTATACGGAACATCATTGCCATACCCAGCTATGAATGAGTTCGTTAAATCAGCCTGTAACGTAGGCTTCATCAGTTGCATAACAGGATATGTCTCATAAGCGCTTTTTAACAGCTTGCTTGGGACTATAACCTAATTCAGGAGTTTCTTTATCTCTGCCTCGAAGTTGGTTATCGCCTTGTCTATCTCCTTCTGCGTCCTCATCTACTTCGTTCCTTCATCATCACTGATATGCAAGATCCTGTTCTTGTCGTTGAACAGCTTCTCAATTTCATCAATAACTTTTTGTCGTATTCTTTAGGGCTCAAGATTAGGTACACACTGTCCAATACCTTTTTACCTGTTTTCGACTTTCAAAGTGTTACTGCCGAGGTCTAAATCGAGTACAGATTGAGATTGAGCGATAACATCGGCTACGTCATTAATTTTAAAATTGCGAGGATAATCACATTTATAACCGATATTTTCGCCGGTCCACAATTCATATAAATCAATGATGTCTATTCTGCGTTTTCACATTGTACGGAGAAATCAGCCAGCCGTTGGTTGGTTCGCTCAAAATCCCATTGTAGCTACACCGCTTTTTGATTCTTGTACGCCCATTACTGAGTTAATTCCTGACAGTCGGTACATATCATCTGTAAGCGTTTTTAATTGTTTGTATCCAGAATTTGTGCCGGTCCAATATCCGGTGCGATAAACGCAGGAGCATGCCCTGATTCGGCCGGATACATTAGCACGTTATTTGTACCAAGTGTAATATCACCAATATTTTGACCGTTATCAGGCAATGTCAAAATACTAAACGTTTGCATGCTTAATATTTTGCGATAACAACGAGCATTGATGGTATATTTGGTGATTAGTTCTCGCAATAGATAGAAATTCAGGGGTGGCAATATATCTGTTTTTCTTTTGAACTACGTCCAAACCATTGAACGACAGGTATTCTACCGATATTCGTGCTCAATTTTTGCAATCACTTTGCCATTTTTCATCTTTTTGTTACCCATGATGTTTTTGTCCATTCATGAAATTGTGTTTTTGCAGTTCCATCCTCATCAAAACACTTGAGATGTATACGCAAACAATTCCAGTTCGCCTATTTCGCTAATCCGCCAATTATATACGCACTTTGGTTCAACGGCGTATAGGTAAGGAAACCGGCGTTTAGGAGATCACATCAGCCATCGTTTCACCAAACTCTGTTACGTTATCGACAATGATATGCATAACGACCATACACTTGCTTGCGTTGCATTAAAACGCATGAATTCTTGGAGCGACGTTCCTAGTCTGTCTACGTTCTCCAAGAACGAAGCAAAAGTTCGCTTTTTATTGTAGTCGCGTGATATTTCGTCTAAAAATAGGGTCGACACTAGCATTGAGTATCGGCCCTGTATGGTTTAAATAATATGAAAAGTTTTTGGCGGTACTCACAATTCTGTGAGCTTTCACGAGAATATTTGGGTAATGCACCACCACTAGCAAACAGACCTGTGCCATAATAAGCGTCGTGCAATAATTCATATTCGCTATCTCTTGGATTTGACATAACAGCCATATATAAGCCTCCTAATAACATCAACTTGGCCTGTTTTAACCACAGCAAATTTCTCAAATGCATACCCCATAGCATCCATTAAATGGTTATTATCATCTTCAGGCTTGCCTGTATACTTACCAAATCTATCTTTCTCCCATTGATACTGGCTAATCTCAGTAAGGAAATTAACACATCTAGGGTGTACTATAATTTCATAGTCTTGAATGCGCTGCACCATTCAGAATACTATCCGCACCTTTTTAGATGCTTCGAGCTCGAGTCAATCCAAATTCTCTCAACTCTGTTATACTTTTAGGCTCGGCACAATCAGCAATGATAGCTTCTTTTGCATATCCCAAACGTTGTACTCGTTCAGCTATTGCTCTGTTAGTAAGAGCTCGTTCATAGAGTTCATCAAATACATATAGTCGACGTTCTGCAGCATCAACGACACCACAGAGGAGAGCTGTCGGGCCTGTGGTATAACCAAAATCCAAGCAAATATGGCTTTTTACCTCTGGTAACTTGCGTACTTCATCAATACTGAAATCTTGTTCCTTCCAGTTTTCGTATACAAGACCATCAACTACCCCCACTCACCCAAGCCAGCTACTTTATACCGCTTAGGATTCTTTTTCATTTCCTCAAACAGTGCTAAGTCTGATTCGCCCAGGAACTCATTACACATATAGTTAGTAGTTAAGGCTAATACATTTTCGCTAGGCTCATCAAAGAAGCGTTTCTTTAACCAGTGCCTCATCTGACCACGGATTAAATGTTAAGACCACCTGGTGATACATCCCATTAGCAACTGACCACGAATAGATTCATCCAATCTGTTGAATGCATCTTCGCTCCATAATCTCGTAAGCTTCTTCAATCCAGAGCCTACACAGAGCCCCAACTTCAACTGTAATGGATGTTGACTTTTAAGTGGATCATCAAGACCTCTAAAGAGAATCTTTTTGCCCTGTCGGTATGTATGTTATTTCGAGAGGAGATACGGAACATTTAAAGTACCGCTCCACCTTTCAACTGGCGCATGGCCCATTTAAGCTGCGCGAAACAACTGTCACGCAAAAGTCCGTTCTGTCTTACGAACCACCAGCCAATTAACGCAAGTATTCTCCATCATCTCCATAATAACTTTTAGAGACTGAGTGGAGGACTTCTACTGGCACGACTGCCCTTTACTACTTTATAACGGCCTTTCGAACCGCCAAAAAGCACCGTACGCTTTGCCTACGATATCAGGTAAGTACACTTTTGTTAGTCGGCAATATCATCACCACCTACGATGATAACTGGTTGCACATCAATCGTAGTATCACCGCTAAGAATCCGATGTCGCTTGGCCGCGAGCTCTAGTGCTTTTTAACCTAGAGCGCTCATCAGGCGGTTTATCAATGATACGTGCTTCAGAACGACCTTCCCAGTCCCTCAATAACCACTTGCTTTTCATTTGAGTCCTAGAGCAATTCTTGTTAACTCGTACTCCAACTTGTTTTGGCTGTCCATGATATTTTCGTCTCAAATAAGCCTCTCGCAACTCAGCAACCCTTGATTTTATGTCAACATTTGACAACAAGCGACTACCTATTCTATTAGCTTATTCTTAGAATAACCAGTGCGACTAGCGGCCTGTGTCGCATCTCATATCCTTGATGTACTCATGACAAAACTTTTCATGTCGTTTGTTTTTCAATGCAGCCACTATCTCACCCTCCTAGCTACTAAAACGCCTTTATTTTGCTTATATTTACCGCACCTCCTTATGAACCTTTGCGGTTTTGTCTTTACTAACGAATGTGATGGTGCATCGATTTACACATATGGTCTATATGACCATTGGCCCTTACACCAACCTTTTTACATTATTGAGGCATCGCCTCTTTTCACAACACACATCTGTCAATCGTATTCACCTCGTTCCATTCTTCTTTTTGCATAATTATATTCTGATTTTATCATCATAATATACTATATATTGTTATATTGTTTTATAAAACAATATCTAGTATGGAATATTCGTTCTATTTTTCATTTATAAAAATAAAGTAAACTTTTTCTGCAATCCCACGATTGATTTTTATATTTTAGTGATATTATGTTAGTGAGATGTTTAGACGCTATAAAGGATGCTTTGAGTTATTAGCTACAACTCATTTTTATTTCAAAACAAGTTTACTTGTTCCGTCTGAAAGAAAAAGACCCCGGATTCGGGGTCTTTTCATTTACATCTCAATACTGGTTTAATCAACAAATAATGGTTATAATATAAATAGTGCGGGCCCGCCATAAATCTCTTCAGAGAAATTTATGAAAGGAAAAGCTAATATGTCTAATACATCTCAAAGCGGGTCTAAACGTGGCACAAAGAAATTGTTGCATATGTAACAGACCCTAAGACTGGTAAACGTCGTTATGCTCGTGACTACGGTAAACGCGTTTTGTTATTTACGTTTAGTATATAACTTGCCATTAACTTGCATCCTGTTGCGATCGCACTGTCTTATAGGATTAGCTAACTCTATAGTAAAAAGCCCTTGCCGAAGCAAGGGCTTTTTCACTGTGTTCTAGGTATTCACTGTGACGAGAGATTAATCGTTTCCCTATTAACTCATACTATCATTATAAATTGTCAAGAATGACATGTCCACGACAGTTTTATGACAATTTCGTGTTTGAGTCAATGTACACCCCATAAGAGTAATGGATAGCTCTTCATCACCTCTAGCGATGTACCTATGAATGGTTCGTACATCAGGCTTTTTCAGGAAATGATGCTGCAATCTCTTTCTAATGTTTCTCCATCAATATCAGCATGACCACAATACTTAAATTGCCTTTTGCACTACACTTCTCAGCGATAGATATCGAGCATGTTATTCATGCCTCATCATCAATGCTGTTTTTTCTTTGCTTTTGACAATCGCATTTACTTTCACAATGCTTTTATCGTCAAACATATCAATTAACAGTTCATTGAGCCATATCCTCGGCTTGTGTCGAATCCGTGATAGCATTGTCTACGTATGACTGTAATTGACTATAATGCTTAAGCAGCTTGATCGTGTTGTGTCGAAGTTTACGACCTAGCTGTGCATTTTCTTTTCTTGGCTAATTCATAGTAGGTTTTTGTGGCCACCTCTAGTGGCCAACCTATGATGTTTCAATTTCGTATTCATTCAAAATACATCTCCCTTTTTAATTTGTAGTTTAGTCCGAATTGTGTTTATACCAACTTTGAAAGAAGTATCTAACTAAAAATTAAATCATGTTCATTGCTTTCCATTCTCTTAACACAAATGTGTAATACCATGTTTCTTGGCTCATTCATATTCGCCTTTACAGCCTCGGCTAGTCTCCCAGCCATCACATCAAGACCAGTACATCACAATGATTGAGTAGGCCTAGACATATACCTAAACCAAATTGATATTGGTCTCCGGTTAAATACATGAACCCATAATTATGGATAGGTGATACATAGTCATGTGTAATATCAACCATCACCAGTTCTTGCATGATTTTTATCTATTTTTCTTTATTGCTCTTCTTTCCACCATAAGGGTGAGCGATATATACTAATTTCTTCATTATAAATCTCCTAGTGTTTCAATGTGTACCCAAATTCCTGTGACTGGATTCCAATACTTTTCAGTAACTTCACACACACCTGGCATCATCATGCCAGTAGTTTAGCTCCGTCACTTACAGTCCTTAAATAATTTAATACAGGTTATCAGTATCAGGCTTTTGTGGTCTTCCATTCAGGAGCCACACATTTTGCTTACAAAACACCACTTTGTCACTAATCGAATCGGTCCTCTAACGGCTCACTAGAACATGATCAGCTAAACCATCTAAAAATATTTGTTTAGCTTGTTTCAACTTATCAGATTCATAAAAGATAGGCTTACCATGTGTGTATTCACCTGCTTAGTTTGATGTGTAACAGTAGGGACCTTTTTAAGAGGAATGAAAAATTCAATAATCAATAACCAATCCTCCTTTATTGATAATAGCAAAACAATTTTCAAAGCCCTTTTTGTAATGTAGGGTTCAACCTATGGAAGAGGTAAGAAAAGGATGATTTTAGGAAATCCTTTTCTCACCCCTAGCTAACGAATCCACCTTACATTGGGACAAATACATACAAGGACATACACTTATATATATAAGAGCGTTTGTCCCTGACTTTTCGTCCCTATATAAACCTCAATTTTCATCAATTGGTTTACATTCTAAATTAGGGTCTATAAACTACCAAGATTGATATTATAAACAGGGCTTTCTTTTAAATAACGACGATGTCACTTACCTACAAGTTCGGCAAACCCGTTTTATTTTCTACTTGTCCAGTAAAAACCATTTTCTGCATCAGCAATATTGAATGCATCAACAATTTGCTCTTTTTCTTTTCTTTAGCAGCTTTTGCGTTTTGTTTATAACATTAGCGCCCTTTTGTTGTGGGCTATCAAATTGAGCTACTGCAAAGGAACCCGTTTGTATCCACTTTTGTGAATAGGGTATTCAAACCATAAATCCACCGGTTTAAACTTAGGATATTCTCGAAGTGTTCCTTCCATTCGCCATGCAGTACAGTGGCTAGTATCAATAGGAGCATCTTGGAGTTTATCCTCATTCATGTTCTCGAGTTCAAGTTCTAGTAAGTCAAGTAATGCATCTGGATCACGAGCGAATACACTGGAACCGGATGCACGGTCCATAGACCGCTTACCAGTTTGACTGCCTTTTGGAATGGTGATGACAATAAATAACTGCGCATTTAAGTTCAGTACATACTTTGTCAAACTGGTTATAGAAATTAGCCATTTGGTCGGCACTATTTTCATCGCCTGTAATAACCTTATAGATAGGGTCAATAATGATAGCCTTGTAGTTACGCTTTTGAGCCCTGCGGATAAGCTTAGGAGCCAATTGGTCCATTGGTAAGGACTTACCCCTTAAATTCCATATGGACATATTCCCAATGTTTGTTGGTTGTTGTTCAAGGGCCTCGTATCATCTTTAAACCGATGCAAACAAGATGCCCTATCAAGTTCCAAATTGACGTATAGAACTTTGCCTTGCGTGCAGTCAAATCCAAACCATGGTCTACCTTCTAGCAATGGAAATGCACAATTGAATTAATCGCAAATGATTTGCCGGCTTTAGATGGTCCAGCAATGAGCATTTTATGACCTTTCACGAAGAATTCCTTCAATTAATGGCGGTGCTAGGTCTGGCATGTTATCCCATAATGCGTCAAGTTCTTCCGGTTCTGGTAAATCATCATTAACGGATGCGATCCATTCTTTCCCATTCCTTATAGTTTTCTTTACCAATATTGGTTGCCATAAGGAATTGTGGTTTACCGTCACGCATAACGCCCGGCATCCTGATAATCGGCTAGGGTTACGATTCTTTTTATCTGGTTTAAAAGCCATTTTTCTGGGCGATGGAATATATAAAGTCAACACGCTTTTCTGTATTCCTCGTAGGGAGTACGCATCAACTTAACGATAGCATGAATTGATTTACCACCACTAAATACCATGGCTGCAATTGGTATTCTAATTGTTCAAGAATGGCTTTTGTTTTTCCGAGTGACATATTGTCAGATTCTAAGAGCATATACCGAAAATGCGGTTACGTTATCATTCTTAACACCTTTACCATCAGATTAGGAAGCGAATCCATGCGCCCATTTCTTTGTTAAAGCTGCCAAACACATTTTCTAATTGTGTTGTACCATTAATACCATCTATGATTTGTTGTACCGTACGGCCATAATTTCCCATCGTAGGAGACTGTTTCCCATCTGGTAAGGAGAATGTATAACTACATATCCAACGTACTCCTCTGGCTCAAATAACGTAGTCAGATAGGGTGACAATATCTTGTTTACGTTGTTCTAAGAATAGGATTTAGGAATATGAACATCTGATTCTTCAATCCAGTTCTCTATCAACGACTTGATATTGTTCCGGAGTTGTGGCCAATACCATAGAATCAAAACTTAATGCTTCATTATTTTCAAGTTTACGTTTAGATGTCCATCCGTTTTTCTTTTTGCCATTTGGTGATCGTGGCCCCGGTAACGAGTTTTCCAGTATATCGACCAAATGAGCTCCCATTTAGCGTTACATATTCACCTTCATGGAATCGTTCTCCATCATCTGCAGACCATTCTTCCCATATAAACATAGGATAGCCCTCTTGATGAAGAGCAAGTCCTACGTTTAACCATTCCTCATAGGAGCATTGGAAGGGTCTTTATATTCGAGTAATTCTCGTAAATCAATTTTGCTTTCCATTCTTACTCCTTACCATGGGGAACTGAATTCTTCTACAGGTGGCTTGTATGTGGCAGGCACTACACCTTTAGGAATGCAGCCAACCACTAGCACTAATACGACTAATCATCTTAGAGGCTTGGTTAGTTGCTCCATGTTCCTACATTTTTAAATCCTTTGTTTTTCAAGGAATCTAATTTGTTTAGGGGTAGACAAGCCTTCTTCACGACGTTTTTGTAATCTATCAATGAGCATAGATGCTTTGCCAGCATCTTCAATGTTATCACCGTGTAATCCCAAATTGCTCAAGCGTTTTTCTTTTGACTATCCGTAATCGAACTCATTTGCCAAACCAAAGGCCGGAACATAATGGGTAAGGTCTTCAGCTTGGATAGAAAAACTCAAATTGCAATGGATCAACAGAGTTGTGCTTTTTCTACGCATGGCAGCGAGTTCTTTTGCAAGTGCTTCTTCACGTTGAGCTAATACATCAGATTCTGCATCCTTTCGCATTCTTCAAGGTCCATTCCTTTTTCTTCAAGAATTTCCGTCATGCGTTTAGCCACATCGTCTGACTTAGCGATTAAAATGAGCAGGTCTACATAATTCGTGACGTTCTACATGCCATAGAAAATCTAAAAATTAATAGATGATTCTTTACGCGATGAGCCGTGTGCCACGTCCTATCATTTGACAATACAAGGCACGACCGAGTAGGACGTAATACAATAACACAATCAACGCTTGGACAATCCCAATTCTTCAGTGAGTAGCATTGAATTACAGACACATTATATTTACTCTCAGCAAATGCTTGTGTAATTTCTGTACGGTCTTGGCTGCCATTTACTTCGCGTCTTTAAATCCTCGCTCATTAGAATTTCACAGAATCGTTGACTGGTAGCAATTAATGGTAAGAATACGACGATTTTTCTATCTCTGTATTCCATTAATTTATTAGCTATTTCTTCTAAGTAAGGCTCTAATACCCTCACTAATATCACCTACGGCAAAATCACCAGTTGATCTTAACCGATGAGATATCTAATGAGCGGTAATGTTTGTACTTTTTAATCTTAGATAAGAACCCCTCTTGAATAAGCTTTTAGGTAGTGTATATTCAAATGCTAAACTTTCAAATCACGTCCTAGATTTTTCATATCCGAGCGATCTGATGTAGCCGTAACGCCTAATACTTTTGCTTGGTCAAAAGTATTTAATATAGCTTGATAGCTACTAGATACAGCATGATGTGCTTCATCAATGATAATGACATCAAAGTAGGTTTTACCGAACATTGACAATCGTTTATCTTTTGCATAATGTTTGAACAGAACCGACTATGATGCGGTCCCATTGTCCAAAGACATGCTATGTTCAGCCTTTTTCCATTGCCGTTGTAAGTCCTGACGCACTCATAATTTTGTCGAGCTGCTGTATTAGTTCTTCACGATGCGCATGATAAGAACACGCTACTCCTGCGAACCGCTTCTCAGCAACTTTGGCAAAACAAATTGTTTTACCTGTACCAGTCGGAAAGAACCAACAATGTTTTATTAACCGTTTCCTATTCATGCCATATCAAGTTCATAGCCTGTTGTTGATATCGGTCTAAGTTTCATTAGAATGTACTGTATCCATTGGTTTGAGCATTAGGACTGCAAAAACATTTTAATTTCGTTACGAGTACTATTATTACCATCATTTTTCATAGCCTTGTTGTGACACCATTACACAGCTGACTTACCCAATAATTGTTTCAGGGTCAGGATTGTATCACCTTTTCTTAGCAAGACCTACGGCCAGCAAATAATTCTGTAACTTTCAAATGGTTGACTTTGTATAGAATAAGTTGTGAATCAATTTTGTTTTTGCCTTGATCGCCACCATCTACTTCTAGGGTAATTTGAGCTAGGACAAGATGGCAGCTTGCTACCTTCTTTAGGTTCATAAAATTTCTTTTGGTACATCTGATTGCAAATGGATAAGAACCAGTTTCAAGTAACGTATATTCACGTTCTTCCGCTACAAAATAGGTTGGTCAAATGAATATACTTCTTCTGCTTTTACCGAATGTTTCAAAGTTGCTGTGTTGTGCATAATAATTAATTTCCTTTCTTAATTGCTTCAACAATATTTGGCCAGAATGGGATAATCCAGCCCATTAACGAATTCTGGATCATAATTTTCAAAAAGGCGTACCTTGAGGATATTTTCCCCGTGCAACAACAACCGACTGTACTTGATTCAATGCACACACCATCTTTAGCCATTAAGTCTCTCAATGCTTTAGGGATAGGTGTTTCAACTAGTGGAGTATCATGTTCTTCTGTTGCTGCTTTAGTTTTAGGCTCAACTTTTGGCTTTTCTTGAACCAATCTAACTTGATCTTTTGCTGCTTGCATCACCTCTGGAGGATACTTGTTAGGATCTTCCTTTGGGAATAGTTCTGCAGCAATGGTTGCTAATAAATCTTCTGGAATTGCATGAGCGATTTGGCTGTATTCAAATGGCATCATGTCTGGCAATCCATGCCGGTTTTTGGCATCCCATGCAGGGGTTATGAGTAGCTACATTAAACGCTTACCATTGGTTGCTTTTTGTTTGTTTGAGTAGTGATGATTTCTGTTTTTATAATTGGCAAAGAGTACCATGTCCGCCCATTCCTTTAATAAGAGGAGATGTCTGCTGCGGTTTTTCACCAAGTTTTAATTCAAATCGATCATAGAGCGCCTAGTTCGTCCGGTTGTTCAAATTTTCTAATTTGAGCATGTGCTGTAAGAACTACATTCATACCAACATCAATCACTTCATCTAGTAGATTAAGGAATCGGCTCCATTTCCTCACGAACAAACACTATCATTACCATACCCACAAAGTCCTCACCTGGGTTGTGCGCAGATATATTCAACGCACAACTGTTCAGCCCAATCGATAGTATCGATTACTAGTGTCCGATATAGACCTGGCATCATGCGAACTCTTTTCACATAAGAAACAAGCATTTGCCATGATGTAGGCTTATCAGTACGAGCCATATTTAAGTGGTCCGTATCCTTCTGTATCAATAAATACAGGCGATGGGAATTGACTTGCGAATGTTGTTTTACATCCCCTCGACGCCATAAATGACGACCTTTTGAGCACGTTTACGTTTACCGGTTATAATGTTCATTAAAAATCACCCCATTCATTTTCAGGTTTTAGTTTTCATTAACTGGTGCTGCTACATTACGTACTCTTCACCTTTAATGTGTCCATCTTCATCAATGATGGAACATTCATTTGGTTATTAGTAACACGAGTAGCAATGACCTGTAGTCCTTCCGATTCAAGCCAAGCCCCCAATTCTTTTCATAGTATCTACATCCATTTGTTCGAGTTTATCCATAAGTACAAACCACTTAGGATTTAAAGCTCTAACAATTGCTGTAGCTATCTTTTTAACTGTTCCGCACCGGACACTGCAATCCCCATTGACGATCATCATGTAGATAAGGACGCCATCTGAATGGATAATCCTGATAATGGCATTTTGTACAGATTCAAGCAGTTTTGTTTTGTCTTCTCTGATAGTTTCAAGTTCACCAGTCAAGTTGTCATAATCTGCTTTATAATCAGCAGCTTCTGTAGTGCTCTAGCACGTTCTTGATTAGCATGTACCTTTTGATTGATAGCATCTACATTTTTGATTTGTCCTCGGTTCAGCTGTCGATTCATCCTCAAGGTCTTTTGGCTGTCAGTTGTTGAAATATCACAATCTTCAGCTAATTGTGCTTGCTTAGCTTGCAGTTCTTCAAGCTTCTTTGCGTTTCATCAACTAAGTTGTTGATGGTGACCATTTGAGCTTGAATAGCGAATATTGTTCCGCTTTTTGATTTTCCGCATTCTTTAATAAGATGGCTTGTTGTTGTTGGATAAGTTCCGATGTACTAATCGGTTCGAGTAGCACATCATCATAACCAACTAACTCTTTAGCGTACTTGTCTTTCTGAGTTGCAATTTGCCCTATAGAATGACGTTTTAGCATATACCTCTTGGTGTTTACCTTCGAGTTTATTTGTAGTTTCGTCTTCTACGCCCAATAATTTCAAAAGTTCATTGCCTTTTCCTATCACTCATTTTCCATGAACTTAGGAAGGTCTAGGCTAGTGGCCAATGAAGCCATCTAAAATACGTTGACCGGATTTTTACCTTCTGATCAACGACTTTTAATGTGCTGCTATTACTCACGTGTAACAACCAGTCCATTAGATAACTTAACTTCTAATTTAGATTATACTTCCATCACGTACTGCACTAGATGGTTCAAATTTCGCACCACCTAGTGTCCAAGCAATGGCATCAAGGATAGATGTTTTCCCCTGTCCATTCTTTCCACCAATAATAGTTAATCCATTAGGTGATGGTTCATAAGACACAGCTTTAACACGCTTTTACATTTTCTAATTCAAAATGAATTAATTTTTGATTGATTCTCCCATGCATTTGCTCCTTATTCTTGAGTACCAGACAATAACAAGTAATTGGTTAATTCAGATTTAATTAAATCGGTTTCAGATTTGATAGCATCTTTTAACATAACGATTCAAGATTGGACAAGATAACTTGAACGATAATTTATCCCTTCATCTTAGGGTTTAATGATGTCTAATTGCACTTCAATTTTTGAGTGAATTGACTTTCATTAAGAATTACCATGTTTACAAAGATAAGCGAGGCATCTTTAAGTACCTTCAGCTTCTTTTTACTTGATGCTCATAACATAATCATCATCAGTTCGAGTAAAATCGCCTTCCGTTTTGTGTTACGTATTTGAAATTTCTAACAGCAATTAAAAAGCTTTTTCGTAATCTTCGATTTCATGTCTATGAATTCGGAGTAAATCAAAGCATTTCTTTTTGCGTTAAACTTAGACCAAAAGATGGAATCCTATTCTTTAAACTGTTCGCTGGAAATGCGTATACAATTTTTGTCTTGCGTACGATCTGTTACGGTACAGTCTGTTACGGCCACAACTTTTCTATCTGAATATGTAATAACTGATTTCTTTAGGGTCGCTTTTAGCTTTTTACGCCTTTTAACGAATGATTCCGTGCTACTAGTTCATATCTAAATCCGTTATATTGAAAAACGTCATTGGCTTCACCATGACGAATAATTACTTCACCATTTTCTGTTTGTACATTTAAGTTAAATTTTTCTTCCATTGTGTTAACTCTCTTTTCAGTAGTTGAATTAAATGTTAGGACTTCTAATTGCGGTTTTTCGTTGACATCAACTTTTACTGTGAAGTCGTCCGCATAAGACCCGATAGCACGACGTGAGATAGCTGGTAATGTTGATTTAATATTGTAACCAAGTTCTACGATGGTATCAGTATCTGGAACTCGTAACATTTCAATGTTAATGGTGATTTTAGCTTTCTGACCTTTTGAAATTTTTCGTAATGTATCTTTGTACATTTCCTCAAATTCAGCTTCTAACTTTCCATCACAAATATTAGTTAGATTTAAGATTTGTTGTTTTTCATTCATTTGTTTTCTCCTTTTCAAATGTATTAAGAAAATCATTTATAAGAGCCAGTTCTTCTTGCTCTTCACACATATCTTTTGTAGCTGCTAAAATGCTATAAATGTGTGTGGTATCAAGATTTTTATAACCGAAGTTATAAGCAGCTGAAACCAAGAGCAGCAACTTCTGTTGCGTTACCATTAAATTCATCTTATTAACAATAAATTCCATGTTATAAACCGTTGCTATTTTTCTTAGGGTGTTAATATGATTTCGATTTTTTGCATTTTTCTCTTCCATGGTATACTACCTTAGGTATACTTGCCTACGCCCGCTAGTCTTTCCAATTGCTATTAGCGGGCTTTTTTCTTGAATAAAATTTTTATTTCCCTTGCCCAGTAATTGCTTAAGATTAAAAGCACAAACCCGAGCATGATTTGTAAAAGAAAATGCTGTGTAGAAATCAATTCTGTTAATTTCTATAGAGCCAATTGTTCCAACGATCATTAGGAACGCTACGGCTCTTAATGCCCAAATCAACTTCATCATTGTTTATTCCTTTCTATTCTCCAATTCTTGCCTGGCATCGTTTTTCGCCAACCAGGCATTAAACGAATCTAAATGAATTAGCGTTTACTCGCCACGCTGTCCAATCTTCATGGACGGAAAATCAAAAGTCTTCCGCCCATTGGCGAATGACAGCAGGTGCTACATTAGCCAACTCGCAGCTTCATCAACTGTGACGCAGAGTTTATTTCTATTCATGTATATCTCCTTTCGACACACTAAATACTTTTTGATATAATCACCTTGAAAGGAGGTGTTTAGTGTGAAAATGATACATGTATCATCTTCAAATGTTTCCGCTATTGGGTATGAAGATGGCATCATTCAAGTGCGGTTCAAAAATGGTTCCGTATACCAATACTTGGCTGTGGTGAGGTTTATTTCAATCTTTTTGAATGCATCTTCAAAAGGGAGATTCGTGCATCAGCATTTAGTCCATAAACCACAACGTAAAAATTAGATGACTAATCATCTATCGGCACGTCAATTTTTGGTATTGCACACATTCACAAAAGTGTCTGTCCCAATATCGTCGTATGAGGTGTGCCGTTTTTCTTATCCAATCCACTAATGGTCTAGCTGCTACTACTAGTTCTTTTGTGTTCTTTGGGATATACTCTCTCTATATTCATAGCTCCTCCTCTCTACTGCCACTAACGTTGTTGGTGACTTTTATCTTCTTTCACATAATTTCTGATATAAGCTCAACGGCTTAAGACTCACGTCCAGCAACTACAATAATCAAAATTCCTGTCAGCATCGAGCCCTATAATATATCCGATGACAAACTCCATATTTTCACTTCCCATCTACTGCCACCGACTTTTGTTAGTGGTTTTTATTTTTCTATTTAATTTTAGTCCTTTCTGGCGTTATTCACTTGCTTTATATTTCGGATATTTAGATTATTTGCTCAGTGGTAGTTCCGTCGATAAAGCCTTCTTTATTTTTGACCGTTTCAGGAATGTGTAAGGACGCTACCATTTAGCTTTTTCATTCAATGTTTGATATCGAATGCCTGTTTTATTTGCTAAATCTTTTTCGGAGTCCACCCCTGTCTCAGCCATTTCCGCGTTAAGGTTTGGGTACATAAATTCACCTCCTAACATATAGATATAATTTTTAATATCAGATGTCCGATATTTCGTTCATCTTTATGAGCTTTAATTGTAGCTTTATATTTCGTACAAGTCAAATAAATTGTATATTGAAATTTCGTTTAAATATATTTAATGTTTGAAATTTCGGTTTTATATATTGATATTTCGAACATTAATTGGTATTATACAGATATAGGTTATTTAAATAGGAGTTTCTAAAAATGACTCGAGAAGATTATTTAAAGAGAAAATAAAAGAACAAGGCACCCAACGTGAATTTTGCAGCCAAAATAGGTATGCCACCTTCCACATTATTTTCTATATTAAGAAATGTCGGTGGTGCTTTCAATTGATAACATAATGATTTGCAAAGGCTTAAATATAAAAGCCTGATGAGTTAGCCGAAATCGGTGAGGAAATAACTATCCCTAGTGAAACCAAAGGGTACTACACAAACTCTGAAGCCGCTGAATTCGCGGAATACTTACGCACACGTCCAGGCAGCACGCTCGCTGCAAAAGATATGTCTAAAGAGGAGATGGAAGAAACAGTCAAATACTAGAGTTCTTAAAAATCTAAACACAAGTAATTCACACAAGGAGAGTGTTATCGTTGGTTGTAAATTTGATTTACTGCGACTTACCACATGCCAATGCTGTGTCAGAAGAATGTGAAGATGTGATACCATAACATCTACATAAATCATAACCACCCGTAGAACGGGTGGTTTGCTCTGACCCCTATAAGGGTCTTTTTTCTAGTGGTAGCCCTCTAAAGAGGGCTTTGAATGATCTGACAACCACTCTATTATCACTGGCTGCCCCTCACCCGGGGGCTTTTTATTTTGCCTATTTTACTGGCTCACCTGCAAACGGGTCGGTATATTCTTTAAAGTTTAATGTATCTTGTGCTATATCTTCTTGTAGTTGATTGCGAATATACTCTTTTATCGCTCCTTCGTATCTTCCCACTGTATCCACATAATATCCTCTACACCAGAAATGTCTATTTCCATACTTATATTTTTAAATTTGCGTGTTTATCGAATATCATGAGGCTACTTTTTGCTTTTTTTAAATATCCCATAAAACTTGATACACTTAAATGTGGTGGAATAGTTACTAACATATGAATATGATCCGGACAGCATTCTGCCTCTATAATCTCTACATTTTTTTCTATTACATAAATCTCTTTAAAATTTTACCTACATCAGCTTTTTATCCGACCATAAATTATTTGTCTTCTATACTTTGGTGCAAAAACAATATGATATTTACATCTCCATTTACTATGTGATAAGCTTTTTACGTCATTCATTGATATTGAACCTCCCTATGTTGAAATGTTGTGGTTGCCAGACCAACTTCATTTTTACCACTAGGAGGTTCTTTTCCTTTTCTCTAAGAATTTTTACCGACCCCCAGTTTAACTGGGGTTTAGTCATGCCTATTCGCGCGTATAACAAAAACCTCCTCATGATCGCATGAGAGAGGAAATTAAACATGAATTAATGCATATTATAAATGATGATTTTTACTTAAATGAACACGTGAACTTGGTTGAACGTATGGTGAGAATATCTCAGCTAGAGGGACTATGAGTCTTGGTCAAATAGACTTTTACCATCATATGTTGTGATAAAGAGAGAGGATGTTATGTTTGATACTTATAAAATTATTGCTATTGAAAAACGAAAACACAGTATTAATCAATTATGGTCTAAACGATGGCGCCAAGGAGGGTGATGTTTTACGTATACTGGAGCCAGGTGAAGACTTGATTATAGATGGTGTAAACTACGGCGCTTACGACTGGCATAAAGGCGGTTATTGAAGTTACAGCCCTTATGCTAGATTCGCTGTATGCCAACGCATTGTTAGACGTACTCAGCACTCTATTTAGTCCAGTATCTGTACTTCAAAAACTATTGCTCGAACCGTGCCACTAAAATGTCAATAAAGATGATATTTCTGCCAATCCTTTCCGCACCTATAATAACGCCTATAAAAGATAGGTAGATACTGTTTTACTCACAAGAGAATAAGTATTGAAAACTTATTTTTACATGATGTATACTGATGATAGTGAACTGTCCCTTTCCACATTGCGTGACTAGTTGGACACTGGAGCCCTCGTTATCATTGGTAGCGAGGCTCCTTTTATTATATAGGAGGCTAAATTTTGACAATTTATGACAAGCCTTTTAAAACTTACGAGGAACAAATTGAATGTATTACGTACTAGGAACCTAAATATAAGTGATTCAGAGTTTGCAATGCATGCTTTAGATACAATATCTTATTACGATCTCAATCAATCGTTACCAAAGATATTTTTATGCCAAACGGAGAATATTTTATTGAAAGTACTACTATAGAACAGTTATATAGCCTTTCTATGTTTGACAGATCTATACAAGCATCTGCATACTAAAATATAGTATGTTTATTGAAAATATATTTAAAAACGAAACTAGCTTTACACTTTATCTAGAGATTTTGGTGTAGATATGTCAGTATATTTAGCAAAGTCAAAATATAAAGAGTCTTATCAAAGTCCTAATAATGTATTGACGTTTGATGCGGTTCAACTCGAATCGTTTAAAAACAAGAAAATGATAATAAAATCGCAAGCAACCCTACTTTATATTATCGTGAACACCATAACCACATCCTGCCTTGGATACTATTAAAGAACCTATCATTTAGTAATTCCATTAATCTTTTTAAACTATTAAAGAACACCCAACGCGATGACGTTGTAAACGCATTGTTGCCTCGACGAAACCAGCAGGACAATTCCACTTAATGATAAAACTAATTTTATTATTTGCGCATTAGAAGCAATTAGAGTATTTCGAAATGCAGCAGCACATAATCTTGATTTTTACTGCTCTTAGAACTGATGAGACACGAAAAATTCCTTCTAGCACATTGTCAAAATGTTTTACTTGGAAATTTTTAATAAAGAAAGAAAATAAAAAGATTGGAAAAACGAAAAAGTATATCTTAAGGGTGTATATGGGGTAATGTTATCGATGATGGTTTTACTAAAAACTGATTATCTAAAAACAATTTATTGTCGACTTCTCATCTGTATTTAACGGTGATTGATGACGATGATCGAGCAATAAAGCTCCTTCTTGTTTCAGTGTAAGTGCAAACATTGCTGACATGCAATAGATACACAGGATAGATTTTTAATCTATCTAGAGCAAACGTAAGATTAGGGCATCGAAAAATAAGCCCCCACCGCAGTGGGGGCTACTAAAACTATACCTAGCCTTAGAGAAAAGGTATTTCATTTTTACCCAATATCATTTATACCACAAAACCTCTAAGGCTTATTTAATATACCCAAATTTAGGCCTAGGAGGTTATTTTATGGCTTGAATTTATAATCTAAGTGCAACTAAAAAGATTCATGGCTTTCTGATAAAATAGTGTTTGCAAAGACATCTAAAAATCAGGAGGAGCCATGAATCATTATACTCATTTTACACTAAAAGAGCGCGAAATTCTAAAACATTTTATTGATATAGGAAAAAATCAAACAGAAATTTCAATTTTACTTGGGAAAAAAATAAATCGTCTATATCAAGAGAAATCAAAAAGAAATAGTCAAAATGGCGAGTACATACCTTGTGAAGCCCATGACAGATATAAAAAAATAGACGCTTTAATTGTAAAACCAAGAAAAAAAGCTAGATAATCCAAGTCTATATGAATGTGTAAAGAATTTATTTTTGAGACATCAATGGTCTCCGGAACAGATCTCCTCTCGATTGAAATTTGAAAATTCAAGCTTCACTATTAGTTACAATACAATTTACAGGGAAATATATAATGGTCGTTTTGATGAAAAAGAATTATCACATGGAAATAGAGGAGTTGTTCGCAAACTACGACATCGTGGTAAAAAGTCGTCATACAAAAAAATTATGAAGAAAGACGTGGAAAAAAATTCAAATTAGTAATTTAATTACAGATAGACCAGCTCCTGCAAATAATCGAGAACGATTAGGTGATTGGGAGGCTGATACACTTATGGGGCAGACTGGTAAGGCTTGCTTAGTAACATTAACTGATCGAAAAAGTAGGTATCTGCTATGTAAAAAAATTGCAAAAAAGAATGCATTTTTAGTCAAACAAGCGATGATTAAGCTTTTAAAAAATCAACCTCTAGAAACAATAACTCCAGATAGAGGGAAAGAGTTTTCTAAACATGCAGAAATTAGTCAGGAGTTGAATTTAGTAGAATTTTATTTTCCATTTCCACATCATCCTTGGCAAAGAGGAACAAACGAAAACACCAATGGATTGCTTAGAGAATATTTCCCGAAAACTGTGGATATTAATCAATCAGATAGCTATGTTGAAGCAAAAATGAAAGAAATAAATCTTAGACCGCGCAAATGCTTAAATTGGAAAACTCCATACGAGGTTTATCATTCAGTAGAGTTGCATTTGACTTGACACTCAAGAGCAAAAGAGAGCTGATGGACGATACCAGGTATCGAAAACCATCAACGGTAAGCGTAAATTCTTTTATGGCACCA
>BNJU01001752.1_pt1 | contig 37104 bp, 52 predicted proteins | sample 8539281 | NCBI WGS metagenome assembly BNJU01 (sample SAMD00202456, study PRJDB9452) | human saliva metagenome | isolation source: human saliva | place: Japan
AATTATGGGTGTTGAAATCCCTAATTTCCCGCCATTAGTGTTTGAATTTGACGAAAACTTGAAAGTTTTGAAAGAATATTCGCTAGGTGAATAAAAATAAAATAGAGCGTTGAAGACAGCCTGACCTCAGCACTCTAAAAATAACCTGAGTTCACGCATCTTATAAGCACGTTAAAAGACGGTTCAAATGAGCCGTCTTTTTCATGTATTCAACTATCGTTCACTAAAGGAGATTTTAAAAATTATACATTGTACATTTAGGATTTTTCAAACTTTTATAACTTTACCACGTGCAGTATCTTCTGCATAAAACCATAAAACTTCGTTACATTTTTGTACATCTTTCAGTCATATTTGTCCTCCCACAGTTTATTACCAAGTTCAACACCGTTCTGGTCGGTCGCTTGTTTTTCGCCCGCAAGTTGGGCATTCAATAGTTGCTGTAAGAAATTTTTAACTTGTTTAATCATAATGATTACCATCCAGATTTCTTTTGACAAGTTCCATAATTGCAGTTATGGTAAGAAAGATTGTGGTAAATAGCTTCTCTACACCAATCGCATTTATTACCGCTTAAAGCTCGTTCACAAGCACAATACCATTCATTAGGGTTTCCATTACGATTCCTCCTTGTTTTATATTTTAAGTCCAAAGTTTTTCGCCCATTCTTCCAAAAGTTAGCCTACTCTGTGTTGATAAATCTAAAAAGAGCCATTTCTATTTTCGCCGCCCCTTCGACTTCCGTTTTCCATCGTAAAGCTTCCTCTAGGGTTTGGTATGACCACTTCTAATCTTCTACAAATCTTTCGGCATCTTCTTTTCTCGAAAAAGTTGCTTGTATTCATCACGATTTGCGGAACCTAGCTTTCCTCCAATTTCATTGAGGTCAGCTAAAAAGTTCATAACGGATATTTTTGAGCTGTTTCTAGCACTCTTCTAGCTAGTTCTAATTTTTCGTTGTATTCCTTTGTAGCAGACTCATTTGCTTGTATTTTAAACCAAAAATCCACCCTACAATCGCAATTACCAATATCAAAAAGCCATATTTTCTCCTTAACAAAACCTCTAAGCATTTGTAGCACATTAAAATCGTATTTATCTTAATACGAAAAACCTCCTTTACTCAAAAATCCTGCTACAATAGGGGTGAGTTTGTTTTAGCGAACGGTCGTTTGTTAAAAACAATCAAAGTTACAATAAAAATATTTAAAATGCTGATTTGACAAGGTTTATAGGCTCTGTCCAGGTTGGCATTTTTGATTTTTCATTGTTTTTAGTTGACGACCGTTTACTAAAACTGTTGATAGGTTAAATTTACTATTTTTCTAAGGATTTGTCAATCAACTATAGATGATTTTTCTATTTATCTGAATACCATTGCGCTTTTAGTACATTATAAATAGTTGCGGTAGAAATATTCAGCTGATTCGCAATCTTGCACAGATAACTCTTTTGTAAGTATTGCTTTATTATTTGTTTTTCTTTAGACTGTTCCAGCCCTTTATTGCCAAGTTTCACACCTTTTTCTTTTCGTTTTACGGAGTCCATCTTTAGTACGTTCAGAAATCGCTTGAAGCTCCCATTCTGCCACATAACCCAACATTAAGCAAAAGAATTTCCCAGTTAAAGAATCTGTTTCAATATTTTCATGAATTGATTGAAGATGAACACCGTATTTGGTTAAATCTTCAATAATAGCAGAGAGGTGAAGCATTTTTCTCTTGTAAAGCTATCTAATTTTATATACGACAAAATTTGTTTTAACACCTTGCTGGGCGTATTTTTGCCAATTTCATAGCTTTTTGAGTTGTGGTCGCTCTTGGTTTCCACCTGAATCTTTTTCGATATAGAGCTTATCGCAGAATTTGAGAGCTTCTGTCTGAACAGATAGCCCCTAATTCTTGCCGATTGTCTGTTAAGCTAACACGGGCGTATCCGATGGTTATGTTTTTATATTTTCTAATTTATTTTTGTGATAATTTGTCAAAATTTCTCCTTTCTTTACTATTGTAGCAGGGTATATAAATTATAGACAATTCAGAGAATAATAAAAAGAGAAATATTTTTAAATAAAGCCACATTTTATTTGCTATTATTAGTACTTTTTCGATATACTGAAAACGTATACAAATCTATAAAAAGTGTTGACTCAGTGTCGTGGGTGTGGTATACTATCATAGTTATTTTTATTTAAAAATAACTTGGATTTTTATATATTATATAAAAATAGTTCTTTGCACTTATTTACAATTTTATTTTTCAAGAAATTGATAAAATAAAAAATCATCTAAATATTGCCCTATTTAGATGATTCGGATGTGATAGGTGGATTGATAAATAATTGTTAACGACGCTTTTTGTTAATCTTGCGTCGTTTTCTTTTGTTTGCTCGCTTATATTTATCATGCCACAATATGGGGGTGGATAAATGGGTTTTGAATCTTTATTTTTAATTATCTGTGTTCTATTTCTCTTTTTGAGTTTGAATATAAGAGAGGCAAATTTCTTTGACGTCTTGACTGATTTTTCAGTACTCTCGCTAAGTTTGAGCCTATTTCAGGAGTACTATACGACTCCAATATTTTCAAAAACATTACAGAATAAGATAACCAAATACTTACAGAACGAATTTTTTATTTTTCATAATATATCCTCCAGTTTATACTGAAAAATACACCTATCACGAATAAAAATAATAGACAGACCATCCCTATAAGAAATAGGGATGTGAAAATTCAAATCTTTTCGTTAACTTATAGTTTAAGCTTTAAACTTAAACATCTTCTATTTCTCTCTAGTGTGTCTGTTCTATATATTTCTGCAAACTTAATTGTAACAAATTATCTTTTTCTTGTCAAATAAAAGTGACACAATGTTGTCAATGCTCCAATATTTTCAAATAACATACACTTGTTCAATTAAACAAAAGAATACCAATTCATTTTTTATTCATTTTTCGCCTGAACCCACCGTAAACTCTATTTTATCTTGTTTTTGCGAAAGCTCTTTTTTCTAAATAATTTACAACATTTTCTGTTATAGGTTATCATATTTTTCATTTTCGAAGCAGTATAGTCATAGCTGGCTTTTTATAGATAAAGCAAAACTTTTAATCATAAAAATTTTTATTAATAGCTTTTTTGGTGAAAAATCTATCCAAAGCTTTATAAAAATCTGCTTCGGATTGGCAAAATCCAGTAATTAAAGTTAATTTTGGGCTGTTCTCAAAGTTTTCTTCAATAAACTGGGTAACTCGCTCGTTTATTTTTATCGTTTTTGGATTATCAATCCATTTTGAACAATAGGCATTTTTGGAAATAGAATCTTGAATCAAAAACTTTTTAAAAGTGGGCGAAACGAGATTTTTATTATCCCTTAATGCTTCAGGCTTATATAAATCAAAAATAAAAATCTGTTGTTGACCTCTTAAAGATTCCTCAATAGCTTTTTCTTTGTGAATATGGTAAGTATAAACCTCATTTTCAAGATACTTTAAAAATGTGCTGGTTAATGATTTGTGTTTGTCTTAATTCTTCTGAGTTTTCGGAAGGAATATTCGAAAGATTCACCAAAAAGAATGAAAAGGCTTGCCAAGTAAAGTTCATCTTCATGGCAATGATTAAGTAATTCTATTTTTCGCTACCAAAAGCAACGGTAGCTAGCTTGGTTTAAAAAGAGTTGATTTGATTTTAAAAACAGCTTGCCTATAATCGAAAGTTGCATCACGATTTAAATCTTCAAAATATCAGCTATCCTTTGGGATTGAAATCTTAAATCACTAATTGGTAAAAGCTTCTCGATAAAATTCTGGAACCTCTTCATCACCCGTAAAGAGGCGGTTACTGGAAACACGGTTAATTTTCAGGAATGAATGAAATTTAGAGTTGTTTTCACCCACTAATCTATTCAAAAACACTATTGACGAAATCTTCTTGGTTTCGTTTTTATTTTTCAGATTTTTGCAAAATATAACAAAACCATCCTAATCTAAATTCTGTCACATGATTTCTCCTTGAGATTTCTGAGATTTTTACCTGATGAATGAGAAAAATATTCGCTACACTATAACCATAAACAAAGTCGACAATGTTTATAGCATAAATTATATCAAAATCAAAAGGAGAAATCTCATGAACCATATTCAAAAAATCAACCCCAAAAAGCAGAACTTTCTCAACTTGTTAATCCCTATCAGTTAAAAGTCGCTAAAACTCTAAGCGAAGCGATGGCAGATAATCAAGCCTTAGAGCTTCTAGCTAACGATATTTTATATAAAGTGGGCAATGGCACTTACTCAGTCTGAAATACTTAAAATACTCCTGAAGCTAAAGAGTATACAGATTATATTCTTAAGGCATTCACTTATTATGCTACTGAAAAGATGAAATGAGGTAGCTTTTATGATGGATTACTTTATAGTTTTTTTATAGTTATCGTTATTATTGTATTTCTTTGGGATTGGTCTCGAAGAAACAAAACAAGAAGACAAAAAGCACTGTAGTGAAGAAGAAATTGCCCTGGCAGAATTTCTGAAGAAACGGAAAGAAATCAATGAACTTTTTCTTGTCGCTAAAGCAGAAATGCGAAAAAAATTTCAAGAAAATAAAAAGGACTGTTTAGACTAGACAAATGGTCAAAATATGTTGAAATATACTACTGTTTCATTGCTTGAATTTCATTCCAATCGCTCTTAAAAACTGAAGGCAGCTAAATTTAACTTTTTCACCAACTTTCTTGTATAAATGGAGGCAGAAAGGAGACCAGCCATGAAAAACTAATAGCATATATTCTTGGATTTGTTGTTGGTGCTTGGCTTATAAACTGGGCGGTGAAACTAATTCTGGAAGTTTGGTGGTTCTTAGTTTTGATGACTGCAGTTGTTTTCATCGGCTGGCTTACCTTTTCGGATTATTAAAACTAAAGATTGGAGGTAGAGATGAAAAAGAAAATTTGAAACACTATCTTGGAGTGAACTCAACTGGATGCGCCCGTTTAAAATAGATGATGTGAAATCTATGCTGGGTCAACTGGTGGGGTTAACTCGGCACAAAGCGGTTATTTTTGAAATTCGATTATCTCAAGAATCGCGTACGCTATCTATTAGAACAGAAGAACAAGACAAGCGACATATCAGCCAACTAATTCAATCGCACCGAGCTATTCAGTTTTCAAGAGCTCCAAAACGCGAAAAACTTTCGGTTGCACGGTTAGTGAACATTAAAGAATCTCACTATGCTTTTAAAAACGGACTCTGTAGAAAACATGATACGTTCAAGCCTTGCAATTTCAAAAATACTTCAGCCAGATGAAACAGTAGTTGTTCAGTTGGTCATTGGTGCAGGCTCACCACCTCGGCCGCAGCCAAAAGATTTGCCGAATTTATCCGTTAAATGGTATCAAGTGATTACAAATAATATTCCTGAGCTTTCCGAAAATTCCAAAAAGCTGATGAAACAAAAATTAAACCAATCTACTTTTAAGTGTGAAATTCGTCTTGGTGTCCAATCTCGCAGTATTTTGCGAACAAAGGAATTTTTTGATAGCCTACTTAGTAGTTTTCGCATGATGGAGTCAAATGCAACCATTGAATTAAAAACCACTAGCTATCCAAAAACTCAATCAAGCACAACCTTCCTGGTCTTTCCCATATAGTTTAGCTATCTCAGACTTAGCTTGTTTTCATGCTTTTACCTATTGGGGAAGAAAATATTGCAGGTGTGCCAAATGTTCACCCTAAATTAGTAGTGCACACCTTTTAGGTTACAATGTTAATCGAAAAAAACTCAGCGAAGTTTGGCACAAACGGTTGAAAGTCAATCAAGACCAATTCAAATTTCAGCTCAAGCTGGCAAAAAGGCATACCGTTTTTCCTCGGTTCAACAGGTTGTGGTAAACCACCACCATGAGTCATTTAATTTTATCAGATATAAAATCTAAAATTTTATAGCGTAGTTGTAGTGGATGCCAAAGGTCAACTAACTCATGAACTTTTAGAACGCATACCAGATGAACACGATGAAGATACAGTAGTCATTTCACCAACCACCAAACGAGTTGTTGGCATCAATCCTTTCGAGCTCACTAAGCACGGTATCGAGCCAGAAGTTATTGCAGATTATCTACTGGAGCTATTTAAAGGACTTTATCCTGAACATTTTTGGAATTTACTCGCTGGATATTCTATCGCATAGTTTTCTAACACTTGCTAGGATTCCGAACACTTCTTTAGTAATGCTACCAAGTCTGCTGACTAATCAATCCTTTCGAAATAAACTATTAAGAGAGTTAAAAGACCCAATCGGACTGGAAAGTTTCTGGAACTGGTTTGAGCTACTCAGTGAAGCTCAACGTCACCAGATGTTAAACCCCATTTTGAATAAATTCCGACAGTTTTTGCTTCGTCCGCAACTTCGGGCAATGTTGGGACAAACTAATCCAAATTTCAGTCTTGCAGAAATCTTTAAAAGCAGAAAAATCGTATTGATTCCACTAAATAAATCGATAATCGGTTCAGAGTCTGCGAAACTCATCGGCAGCCTAATCACTTCAATGCTATGGATGTTAATTTTGCGCCAGTCTTCGGTTGAGCCAAGCAAACGCCAATCTGTCTTTATCTATATTGATGAAACTCCAAGTTTCTTAGGAATCCCTAACGCTAACTTAGACGAAGCACTTTCGCAATCTCGTCAGTTTAATGTTGGCTGGAATATCGGCTTCCAGCATCTTGCACAGATGTCACCCCAGTTAAAAGCTGGAATTGAATCCAATGTTGCGAATAAAAGTTGTTTTTGGCTTGAATCTTGATGAAGCTCGCGAAATGGCAAAATATACTCTGGAGATTGATAAAGAAGATTTTTACAGCTTACCACCATTTTGGGCATATATTCGTACTGAAATTTCACAAAACACTTATCGATGGATTATTGGTAAAGCCTACCCACCTAAACCAAAAATTAGAGATAGTCGCACGCCATTTTTGAATAGCTTGAGCCGATACGGACAAGATATTTCAGAAATTGAAAGCCAATTTAAAAACTACATTTTTGAAAAATCTGCTTCAAAAATGAAGATTCTAATCAAAAATTAACAGATTTAGGGAGGAAAAAGCGTTCCAATCGCTCTTCGAATCGTGTTGATGAAGAAAATTCTTCCACCCCTGACAAATAAATGTTTTTAAGATTTTTTTACTAACGACTTACTCCGTAACTAAGCATATTTTACGGGAGTACACTCTTTAAATTTTAATGGAGAACAAAAATAGATGAAATGGAATTACAAAACAGATAACAATACGCAAATCCTTTACTTTTTGAGTCAAGCAAGATATGCCACCACCAACCAACTAGCTAGACTATTTTTGCGGATAGTGCTCGATTTGAAACCGCCATTCGCCGTGCTAATTTTTACCGCACAAAGTCTGAAGAAAGCTGGATTGGTTTCACATTTAAAACGGCGAGTTGGTGGCGCACGACGTGGCTCTGCTTCTTATGTTTGGCAAATTACTTTTTAGGGCGTTAAAGCTCCTTAAAAACCAAGATGACAGCATTATCTTGCGTTATAAAAATAAATACGAGCCAACTCAACATCATGTTGAACATACTTTAGCGATTACGGAAGTTTTTGTTGAGACACTAGAGGCTGTTCGAAATTCAGAAGAACTATCACTTGAAACTTTTTCCTTTGAGCCTAACTCTTGGCGCAATTACCAAAAACTTTCTGGCATTGGAATGACTTTGAAACCAGACGCTTATCTAGAATTAGTCAATCACGATTACGAAGACCATTATTTTCTGGAAATAGACCGAAGCACGGAAAGTCTTGCGCGTCGTAAATACTTGCAAGAAATATATTGAATATTATCGCTCAGGTATTGAACAACGCCAAAAAGCAAGTTTTCCCCTATGTTCTGTGGGAGTTGTGCCAGATGACAAGCGAAAAGCTGGCGATTTCGAAAGCGATTCAAAAAGAACTCTACAATTTTTGGGAATTATTCACTGTGATTACTTTGGACGAATATTCAGATTATATCAAAGGAGGGTTTCGAATGAATCAGAAGAATCAAGATAGAGACTCAAAACAGGCTTTACACACCGCCGATGAGATTTGTCGAATTGGTCGAACGACTTACTTAATCCGTCACCGTTTTACTGGAAATCGCAATCTTGAAAATGTCCTAGAAAGGTTGATTTTAAGCGATAAATCACTACTTTAACAGTAGTAAAAATGGTATAATAGAAGTATAAGGTGTGAACTCCAAAAGGAGAAAAACACATGAACAGAACTTTGACAATTTCAGATTATAGACAAGTAGATACTTCGAAACTTTCAGACATTACGGTGGTTTATTGTCGTTTAAGCCAAGACGATGGACTGGATGGAGATAGTAACTCAATTACCAATCAGAAGAAAATTCTGCTTGATGTAGTTGCAAGAGAAAATCTCTCTAATCCTATTTTGTTTGTCGATGATGGCTTTAGTGGCACAAATTTCGATCGTCCAGCAATTTCAGAAGCTCTGCGTTTGGTGGAAAATCGGCAAGTTTCAAACTTTATCGTTAAGGATTTGAGCCGTTTGGGGCGGTCTTATATCAAGGTTGGTCAACTAACAGAAATTACTTTTCCGAGCTTTGACGTTCGCTTTATCGCCTTAAATGATGGCGTAGATTCGAATAAGCCTAATGAAACTAATTCTATTTTCTTGCCCATCAAGAGTCTAATGGACGAAATGTATGCGGCGGATACTAGCAAGAAGATTCGAGCGGTGGTGCAAGCTAAAGCCAAAGCCGGCGAGCGAGTAACTACTAACCCACCTTATGGCTACCTAAAAGATTCAAACAATCCTAAAAATTGGATTATTGACCCAGTTGCCAGTGAAGTTGTGAAGCGGATTTTTCAGGAAGCGAAAAGTGGAAAAAGTCTCTCAGAGATTTCAAAAGGGTTAGAAAATGACAAAATTTTTAAACCAAACCGTCACCGAATAGAAATTGGTTTGAAACCTGTTTCTTCCAGTCCAAATGTGGAAACTTTGCCTTATTTTTGGACGCGAGAAACCCTAAGCGCTATTTTAGGGCGTGAAGAATATCTAGGACATACGGTTAATCTTCGAACTCGCACAAAATCTTATAAAGACAAACGTAAAGTAGATAACCCAAAAGAAGATTGGCTGATTTTTAAAAATACTCATGAAGCAATTATCGACCAAGAAACTTTTTGATATTGTCCAGAAAATGCGAAGTCATAAGCGGTCTAATCAACGATATAAAAATCGAGTTGGTCATGAAAAACTTGTTTGCAGGATTGGTTTTTGTGGAACTTGCGGAAGAAAAACACTATTTCTGCCCACAAGAGAAAAATGGACTCAACCACGACCATTACAAGTGTTCTGGCTACCGTAAAGCCGATTGATGGTTGTGAAAATCCCACTATATTCAAAAATCCGCCTTGATTGAGATTGTGAGTAGTAAGCTCCGCCAAACTATTCAGGAAGTCCACTTTCGACCAAGAAGCCTTTTTGAAAAAAAGTTAAAAAGGCAAAGCCAAGCGGAATTCAGTAAGGATAGCAAACGCCAACAGCTGCAACTCCAAAAGGATGAACACCGCTCTAAAGAGATTGACAGCATTATTCAGAAGCTTTTATGAAGACAATCTACTTGGTAAAATTTCAGATGAACGTTTGTGAAGCTAAGTCAGAGCTATGAAGAAGAACAGAAACAACTTCAAACTTCCATTTCTGATTTAACTGAAAAACTCACCGAACAACAAGAAGATAGCTTGAATATCTCCAAGTTTATGGCGAGAATTTCGAAATATACAGAGCTACCAGAATTAACCGTTGAGATAGTGAATGAACTGATTGACAAGATTGTAATTCACAAAACCAACTGGCACGAAACGCAATCGAATCATTCAGATTGATATTTACTACAATTTCATCGGAAAATTAAAATACGAAAGCGAGCCAAAGGAATTGGCTCGCTAATATAACCCATTTAACTAAACTGCTATATGTCAGGTCAGCAGAGTCGCTCTATTTTTACTGGTAAACTAATCATTGAGTCGCCGTAAGACAAAAAAACTTATATTCGCCATTTTTGGATCGCGTGGTTATGAAAGCGTTTTAAGGTTTTTCCCAACCGGCAAACGCACTTGCAAGCATTAAGACTGTTGATTTTGGCGCATGGAAGTTTGTAATTAAAACCTTGAATTGTTTTAAATTCGTAGCCTGGAAAAATAAAGATATCAGCTTCACCAGATAAATCACCATTTTGGTTTTTTGAAACCTTACTTAAATCTTCACGATTGCCAGAATTTCCATTTAAGCTTTTTTCAAAAATTGCGTTATGGGCGTATTCTAGCGTTCGGGCAACGGTTGTACCAAGTGCGAAAACTCGACCACCATTTTGATGTGTTTTTCGAATTTCTTCGGCTGTTTCGGCCGGAATTTCGAAATATTCTTGATGCATTTTATGTTCTTCAATTTTTTTCAACACGAATCGGCATAAAGTTCCAAGCCCAACGTGAAGGGTTAAATATTTAATTTTCACGCCTTTTTTGCGTAAAGAATCGAGAATTTCTTCTGTCATATTTAAACTAGCAGTTGGAGCAGCAACAGAACCTTTTTCTTCCGCAAAAACTGTTTGGTAACGTTCGATGTCGAGCGGAGTTGCATCTCGGCGCATATATGGCGGAAGCGGAACTGTGCCGAAATTTTCGCAAAGTTCGCGTAAATCAGCTTTCGAACTTACAATCGCAATGCCGTCGCCAAGAATTTCTTCTACAACAATTTCAGCTTTAGAATTTTGATTTTGATTTTTTTCTTCGGGCGAAGAGTTTTTAACAAAAAGTTTGTTTCCGGCTTTAAGTTTTCCGCGATACATTACTTTGTGTTTATGCCAGTCGCTATCAAAACTGTGGCGCTCCAAAAATAACCAGTTCACGCTCGGCGCCATTTTCTTTTGTTGTAAAAAAGGCGTGCTTTAATAACCTTGGTGTCGTTTAAAATTAACAAATCACCTTTTTCGAAAAATCTGCAATATTTTTATAAAAAGCTATCTGTTATTTCGCCATTTTTTCGATTTAAAGCTATCAATCTTGAAGTTCCGCGAATTTTTGGCGGATGTGCCGCGATTCGGTCTTCGGGTAATTCATAAGTATAGTCTTTAAGTTCCATTTTTCCATTTTAACACTTTTTCGAAAAGGTATTCAATTGTGGGGCTGTGGTTTTCGTGCTAAAATGGTTATATAATGAATGAAGATATTGTTTCAATTAAAGACTTTGAGCTATCGTTTGGTGACAAGAAAATAATTCATGGACTAAATTTCAGCGTTAAAAGAGGAGAAATTTTTGGTTTTTGGGTTCAAACGGTAGCGGAAAAACAACAACAATTAGAGCGTTGTTAGGAATTTATCAAGCAGACTCAGGGCGAGCTTTTAATTAATGGAAGAAATTTTTCACCAGAAAAGAACTGGCTTTGATTGGCTACTTACCAGAAGAGCGTGGACTTTACCGAAAAGAAAAAGTGATTGACGTAATGCAATATTTTGGTCAACTTAAAGGGCTTTCGAAAAAGAAGCACGAGATTTTTTTCGCAGGATTTTTAAAAGCGCGTTGGGCTTGAAGATAAGGCACGGTTAAATATTGATAAGCTTTCGGGCGGTCAGCAGCAAAAAAATTCAGCTTGGAATTACAATTATGGGGAAGCCGGACTTGCTTATTTTAGATGAGCCAACAAAAGGTTTTCGATCCTGTGAATCGCGAACTATTGATGGAGATTATTAAGGAAGAAAACGCTCGTGGAGCAACGATTATTATGGTAACACATCAGATGGAAGAAGTGGAAAAGATTTGTAATCGTGCTTTTACTGCTAAAAAAACGGAAAAACAAAGGCTTATGGTACGGTTGATGAAATTCGAAAATCAGTTCGGTAAGCAACGAATTATTCTTGAGTTTGTTGGTATGTTGCCAGAAAGCGATAAATTCGAAATAATCAAAAAAAGAAACAAATTACGCCGAATTGTCGCCAAAAAGTGGATTCGCAAGAAATTCTAAAAAGAGCTAATCTCGAAAGATTTGCGAATTCTAAACTTTAAAGTTCAAAAATCAACTTTGAATGAAATTTTCTTGGAAATTTATGGTAAAGAAGGCGAGGAAAAAAATGTATAATCTAGGAACGGTTTTAAAATTTTGAAGTTTTTCGAGCGTTAAAAAAGCCAACTTTTTGGGCCGCAATTTTTTGCGATACCTTTTGATTTATGGTGTAATATTTGGTTTTTAGTGCAATTTCGAATGCTCAAACTCGCGAAAATCAAGAAAAACTTGCAAAAGAAACGTTTTTCATTCGATATTCAAGATGAAAGCTCAATGATTTCGAAAAGATATCATTGCTGGAATGAAAAGGTAATGTTTCGAAAAATAAAGCAGCTTCAATTGCGAAAGTTAAAGATCAAAAAAATCGATGCGTTTTATTTTTATTCCAAAAGATTTGGTTCATGAAAAAGTTGAGATTTATGCCAAGAATGTAAATATAAATGAAAATGCTAAATATAGTGCTGTTTTTAAAGAGTATTTTCAAAAGAATTCAAGCGAAAGCTACGAGCGCAAATCAGTTGGTTTTTAATCAATGAAACCTATAAAACCGAACAAACTATCTTTAAAAATGGCCAAAAATATGAGCAGATTTATGAGATGATTGCGCCAGGAATTTTTCTTGTTTGTTTTTACTTTATTACGGTTTTTCTCTCAAATCGAATGCTTACAAGCACAACCGAAGAAAAGAAAACCGCGTAACGGAGATAATTCTAACAAGTATTTCTGCACGAACACTTATTTTGGGCAAAAATAATTTTCAATCATAGTTTTAGGAATTGTTCAAATTTTCGACTTTACTCTTAACTGGAGTTGTGATGCTGTTTTTGATTTTCGAATGTAGGAGATTTAGCAAAAACATCAATTTACCAGATTTATCAACAATTCTTCCAAATATAAGATGGGAGTTTAGCGCAATTGCAATTTCGGCGATAATTTTAATTGCTGGATTTATGATGGTGACGGGCTTTATTGTTGCATTGGGCGCAATGATGCCAACAGCGCAAGAGGCTTCAAACTATTTTGGGATGATTATAATGACTCTAATGGCGCCGCTTTTTTGTTCTTCCTTCATTCTTTGTGAACGAGCCAAATGAGATTGTAATCTTTTTGAGCTATTTTCCCTCTAACTTCGCTAATCTCTTTGTTGCTTTTCGAAATATGCTTGAACTTTAAGTTTTTCCGAAGCGTTAGTTGGGAATTTTATTACTAATTGTTTTTGCAATTGTTGCAATTTGGTTAGCTGTGCGAATTTTCCGTTTCGGCACGATTGCATATGGGTCAAAAATAAACCTAAAAAGTATTTTTCGAAAAAGAAAATCGCTTAAATCAGCTTAAAAAATTAACAAGAGCTGTTCAAAAAGAACGGCTCTTTGACTTTTTATTTAAAAAGTTGTATAGTTTAAAAGATTTTTCAAAATCAAAAATTGGAGGTGGAACCTTATGATGTTTAGCGAGGATGTTTTTAAAAAGATATTTGAAAAGTCTTTCAATGATAAAGTTGAAAAATTACAGTGTCGAGCCTTTTATATGCTTTAGTGGTAAAAACGTTCCATGAGACTATAATCCTATAGATGGATGTATAATTTTTAGCAGAAAAGAGCGGGGGTAGAATTGGAACTATTTTTACATAATGGATCCGACGTATTTTTCGAAATTAATCCAGAAAGCAATTCTGGCTGCTATGTTGGACTTTTCCTGTCTGAGCTCAAAAAGTACATAGAATCGAGCAAAAAAGAACTCACTGTAAATTTATTGCAAGATAACTTATTATCTTACTTAGCCTCATTTTCAGGGGCTTTTCTTTTTTGAAAAATCAAATTTGTCAGGAATTTTTAAGCAAAGCGTGATAAAATAATTACATATGAGAATTTTGATTGTTGAAGATGAACGAAAAATTGCTCGAGCACTCGGGCGAGCTTTAAAAAACGAAAAATATGCTGTAGATATTTCATATGACGGCACAGATGCCTATGCGATGGCTGGAATGATTGATTATGATTTATTAATCCTTGATCGAATGATTCCTGGTGATTATGACGGTTTGAGCTTGACTAAAAACTTCGAGAAGAAGGAAAAATGTGCCAATTTTGCTTTTTAACCGCACTTGGAGCAACTCAAGATAAAACAGAAGGTTTAGATGGTGGCGCAGATGATTATTTAACAAAACCATTTGCGCTCGATGAGCTTCTTGCACGCGTGCGTGCGCTTTTACGTCGGCCTCAAACGTCGGTGGAAACGGTTTTAAGAGTGGCTGATTTATCACTAGATTTAAATACACATGAAGTTCTTCGAAAATAATCAAAAATCGAACTCACAAATAAAAAGAATTTTCACTTTTAGAATATCTTGTTCGAAACGCTGGTCGACCAGTTTCGAAAGAGCTAAATTATCGCCCACGTTTGGAACTATGATGCTGATATTTTACCAAATAATATTGAAGTTTATATTAGCTATTTGCGCGAAAAGGTTGATAAGCCGTTTAAGGATAAAATTAATTAAAACGGTTCGTGGTTTAGGGATATAAAATCGATGAAGAATAAAAACGGTAATTTTTACGATTTGGCGGCGATATTTTTCAGTGCGCATTTTTAGTCTTTCGATGTTATATTTTTGATTTTACTAGCGATTGTTGGTATTTTTAATATAGTTATTTTTATTCGATAAATACGAACAACATGGAAATCTCTCACACCATCGGTAGAGATGGGAGCTTTTAAAGAGGAAGATAAAGACTCATACGGTAGCGATGAGTTTAGAACGAGAATAATTACCGCACGAAACAAGCGAGCTAAGGAACAAATAACGGAAGCTATTCTAATTCTAGATTTTTTTCAATTTTTGCTCGCCGGTGGAGTTGGCAGTTTTTGGCTTGCGCATCGCGCTCTAGAGCCACTCGAACAAGCCCACAAGTTACAGTCTGAGTTTGTTTCAAATGCGAGTCATGAAATCAGAACGCCACTTGCCGCATTACAACTCGAAACAGAAATGATTTTAAAAGATAAAAACGCGTCTAAAGAGGAACTTTGTGAAGTTTTTGAGAGCAACTTAGAAGAAGCTAAAAAGCTTGACCGCAATGGGTGAATATGTTGTTGAAGCTTTCGAAAATTGATGAAGAAATTCCACTTTCAGCAACAAATTTAAATGAAGTTGTAAAGGCAAGAATCGCAAAAATTTCCAGATGCGGATAAAAAGAATTAAATTTGAAGATGGAAAAGATTTTATTATACAAAAACAACGAAAACCGTAATAGATGAGATGGCGACAATTTTAATTGATAACGCTTTAAAATATAATGTTTCGAAAAGAGCCTGTTGAAGTTAAGATTTTTCGGCAAAAATCGACAAGCTATTTTGGAGATTTCGAATTTTTCGAATGAGATTTCGCAAGATGAATTAAATCGGTTTTTGATCGATTTTTATCGATGCGATAAAAGTGCGTAGCTGTAATAATCGAACCGAAGGTTAGTGGTTTAGGGTTAGCAATTGCAAAGAAGCTAGCCGATAAAACACACAGTAATATTAGTGTGAAAAATGAGCGAATTCCTAAGACTAAAAATTTAAAACAACTTTTTGCAGTCGCTGTGCGATTTTCGAAATAAGATTTTAATATAAAACCCTTGCTTTTTAGAGATAAATGTGCTAAAATTATGGGTGAACTTTATTTACGTAAATGTAAAAACTTGGCTATGCGAGGGTCGTAACAGGGAAAACCCGCTTTCGAAACCACGCGAACGCCAAGCTTTAATCGATGGAAAGTTTACTAATATTAAATTAATCGGAGCATAAGTGAAATGAAAACACTTCTCGGTACCAAAATTGGTATGACCCAAATCATCGGTGAAGACGGCGTTGTTACACCAATTACGCTCGTTCAAGCTGGCCCTGTAACTGTGACTCAGGTTAAAACCGTTGAAACAGACGGCTACACAACGCAGTTCAAGTGGCATTTGGTGAGGGTAAGAACCCTGAGCAAGGCCGTGGCTGGACATGTAAAACCAGCAGAGGTAACTCCGAAGCATCTTCGTGAGTTCCGCGTTGACGAAAATCCCTGCGGATGTAAAAGTTGGCGCTAAAATTAATGTTGAAGCTTTCGAGCTTGGAGACATTGTTAATGTAACTGGAACAAGCAAAGGTAAAGGTTTTTGCTGGAACAGTTAAGCGACTACAACTTTAACACAAGCAAGAGCTCACACGAGTGAAACGAAACGTGCGTCGTGTTGGTTCAATCGGATCAATGTATCCACAAAAAGTCTTTAAAGGTAAAAGAATGCCTGGACGAATGGGGCACGATAAAGAGTTACTGTTAAAATCTAACAGTTGCCTATATCGATGTAGAAGAATAATTTAATTGGGCTAAAAGGTGCTGTTCCAGGACCAAAGAAAGGTCTTGTGCTAGCATTGGAGGTAAAGCATAATGGCTGAAAAACAACTCTTCCAAAAAGCGTTTTGCAGTTGAGTTCGAAATCACGAACTCTTGAAGCTTGCCTATGACGCTTATCTTGCTAATAACCGCTAGCAAGTGCCACAAAACAAAAACAACGCGGTGAAGTTCGCGGTGGTGGAAAAACCATGGCGACAAAAAGGAACTGGTCGCGCACGATTTGGATCAATTCGAAACCCAATCTGGCGAGGCGGTGGTATTGTTTTTGGACCACGTGGTAATGAAAAAGCTATACTAAGAAAATTTCAAAAACTTCAAAACGAGTTGACTCTTCGACAAGACTTTTGACAGTTAAAAGCTGATAAAGTTCTTGTTGCAGATATTAAAAACAACTAGTACAAAACTGCTGAAGTTGCAAAAATTCTTGAAAGAGAATAATTTGAATCGACGAGGTTCTTATCGTTTGCTGAAAAACAGACGAATTAATTCGTGCAACGAATAATATTAGTGAAGCTTTGCTTGTTTTCACTAATGTATCTAAATGTGTTCGACATTTTTGAACGCTGATCACATTGTTATTGCACCAAAAGCAATCGAAAACAATCGAAAAACTGGTTAGAGGAGAAAAATAATGGCGATCAAACCCTATTACTCACGAGCAACCGAGAAAGCTTATGCTCTTTCTACAACAAAAATGTTTACGTATTTAATGTACCGCTAACTTTGAATAAAAATCAAATCAAAAGAAGCGATTGAAAAAGGTTTGAAGTAACTGTAACTGGTGTTCGAACCGTTGTTCAAGCCGGTACGAGTTAAACGAATCAACAAATCTCGAAATCAAAACGATACGTTGCTGGTTCAACAACTCAAAAAGATATCAAGAAGGCTTACGTGACTGTAAAAAGAAGGCGATAAAAGTTCGCAATCTTTGAAAGCGCTGAAGCTGAAACTGCTGAGGAGGAAGAAGTAATGGCTGTTAAGAAATATAATCCTACCGACTCCTGCTCGACGCGGTATGACGACTGAAGACTATAGCGAAATCACAACTCGAAAACCGCTAAAAAGTCTCTTTTGAAAGCGAAAAAGCAAAATGCTGGACGCAATAACTCTGGTCGAATTACAGTTCGACACCGAGGTGGTGGTGTTAAGCGACATTACCGAATCTTAACTCTGCAAATTGCCAACAGGTTTGACTTTAACAGTTCGAGAAATCGAATATGATCCAAACCGAAGCGCGAATTGCTCGAGTTCAAGATCAAAATGGTAAATTCTACTATGTATTGGCTGATACATCAATGTTCCAAGGAAAAGTTTTTCCAAACTGGTAAAAAGACATTGAAAATTGAAGCCTCAAACCGAATACCACTTTTCAGAAATTCCTGTTGGTTCATTGATGTAATTGAAATCACACCGGAAAAAGGTGCACAAATGGTTCGTTCAGCTGGTGCAAAAAAGCTCAGTTAATGGCTAAAGAAGGTGATTACGCACAGGTTAGGTTACCTTCAGGCGAAGTTCGAAAAATTCCGATTGGAAGCAGAGGCAACTCTTGGAACAGTTGGGAATATTCAACACCAAAAATATTAAACTTGGTTCTGCTGGTCGCAAACGCCGCAAGGGTATTCGTCCAACAGTTCGTGGTGTTGTTATGAATGCCGTAGATCACCCACACGGTGGTGGTGATGGTGGACGACACGGAATTGGTCGTTCAACTCCACGCACACCTTGGGGTCAACCAACTCTCGGTTATAAAACTCGCCGACGTAAGAGTACTAATAAATTTATCGTGAAGAGTCGTCACGAAGCTAAGAGGAGAAAATAAATGAGTCGTTCATTGAAAAAGGTCCGTTTATCGACTTCAAGCTTGCTAAAAAAGTAGCGGCTCTTGGAGCTGATGACCGAACAGTGATTAAAACTTGGGCTCGCTCAAGCACAATTACACCAGAAATGGTTGGTCGAACTATCGCTGTTCACAATGGTCGATTGCATATTCCCTGTTTATATTTCAGAGAATATGGTTGGACATAAACTTGGTGAATTTGCGCCAACACGTAAATTCCGAAAACACGGTGGAAAGGATAAGAAATAATGGCTAATGTAACAACTCGTGCCTACATCAAAGGTGTATGGTCAGGCTCCACGAAAAGTTTCAATCGTGGCAAGTCTTGTTCGGGGTCGAACTGTTGCTGATGCTCTAGTTATCCTTGATCACACACCACGCCGAAGCGCTTTAGCTGTTAAAAAAGCTATTCAATCGGCTGCAGCTAACGCTAAAAACAACGATAATGCTGATCCAAAAACTCTTGTAATCACTAACCTTGTCGGTTACAGCTGGTTCACGACTAAAAGCGATTTAAACCTCATATGCGAGGAATGGCGCTTCCTTTTCCAAAAGAAAACTTCAAACATTTTTAGTAGAAGTTTCTGGCAGTTGATAAAGAGAAAAAGCTCCAGCTAAAAGCTGAAGTTAAAAACTACTGCAAAAGCAGAAAGAGAGCAAATAATGGGTCAAAAAGTTAATCAATTAGCTTCCGTTTGCAAGCTCATAAAAACTGGGATTCACGATGGTTTGCTCAGAAAAAGATTTTGCAAAAATTCTGATTGAAGATGACAAAATCCGAAAAACTATCGAAAAACGATTTGAAAGCCGACCAACTATCGACCGAATCGAAATCGAACGAACAGAAAAACCTTATCACTGTTTCAATTCATACTGCAAAAGCAGGTGTTGTGATTGGACGTGGTGGTGCTGGCGTTCAAGAACTAAAAGCTCAACTTGAAAAAATGGTTAGCTTGCCAGTTCGAATTAATATCGAAGAAGTTCGACGACCAGAACTTTCAGCTAAATTAGTTGCTGAAAATATTGCTCGTCAACTTGAACGTCGAATTAACTTCCGTCGAGCCGTAAAAATGGCTTTACAAAAATACAATACAAGCTGGTGCGAAAGGTGTTCGTATTAGAGGTTGCCGGACGTTTGAATGGTGCTGAAATGAGCCGTCGCGAGAAATTCTCAGAAGGTTCTGTGCCTCTACATACGATCCGTGCAGACATCAATTATCACGGCGCACGATCAAAAACCCCAGCTGGTATTATCGGCGTAAAAAGTTTGGATTAATAAAGGTGAAAGGAATATTAAGTAATGGCTATTTTGTTACCAGAAAAACCGCTCACCGAAAAGTTCGAAAAAGGTAAAAACCCAGGCCGAGCAACTCGTGGAAACACTGTTGCTTTCGGTGACTACGGTCTAATGAGCCTTGAAAAATGAGCGAATCAATTCACGACAAATTGAATCAGCTCGAACAGCTATGACTCGTTACATTAAACGTGGCGGTCAAGTTTGGATTCGAATTTTTCCCACATACACCAGTTACTCGAAAACCACAAGACGTGAAAAATGGGTAGCGGTAAAGGGAAATCCAGAATTCTTTAGTGGCAAAAGTTAAAGCTGGAACTGTCATGTTTGAAATGAATGTTTCAGAAGAAGTTGCTCATGAAGCTATGCGACTTGCTGGCCACAAACTTCAGTAAAGTTAAATTCGTAAAGAAAGGTGAAATCTAATATGGCGACTACATTGACAGGTGTTGTTTCGAGCGCTAAAGCCGACAAAACTATCACCGTAACAGTTCATAGCCGTGAAACACACCCAATTTACGGCAAACAATATACTGTAACTCGAAAATACACTGCTCATGATGAAAACAATGAAGCTGGTGAAGGCGACAAAAGTTGTTATCAAAGAAGTTCGACTGATTTCGAAAAAGCTAAAAGTTTTGCTTTAGTTGAAATTGTTGAAAAGCCCGAGGTTCAGTAGAATTGAAAGAGGAGGCATAATGATTCAACAAGAAAGCCGACTTAGAGTAACGAGATAACAGTGGTGCAAAAAGAAATCCTTTGTATTCGTGTTCTTGGTGGTTCAAAAACGCCGCTACGCACGAGTTGGCGATATTATCGTTGCTACTGTTAAAGACGCTAACCCTAACTGGTAACGTTAAGAAAAATCAGTTGAGAAGGCTGTTGTTGTGCGAACTCGCGACCAGATTCAGTCGAAAAGATGGTTCAACTATTTGTTTTGACGATAATGCTGCAGTTATTATCGCTGACGATAAAACTCCAAAAAGCAACTCGTGTATTTGGTCCAGTGCCACGCGAGCTTCGCGATTTGGGATATAACAAAATTATCAGCTTAGCTCCGGAGGTGCTCTAATATGGCGTTAAATGGAATCGTAAAAGGTGATAATGTTGTAATTATCAGTGGAAAAGATAAAGGTTTGACAGGTGAAGTTGTTAAAGTTCTACCAAAGAAAAACGCCGTTCTAGTTGAAGGTGTTGGTAAAAACACCGTCACATTAAACCAAACCAATTTAATCCACGTGGTGGAGTAAAAGACATTCATGTTCCAACTCCAGTTCACAAAGTTAAAAAAGTAGAAGCTAAAAGCGCTAAATCAAGCAAAAAAGGAGATAAATAATGGCTAAAACTACTGTTTATGTTCCTCGCTTGAAAACTCTTTACAAAGACACTATTGTTAAAGAACTCGAAAGCGAACTAGAGCTAACAAATATCCACCAAGTTCCAAAGCTTGAAAAAATCGTTGTTAGCGTAGGAACAGGAAAAAAGAAAGAAGACAAGCGTTTTCAAGAAGCTGTAAAAAATACAGTTACAAAAATTACTGGTCAAACACCAGTAGCACGTTTGCCTTAAAAATCAATTGCTACTTTCAAAAATTCTGTAGGGTGGAATGGGTGCTCAATTGGTTATAGTGTAACTTTTGCGGTGATCGAATGTATGAATTCCTCGACCGTCTTGTAAATGTTGCATTGCCTCGTGTTCGAGACTTCCATGGAGTTGGTGCAAAAGGTTTCGACAAAGGTGGAAACTATAACTTGGGAGATTTTAGAACAATCAATTTTCCCAGAATTGACTTTCGAAGAAACACAAATTCTTCACGGACTTCAAGTTACTTTCGTAATTAAAAACGAAGGTGAAGCTCATAGTCGAGCATTGCTTGAAAAATTCGGTATTCCATTTGAAAAGAAAGGAAAAGCGTAATGGCTAAAAAAATCAATGATTGCAAAAGACTTGAAGCGCAAAAATGATTGAAAAATATGCTGCAAAACGCGCCGAATTGAAAGCCGCTGGTGACCAAGAAGGTCTTCAAAAGCTTCCACGCAACTCAAGTCCTACACGACTTAAGAACCGCGACAATTTTGATGGTCGACCACGCGGTTATATGCGACGATTTGGTATGAGCCGAATCACTTTCCGCATTAAAGCTTCAAAGGGTGAAATCCCAGGCGTAACGAAAAGTAGTTGGTAGAAGGAAGGAAAAATATGTCATTACAATCAACTGACCCTATTGCCGACCTTCTAACTCGCATTCGAAATGCAGCAATGGTTGGCAAAAATGAAATTCGCGTTCCTTCAAGTAAATTGAAAGAAGTAGTAGCGAAAGAGCTTGCTAAAGCTAATTATATTGAATCTGTTAAAGTTGAGTCAGCAAAACCTCGCGATATCTTGGTAGTAAAAATTGCTAAAGATGGCGAAGCTGCTCGCTTTAATGAACTTACTCGAATGAGTAAACCAGGACGCCGAATGTACGTAGGGTGTAGAAGAAATCCACGAATTAAAAGTGGATCGTGGGAATGGTTCTACTTTCAACTTCAAAAGGTGTAATGAATGGTTTTGAGGCCAAAAAACAACGACTTGGTGGCGAATTGCTACTTAAAGTTTGGTAGTTTAATCCTTAAAGCTAAATTTAAAAGACAAGTCTTCTAACGAGGGCTTGTCTTTTTAGTAGGGTTTATTTTACTACTTGGATATGTTATAATAATATTAATGTTTGATTCGTTTTTGCATAAAAATATGAGAGTGCCTTATCGACTTCACGCCACAAAAATGCGTAGTTCGGATAACCCTAAAGCTGTGGTGGTTTTATTCATGGAATTGCAAGCAATGCTGCAATGTGGAAAAAGCCGAAAGTGAAATTGAAGGTGAATTCGATATTTACGCTGTTGACTTAATCGGTCATGGAAAATCACCAAAACCGAAATGGCTGGGTGCGCAAAGTCTTACCGTGCAAGCCCGGGCGGTTCAGTAGAATGGTTTTTGAATGAAAATATAAAAACCCTTGTTTTTAGTAGGTCATTCAATGGGTTCTTTAGTTGCTGCTGAATTTTCAAAAATGTACCCGAATCTCGTAGATAAGATATTTCTACTTTCGCCGCCAATATATTCACCAGAAGAAGCTCGTGGATCGGTTCAAAGAATTTATCCTTAGAAAAGTTATCAAAAAATCGTTTCAGACCCGAAGGAATCTATTAAATTTGTAAATACTGCAATCGGAATGGGCGTAGCAGATGTTGAAAAATTTGATTCGCAAGAACAGTTTCGTCCAGTTCGAAGGTCTTTAAAAGAAGCTATTATCCAACAAGACACTTTCACTGTTCTTTCAAAAACTGAAACACCAACGAAAATTATTTATGGAGCTTTCGATCCTGTTGTGATTGGTAGAAATATTCGAAAGTTAGGTAGGATAAACGATAAAATTAAAGTTTCACGAGTTTTAAGTGCACATGATCCAACAAAATCGATGATTTCACAAGTTTCGAAAGATATTAACAAAGCTTTAAAGGAGCAAAAATGAGTAAAAAAATTATTTTAACAGGTGATCGCCCGACTGGAAAATTACATATCGGTCATTATGTGGGATCATTAAAAAACCGAGTTGATCTACAAAATTCTGGCGAATATGAGATGTTTGTAATGATTGCAGATGCCCAAGCTTTAACAGATAATGCGAAAAATCCCTGAAAAAGTTCGTGAAAATGTTCTTGAAGTTGCGTTGGATTATTTAGCTGCTGGAATCGACCCTTCGAAAACGACAATTTTTATTCAAAGTCAGGTTCCACAACTTCCCGAATTGGCAATGTTTTATGCGAATTTAGTTTCTATCTCGCGTCTTGAACGCAATCCAACAGTTAAAAACTGAAATTAAGCAGAAGAATTTTGTCAGAAGGTGTGCCAGCGGTTTTGTGTTTTTATCCGATTTCGCAGGCTGCAGACATTACGGCTTTTAAGGCAACCTATGTTCCTGCAGGGTGAAGACCAATCGCCAATGATTGAGCTAACTCGTGAAAATCGCACGTTTCTTTTAATCAGGCTTATAATTCAGAAGTTCTCGTTGAGCCAGAAATTATTCTTTTCGAAAGAAGGGCTTGAGCGCCGTTTGCCGGGTATTAATGATATGAATGCTAAGATGAGTAAAAGTTTAAATAATGGAATTTATCTTTGCGGACTCTTTTGAAGAAAATGCGTGCAAAAGTAATGAAAATGTATACGGATCCAGATCATATTGAGGTTGGAAGATCCGGGTAAGGTTGAAGGAAACGTTATTTTGCATATCTAGATGTTTTTGCTGAAGATAAAAATAAGGTTGAAGAAATGAAAAGCAATATCAAAAAGGTGGACTAGGTGATGTTGCTGGTTAAAAAATACTTATCGAAGAAATGGATAAGATTTTTAAAACCTATCAGAGAAAGGCGTGAAGAGCTTGCGAAAGATCCCGGAGCTATTTATAAAATGCTCGAAGAAGGAAGTGTGAAGGCACGAAAAGCTGCAGCGGGAAACTTTGCAAGAAGTTAAACGTGCAATGAAAATTGACTATTTTTTGGAGATAAAAATGGCGAAATTTAATTCGAGTGATATTTTTAAAGATTTTATGAAATTCAATATCGCGAACGAGAGACAATGTTCCACGAAATATTGAGCTTTAAAAAGATTTCGGCTGACGAATTTTCAGAAATATTTACATTTAAATTGATAAGAATAAATTTTTGTTATTATCGATGGAACTGCGGAAGATGGTGAATTTTATATTCAGAGATTTTGCGTAAGAGTTTTTGGCGAAATTCGAAGGTCGGTTGATTAAAAATCCGTTAGATTCAATGATGAGCTTGCAGATACCCTTTTGAAGGTAAAGACGTTTATCTTTTCAAAATCATTCAGTCGAAAAAGCGTTTGGATGTTTATTTAGCTGAAAAATATCCAGAATTTTCACGTGCTACAATTCAAAAATATAGTAAAAATGGTTTTTGTTGAAGTTAATGGAAACTTGCAAAAACCAAAAGATTTAGTGGACGAAAAATCGAAAATTTTAATTAATATTCCTGATAAAAAGGTTGAAAAAGTTGATTTTCCGATTATTTTTGAAGATGAGAACAAAGTAGTTGTAATTAATAAGCCTCGAGCGTCTTTAACGCATAGTAAAAGGAGTTTTTGAATGATGAATTTCACTGTTGCAGATCGAAAGTCATGGTGCTAAGTTTGCAAAAGTACAAATCGTGTTGGTATTGTTCACCGTCTCGATAGGGAAACTCGAGTCATTATTGGTGCAAAGAACGATGAAACTGCACCTACAAAAGCAATTTTTCAGAAAGAACTACAAAAAGACATATCTTGCAATAGTTAAGGTAGTATAGCGTCCTAGCAATTATTGATCTACCGATTGGCACGAAATGGTTCTGCGCCGAGTACTTTATGGTGCACGCCAAAGGAAAGACTGCTCAGACTAAATATGAAGTTATGGATGAGAATAACGAACTACTCTGGTAAAACTAACACCAAAAACTGGCTGAACTCATCAACTGTGTTCATTTAAGCTACTTTAAAAACATCCGATTTTGGGTGATAAAGTTTCATGATAAAACTATTACAAAAAGCCGAATCTGAGCAAAGAATGTTTTTACATGCCCAAACACTCGAGATTACGAGTTCCTCCAAAAACGGTGAAAAGATTCGCAAAGAATGGTTTTGAAGTCGAAATTCCTGAAGGTTTTAAATTAAACCACAATGAGATGATTTTTCAAAAATACTATCATAAACTCACACGCCACGATTATTGAAATTCCCCTGTGATATGGTTTTGAATTTGCCTTAAAAAGATAGACTTTCCAAAAGAAACAGTTATTAAATTTAAGCTAACTATTCACAGCACACACACTGAAAGTATTAATGTGGAAGATATTGAAACTCTGCAAGAAAGTTAAAGTTAAAAGTGTGCAAAAAGCGCTGTTTTGTTTTTATGAATGCAGAAAAAATGAGACGAAGCTGCTCAAAATAAATTTTTAAAAATATTTGAGGAACCTACTAAGAATACTTATTTTTACTTTTTAACCGAGAATAAGAACGCTTTCGAAAAACAATTTTATCGAGGGCGCAGATTTTAAGAATTCCACCAATTTCCACCATAGAATCATTAAACATGCTTAAAAACAAAGCTAGATGATCAAGACAGACAGAAAATTATTTTTAGCGGATGGTTTACCTGATGAAATTGAAAAACTTTCAAATAGTAAAAGATATTTTAACGAACAAATAGAGAATGTCTGAAATTGCTAAACGATGGTTTACTGGGTCTCGCTTTGATAAAAATATTAATTATAAAAATATTAAAACTCCGACAGAGACAAAACCTTAAAGGTATTAGAAATTCTATTAAAAATAACAAGCCAAACTTTTTACTCAAAGTCCAAAAAGAAAATGCGCTAAAACAAAGGGAGATTTTAAATGCGTTTAATAGAATTTCAAAAATGAAACGTCAGTTTAATTCTACCTGGGTGGCGATGGTATAGATTTGCATAACCGCTTGTGGTATAATAGTAACCATGTTAGTGTTGATTTTAATTATCGCATTGAGTATTTATATTTTTGGAAGAAACTGATGAGGTTCTAAAAATACATTGCCAGATAATCTTTCGGCTAAGATTGATAAACTGTGGCGAGTTGCCTGCAAAGCGATTATTGATAGAAAGTATCTTCATGCTGAAAAAGTTTTATTAACTATTTTACGCTTTGATGAACGAAATGCTACCGCATACAATAGATTAGGTATCATTTATGCAGGACAGAAGCAATTTGATGACGCTATTGAGTGTTTCGAAATTGCACAAAGTTTAGAAAGTAGTGCATCAAGTCTGCATAACGTTGGACATATATCTTGAAACAGAGAACTATCAGAAGGCTGCTGTAGCTTTCCGAGCAGGCTCTTGAAATCGAAGATAATATGCCAACATCGCTACATTGCATATGCTCGCGCACTTGAAAAACTAGGAAAGACAAACTAGCTATTTCCGCCTTAGAGAAAGCAGCCGGAGTTGGATGAAAGGCCAGAATTCTACGGAGGTCTAGGGCGCTCTATATCTAAAGGTTGGAAGATCTTGAGAAAGCGAAAGAAATCAAGGATAAACTTGAATCTCTGAAGGATGACCGCAGAGCGTTAAACAAAAATCGAATATCTAATAAATCTACTTTCAACCAAAAATAATCATGTAGAATAAAAAGACAGTCAAACGAGGGCTGTCTCTTTAAAATATCAATCATATATTGCTGATTAGTCTTCTTTCCATGATGCCGTGAAGCAATAAATAATTGAGTCTACAGATACTAGGATTATCACTGAAGAGACAAACCAGAATTCATTAGTGTTTGAATATTAAATTCGAAGAATTCACGCAAAATAGGTGTGCTAAATATAACCGCGGTAAACAATAGTGTTCCTAATATATATAAGTCTTCGAATGTCGTTATTTTTGACTGCTTTTGAGCTCAAAAATACTTGCATTAGAATCGTCGCAAAAACACCAAACCAAGCAGTTGTAATTACTACTGTTGCAAGCATCCGTGCATCATCGCCCGATTAGTGAGTAGTCCGCCAGTTCGGACATGAAGACCGATATAATGAACGAAATGGCCAATCCGCTCGCGAAGATTGCAATTGGTAAAATTGCATACAGCGTATCGCGCCAGAAATTTTTAAGTTAATTTTGTATGTTTAGGATTGTGGAAATAGTGTGGTTAAAAACCGTTGGTACGTAACTAAAATAAAATTCATATACGTGATATGTCTTGGTGCAGAAAAGGATAGTTTATTCGCAAATCATTGTGGCAAAAAGAATTGTTACACCCAAAAATGATTTTATGAAAGAACAAAATTGCGATCATCTCAATTGAGAGCATGATTCTGTTACCAATTTCAACGCCACTAGGTAAAAGAGGTGAAAGAGTTATCCATTAAAAACCAAATCTGCAACCTGTCGAGTTGCTGGAGCACCATCAAACATCGAAATTCCAAAGGTCGGACTTTTTGATTGCTAAAGCATCATTTACTCCATCACCAATCATTCCGGTGTAGAATTTATTTTTGAAAAATGCCAATAATTTTCTCTTTTTGTTCCGGTAGGACACGCAAAAATAGTATTTTCAAGAACCGCTTTCTCAAAATCTTTTTTCGAAAGCTCTTTTAATTCTGCGCCGGTAATATATTTTTCGGCATTTTTAATACCTGCTTCAGAAGCGATAAAGCTAACTGTTCGAGGATTGTCCCCGGAAATAACACGAATCGAAACACCTCTATTTTGTAAAAATGCAACTGTTTCTTGAACATTTTCACGTAAAGCAGTTTTTAAGGGTAATAACTGCAAGAGGTTGAAGTTTTTCAGATTCTAGCGAGATCTTTTTATTTTTCCAGCTTTTATGAATTTTTGCAAGCAAAGAGAACACGAAAAACCTTGTGATGCTAAATCATTAATTTTATCTGTAATGTCGGCAGATTTTCAGGCTGTCATCTCAGGTTTTTCAAAGATAAATTCTGGGGCACCAAAAACTATAGATTGTCTCGTCTGCAGAGTCTTTTTGGAAAAGCTCATCCCGGAAAGCTTTCGAGACTGAAAAAGCCATATAGTCTGTAATTTTTATATTTCCTTTTGAAGAAAATTCATTAAGAATAGCTTGTGCTGTTGCATTTTTCTCGGCAGATTCTGAATTTAAAGCGTTTAAAATTTCACCAATTTGTTCTTTAGAAAAGCTTTTTATCTAAAACCTCGCAAGAATTAAACTTGGATTTCAGGAGAAGTTAACGTTCCAGTTTTATCTGTTGCTAGAACTCCAATAAAAGCCATATCTTCAATGGCAGAAATTTTTGCGGTAGAAACTTTGCTTGGAGTAGTTTTAAGGAAACCGTGGCGAAAAACAACGAGCTTGCCAGTACAATCCTTCAGGCACTACAACAACCGCAGCAGATGTAATAGTCTTTAAAACGGTGGTAGGGTCTTCCTTAAAATAAAAGAAATAAACTACGCAAATTATTGCTGTAAGCGCAAGAGCAAACCAGCTCAATCGGGAAATTAGCTTTGAAATTTTTGTTGAATTGGCGTTAGTTTTGGTTTGTAATTTTTTAGTTTGGCCGTCATTTGGCCAGCTTCAGTTTCATCTCCAACAGCAATAACTCTGCTTCAGCATCGCCCTGCAACAACAATTGCACTCGAAAGAATCTTATCGCCAACTTTTTAGAATCGAATCACTTTCACCAGTTAAGATAGATTCGTTAACCTCGAAAAGAGTTTGATTTAGCATTTTCGCATCCGCAGGAATTTCATCACCAGTTTTTAGTAAAATATCTATCACCGGTTTTTTAGTTCAGTGAAGAGGACTTCTTCTGTTTGTCCATCTCTAATGATTCGAGCACGCGGAGCGCTCATCAGTTCGATTTTTCGAAGAGTTAGATAGGCGCGAATTTCTGAATACTACCAATGAACGAATTGACTAAAATTACGAAAGAAATAAACCACGCATCACGATGCTCACCAACAAGTAAAAAGCCCGCCAGCAAGAATAAAGATAGCAATCGATATTGGTGAAATAAAGTTTCTAAAAATTATTGTACGGATATGTTTCATGTAATATATTATAACAGTTTTTAAATTAATAAAAACCCTCACCGAGGGTTAGAATTATTTTCTTGACCGTACACTGAGGCCAACGAGTAATCCTGGATAAATAGGTTTATCCGGATGGTATTCTGAGAACTTTTCTAAAAACTTTCTATTCTTTTTGAATAACCTTTATTTCATTTTTCAATGGCTTCGGTATGTCGTTTGGGTTAAAACATTGATTTCGGTGATATAACTCCTCATTAAAAAGCGCAGAAAACTTCGTCGTTAGAGTAATCTTTATCGATATTTTTCCGCGAGTCGATCTAGTAGTGCGTCTATAATACCAGCATTAATATAAATTGTTTTATTCAACAGATGTGCATTAAAGCCTATCTCAACGAGCAATCGCGCATCAATCTTTTGGAATTGCGTAAACTAAATAATCGATTTTTGTGATTTTTGCATAATTCACGATTTCGCCAAATGAGCTCTAATTCTTCTCGAGTAGCTTTTATATTCGCCATTGCTGATATCTATGAAGTCAATAATTTCATAGATATCAATGATTCTTTTTCTTTCTTGACTTTTTAAAAAGATTGTAGAGCTACAGCTGCCACGACTCTTCCTTTTTTTCGAATAAAAACCACTCATCCCTTGAAAAAGAAAGTCTGTACGTCTATACGAGCTGCTGTTTCTTCTAAAGCAGATATGATTTGTTTTGCAATTTATCTTTTTCATCATCACTAAATTGTTAAAAGTTTCAATTAGTTTAGCTTTAGGTTTAAAAATTCTCATTATCATAAAAGTACCTCCAAAATATGAACTATTCATTATTATATCATTTTTAGGCTTTAAAAGCAAATGTAAGCTTTATTTTTAATGGAAAGTGTGTTAAAATCTATAAATAACTTATCATCTTAAAAAATATTATGAATGCAATAAAAATATTTAAACAGTCTTGGTGTTATTTCTATAAGAATAAATATGGTTTTTGATAGGAACTTCAATCCTGCATTTTATGATGTCTATTTTTGGAGTTAATGCGTGGGCTTTTAAATTGATTTTATTATTCTCAAACCAAGAAGAACCTTACTAAGGATAATTTTTATCTATTATTCTCAAACCCCTTGAGCTTTTTATTTTGCGCAATATATGTTCTTCTAGTGGCATTTTTAACATTTATTGAGTTTTTGTTCTAGTAACTTTTATAAATTCGTGTAAAGATAGCGAAAGTTTTTCATTAAAAAGAGTTTTTCGAAAAGCATTCTTAAAAATGAGAAGCCTATAGTAGCTTTCAAATTTTTTCTTTTTATAATTTATTTTATATCGATGGTGCCTCTTGAAAATCTAGGCCTTTCTTCAACTATAACCGAAAAAGCTTCGAATTCCAGCTTTTATTACTGGCGAAATATCAAAAACACCAGCTGGGCTAATAATGTGTATTGTCTTTAGTTGCTAATTATTTTTTTATATTAATTTCGGTTAATTTTTACCTTACCGCGAACAATCCCTAAAAAGACGAACCACTTTTCGAAAAGTATTAAGGCGAGCTGGAAAGATACTCATAAGAAAATGGCGCAAATCTTAATTCCAATTGAGTATTTTTGAAATTATTTTTCTTGCTGCGACTTTAATCTTTATGTTGATAACCGTTACGCTTCTTGGAGGATTAAAAGAAATTCTAGGATTTTTAATTGCGCAAACAGTTTTACAGACAATTTTTGATGCTGCTTTTTTTGCGCTTTCAGTATTAACAAAAGATATCGATTGTGATTGTTTTGCTGGAAATTTTGAGACTCGAAGAATTTAAAAATAATCCCAAAAAGCCAGCTCAGCAAAAAGCATCTCAGACTCGCGCTTAATGATTGCACTTTTCTGATAGGGGCAACTTTTCACTAACGAATTCAGATCTATTATCGAAAGGTTGGATACTAAAATTTTGAAAAATTGCGCACCGTGGAAATGTTCATGGCGGTGTAGAGAATTCTTTAGAGGCACTTGAATCCGCAAAAAAGATTGGTGCCGATTATGCCGAGCTAGACATTCAGTTAACTCGCGATAATCATTTTGTCGTTATGCATGAGTTATAACTTACAAAGATTGACCGGCCGAAAATGCGTGTTCGAGACTTAACGCTTGATGAAATTAAAACTTTAACAATCGCAGAAAAACAATTTCGAAAGCCGAATCCCTAACTCGAAGAATACGTTAATAAAGCTAAAAATAAATATCAAACTATTGGTTGAAATTAAGCCATAGCGGTGATGAGCCCGAAGATTTTTGCAGAAATGTTTATAAAAAAGTTTCCGAAAACTTGGTGTCGACTTTCAAAAGGTGATGTCTTTGATTTGGATTTAATGAAAAATTGAAAGAATTGATCCTGTGATTGAAACTGGTTTTGTGATTCCAATTCAATTTGGCGACTTTGATGATTCGAAAATTGATTTTTACGTGATTGAAGATTTCTCATATCGTAGCGGTTTGGCATTCAAGGCTCACATAAAACATCGCAAAATTTTTGTCTGGACATTAAATACGCAAAGAGCGAAATCTCTAGATATCTTCAAGAGCCAATTGATGGAATAATTTCAGATGAGATTCAAATGATTGAAGATATCGAAAAGAAGACCGTTCGAAAGAGCCAATTCTAAAGAGTTTTGTACGACTTCTAAAAACTTCGATTTTAAAAACGCAAATGAATTAACTTTTGCGGTTTATTTTTATTTATCGAATCGTTTTAAGATTGATAAATTTCATGTTGTAGGGACAAATAAATCATAAATCTTGCAGATAACATAAAAATTCGAGACATTGTTTTCCTTAATTTGTTCTTCTGTCGGTTCAAGTTTTTAAACAAATTCACAAAAAGCTTGCATTAAACGTAAGAAATTAAGATATTCATCTCTGGTAAGGTTTACGGTGGTTTCAAAACCGAAAGGAAATCATTTGTTGGATTGAATTTCATACTCACCACTAAATTCATAAATTGCAGAATTCATTCTGTTCATGGACTGATTTTGAAATTCTAATTTTGGTTTATATCTCGTCTTCGATATTCAGAAAATTGGGAATGGCGGTTGTAACTTCCTGAAGGAAAAACATATGATGCTTATTACTTCTTCCTTCCTTTCGCCGTTGAAAATTCTTAGGAAAAACTCCTGATTTCCGCAATAATTTTTCATGTTCCTCACTCCAGTTATAAACTTTCGAAATAGTAGTATATTTACCGTTTGAATCTTTTCGAAACTGTTTCTATTTGGCGGCGACGACGACGAATTTCTTCTAAAAACTATACCTTTTTGGTTTTTCTTCATAAACATCTTCAAAAATATGCTTTTAGTTTCAAAAAGCGTGCAGCGGATTTCAGAATATCCAAAGCCTCTTAAAGAAATCCATTTCTAAAATTCACGTCGGTAATCTGATCCATTAGCATATACAAAATTATAGTAATAGAAACGAAATATTCGAATTAATAAACCCAATAAAGCTCATCATCGAGTAATATTATGATGATCGATATCAGTCAAAAATCTGCAAACTTTGTATTTTACCAACATCAGATCAAAGAAAGCACAAATACGGCAGCCATTTCTTCGGGCAGTTTTTAGTGGTAGAGATTCACTAACTCAACCAAAAACGAGGCGAAGCTTTGAGGAAAAACAACAGCAGTGATGAGCCTTAATGGTTTCACTCGAGAACGAGATGAAGTTTTCATTAGGCACTCAACCGAGTTTTTATCGGGAGCTTCCGGGTCAATTCTTAACAACAACAAGATGATTATTTCAATTTTGCAAAATATCTTCTGAAGGTTTGCTTGGAATTTTTAATTTTCACTAAGAAATTTTAGCACTTTTTCATCTGATAATTTCAATTTCGAGAAATTCTTCGTAGCTAAAAAGCTAGAAGAAAGCATCTTTTCTGCCTTTTACTAATCGAAGAAATAACTTTCTAAGTTATAATAGAACATCGCATCTTCAGTTTCATAATTTATTCCTCCTATGATAAAGTGCTGCTAAAAGTAGATAATTGTTATTATACGATTTTTACAAATATTTCAAGTAGATAAAAAGCTTGAAAAAGTTTTTATGCTAAAATTATAAGGTTAATATTAAATGCGAGTGAAATTTGGGAGATTTTGCCTCATTTCTTCGGAAGATATGACCAGCACGAAGCAAACAAACACTCTTTAAATGAAAGGAATAGTTCAATGAGTCGAATCGAAAACTACCTATTGAGGTTCCGGCTGGTGTGACAATCACGATTGACGAGACGAGATTTCAGTTAAAGGCGCTAAAGGCGAGCTAACTGTGCCTCATTTGTCCAGACGTAACTGTCGAACTTGACGGCACAACATTAAAAGTATGTTCGAAAAAATGACGAACGCGTAGCCCCGCGCACAACACGGATTACAACGAGGCTCTTTGAATAATACCGTTGTTGGCGTTACAAAAAGGTTTCGAAAAGAAATTGGAAGTTAACGGAGTTGGTTTCGTGTTCAAACTAACAATCCACAAGAGCTTGAAATGCAGCTTGGTTTCTCGCACCTTGTAATCTATAAAGCGAAAGAAGGAATCACTCTTTCTAACGATAAAATGGTTATTACAGTTGCAGGAATCGACAAGCAGCTGTTGGTCAAGTTGCGGCAGAAATCCGCGCTTGAAGAAACCTGAACCATAGCAAGGTAAAAGGTATTAAATATGTTGATGAAGTTATCTTGCGAAAAAGCAGGAAAGGCAGGTAAGTAATGTCTAGCAGTAGCACTTAAGAAACAAAACTTAGCTTTGCGAAAAGGTCGCGTTCGAGCAAAATTTCTGGAACAGCTGAACGCCCACGCTTAACTGTAACTATTAGTAACTTGTACGTTTCAGCTCAACTTATCGACGACGTTGCTCAAAAACTCTTGTTTCTAGCAACATACTGTTGGTTCAAAAGCTAAAGGTTCAAAAACAGAACTTGCTGCTAAAAAATTGGTACAGAAATTGCCAAGCAAAAAAGCTAAAATTATCACAGTAGTATTTGACCGAAATGGTCGCTAATATGCGGAGGTGCGTTTGCACGCCCTAGCAGATGCTGCTCGTAAGGAAGGATTGGAGTTCTAATATGGCTGAAACTCAAAAACTCAGGCTCCACGCCGAAACAATGACCGACACATCGGTCGAAATGGTCGAAAAACGACCGCCGAAACAATAATCGACGCCAGAGCGCGAAGAAAAAGCAATTTCGAAGAACTAGTAATCAATATTGATCGCGTCTCTCGTGTTGTTAAAGGTGGACGACGCTTCCCGCTTTAAAGCTCTTGTTGTTTGTGGGTGACCGCAAAAACAAAGGTTGAGTGTTGGTGGCTAAAGGTCAAGATGTGACTGCAGCTATCGCTAAAGCAACAAATGTTGCAAAGAAAAATATGATTGAAAATCGCGCTTGAAGGCGGCTACAATTCCACAGAAGTTGGAAAAGAAAGTAACTGGTCGTTCTTTTGAACCTGCCAGCTCCTGGGCATACTGGTATTATCGCTGGTGGTGTGGTTCGACAAATCTAATTGTACCAAACTGTATTCGAAACTGTCTTTCCAAAATCTCTCGGCTCAACAAACAAGGTTAACATTGCTTATGCAACAGTTGATGCTTTGAAGAGTCTCGTGCCTAAGACCAATGATTCACGCGCCAAAAAGCTAGGACTACAGTAATACAATGAACTCCAAGTTGTCTGCAAATAAGATCGAATCGCGCTGGTCGTGGTATCTGCTGCTGGTCGTGGTAAAACTGCTGGTCGGTACAAAAAGGTCAAAGGTGCTCGAACGGGAAAAAGCTCGTGCAACTTTCCAAAGGTGGTCAAAACCCACTGTTCAAGCAACTCCAAAAGCTAGCAGTTCAAATCTTGCGAAAACCAGCTCAAGTTGTTTATCTTGGATCATCTAGAAATAGTCTAGCTGGTAAGTTGATAACTTCCGACTGTTTGAAGAAGGATATATCAAAACCCTTTCCATAAAAGTTAAAGTTATCTCAGAGTGAATTGAACTGAAAAGTTACTGAAAGTTCAAGCTACACGAAAATCTGCTATCGGAAGCTACTGAAAAGCTGGCGGTAAATCGGAAAAAGTTACTAGCACCTTTGAAAAATCAGTAAAGAGAGAAATAATTCTTCTTGAAAATATTTAAAACAGCTCGACAGGGCTGTTTTAATCATTATTAAACTCTGCGACAATGGCTGTGGGCTTTGATTTTAGGAAGGATCGGGTACTATCAAGGTATGAAAGATAGGCGGAGGCTAGCCGTGTGGTATGCTTTGGGCCGGTCGCGTTGAGCTAAGCAGTGCTTTGCATACTTACCTCTTGCTTTTTCCGGATGAAAGTGGCTAAAATAACAGGACATGACAAATTGCTGAACTAAACCTGTTGAATATCATGAGCCAAAAAGCAACTACAAAAGGTGACAAGAGAGACCAACCGCTGACAAGACGTTTGAGCTGCAAACAAGGAGAGCGAACCCAAAGGGGGATTGCTCCTTTGGTGCGTGTGCCTGGGATTGTCACAACGTTGTAAGACTCAAAGTTGAAGGTAAGGATCAAGAATGATTACTATGTGTCGCGTGAAACCCAGAAACTGGGCGAGGTCCTATGGACCAGAACTATGCAAGGGATCATTATCTATTGATGCGATGCGAGAGAATATCAACGCTGAAGATGAGTATTGGGATTACAAGCGTGAAGACTGTCCAGCAGTGGAAGACCATAAAGCGTGGATGGAAAGCACGGACGGGCACGTGAAGCTATTTCTGAACCCGAAATTTAAATATGCAGGTGTAGCCTTGGACTGGTGGGTCAAAAGAACTGTCACCAGTTTCGTGTACGGCTCTTCATTTCTTGCGTTCTTTATAGACCTTGAGACTTTCATCTCCCAAATAGAAATAAGAGAATATATGGGCTATGTTGCAAACTATAACAGGTTTAGATGCAAATAGAGTATAACGGTAGCAACGACTTCCGTGGTAGCGTGCAAATGGTTGCATGAAAATTCCCTGCCATGTGTGCAATGATGGTGGTGGGCAAGATTTTCGAAGAATGGCACAAAGAAACGCAGAATAACGCAACCAGACGGCTAAAACAAGCAGGTGGAGGAATGCGAGAATTGCAATGATCGTGAGATAAAATAACATAACGCTATTAGACAATATGAATATGCACCCACGCGTGGTGGCGGCTACTACAACCCTCAAGCGGCAGCCGAAAGCTAAAGCAAGGGCGAGAATGAGATTGCGAAAGAAATACGTGAACAAGCGGTGGCGGCTGAAGGCTTGAGCGGGTGGACCGCTAACGAGATATTGGCGTGGTACTGTTGAAAATCACTTCGCTAACCAGCGCTAAACGGATCTTTCGAAAGCAGTCACACCCAAAGCAAGGGCGCCTATGAGGATGAACAAACGAGACTCGGTAGCCCAAAACCGTACAGTGCGTTCTGGACAACCGCGGAAGATGCGGAAACAACCAAACCATCTTTGCGCCAAATTGCTGGTGCAGCAGGCGGAGCGGAGACTCAAGCGCAAGCTGGAAATTGTTGCTCCTCGCGGTTGTGGCGCATGAGCCAGGCAAACGCCGAGCGCACATGCTTTTCGCCCGAGACCGCCGAAACCAAGACTTGGAACTTGCCAGTGCAACTAATGCATACAACAAGAACAAGAAAGACTGAAACGAATCATAAAGATGCGCTAAATAACGTGGATTCACTGGAAATTGAAAGTAGCCAGATGACCTAAATAACCGCATTATGGATGCAAAGCGAAATAAAAGACTGCGAATAGCCAAGGGTTTGGGCGCGATAGACCAAGCGGGATCTATCGAACCAGATTGTAACAGTCAGAATAGGATTTTGGTTGGTGAGGAAACACCAAAAGCCCTTGAAAAAGTGGATTTAAAGCACCAAAGCAATACGTAACTTA
>BNJU01005290.1_pt1 | contig 37094 bp, 44 predicted proteins | sample 8539281 | NCBI WGS metagenome assembly BNJU01 (sample SAMD00202456, study PRJDB9452) | human saliva metagenome | isolation source: human saliva | place: Japan
AGCCCGCTGTGTTCCGCATGCCCGTGGGCGAGAGGACCGTCCCGAGGGGGCCTCCTGCGCTGTCCGTTCGAACGAGACGTGCATCAGGCGAAGAGCTCCTGCACGCGGGTGATGCCCTCGACGAGGTCGTCGTCGGCCAGAGCGTACGAGAAGCGCAGGAAGCCGGAGGGGCCGAAGGCCTCGCCCGGAACCGCCGCGACCTCGACCTCGTCGAGAATCAGGTCGGCGAGCTCGCCCGACGTGTTGGCCACGCGGCCTCGGATCTCGCGACCAGCAGGCGCTCGACGGAGGGGTAGACGCAGAACGCGCCCTGGGGGTGGGAACGTCGAAACCGTCGATCTGGCGCAGCATGTCGACGATGAGGCGGCGGCGACGGTCGAAGGCGACGCGCATCTCGTCCACGGCCTCCAGGGACCCGGACACGGCGGAGCGCGCGGCCTCCTGGGCGACATTGTTGACGTTGGAGGTCAGGTGAGACTGGAAGGACAGCGCGGCCTTGATGACGTCGGAGGGGCCGATCATCCAGCCCACTCGCCAGCCGGTCATCGCGTAGGTCTTGGCCACGCCGTTGAGGATCACGGCCTGGTCGGCCAGCTCGGGCACCAGCGACGATGTGCGCGGTCTGCGCGTCCTCGTACAGCAGGTGCTCGTAGATCTCATCCGAGATGACCCAGATGCCGTGCTCGAGGGCCCACTGGCCGATCGCGGTCAGCTCCTCGGGCGTGTAGACGCTGCCCGTCGGGTTGGACGGCGAGCACATGAGGAGGACCTTCGTGCGCTCGGTGCGCGCGGCCTCGAGCTGCTCGACGGTCACCTTGTAGTCCTGGTCGGCGCCCGCGAACACCTCGACGGGGGTCGCGCCGGCGAGCTTGACGACCTCGGGGTACGTGGTCCAGTACGGGGTCGGCAGGATCGCCTCGTCACCGGGGCCCAGCAGCGCGGCGAACGCCTGGAAGACGGCCTGCTTGCCGCCGTTGGTCACGACGATGTCGGCGGGGGAGACCTCGTAGCCGGAGTCGCGCAGGGTCTTTTCTGCGATGGCCTCGCGCAGCGCGGGCAGGCCGGCGGCGGGCGTGTAGCGGTGCATCGCGGGGTTGCGCGCGGCTTTGACGGCGGCCTCGACAATGTAGTCGGGCGTGGCGAAGTCGGGTTCGCCGGCGCCGAATCCGATCACCGGGCGGCCGGCGGCCTTGAGAGCCTTGGCCTTCGCGTCCACGGCCAGGGTCGCGGACGGGGTGATGGCGTTGAAACGATCAGAGACACGGGTGCGAGAAGTATTGGTCACCCCTCCATGGTCCCACGTCGCGCGCGCGTGAGGCGGAGAGCGCACACGATGCGTGCGTGGGCTACCTCTCATTTGCGAGGTCGGGGCTGGTATCACGCGGCATGCGACCCGCCGATGCCCATCTCGGTTGGACAAAGCGCCGCATTATCCACTAATGTTCGTCAGGCAGGTTTTCCTGCGTAGGGCAGTGGCGCAATTGGTAGCGCACCGGTCTCCAAAACCGGCGGTTGTGGGTTCGAGTCCCGCCTGCCCTGCGGATTAGGCTGATTATTTTCGTAGGAGGATTCCCATGGCCGATCGTGTTGCCTCGGATGCTGAATCCTCGCGCCGAGATCGCACTAAGAATGAAGCTACCCGCAAGCGTAGCGCCGCCACCAAGGAGCAGACGAAGCGTCCTGGATTCTTCGGTGGCATCTGGCTCTTCTTCAAGCAAGTCATTGACGAAATGAAGAAGGTTACCTACCCCACGGGGTCCGAGACCTGGACCTACTTCCTCGTCGTCGTTGTGTTTGTCGCCGCAATCATGCTTTTCGCTGGCCTACTCGACTTCGGATTCGGTAAACTAAGCGCATTGATCTTCGGCTGAGACCGACGAACCCGCCCGCAGGACACTGCAGGCGGGTTTCTTCTACGGTCCGGCCCCCACTCGCAGGAGGGAAACGTCGTGAGCGACGAACAGTACACCGAGGACCAGGTCCTCGAGGCCGCCCAGGAAACCGTTGAGCAGGGAGACCGTCGAGGCTCCGGCTCGGGATACTGAGAGGAGGTGACCGAGGAGGTCGCCACCGAGGACACCGCGTCCGAGGAAGAGGCCCCGGCCTCGGTCGAAGAGGAAGCGATCGCCAAGCTGCGCCGCAAGCTCTACATGTCCCCCGGCGACTGGTACGTCATCCACACCTACTCCGGCCACGAGCGCAAGGTGAAGGCTAACCTCGAGCAGCGCATCACCACGCAGAACATGGAAGACTACATCTTCGCCGTCGAGGTTCCGGATGAGTATGTCATGGAGTATCGCGGCAACGCGAAGAAGCGCGTGCGCCACGTGCGCATCCCCGGCTACGCGATCGTCTGCATGGACTTCAACGAGGCCTCGTACCGTGTCGTCAAGGAAACCCCCGCCGTCACCGGCTTCGTGGGCGACCAGCACAACCCCGTGCCGCTCTCGATCGACGAGGTCGTCATGCTCCTGACGCCCAACGTCCTCGAGGAGGCTGCCGAGGCTGCCAAGGATCAGCCCGCCCCCGTCCAGGCCGTTCAGACTCAGTTCGAGGTCGGTGAGATCGTCACCGTCACCGACGGACCTTTCGAGACCATGTCGGCCACGATCTCCGAGATCATGCCCGAGGCTCAGAAGCTCAAGGTCCTCGTCACCATCTTCGAGCGCGAGACGCCGCTCGAGCTCGGCTTCGACCAGGTGGAGAAGCTCGAGCAGTGACATCACGCACCCGGACTTGGGATCAAGCCCGGAATCGCGTTATGATTCACTTTTGTGTGCGTAGGGCGCACTATGCCCACTGAAACCCAGTGAGCTGACGCCAAACGCTCCGCCCTGACCGGCACCCGTCGGCCAGAACTTCAGAAGAAAGACCCGCATTCATGGCACCGAAAAGAAGAAGGTCACCGGCCTGATCAAGCTTCAGATCGCAGCCGGCGCCGCTACCCCCGCACCGCCCGTCGGCCCCGCTCTGGGCCAGCACGGCGTGAACATTGTTGAGTTCACCAAGGCTTACAACGCGGCCACCGAGTCGCAGCGTGGAAACATCATCCCCGTTGAGATCACCGTCTACGAGGATCGTTCCTTCACGTTCGTCCTCAAGACGCCGCCCGCCGCTGAGCTCATCAAGAAGGCTGCTGGCATCCAGAAGGGTTCCGGCACCCCCAACACCGTCAAGGTTGGTTCGATCACGATGGATCAGGCTCGCGAAATCGGCCAGTCCAAGATGGCTGACCTCAACGCCAACGATGTCGAGGCTGCCGCCAAGATCATCGCCGGCACCGCCCGCTCCATGGGCATCAACGTCGAGGGCTGACCTCAACCAACCCCCCGTGGTAGGGCATGCGCTGCCCGACACCCACGACTGCAAGGAGAAGAAGCAGAATGACCAAGCGCTCCAGAGCTACCGCGCAGCGCCGAGAAGGTCCACGCGGACGTGCTGTCACACCCCTTCGAGGCCATGAAGCTGGCCAGAGACCACCGTCACCAGGTTCGACTCGACCGTTGAGGTCGTCTTCCGACTCGGTGTCGACCCCCGTCAGGCGGACCAGATGGTCCGTGGCACCGTTTCCCTGCCGCACGGCACCGGCAAGACCGCCCGGGTCTTGGTCTTCGCCGTTGGTCCGCGCGCTCAGGAAGCGATCGACGCAGGCGCCGACGAGGTCGGCGGCGACGAGCTCATCGAGAAGGTTGCCAAGGGCTACACCGACTTCGATGTCGCCGTTGCTACCCCCGACCTCATGGGTAGGTTGGCCGCCTTGGCCGCGTCCTCGGCCCCCGTGGCCTCATGCCGAACCCTAAGACTGGCACCGTGACCATGGACGTCGCGAAGGCCGTCAAGGAGATCAAGGGCGGCCGTATCGAGTTCCGCGTCGACAAGCACGCCAACCTGGCGTTCATTGTCAGCAAGGCCTCCTTCACCGCCGAGCAGCTGACCGAGAACTACGCCGCCGTCCTGGACGAGGTGCTGCGTCTGAAGCCGACCTCCTCGAAGGGCCGCTACCTGATCAAGGGTGCCGTCGCCACGACGATGGGCCCCGGCATCCCCGTGGATGTCACCAAGGTCAAGGACCTCATCGAGAAGTGAGCCGAGCTCACTGATCAAGTAGTCCGGGTCCCCGCGCAGCATGGCTGCGCGGGGACCCGCTTTTGTGCGTGGGGTGGCGTTGGTGGCTGAGTGTCCACACGTCGCAATATGGGACATAGGTCACACAATGGAGGTGGAAAGTAGGGTAGGCTTACATTGCTTCTGTAAGCCTATATTCGTGAAGGGTCACGATAATGTCGCAAATTTCGGGTTCGGGGGTAACAAAGGCGCGCTCGATCGTCACGATTGGCGCGTTCACCGCCGTCTACTTCGTTCTCATGTGGTGCTCGGGAATGCTGGGCTTCTTCGGGCCGGCGTTCATGTTCGTCGGCGGCGTGGTGAGCCTCCTGCTCAACGGTTCGGTCGTCATGCTCATGCTCGTGCGCTCGCGCATGTTCGGGACACTCACGATCATGGGGGGTGTCGTCGGCCTCCTCATGGTTCTCACCGGTCACGCTTGGGTCACCCTACCGGTTGCCGTCGTTGTCGGTTTCCTGGCAGATCTCATCGCGCGGAGCGGCGGCTACGTATCGGCGCCCCGTAACATCGCGGCGTACGTGGTGTTCTCACTGTGGGGAATCGCCCCCTATCGATCTTCTTCGCCCCCGACCCCTACTTCCCGCCCGTTGCCGCGTCGATGGGGCAGGACTACGCCGACGCTATGCGCGCACTGTTCAGCCCAGCCGTGATCGTAGGGTGGAGCGTCATCATGTCCATCATCGCGTGTGGCGGTGGACTCATCGGTCGCTTCCTTCTGCGCAAGCACTTCGCGAAGGCCGGCGTTGCCTGAGATATCCATTGCCGATGCGGCCCCAGGCGAGCGATCAAGCCGGCTCGACCCGCGCACGAAAGCTCCTTGCCCTCCTCGTGCTCAACGCGATCGTCATGCGCGCGGGTCCGGTGACCACGCTCCTCGCAGTCCAGGCGCTGACCGTGCTCGCCCTCGCCTGGGAGGTCTCCGTCAGGTCCGCAGCGAGAACGGGGGCCGGGTGTCTTGCCTGTAACGCCCTCGGGCTGGGGGCTCCCTATCTCGTGGCCTGGGTGCAGGCGGCGGGCTGGCCTCGGGGTGCGGTTCTTATAATCGGCACATCCGGTACGATCTTCTACTGGTTTGCTCGCTTTGCTGCGGGATTCGGCCTCGCGCTCTACGTGTATCGCACGATGCGGATCGGCCAGATGAAAGCGGCGCTGCGAGCCGTGCATCTGCCGGGCATCTTCGTCGACGCCCTCGCGGTCGCTTTCCGGGTGATCCCCACGGTCAGCGCAGAGGCCGTCGCCATCCGCGAGGCGATGTCCATGCGTGGCGTTGACCTGGGGCTGCGCGGCGTGGCGCGCCACCCGCTCGTCATCGCCGAGCGTTTCCTGGTTCCCCTCCTATCCTCCGTCGCCCGAGTCGCCGACGACCTGGCGGCCTCAAGTGTGGTTCGAGGCCTCGGAAGTACGACGCGACCCACCTCCCTGGTGGTGCTGCGCGCCACGCGCTGGGATGCGCTCGCCCTGGCGTGCGTAGCCACCGTTCTGCTGCTTGAAGTGTTCTGCGACCTGGGGGTTCTACCGTGATCGATGTCGACGGCCTATCCTTCTCCTACGTCAACGCGCTGACGGGCGAGCGGGTCGACGCGCTCGATGGCGTCGACCTGAAGGCCCGGCCGGGGACCTTGACCCTGGTGTGTGGAGCGTCCGGCTGCGGAAAGTCGACGCTTATGCGCGCGCTGACCGGCCTCATTCCGCAGATGACGCCGGGGGACCTGTCGGGGACGGTGCGGATCGACGGACGGGAGCTCGCCGAGGTCCCCCTCACGGAGGTCGGACACCTGTGCTCGTCGGTCTTCCAGAACCCGCGCACCCAGTTCTTCTGCGACACGGTCGCCGAGGAGCTGGCCTTCTGCGGCGAAAACTACGGCAGGGACCGAGCCGTCCTACGCGAACAGAGCGACCGGGCGGCCGCACTCATGGGGATCACGCACCTCATGGACCGCAAGCTCTCCTCCCTGTCGGGCGGGCAGCTCAGAAGGTCGCGCTCGCCTGCGCGCTCGCCCTCCCGGCGCGCCGGTCCTCCTGGCCGACGAGCCGACCTCGAACCTGGACCCCGCCGCGATCGCCGACGTGCGACGGGCGCTGGGCGTCCTCAAGGAGCAGGGCCTGACGGTCGTCGTCGTTGAGCACCGCCTCCACTTCCTGCGCGGCCTCGCCGATCGGGTGCTCCTCGTGGAAGGGGGAGCGGTGAAGCGGTGCTGGAGCGGCGAGGACTTCTACTCGATGGGCGAGGAGAAACGCCGTTCGCTCGGCCTGAGAACCCTCGTCGATCCCGGAGCGCCCGAGGCGTGGGTGACCTCGCGGCGCGGCGAGGCAGGGGAGGACAGCACGCGCGTCGAAGATGCGCGACTGTCGTGCCGAAATCTGTGCTTCTCCTACGGCGACAAAACCGTGTTTGAGGGGCTTGACGCAGACTTTCCCGCCGGGCAGATCACCTGCATTGCGGGTGTGAACGGCGCCGGAAAGACGACCCTCGTGCGTGCGTTGTGCGGGCTTGCGGCGCCGAGCGGGGGAACCATCAGCCTGGACGGCCGCCCCGCCTCTCGCAGGCAGCGTCGGGCGGCCTGCGCCCTCGTCATGCAGGACACTGGACGCCAGCTCTTCTCCGACACTCTTGCCGGAGAACTCACGATCGGCGCCTCCGACGCCACCGGGGAAGCCGGAGAGCAACTCCTGGCCGACTTCGACCTCGCACACCTGGGGGACCGCCACCCGCTGAGCCTGTCGGGAGGACAAAAACAACGCCTCGTCATCGCAGCCGCTCGCGCAACGCGTCGCCCCGTCGTCATCCTCGACGAACCCACATCGGGCGTCGACGCACGGCACCTCGACTCAATCACAGCCACCCTGCGACGCATCGCGGACGAAGGAGCAGCAGTCATCGTCGTGACGCACGACGGCGAGTTCGCCGCGGCGTGCGCCGACAGGCTCATCACACTGACGCCGCACAGCGTGGCGCATTCCGGCGAAGGAGACCACTGATGACCGACACAGCCGAGTGCGACGCCCACATGGCCTCGTCGCCACGCGAGGCGCATGCAGACGATCTGCGCGCAGCACAACGAGCGGGGCAGCGCGCCTTCAAGGAACTCACCGCTCCCATCCGTGGATCCATGACTCTTGCACGCGTTCTTGGCGTGCTCTATGGTGTGCTTGCGGTCGCCCCCTACGTGATCCTCGTCCATCTGGGACAGGTGCTCCTTGACGCCGCCCAATCAGGGACCTCCCCCGACGAAGGAGAGGTCATGGGACTGCTCATGTGGCTGACCGGCGCGTTCGGTGCGCGCTACGGCATCTACGCCGTCGCCCTCACCGTCACTCACTTCGCGGACGTGCGATTCGGCCACATCGTGCGCACGCGCATGGTGAGCGTTCTCGCTGGGGCGCCGCTGGCGTGGTTCACCTCCACCAACTCCGGTGCGGTGCGCAAAGCCATCCAGGACGACACCCACGACGTGCACACGGTCATCGCGCACGCCCCCGTCGAATCCGCCGCCGCTGTCAGTGCGCCCCTTTCCCTGCTCATCTACTCCTTCGTCATCGACTGGCGGCTCGGCCTACTGTCCGTAGCAACCCTGCCCTTCTACGCCCTTATCAATGCGTGGATGATGCGGGGAATGGGGCAGAAGACCGTGCAAATGGACCGACACCTCGCCCGCGTCTCAGCGACCATGGTCGAGTTTGTCTCCGGAATCAGTGTCGTCAAAGCCTTCGGGACCGTCGGGCGATCCCACGAGCGTTTCACCCGTGCTGCCGAAGAGTTCTCCGTCTTCTACGTCGACTGGTGTGGCCCTCTGCTGAAAGGGTCCGCACTCGGCCAGGCGACGGTGTCCCCCTCAATGATCCTTCTCATCTCGACGGCGGGAGGCGCGGGTCTGGCGGCCACGGGCGTCGTCAGTCCCGTCCAGGTCATTACCTGCGCGCTCATCGCTCTCGTCATCCCGGCTGCTATTGAAGTCCTCGGTGTGACGGCGTGGACCTACCAGATTGCTGGAGCCGCCGCACTGCGCATCGTCGACCTTCTGTCCGTTCCTCCTCTGCCCGCCCAGGGCACCGAGGAGCCGTCGGGAGCGGACATCGATATCCGGTGTCCTTCTCCTACGGCGCGACTGTGGCCCTCGACGACGTGAGTCTGACGATCCCCGAAGGGACGGTGACCGCGCTTGTGGGTCCATCCGGCTCTGGTAAGTCAACGCTCGCGACGCTGGTCGCACGCTTTGCGGATCCGGATCGCGGTAGCGTGCGCATCGGAGGCGTTGACGTGCGCGACATCGCTCCCGAAGTCCTCTACCGTCACGTCTCCTTTGTGCTCCAGGACCCGCAGCTCCTCAATATCTCCGTACGCGACAACATCGCGCTCGGTGTACCCGGCGCCAGCGATGAGGCGATCTGGGAGGCCGCCGCAGCCGCCCGCATCGACGACTACCTGCGCGGCCTGCCTCACGGACTGGATGCAGTGATCGGAGAGGACGCTCATCCCTCGGGAGGGGAGGCCCAGCGAATCGCAATCGCGCGTGCCCTTCTCGTCGATGCTCCGATCCTCGTCCTCGACGAGGCGACGGCATTCACCGACCCGGAGTCCGAGGCCGACATCCAGGCGGCGCTGACTCGCCTCGTCCAAGGAAAAACGGTTCTCGTCATCGCCCACAGGGCCGCGTCCATCGCCGGTGTCGACCAGATCGCGATCCTCGATGTAGGAAAAGTCATCGCGGCCGGAACCCCGCAGCGCCTCGCCGACCACCCGTACATGCGGCGCATGCATGAGCCCGCGAAAGGAAACTGACATGTTGGGCCTGATCCTTCGCCTGCGCGAACCCCTTTCCGAGAAAGGGCGCGCAGAGTTCGTCCACGCAACTATCCTGTCCTGCGTCGCCGGTGTCGTTCGAGGCCTCTCCCTCGTCGCCTTCATCCCGGCTGCGATTGCTCTCACCGGCGGTGGGCCGGCCTGGGGAATGCCCCTGGGCTTCTGGCTCGTCGTGCTGGCGCTGTGCGCCGTGGTCTCATTTGTTGTCGAGTACCTGCTGTCCATGCGTTCTTACTCGGTGTCCTTCGACTTCCTGTCCAACATGCATCGTGCAATCGGAGACAAGGTGGCATCCCTGCCCCTCGGCTCCTTCCGTGCCGATACGGCCGGCAAGACCTCGCGTCTCGTGTCGCGGGAGCTCATGGTTTTGGGCGAGATTTTCGCCCACATGTACTCACCCCTCATCGCCGCGGTCGTCACCTCGATGACGATGCTCGTCGGCATCACCGTCTTCTCGCCGGTCCTTGGGGTGGTGTGCGTGGCTTCAATTCCCATCGTCGGCGGGGGAGTCTGGGTGGCTCGCCTGTGCCTTCACTCGGGTTCGGCATTGAAGGAGCCACCCGCCCGCGAGCTGTCTCACCGCATCGTCGAATATGCGACCAAGCAGGGGGCGCTGCGGGCGTGCGGGCGGTCCTCCTCCTACGAGCCCCTCCGACGCAGCGAAGAAGCGTACGGGGTGGCCGCACGTCGTTCACTCATGATGGAAACGCTGGGCCAGATTGTCAACGGAATGGCCGCGCAGACAGTTGTGGTGTCTTTGATCTGCGCGATCGGTCTCCTCGCGGTTGGCGGGCGCGTCAGCCCCGTGGAGGCAGTGGTTGCGATCGGCCTGTTTCTGCGCTTCATGCAGATTCTCGTCGACATCGGAGCGCACGCCTCCGCGTTCGAAACTCGTCGTCCGGTTCTCGACCTCAGTCACGAAATCCTCTCCGCCCCCGAACTGCCCGCACCTGGCGATGACGCGATGCGAGAGGAGGTCGACGCGTCGCTTCGTGGGACCGTGGCGCTTGAGGGCGTGTCGTTCTCCTACGAGGACGACCAGCCGGTGCTGCAAGACATCTCCTGTTGCGTCAAGCCCATGACGATGACCGCGATCGTGGGCCCCTCAGGCTGTGGCAAGACCACCATCGCGCGCCTTGTCGCACGATTCTATGACGTTGACCGGGGAGTCGTCACCGTTAGTGGGCGGGACGTGCGCGACTGGGATACCGGTGAGCTGATGGCACAGCTGTCCCTCGTCTTCCAAGACGTTTACCTCTTTGACGACACCCTCGAAGCTAACGTCCGAGTCGGCCGCCCCCACGCGAGCGCCTCGGAGATGGAGGACGCGGCCCGACTGAGCGGTGTTGATGAGATCGTTGCTCGCCTTCCCCTCGGCTGGGATACCCCTGTCGGCGAGGCCGGCCGTGCTCTGTCCGGAGGGAACGCCAGCGCGTCTCCATCGCCCGTGCGCTCTTGAAGGCGGCGCCCATTGTCCTGTTCGATGAGGCCACGAGCGCCCTCGATCCCGATAACGAATCTCGCGTCACCGACGCCATGGCAGCACTGAGGCGCGATGCGACGCTGATCGTGATCGCACATAAGCTCGACACCATCACCGCAGCCGACCAAATCGTGGTCCTCGACCATGATGGGCGCGTCGCACAGATGGGCACGCACGAGCAGCTCTACGCCCAGGAGAACGGTCAATACCGGGCATTCTGGGACGCGCGTACGCGGGCAGCGGGGTGGACGCTCGTCTGACTCGGGGTGGGGCCGGCCTCCCGCATCTGCCCAGCGGCGGACTGCGCGCGCGGCCGGCCCCGGCCTCGTCTGTGATGCTCGCCCCGTTGCTTGCGTGCACATGCATGCCCTGTTAAGCTGTTCTTTGCCGAAGACCGTTGGTGTCCACGCTAGTGGAGGAAAATCCAACGCAGGTGAGTGAGCAGCCTTGCTGCAATCGAGCGTATGCCCGACACGATCCTGCGTGTCGGGTTTTTTCTTACCTACGGTCACGTATCTGGAAGGAGGACCATGGCGAAGTCCGACAAGGTGGCAGCAGTTGCCGAGCTCGTGGAGCGTTTCCGCGCAGCCGACGCTGTCCTGCTGACCGAGTACCGCGGCCTGACCGTCGGCCAGCTGAAGCAGCTGCGTCGCGGCCTGGGCGAGAACGCGACCTACGCCGTGGCAAAGAACACGCTGGCGCGCCTGGCGGCCAGGAGGTCGGTCTCGACTTCCTGGCTGAGGACCTCAAGGGTCCCACGGCCATCGCTTTCGTCTCCGGCGAGCCTGTTGAGGCTGCCAAGACCCTGCGTGATTTTGCTAAGGACAACCCCGCCCTCGTGCTGAAGTCCGGCGCGATGGACGGCGCTCAGCTGAGCGCCGAGGCTGTCAAGCTTGCCGATCTCGAGGTCCCGCGAGGTCCTGCTGGCCAAGGCCGCAGGCGTCCTCAAGGCCAAGATTGGTCAGGCGGCGTTCGCATTCAACGCTCTGCCCGTCAAGGCAGTGCGCACCATCGATGCTCTGCGCGAAAAGCAGGGCGAGGCGGCCTGACGAGACAGGCCATGTTCCACGCCGCCACCCCGGCTGCGTGAAACTACCAACAATCTGCACTCGTGCAGGCCAATTAGGAAGGATGCCACTCATGGCTAAGCTCTCCAATGACGAGCTCATCGCAGCTTTCAAGGAAATGACCCTCATCGAGGCTCTCCGACTTCGTGAAGCTCTTCGAGGAGACCTTCGACGTTGAGGCCGCTGCCCCCGCAGCCGTCGCCGTTGCCGCCCCCGGCCGCCGACGCCCCCGCCGCCGAAGAGAAGGACGAGTTCGAGGTCGTCCTCGAGTCCGCCGGTGACAAGAAGATCGCCGTCGTCAAGGTCGTCAAGAACCTGGCCGGCCTGGGCCTCAAGGAAGCCAAGGACCTGGTTGACTCCGCGCCCTCCACCATCTTCCCCGCCGCGAAGAAGGAAGACGCCGAGAAGGCCAAGGCTGAGATCGAAGAGGCCGGCGGCAAGGTCACCCTTAAGTGACTTTCCCCGTCTGAATCGTTCAGACTTTCACCCCTCGTTTGGGTGAGCGAGCCCCGTCCCGCATCCGCGGGGCGGGGCTTAGTGCTCGCGGGCATGCGCCCGACTTGACCATGACGCGACGTGAGGCTTCAGAATCATTTCCATGAGCGACGAGAACACTTTCTACACCGTCGGCGAGGTTGCCGAGCGATTCTCCTTGACGGTGCGAACGCTGCATCACTGGGAGGCCCGGGGCCTCCTCGCTCCCGCCGAGCGAAGCTGGTCGAACTACCGGCTCTACTCAGCCGAGGATTGTGCCCGCGTCCAAAGGATCATCATCTACCGGGCGACTGGGATGAGACTGACGGACATCAAGGCTCTTCTCGATTCAGGCGAGTCGGGGATCTCCCACCTGAAGCGGCAACGAGAAAGGCTCATCGCTCACCGTCAAGAGACGGACAAGATGATCGAAGCACTCGACATACTCCTGGAGGATGCAATGAACGACAACGCGCTGACTGTCGAACAGATCGGGGAGATTCTGGGGGACGCCGACTTTGCGGCCCACCAGACGCGAGCCGAGGAATGCTACGGCGAGACCGATGACTGGAAAGAGTGGCACCGCCGCACCGCCTCGTGGCAGGCGGGCGACTGGCAGGCGAGCACCGAGCGAATCCGCAGGATCGAATCGGACATGATCGATGCCATTCGCGCACGCGTCGCCACCGGCAGCGACAGGGCCGCCGAGCTCGTTGATGCACACCGGGACGCGCTGAGCGAGTACTTCCCCGTGAGCCCAGCGAAGCACTACCTCATTTCTCGTGCCTACCTGTGCGATGATAGCTTCCGCTCCCACTACGACTCTCAGCAGGAGGGCTTTGCTCAGTGGCTCGCGGACGCAATCGAGCACGTCGCAGTTGCGCGCGGCGTCGATACGGACGACCCGCAGTGGCGTTGATGCGGAGTTTCCCGCTCTGAGCGCCGGACCCGCAGCCTCGAGTGAGGGCTGCGGGTCCGGCGCTCGACTATCCGCACAAGCCTGAGCGGCACGGAGAAGTGCGTGCCTCCTAGGGGCGCAGCCGCAGCCGTCCTCCCGCGTGATGCGCAGCATAGCGGCGGAGCTGTATCCGGCTTGCCAGTTTCGCGCCGCCTCTGCTACTATCTTCTCTTGTCGCAATCCTGCGTAGCTCAACGGCAGAGCATCCGACTGTTAATCGGACGGTTACTGGTTCGAATCCAGTCGCAGGAGCAGATGCCCCGAGTTCTCATGAACTCGGGGCTTTTTGTTGATCGGGGAGGAGTGAAATCATGCAGGCGATCGCTGATCACGCCTACCACATTCTGATCATCGCCTTTCGTTGCTGCCACGATCGTCGAGGCGATCGTCAAGATTTGCGAAGCGAGCCCGCGCAATGCAAAGCGCGCGCCCGTCGCCCCCAGGGAGAGCGCCAGTCGAGCGTGAGAAGCGCATGCGAGAGCGATACGCGGCTTTCGGGGAGCGTTGGCGGGAGTGGCTGGATCAACCGCGGAGGAGAGGTGACGCTGACCGTCTCGTGACGGCCGCGAGCATCTGGGGACGCCCGGAACAGGGAGCTTCCTTCCCTCGGCGCTTTCCATGACGCTCAGCTGGGCAAAGGTGATGCTCGATAAGCGCGCTACCTGGCGATGCTGGACGCGCCCGTCGACGCGCTTCAGCCGAGGCGCGAGCTGGCCCCGACCTCGTGGGCGACGATGCGCCTCGATGTGTGGGCCCTGCACTCGAAGGCCGCGCAGAAGCCTCGTCTCATGCGCGTGTGGCTGAGTAGGGACCGTGCGCTCGTGGAGCTGCATCGCACGCGTGTCGTCAAGGTTGACGAGATCCTCCCCAGCGAGGTCGTCGGCTTCGTCCGAGGCTTCACGCGCCTTGGCCCGCGCACGGGCACAGTGGACGGTCTGCGTTGGCTGCCCGCCGAGACCATGGAGCTGGGAGCCAAGCCCCTATGGAATACCTTCCGCGCGATGCGCGACATCTCCTGCGTGGCTCCCGCGGGGTCGACCGTCGCCGATGCCTTGAATGCTGCGGACTTCCACGCCTTTGCCTTCTTGGCTTTCCGTGCTGAGAGCGCGTGGAAAGAGCCGTGTGCGCATCTGCGCGTCCTGGATTGTTCTGGCGTCACCTATCAGGTGGGCGACGCGTTCGAGCAGGAACCCTCCGATGAGCGGTGGGCGCCCCTGGGGATGAGGGCGGCGCCCTGCGATGCGTGCGGATGGTGGGGAAGGGTGCTCAGGGCTTCTCAACGAGGCCGGGGTCGCCCGAGCAGGCGCCGGAGCCTGCGGAGGAGGCGAGGTGCGGCGGAGGAGGCGGTCGCTCGGTGATGATCGGCAGGTTGTGGAACCGGAGCTGCCTGAGTCGCCCGACCGTGAACCCTGAACCGCTGGCGGACACGGACCTCGCCGTGGTCCCGATCGATCCGCGTGAGGTCCTGTGGGCCGTGGAGAAGATGAGTCGAGCTGTGAGGGAAGAACTCTGTCGAGGCTGTCCTGCGGGTCGTGGAGGAAATTCCCCGAGGGGCGAGTGGCCACCTATGGGATGATCGCCCGTGCGGTCGGTACCGGTCCGCGCGTCGTGGGGCGGATTATGCACGACTGGGGAGGTGGAGTCCCGTGGTGGCGCGTCGTGAACGTTCACGGAACTTTTCCGACAACTGTGCGAGGTGAGGGATTTTTCGAGTGGGAACGAGAGGGGATCCCTCACGATTCGACACGCGGAAAGGTACTGATTAAAGACTGCGTGGTCGAGCAGGAGTGGCTGGATGCTGTCGCGCATTCCATCCTTGAAAATCTGCGCGATCATGCGGAAATGTCAGACTAAATCGTCCTGACATTCGGTTACGATTTGATTACGTGCACAGATATTTGGGTCGCGCGGGCCACTGTGATGCTCTACTCTTAAGGGGACGCCGAAGAGGGCGATTCTCCGGAACGGTGACCGTTAGCGTTAACGATGCCGGGGAAGCAAACTCCAGAAACAGAGAAGTTACTGGTACCCAAGGGGTGAGAAGTGACGAACTTACTAGAGCTAAAGGGGATCTCAAAGACGTTCCCCGGTGTGAAGGCGCTGTCCGACGTGGACCTCGACCTTCGACCCGGTGAAGTCTTGGGTCTCTGCGGTGAGAACGGAGCGGGCAAGTCCACGCTCATGAAGGTGCTCACCGGTATCCACAAGTCCGACCCGGGCGGCGAGATCTGGCTGCAGGGGGAGAAGGTCGACATCCAGTCGCCGGAGCACGCACGTGACCTCGGCCTGTCGATCATCCACCAGGAACTCAACATCGTTCCTGACCCTGACCGTCGCCCAGAACCTGTACATCGGTCGACCCGGCACGTCCAAGTTTGGCTACGTCGACGACCGCAAGATGGTCCGTGACGCGCGCGAGCTGTTCGAGCGCCTCAACATGAACATCGATCCCACCGCCTACTGCCGCGACCTGCCGGTTGCGCGCCTGCAGATGGTGGAAATCGCACGCGCGCTGTCCTTTGATTCGAAGATCCTCGTCATGGACGAGCCCACGGCTCCTCTGACGACCACCGAGACCGAATCTCTGTTCGAGCTCGTGCGCGACTTCGTGTGCCCGACGACCGGCCTGATCTTCATCACGCACCGCATGCCCGAGCTCACCGAGCTCACCGACCGCATCTCGGTCCTGCGCGATGGCAAGTACATCGGCACGGTGGACACGGCCACGACGCCTATGAGCGAGGTCGTCAAGATGATGGTTGGCCGCGAGGTCCCCGCCGACGCGCGCCCCACGACCAAGCCGCTCTCCGACGAGGCCGTCCTGCGCGTCGAGCACCTCTCGACCGTCAAGGTCGTCCACGACGTCTCCTTCGAGGTCAAGAAGGGCGAAATCTTCGGCTTCGCGGGCCTGGTCGGCGCCGGCCGCACCGAGGTCGCCCGTGCGCTGTTCGGCGCTGACCCCCACACCGAGGGCGACATCTACGTCCACGGTAAGAAGGTCTCGATCAAGGGCGCGACGGACGCGGTCAAGAACGGCATCGGCTACCTGTCCGAGGACCGCAAGCAGTATGGCCTGCTCCTCGACAAGGACCTGTCCTTCAACACGGGCATGGCCGCCATGGACCACTTCACGAACGCATCGGTCGTTGCGACCAAGAAGCTGCGTGATGTCGCCAAGGATTACGTGGCGAAGCTGCGCACGCGTACCCCCAGCGTCGACGTCGAGGTCCGCAGCCTCTCCGGCGGCAACCAGCAGAAGGTCGTCGTGGCCAAGTGGCTGGAGCGCGACGCCGACATCCTGATCTTCGACGAGCCGACCCGCGGCATCGACGTGGGCGCGAAGGATGAGATCTACACGCTGCTTGAGGAGCTGGCGAAGCAGGGGAAGGCGATCATTGTGATCTCCTCGGAGCTGCCCGAGGTCCTGCGTCTGGCGAATCGCATCGCCGTCATGGCCCACGGCCGCATTATCGGCACCCTCGACAATGAGGAAGCCACCCAAGAAAACATTATGGAACTGGCCACCGTCGGCCAGGAAGAAGCGAACGGAGTACACGCGTGAGCACCGCCGTCGTCGATAACAAGGGCCTGGAGGCGCCGTCGTCTTTCAAGACCTTCATGAAGAACAACATGCAGCTGCTGCTCGTGACGCTGGCGCTGCTGGTCGTTCTGGCATTCTTTAGCTTTGCAGTGCCCAACTTCGCGTTCGTGAATCGTGAGGTCTACCTGGGCATCGTCCTTCAGTCGGCCTACACGGGCGTCATGGCGCTCGGCGCGACATTCGTGATCGCCACGTCGGGCATCGACCTCTCCGTTGGTACGGGCCTGAGCCTCGTGGCCGTTATGGCCGGTGTCTTCCTCGCGGGCGACAAGATGAACCTGCCGCTCGGCCTCGGCCTCGTTCTGACGCTGCTCGTCGGTATGGCGATCGGCCTGGTCAACGGCCTCAACGTGTCGATCCTGGGCCTGCCGCCCTTCATCGCAACGCTCGCGATGATGATGGTCGCCCGAGGCCTGGCGCTGATCATCTCCGACAAGGCCTCGATCTCCATCGCCAACCCCGGCTACAAGTACATTGCCTCCGGCATGCCCATCCCTTACGTTGCCAACGCTGTCATCATCTTCGTGGTCCTCACGGTCCTGGCGACCTTCCTCATGAACAAGACGCTGCTGGGCCGCTACGCGCTGGCGATCGGCTCCAACGAAGAGGCGACGCGCCTGTCCGGCGTCAACGTCCGCCTGTGGAAGATCATCATCTACGTGGTCGCAGGTGCGTTCATGGCTATCGGTGCCATCCTGTACTCGGCTCGTAACGGCCTTGTCCAGCCCGCTGAGGGTGTGGGCATGGAGCTCAACGTCATCGCCGCAGCCGTCATCGGCGGTACCTCCCTGTCGGGTGGCCGCGCCTCGATCCCCGGCGCTCTGGTCGGCGCGATCCTCATGGAGACCCTCAAGAAGGGCCTGACGATGATGGGTATCGCCGCCGAATGGCAGTTCGTCGTCACCGGTATCGTCCTGCTCCTCGCGGTCGTTATCGACAACCTGCGTCGCATCCGCGAAAACGCAGCCTGATTCTTACCCATTCAATTCACCCATCGTGGACCGACGTCGGTTCACACACACCAAGGGCGGGAATGACCCCGCCACCCCACGAAAGGAAAACCAATGCGCCCCATCGGACGTATCTTCGCCGCCGCTGCCGTCGGCTCCATGGCCCTGGGCCTGGCTGCCTGCACGACCTCAACGGACTCCTCCTCATCTTCCGACGCCAAGCCCAGCGCGTCCTCCGGCTCCGCCAAGGTTGACACCTCCGGCAACGCCCAGGATTGGGAGAAGGCCGCGGTCAAGGGTGACGGCACCAAGACCATCTACCTGGTCTCCAAGGGCTTCCAGCACCGCTTCTGGCAGGCCGTGAAGGAAGGCGCCGAGCAGGCCGGCGAGGAGCTGGGCTACAAGGTGAACTTCGTTGGCCCGCAGGACGAGACCAAGGTGACCGAGCAGACCGACCAGCTGAAGTCCGCTCTGGACTCCGGCCCGGCCGCCATCGGCTTCGCCGCCCTCGACTCGAAGGCTGCCGCCGACCTCCTGAACGAGATCAATAGCAAGGGCATCCCGGTTGTCGCCTTCGACTCCGGTGTTGAGTCCGACATCCCCGTCACCACCGTCCAGACGGACAACAAGGCCGCCGCTGCCGAGGCCGCCAAGCACATGATCGAGCTGCTCAAGGACAAGAAGGGCTCGGTCGGCATGGTTTGCCACGACTCGACCTCCACCACGGGCAAGCAGCGCTGCGAGGGCTTCAAGGAGTACTTCAAGGCCAACGCTCCCGCCGACCTGAAGCTCCTCGACGAGCAGATCGCCGGTGAGGTCACCAAGGCCGCTGACACCTCGCTGTCCATCATCCAGGCCAACTCCGACATCGTCGGCATGTACGGCTCCAACGAGGCCGCTGCCTCCGGCATCGTCCAGGGTGTTGCTGAGTCCGGTAAGGACGTCACCGTCGTCGGCTTCGACTCGGGCAAGACCCAGATCGACGCGATCAAGGGCGGCACCGAGGCCGGCGCTGTGACCCAGTCGCCCGTCAAGATCGGCTACTACACGGTCAAGGCTGCGGTTGCCGCGCTGAACGGCGCTGAGCTGCCCAAGGTCATCGACTCGGGCTTCGCCTGGTACGACAAGACCAACATCGACAACGCCGAGATCAAGGCGAACCTGTACGAGTGAGCCGTTAGCTCCATCGGGCACGAGGCCGGGGCCGGGGACGTGACAAACTGAACCGGTGGCCCGCCGCGGGTCCCGCACCGCTCACGTGGGGCGGGACCCGCGGACCCGGCACTTTTTTGTTCACAGGATCCGAGGGGCGTGCGCCCCGCGCTCCCGACATCGACGTCATCATGAGGGATGAAGGAATAATGACAAACCACCCCGCATCGGAATCCGCCCCACTATTGACGGCCGCCGCAAGGGCGTTCGTGAGTCGCTCGAAGAGCAGACCATGAACATGGCGAAGTCCGTCGCCGAGCTTTTCACCTCCAACCTGCGTTACCCGGACGGCGCCCCCGTCGAGGTCGTCATCGCTGACACCACGATCGGCCGCGTCCACGAGGCCCAGGCCTGCGCCGCCAAGTTCCGCGAGAACAACGTCGGCCTGACCGTGACGGTCACCCCCCTGCTGGTGCTACGGCACCGAGACCACCGACATGGATCCCGCGATGCCGCACGCCATCTGGGGCTTTAACGGCACTGAGCGCCCCGGCGCCGTGTACCTTGCCGCCGCCCTGGCAGGCCACGCTCAGATCGGTATCCCCGCCTTCGGCATCTACGGCGAGCACGTGCAGGACGCTGACGACACCTCCATCCCCGAGGACGTGCGCACCCGCCTCCTCGACTACGCGACCGCCGGTCTGGCCGTCGCTCAGATGAAGGGCGAGGCCTACCTGTCCATGGGCTCCGTCTCCATGGGTATCGCCGGCTCTGTCGTGAACCCCGACTTCTTCGGCTCCTACCTCGGCATGCGCAACGAGTACATCGACATGTCCGAGTTCACCCGCCGCATCGATGAGGGTATCTACGACCCCGAGGAGTACGAGAAGGCGTACCAGTGGATCCGCGAGAACTTCACGCAGGGCAAGGATTGGAACCCGCCGGAGTGGCAGTACCCGGAGAAGCACGAGGACTGGTGGAAGTTCGTCACCAAGATGACGCTCATCGCCCGCGACCTCATGCACGGCAACCCGCGCCTGGCCGAGCTGGGCTTTGAGGAAGAGGCTGGCGGCCACGGTGCCATTGTGGCCGGCTTCCAGGGTCAGCGTCAGTGGACCGACCACTTCCCCAACGGCGACGTTCTGGAGACCATCCTCAACACGAACTTCGACTGGACCGGCATCCGCCAGCCCTCCGTCGTGGCCACCGAGAACGACTCGCTCAACGGCGCCTCGATGCTGTTCGGCTACCTCCTGACGAACACGCCGCAGATCTTCTCCGACGTTCGTACCTACTGGAGCGCCGAGTCCATCGAGAAGGCCACCGGTTGGAAGCCCGAGGGCCGCGCTGCCGCCGGTCTGCTCGACCTGCGTAACTCCGGCTCGACCACGCTGGACGGCGCCGGCAAGGCTGTGCGCGACGGCAAGAACGTCATCAAGCCCTGGTATGAGCTGACCGAGGAGGACCGCGACGCCACGCTCGAGGCCACGACCTTCCACCCGGCCTCGACCGGTTACTTCCGTGGCGGCGGCTTCTCGACCCACTTCCGCACCTCCGGCGAGATGCCCGTGACGATGTGCCGCATCAACCTGGTGCGCGGCCTCGGACCGGTCATGCAGATTGCCGAGGGCTACACGGTCGAGCTGCCCGACGAGGTCGCCTTCACCATCGAAGAGCGCACCAACATCGAGTGGCCCACCACCTGGTTCGTCCCGAACCTGACGGGTGAGGGCGCGTTCAAGAGCGTCTACGACGTGATGAACAACTGGGGCGCTAACCACGGCGCGATCTCCTATGGCCACATCGGCGGTCAGCTCATCACGCTGGCGTCGATGCTGCGCATCCCGGTCAACATGCACAACGTCCCCGAGGAGCGGATCTTCCGTCCTAAGGCGTGGTCGCTGTTCGGCACCGAGTCCCTCGAAGGCGCGGACTTCCGCGCCTGCGAGACCTTCGGTCCGATGTACCGCTGATGCAACCACCGGTCGGGCTCGGGTGTCCTCTCTCTCCCCGAGCCCGGCCGGGCTCGCCCCCGCGAGGGGTACCACCACCGGGATCCGGCCCCGGCCTCGCCGACGAGGAAAGCCGTACGAGAACCCAACGATGGGACGCGCCGCGCGAGGGCGTTTTGAGCAGGAGACCTTCAATGACCACCGTACTTGCTGTTGACCTTGGATCCGCATCCGGACGAGTCCTCGCCGGAACGCTGCACGACGGACGCCTCGACGTCACCGACATTCACCGCTTTAAGCACGAGGCCCGCCGCCGCGAAGACGGTACCCTCACGTGGGACGTGGCCACGATGGAGGCCGAGACGATCACCGGCCTGAAGAAGGCCCTCGAGCAGTTCCCGGACGCCCGCGCGGTCTCCATTGACACGTGGGGCGTGGACTGGGCTCCCCTTGATGAGAACGGCGAGCTCGTCGGCGACGTCATCGCCTACCGCGACGAGCGCACCTCCCGCACCTTCGACGCTTTCCGTGATCGCATCGGCGACCGCGAGTTCTTCGACCTGACCGGCAACCAGCCGGCCACCATCAACACGGCGAACCAGCTCTTCGCCTACCTGCAGGAAAACCCCGCCGACGCGCAGCGCGTCGCCGCGGCCCTCTTCCTGCCCGATTACTTCGCGTACCGACTCACCGGCGTTGTCGGATGGTCGCGCACGATCGCCTCTACCTCCGGCCTGCTCACCCCGGGCGGCGGCGACTTCAACGACGAGGTCTTCAACCGTCTCGGCATCCCGCGCGGCTGGTTCGGCGAACTTGATGCTGACCGCACCGTCGTCGGCCCCTGCACTGTCCCCGGCCTCGAAACCCTCACCGTCGTGCGCGGCGGCGCCCACGATTCCGCCTGCGCCGTGCACGGCCTGCCCATCGAGGAAGGCAAGCGCGCCTACTTCTGTCCTGCGGCTCCTGGTCCGTCCTCGGTGCCATCGAGGATCAGCCCCTCATGAGCGATGCCGCCTTCGACCTCGGCATTACAAACGAGGGCCGCACGGACGGGGGAGTGCGTCCCCTCTTCAACATCACGGGCATGTGGATCCTCCAGGAGATTCAGCGTCAGTGGGAGCGCGAGGGCACGCCCACCGACACCGATGAGCTGGTCGCCCAGGCGCGCGAACTGCCCGCCGCCTCCGGCGTTTTCGACCCGGACGAGGAAGCCTTCGCCACACCCGGAGACATGCAGCGCAAGATCGACGAGGCCCTGGACGCCCAGGGCGCGGCCCGCCCCGACTCCATGGCAGGCTACGTGCGCGTCATCATCGAGTCCTTCGCCCGCCGCTACGCCCGTGCGATCGGCGAGCTGACCGAGGCCACCGGAAAGGCTCCCGACCAGCTCAACCTCGTGGGCGGTGGCGCACGCAACCGCCTCCTGTGCGACCTGACCGCCCAGATCTCCGGCGTGACCGTTGTGCGCGGCCCCATCGAGGCCTCGACCTTCGGTTCCCTCCTCGCCCAGCTCGAAACCATCGGCGACCTCGCCGAGGCAGACCGCGCCTCCGTCATTGCAGCCAGCGCAGCGACCCATGTCCACGTCCCGACCCGCAGCTAAGAAGGTCTCCCTCGCCGACATCGCGCGACGGGCAGGCGTCTCGACGAATACGGTCTCGCGCGTCGTGCGCGGGGATCCGGGAGGTCTCCGAAAAGACGCGTGCGCGCATTGCGAAACTCGTCGAGGAGCTGGGCTACGTGCCCAACTACGCGGCGCGCGCGCTCGCGGCCAAGCGCACCAACGTCCTTCACGTCGTCTTGGCGGCGCCCATGTTTCACGGACACGGGCGTGTGCTGCTGTCGATCCTGAACGCCTCGTCGCAGGCCGGGTACCACGTGTCCCTGTCCTACGCGTATGGGCCCGACGGGCAGCTGCGCAGCGACTTCGCTCCCTTCGACGTCGACGGCGTCATCATCCTGGGCGGCCAGGATCCGACGATCGACGTTGCGATCGAATCGGGTAAGCGCTTCCCGACTGTCCTCGTCCTGACGAGCGAAAAGGGTCTCGACGGCATCTCGACCGTCGCGGTCGACAACGTGCGCGGCGCGCGCCTGGCCACCGAACACCTGCTCGCCCAGGGACTCACCGACGTCGTCCACATCTCGGGCCCGGCCGGCTGGTCGGATGCTCAGATGCGCAGGCTCGGCTACGAGCAGGCGTGCGCGTCTTACGGCATCGAGCCCGTCGTCCTTGCGCCCGACTCGTGGGACTCACGCGACGGCTACGACGTCATGCGCGCGGCCGGTCGTCTGCCCCAGGGCATCCAGACCGCGAACGACCAGCTGGCCCTCGGCGCCATGCGCTACATCTACGAGCGCGGGGGAGTGGTGCCTCGCGACGTTCGGGTCGTCGGCTTCGACGACATCGACGGTGCGGACTCCTACGCACCTCCGCTCACGACAATCCACCAGCCCTTCGATCGCCTCGGACGCACGGCCGTGCGCCTCGTACGATCGCTCATGGGCGGCGGTCCCTCACAGGACATCGTCCTCGACCCCGAGCTGGTCATCCGGGCCAGTTCACACCTGTAAGAAAGGCACGTTCATGCTCTATGGACCTATGACGCACCCGCAGTTCCTGCGCGCGCTCGCGGCCGCCGGCCACGGCTCGAAGATTCTGCTGGCGGACGCGAACTACCCGCACACCACGGGTGTGAACCCGCGCTGCGAACTCATTTCGCTCAACCTTGCCCCGGGTCTCCTGGATGTCAGCCAGGTCCTCGATGTCCTCAAGCGCACGATTCCGATCGAGCGCGCAGAGATCATGACCCCCGCCCCCGATGCTGATCCGGTGGAGATTCCGATCCACGATGAGTTCCGCGCGGCCCCTGCCCGGCGTTGAGTTCGGCGAGATTTCCCGATGGGACTTCTACGATGCCGCGCGCGACGAGAACGTCGGCATCATCGTTGCGACGGGCGAGCAGCGCCTGTACGGCAACCTGCTCCTGACGGTCGGCGTTCGCCAGCCCGGGGAGTAAAACCCGTTTGCCGCCCCAGGGCACGCCTTGTTGGATCGGTGACGAGCGCTTTCGTTTCATTTTCGTTTCAACTGGATGGTGGCTCCGGGGTAGGGGCTGAGAGTTTCATAGCTGGTGGGTGGCTCGAGGGAGCCACCCACCAGCGCATTTATCCTTGCAATATCATTGAATTGCGAAGAATGGGCAGCGTTGCCTTGAACGTTTGTGCGCGGTGGGTGCACGCGTGAATGTTGTTCTCGTGATGTTGCATACTTTCGTTTTTAGTGACTATTCTTTTCCTAACGAAAGCGAAAGCGACAAAGATAGTCGCTGAATCCGTGAAGAGGTGCCCCATGGGACGTGCAGAAGAACGCACGAACTACATCCTGGATCGCCTTGCCCGGGAGGGTGAGGTGAGCGTGCGCAGCTTGCCTCCGATCTGGGAGTTTCGCCCGTCACCGTGCGCGCATCGCTCAAGTCTCTCGACGAGCAGGGCTACCTCGTGCGCACGCACGGAGGAGCACGTCCCACCACCTTCCGCAACATTCACCTGCGCCAGAACGATCGTGTTGAGATCAAGGAGCGCATCGCTCGCGCCGCCGCCGACATGATCCACGACGACGATCGCATCATGATCGAGGCCGGCACCACCTGCGCCCTCATCGTCAAGTACCTCACCGGCAAGCGCGGGGTTCAGGTCCTGACCAACTCCGTGCTCGTCTTCGCCAACGCCCGCTCCAACCCGAACCTCAACATCACGCTGACGGGTGGGCACTTCCGCGCCGAGTCCGAGTCCCTCGTGGGTCCGGTCGCAGAGCGCGCCATCAATGACTTCAACGCACGCGTCGCCTTCCTTGGAACCGACGGGTTCAGCGTTGATCGCGGCCTGACCACCCAGCTCGTAGAAGGTGGACAGGTCGGCTCCATTATGCGCACCCGCGCACAAGAGACGTGGCTGCTCGCTGACTCCTCCAAGTATGGGGAAGCCGGCTTTGTCAGCTTCATGGGGATCGACGAGGTCACCGGAATCATCACCGACGATGAGATCCCCGAAGAATCCATCAAGGAATTGGCCGAGCGCACGAAGCTGCGCATCGTCTAGGAGGAATTACATGGCCACCATCGTGGTGATGCCCCAGCTGGGCAACTCTGTTGAGTCATGCATCATCGTCGAGTGGATGATCGCAGAAGGCGACACCGTCTCCGTCGACCAGACGCTCGCGTCCATCGAGACCGACAAGTCGACCATGGAGGTTCCCTCGACCGCCGAGGGTACCGTCCTGAAGCTCCTGTGGGAGGAAGGCGACGAGGTCCCCGTGAAGGATCCGCTCATCATCGTCGGTGAGTCCCGGGAGGACATCTCCGGCCTCGTTCCCGGTGGCGACGCTGCCCCCGCAGAAGCCGACGCTCCCGCCGAGCAGGCAGCCGCCCCCGAGGCCGCCGCCCCCATCTTCGTGACCGAGCGTGCCACCGGTGCCGTCTCCCCGCGCGCCCGCGCCCTCGCCGCGTCGAACGGCGTCGACGCTTCGGCCATCACCGAGGGCCCGGACCCCCACGGCCGCGTCATCGAGCGTGACGTCGCCGCCGCGATCGCTGCCGGCCCCTGTCCTGACCTCCGCCGCGCGCGCCGCCGGCGTGAGCGCCACCGAAGGCACCGGCATCGGTGGCCGCGTGTCCGTCGCCGACGCTGGCCGCACCGCCGAGGCCGCGCCCGCCGCCGCTGTCGCCGCCCCCGCCGCTGCCGCCGATTTCCCCGGCGCCTCGACCTCCGCCCCGCTCAAGGGCGTGCGCAAGGTCGTCGCCAAGCGCATGATGGAGTCCCTGACCTCCACCGCGCAGCTGACCCTCAACACGACGGCCAACGCCGCCGGTATCCTCGCGATGCGCAAGAAGGTCAAGAACGCCGACGAGTCCCTGGGCCTGAACAGGATCACGCTCAACGACCTGGTCTGCTTCGCCGTGTCGCGCACCCTGCTCAAGTATCCCGTGTTCAACGCTCACCTCGAGGACGGCGTCCTCACGCAGTTCGAGCAGGTCCACCTCGGCTTCGCGTGCGACACCCCGCGCGGCCTCCTCGTCCCCGTCATCCGCTCCGCGCAGGCCCTGGGCCTCAAGGCGTTCTCCGACGAGGCCAAGCGCCTCGCCGGCGGCGCGATCGACGGTTCCCTGTCGCCCGACTTCCTGAGCGGCGGCACCTTCACGGTCTCCAACATCGGTTCCTTCGGTATCGAGACCTTCACCCCCGTCATCAACCCTGCCCCAGACGGCCATCCTGGGCGTCGGCGCGATCACCCCGCGCCCGACCGTCGCCGCTGATGGCTCGATCGGCGTGGAGCAGCGCCTCAATCTGTCGCTGACGATCGACCACCAGGTCATCGACGGCGCGGATGGTGCTCGCTTCCTGCGCGACCTGGTCGCCGCCATCGAAAACATCGACGTGACCGTTCTGGCCTGAGGAAAGAGGAAAACTCATGAGTGACACGCATTTTGACGTCATCGTCCTCGGTGCGGGTCCCGGCGGCTACCTGGCTGCCGAGCGCCTCGGACACGCGGGCAAGAAGGTCGCCCTCGTCGAGGAGCAGTACCTGGGCGGCACCTGCCTGAACGTGGGCTGCATCCCCACCAAGACCCTGCTCAACGGCGCGAAGAACTACCTGCACGCCAAGGAAGCCAGCCAGTTCGGCGTGGACGCGCAGGGCGTGGCCGTCAACTGGACGCAGATGCAGGCCTGGAAGGATCAGGTCGTGGGCGGCCTGGTCGCCGGCGTCGCAGCCACCGAGCGCAAGGCAGGCGTGACCGTCATCAATGGACGAGGCCACCTGGATGCCCCCGGTCGCGTGACCGTCGAGGGCACGACCTATACCTCGGACCACGTCATCATCGCCACGGGCTCCGTGCCGGCCATGCCCCCGCTGCCCGGCACTCAGGACAACCCCGCGCTGGTGGACTCCACGGGTATCCTCTCGCTGCCCGAGGTCCCGGCCCGCCTCGCGATCATCGGCGGCGGCGTCATCGGCGTCGAGTTCGCCTCCCTGTACTCCACCCTCGGCTCCCAGGTGACCGTCATCGAGATGGCCCCCGAGATCCTGCCCTTCATGGACGACGACCTGGCCGCCAAGGCCCGCGCCGCGATGAAGGACGTGACCTTCGAGCTGGGCTGCCGCGTCGAGTCCCTCGACGGCGGCACCGTCCACTACTCCAAGGGCGAGGAGAAGCTGAGCGTCGAGGCCGACGTGGTCCTCATGGCCGTCGGCCGCCGTCCCGCGACGGTGGGCTGGGGCGCCGAAGAGGCCGGCCTCGAGATCAACCGCGGCATCGTCGTCGACGACACGATGCGCACCAACCTGCCCAACGTGTGGGCCATCGGCGACGTCACCGGACGTTCCCTCCTGGCACACGCCGCCTACCGCATGGCGGAGATCGCCTCGGCGAACATCCTTGACCCCTCCGCGAAGAAGCGCGGCGAGGTCATGCGTTGGCACACCGTCCCGTGGGCCGTCTTCTCGATCCCCGAGGCCGCCGGCGTCGGTCTGACCGAGTCCGCCGCCAAGCGCGAAGGCCGCGAGGTCCTCGTCGCCAAGGTTCCCGCCCTCATGTCCGGCCGCTTCATTGCGGAGAATGGCTTCAAGGCCCCCGGCGAGGCGAAGATCCTCGTTGACCCGAAGACCCACCAGGTGCTGGGCATCCACGTGCTGGGTGCGTATGCCGCCGAGATGATCTGGGGCGCTCAGGCCGTCCTCGAGATGGAACTGACCGTCGAGGACCTGCGCCAGGTCGTCTTCCCGCACCCCACGGTCTCCGAGGTCATCCGCGAAGCCGCGTGGGCCGTCAAGCTCTAACGAACATCCCCTACGTCAAGGAAGAGTAGAAAAATGACTCAGTCTCTCATCATCGACCCCAATGAGGTGCGTCGCCCCGGGTACGTGAAGTTCCCCGAGGTCCCCGTCAACCAGTACACCTTCGACCGTGACACCGAGATCGCCCGCTACGGCGAAAAGGGCATGGTCCAGATGCTCCACGACATGATCGTCGTGCGCACCTTCGAGTCGATGCTCGACTCCATCAAGAAGACCGGTGCCTGGCAGGGCATCGAGTACAACCACCGCGGCCCCGCCCACCTCGGCATCGGCCAGGAGAGCGCCTACGTCGGCCAGAGCTACGTGCTGTCGCCCGATGACTTCATCTTCGGCTCGCACCGCTCCCACGGCGAGATCCTCGCCAAGTGCTACTCGGCCATGCACCAGATGGACGAGGCGCGCCTTGAGGGCATCATGAAGGGCTTCCTCGGTGGCGAGACCCTGTCCTACGCCGAGAAGATCGACTACAAGGACACGAAGGACCTCACCGAGAACTTCATCCTATTCGGTGCCCTCGCCGAGATTTTCGCCCGCAAGTCCGGCTTCAACCGTGGCCTGGGCGGCTCGATGCACACCTTCTTCCTGCCCTTCGGCTCCTACCCGAACAACGCGATCGTCGGTGGCTCCGCCCCCATCGCGAACGGCGCGGCCCTGTTCAAGCGCATCAACCGCAAGCCCGGCATTGTCGTCTCGAACGTCGGCGACGCGGCCCTGGCCTGTGGCCCTCTGTGGGAGGCCATGAACTTCGCGTCCATGGATCAGTTCCGCTCGCTGTGGCGCGAGGAGGACGGTGGCAACCCGCCGATCCTGTTCAACTTCTTCAACAACTTCTACGGCATGGGCGGCCAGACCTTCGGCGAGACCATGGGCTACGAGATCCTCGCCCGCGTGGGTGCGGCCCTCAACCCCGAGGCCATGCACGCCGAGCGCGTCGACGGCCTCAACCCGCTGGCCGTCGCGGATGCGACCACCCGCAAGAAGAAGATCCTCGAGGAGGGCCGCGGCCCCGTCCTCATGGACACCATCACCTACCGCTTCTCCGGCCACTCGCCGTCCGACGCCTCCTCGTACCGTACGAAGGAAGAGGTCGAGCTGTGGGAGCAGGTGGACTGCATCAAGGAGTACTCCAACCTGCTCATCTCCAACGGCCTGACCACGCAGGACGAGATCGACGGCTACACCGCGTCGCTGACCGACAAGCTCGTCAAGGTCCTCAAGCTCGCGATCGACGACGAGGCCACGCCGCGCGTCGCCGACGGCTACATCGACTCCGTCATGTTCTCCAACGAGAAGGTTGAGGCCTTCGACGACGCGACCCCCGAGATCGACCTCGAGGACAACCCGCGGGTCAAGGCTCTGGCCAAGAAGGTGCGTACCTCCGTTGACGCCAGCGGCAAGCCCGTCTCTAAGATGCGCATGTACCAGTTCCGTGACGGCCTGTTCGAGGCCATGCTGCACCGCTTCAAGACGGACCCGACGATGGCCGCTTGGGGCGAGGAAAACCGCGACTGGGGCGGCGCCTTCGCCGTCTACCGTGGCCTGACCGAGGCCTGCCTTACCGTCGCCTGTTTAACTCGCCCATCGCCGAGGCCTCGATCGTGGGTGCCGGCGTCGGCTACGCGATGGCCGGTGGCCGCGCGGTCGTCGAGCTCATGTACTGCGACTTCCTGGGCCGCTCCGGTGACGAGGTCTTCAACCAGATGGCCAAGTGGCAGTCGATGAGCGCCGGCCTGCTGAAGATGCCTCTCGTCCTGCGTGTGTCCGTGGGTTCGAAGTACGGCGCTCAGCACTCCCAGGACTGGAGCGCGCTCGTTGCTCACATCCCGGGCCTGAAGGTCTACTTCCCGACGACCCCGACCGACGCTAAGGGCATGCTCAACCTGGCGCTCGCCGGCACCGACCCGGTCGTGTTCCTCGAGAGCCAGAAGCTCTACGACAAGGGCGAGGACTTCGAGCCCGGCGGCGTGCCCGAGGGCTACTACGAGACCGAAGAGGGCGAGCCGGCGATCCGCCGCGAGGGCACCGACATCACGATCGCCGCCTACGGCGCGACCGTGTACAAGGCGCTCGAGGCCGCGGACGTCCTGGCTGAGAAGTACGGACTGAGCGCCGAGGTCATCGACCTGCGCTTTGTCGCCCCGCTCAACTACGACAAGCTCATTGCCTCCGTGAAGAAGACCGGTCGTCTGGTCCTCACCTCGGACGCCGTCGAGCGTGGCTCCTTCCTCAACACGGTCGCCGCCAACGTGCAGACCCTGGCCTTCGACGCGCTCGACGCGCCGATCGCCGTCGTGGCCTCGCGCAACGGCATCACGCCCGGACCCGAGATGGAGTCGTACTTCTTCCCGCAGGTCTCCTGGATCCTCGACGCGATTCATGAGCGCATCCTCCCGCTGCCCGGCCACGTGCCTACCACGAAGCACGCGACCGAGGCCGAGATCGCGCGCCTGAACCGCGCGGGCCTCTGAGGCATTGGGGGCGGGCTGTTCCCCTTTCCGGCCCGCCCCCGTCCTTGGCTCGCACTCCCTGACGCGAGCCCGCGAGGCCGGGGCCACACCTCCTCCTCACCGTGCCCCGGCCTCGCCCACATACTTGTTTCATCACCGTTTTTCTCCACCCAACGAAGAGATGGCAGAACCCATGGACATCACCAACGACCCGGCTTCCACCCCGGCCCAGCGCATCGAGGCGCTGCGCGGAGGCGTTGCCGACGAGCACTTCCCCAGCTGGGTGCCCGAGTCGAACAACCACATCCACACGTGCTTCTCGTTCAGCCCCTACACGCCAACCCATGCCGCGCTGCTCGCGCGCCGCAACGGCCTGCGCGTCGTCGGCTCGGTCGACCACGACTCGATCGGCGCTGCTGCTGAGATGAGCGAGGCGACCCGCATCCTGGGCATGGGTTCCGTTACCGGATTCGAGATCCGCGCCCGCTTCGGCGAGGGGACGCCGCTCGCGCAGCGCAAGCTCAACAACCCCGACTCCGTGGGCGTCGCCTACATGACGGTGCAGGGTGTGCCCGCCCCGGCCCGCGAGAAGGTCGCCGAGTGGCTCGCCCCGGGGCGTGCCGCCCGCCTGACGCGCACCCTCGCCATGGCCGAGAGCGCGAACAAGATCCTCACCGACCTGGGCCTGGAGCCCTTCGACCCGCAGGCGGATATGGTCGGCATCTCGCAGTACGCCAATGGCGGCGGGATCACCGAGCGCCACCTGCTGGCCGCCATGGCCTCGGCCCTCATCCGCGGTTTCGGTCGCGGCCCCGCCCTGGTCCAGGGCCTGGACTCGATGGGCGTCGAGATCCCCGAGTCCCTCGCGCGCGTCCTGTCCGACGCCGACAACCCGCACCTCATGTACGATCTGCTGGGTGTCCTGAAGGCCAACTACCTGGACCGCATCTACATCCAGCCCACCGACGAGCTGCCCGGCGCAGCCGAGGTCGTCGAGTTCGCCGACTCGGTCGGCGCGATCGCCACCTACGCCTACCTGGGCGACGTGTCCGCCTCGCCGACGGGCGACAAGAAGGCCGAGAAGTTCGAGGACGACTTCCTCGACGAGCTCTTCGAGTACATGGAGTCGATCGGCCTGCGCGCCGTCACCTACATGCCCCCGCGCAACACCCCCGAGCAGCTTGAGCGCATCCACGCGCTCGCGGCCGCCCACGGCATGCTCGAGATCTCGGGCGTGGACATCAACCAGCCTCGCCAGCGCTTCACCTGCGAGGAGCTGCGTCGCCCCGAGTTCGCGGACCTCAACGAGGCCACGTGGGCCCTCGTCGCGCACGAGGCCCTGTCCTCCGTGGACCCATCCCTGCACCTGCTGGGCCGCACGGGTCGCCTGACCCCCGAGGCCCTCGCTGAGCGCATCAGCCAGTACGCACCCCTGGGTCGCGCGATTGCCGACGGCGAGGACGCCGCCGCCGTCGCCGCCCGAGCCACATCGATTAACTGACGATCACCGTCAAGAAAGAGAGACATCATGAGTAACGCCCCCGAGGTACGCGGCCTCTTCCTCAAGGCCCTCGGCCGCCCCGTCATCGTGGCCCCCAGCTCGGCCGAGCCGACCGTCACTTTCGACGGCCCGCTCACCGAGGTCTGCCCCTGCTCCCTGAAGGAGACGGAGCTTCCCGTCGTCGTGCGCGCCGGTGAGGAGACCTTCGAGGTCCGCGCCACCGCCACGGGTGAGCGCGCCATCAACGGCCGCGTCGCCCTCGTGACGGGCGGCGCCCAGGGCTTCGGCGCGGAGATCGCGCGCGGCCTGGTGGACGCCGGCTGCTTCGTGTACGTGGCCGACCTGAACGGCGAGGGCGCGGCAGCCAAGGCGGCCGAGCTCGGCGGCGAAGGCGTCGCCCACCCGATCACGGTCAACGTCGCCGACGAGGATTCCGTCGCCGCGATGGCCGCTGAGGTCGAGCGAGTTACCGGCGGCCTCGACCTGGTCGTCTCCAACGCGGGCATCGTGCGCGCCGGCTCCGTCCTCGAGCAGGACGCGTCCGCATTCCGCCTGTCCACGGACATCAACTACGTGGCCTTCTTCCTGGTGACCAAGCACCTGGGCCAGATCCTGGCCCGCCAGCACTCGACCGCCCCCGAGTGGCTGACCGACATCATCCAGATCAACTCCAAGTCCGGCCTCGTCGGCTCGAACAAGAACGCCGCCTACGCGGGCTCGAAGTTCGGCGGCATCGGCCTGGTCCAGTCCTTCGCCCTCGAGATGGTTGCTCACGGCGTGAAGGTCAACGCGATCTGCCCCGGCAACTTCTACGACGGCCCGCTCTGGTCCGACCCGGATCGCGGCCTCTTCGTCCAGTACCTGAACTCCGGCAAGGTCCCCGGTGCCAAGACGGTCGCCGACGTCAAGGAGTTCTACGAGGCGAAGGTCCCCATGCGCCGCGGCGCCCAGGGCATCGACGTTCTGCGCGCGATCTTCTACATCGTTGAGCAGGAATACGAGACCGGCCAGGCCGTGCCCGTCACGGGCGGCCAGGTGATGCTCTCCTGACTTCTCACGAGGCCGGGGACACATGCGGGTTTCTCCGAGCTCCCCGGCCTCGTCCTTTCTTCCCACGTCCAGTAGTTTTTCCAGTGAAAGAGTCAGTCATGACCCAGATTCCCTCCACCCAGTACGCGATTCAGATCGTCGGCAAGGAAGAGTTCGTCGTTAACCCGGCGAAGCCCGTTGACCCCGTTGGCCCGACGCAGATCATGCTCGAGGTCGAAGCCTGCGGCATTTGCTTCTCTGATACGAAGCTGCTCCACCAGTTCGATGGCCACCCGCGCAAGTCGGACGTGGTGGCGGGTATCGACCTGGACGCCCTCAAGGACATTCCGTCCTACCACCCGAACCAGGAGGCCGTGACGCCCGGCCACGAGCCCGTCGTGCGCGTCGTGCAGGTCGGCGAGAAGGTCACGCACTTCAAGGTCGGCGACCGTCTGCTGGTCCAGGCCGACTGGAAGCACCTGCGTACCGCGAAGTCGAACGGTGCTTTCGGCTACAACTTCGATGGCGCCCTTGAGGAGTTCGTCGTCGTCGACGAGCGCTGCGTCGTGTCCCCGGACGGGGAAGAGTTCCTCATTCACGTGTCGGAGGGCCCGTCGGCAGCAGCCGTCGGCCTCATCGAGCCCTGGGCGACCGTCGAGGGCTCCTACGCGTGGGCCGAGCGTAACCACGTTGCCGACGGTGGCCGCCTGCTGGTGGTCGGTGAGGGCGACATCGACGCTCTGACCGCCGAGCACAAGCCCGCCGAGGTCGTGCGCGTTGCCGCCGACGCCATCGAGGGCGTCGAGGGCGAGTTTGACGACGTCGTGTTCTTCGGCGCGGACGCCGACGCGATCGAGAAGGCCGCTCTGCTGATCGGCACCCGCGGCACCATGTGTGTCGTCCTCGGCGGCGAGAAGATCTCGCGCAAGGTGTCCCTGGACATCGGCCGCGTCCACTACGACTTCACCCGCTTCTGCGGCACGACCGGCTCGGACCCGCGCGATGGCTACGCCTGGATCCCCGCCAACGGCGACCTGCGCGAGAACGACCGTTGCGTCTTCGTCGGCGCCGCCGGCCCGATGGGCGTCATGCACACGATGCGCGCCGTCACCTCGGGTGTTCCCGGCCTCAGCGTCGTGGGCACCGACCTGTCGGACGAGCGCCTGGAGAACCTGACGAAGGTCGTCGGCCCGACCGCCGAGAAGAACGGCGTGCCGCTGGACATCGTCAACACCTCCTCGACGCCCCTGGAGTACGGCTACACCTACGCGACGTGCCTCGTGCCCGTCCCGGCGCTGGTCTCCCAGGCCGTCGACCTGCTGGCTGAGGGTGGCATCCTGAACGCGTTCGCCGGTATCCCGGCCGGCACGTTCGGTGACTTCGACCCTGCAGGGCATCATCGAGCGCCGCATCTTCATGCTGGGCACCTCCGGGTTCGGACGTCTCCGACATGCGCACGGTCCTGCGCAAGATCGAGGCTGGCATCATCGACACCACGATCTCCCTGTGGGCGATCACCGGCATGGCGGGCTTCGGCGACGCCATCAACGCGGTGATGGACCGTACCTCGGGCGGCAAGATCATGGTCTTCCCGATGATGCACGACCTGGGCCTGACCCCCGTGTCTGAGCTCGCCGAGAAGCTGCCGACGGTTGCCGCGAAGCTCGACGCCGCCGGCCTGTGGACCAAGGAGGCCGAGGAGGCCCTGCTCGCCACCCGCTGAGCGCTCCGCCTCGACTTTCGCCCCGGCCTCGTCTGTCACTCGGACGAGGCCGGGGCCCTTGTGTTTCTGCGATAATGAGTGTGCAAGCGTTGGATTGCGAACAAGGAGGTTCCCATGACGGTCAACGATCGCGCCTCGCAGGAGCGCTACGTGGCGATGCAGGCGTGGCTGTACGGGCAGATGACCCCGCGCGCGCCTCACGCGACGCGGTGTTTCGCAGAGGATCCGCTGTGCCTCTACGACGCGTTTCTGTCAGTGCTTGTCGGCACGGGGTTGGGGTTCTTCCAATTCGACGATGATCGCGCCCATCACGGGCTCTACGCCTTCGACTTTTTCGTGGGAGACATCAAGGTGCCGCCGCGAGACAAGGGCGTTGATGGGCAGAGGGCGCCCGGCATGGCGGGGGACCCTGCCGCGGACGCCGCCGCCCCGGCGATGTGCCACGCCCTTGTCGACACGTGGCTCGGGGAAACGGGCAGGCGCATCCCGTTCGTGGCCTCCGTGATCGCCTCCGTGGCCACCCTCGAGCTCGTCGCCGACGTGAGCGTCGACGGATGCGTCTTCGAGTGTGAGCTGCTGCCGGGCTACGCGCGCTCCACCGCGAACAAACCGTGGGAAGACGGCAGCCTGCCGATCGGCTCGCTCGATTCGTCTCTGGTGATCCCCGGTCCACGCATCTACGTAGAGGCGGGCGTGCGATACGAGGGACAGGTTATGTCCTGCATGGGCTTCGACGAGGCCGTGGCCTCGTGGGTGCAGATGGGGCTCTCTGTAGAGTCCTCCACGGCCTCCGGCACCGGAGCGACTGCCGTTCTGCGCGCCCCGCACGGGAGTCCCTGAGATGCTCGGGTGGGCTGCCGACGCAGTGGCTCGCGCCCTGTCCGCGTGCGGGTACACCGGGGTAGTGCAGATCCGAGCGCGCTTCGCTCACGCGCCGGCGTAGTATCCGACCGCCACGCCGTCGCGCATAACGAAGCCCCGGCCTCGTCCGTTCAATCAGACGAGGCCGGGGAAGGTTTGCTGGGGGAGAGGACCCTTACGCGTTGGTCTTCTCGGCGGCGACGGGGGCGTCGTCCTTCCAGAAGTCCAGCTCGTCGGGGTTCAGGCCGATCGAGGAGGCCTTGAAGGAAGGCTCGAGGCCAGCCTTGCGCTGGGCGACGTAGTCGTTCGCGCAGCGGATGGCCTGGTTGCCGAGGATGATGATGACGGGCAGGTTGATGAGCGCCATGAGGCCCATCAGGATGTCACCCAGGTTCCACGCAACCTCGAACTTGAGCAGAGCGCCCGCGAAGACGAGCAGCGCGGCGACGGTGCGGAAGATCGAGAGCATCCAGTGCTTCAGGTTCTTGTTGCGCATGAGGAAGCGGAAGTTCACCTCGGCGTAGTAGAAGTTGCCGACCAGTGTCGTGAACGCGAAGAGGAACAGGGCGACCGAGATGAAAGACCTGCGCGACGCTCTGGCCGAGGACCGTGGCCATCGCGTCCTTCACGAGGGGAGCGCCCGTCACGCCGCCGTCGCTGCCAACGCCCGAGGAGAGAACCACGAACGCGGTGAGCGTGCAGATCACCATGGTGTCGATGAAGACGGAAAGCATCTGGACGAGGCCCCTGCTTGGCCGGGTGCGACACGGAGGCGGAGGCAGCGGCGTTCGGAGCGGAGCCGACACCGGCCTCGTTCGAGTAGAGGCCACGCTTAATGCCCAGCATCATGGCCGAACCGGCGAAGCCGCCGAAGATGGCCGGGAAGTCGAAAGCGCCTGGAAGATCGCGGCGAACATCGCGGGAATGTTCTGGTAGTTCAGCACGATGACAACGAAGCCGACGCCCAGATAGATGATCGCCATGACGGGAACGAGGAGGCCGGTGACGTCAGTGAGGCGACGCGTGCCGCCGAAGATGGAGCCGGCCATGAGAATCGCGAGAATGGTGCCGACGATCCACGGCGTCCAGTCGTTCGCCCAGCTGTACTGGGTGAAAGCGTCAGCAACGTTGAAGGAGGCGAGCAGGTTGAAGCCGCCCATGTAGGTCAGAATGAGCACCGACGCGAAAGAGCGTGGCAAGCCAGTTCTGCTTGAGGGCCGTCTGGATGTAGTAGGCCGGACCGCCGTAGGAGTGGTGGGGTCCCTGCTTCTTATAGATCTGCGCGAGCGTCGACTCGATGAATGCGGAGGCACCGCCGAGGGTCGCGATGACCCACATCCAGAAGACAGCACCGGCACCGCCGGCAGCGACAGCGGTTGCAACGCCGGCGATGTTGCCGACACCGACACGCGAGGCCGTGGAGACCATCAGAGCGCGGAACGAGGAAACCTCGCCCTCCTCGTGGGGAGGCTCGGTCACGACGCGGATCGCTTCCTTGAACAGGCGCAGCGGAATGGCGCGCGTGCGGATGAAGAAGTACAGGCCTGCGCCGATCAAGAGGGCGACGAGCACGTACGTATACATAAAGCCTGAGATCGTGTCCAGGGTGCCGGCGAGATCAAAGGCCGGGCGTAGGGTTCCATTCATCGTTGTTCCTAGCGTTGATGGATGTTCGTGGACGCGGCGAGTCCGCGCTCATGGTCCCGAGTATAGCGCCTTGGTCAACGGAAGGTAAAGAGTTTGCTAAAACATGCGACGGTTTCGGCCATGTCGGCAGTTCAGATGCTGATGATCGGCGACTCTGCGTTGGGTTACTCGTGAATCTTGCGAGTGCTGGCGCACATTTCGCCCAAATCCTTGTGGTCTGGAGCATTAAAATCGCCGATTTTTGGGCTGGTTAGGCTGCGTGTGTCGCGAGAAATCGTTGATATTGTGCGAAAGTTGAGGCATAGCTGCATCGATTGCGCTTGATTTGACGATGTCTGGAGAAGTGCGTATTGTTTTCCTTGTTGCGCCGAACGGCAGTGAACGAAGCGAGAAGCTCGGGTCACGGAAACATGGCGCGGAACGCCTTTCGAAAACGTGCGAGACATTCGTATGTGCTTGATCGTGTG
>BNJU01004364.1_pt1 | contig 37070 bp, 51 predicted proteins | sample 8539281 | NCBI WGS metagenome assembly BNJU01 (sample SAMD00202456, study PRJDB9452) | human saliva metagenome | isolation source: human saliva | place: Japan
TTTGCCATTACAGACAGCAACTTCCAATGGGGACTGTTAGTGCACGGGCGCGAACAATAGAGAAAAACGCGAGGACTTCAAGACGTGGGATTTCCTGCGTTTGTATCCGGAAGATGCCAGTTACTAAAACCGCGGGAATGCGCGGTTTTCTGTTTAAAGCCGACGGGATTGGGAATTTTCGAAAACTATTCTTAAGAGGCTTGCAAATGGATTTAATCAATAACTCCGGCCATACCACTCAACACGGCGCGATGGCGATGTCGTCTGGGTATTACTCAAATCTATTTCAAACGGTAGCGTAACGTGGATTCTTCGGACGTTGGCGTTTGCAGTTTGCCCGGTATGCGTTGCACACGTTTGACAAAGAGGTCACGTTTGCCGCAAAGACATACAGGCCGTCACGCGGGTCGGTTTTCGCGTGATTGATGAGAATGGAACTCTACGATTGAGCATCGCCCTCCATTGAATCGCCTTATCGGTACTACAGACAGTTTTTCCTGGCTGTTTGGTCACGATAGGTGTCAATCCAACATTTCCCGGAAAGCCAGCAGAACAAAGGCTCTTCGTCGACAGCACCGGTGCGCTATGTCCTGCTGCTGCGAGTGGCTACGTTGTAGCGCGGCACGAACACACACACCTGACAAGTCAACAGGGTTGCCCCATAGTGTCGGTAATCCCATCAGAATTTCTGCTTACAGAGAATGCCCGGCGTTTTCCGGCCCAGCTTTATCAAGATACGGTAAGCTTCCTGTCGGTCAGCGCCAGTTTAAATCACACCCGGTAGACTTTCGAATCTTTATATGTTCTCAGTGTTTGAAGACCATCAGTTATACCAAACCGGTCAACCGGGTGGGCTCATTCCGATATCTCTTGCAACAACCGCAGGCTTTCGAAGTTATCGCGCCACACAATAAGTCAATTCTTTTAAAAGTATTCATAAACTATTCGATATGCGGTTGCTATATATAAAAACATCTATGTATCTTCTATGCTAAACTAAATGTATTTGGTTGCAAAATTAATTAATTAATAAACAAAACATATGAAATCTACAGAAACTTAGTTATTTTCAGCAACCACATAGTATCTAGTTGCATATATTATTCAACCAGCCATGCAAACGGTTAGAAAAACGGCTTAACGTATGAGGGTGAATGGCATAAAACGCAGATTGGCACCGCGCAGATATTGTTGCAGTGCACCCACGTGGGTGGTCAGTAAGAGCTCTTAGTGTTGCGGATCCGGCTTGTCGCCAACACATTGAAGGGAGCACTGCACGTCCTGATTTGAAAGGGAGAAAATCATTGGTAAATGCAATAGGTGTCCCACCCTGAAGTAATTTGTGCGACACGTTATGAAGAAATCGTAATTTCAAGTTAGTATTGCGCTTTCACACTAATTATACGCAGATGTTTTCAGAAATCATGCAAATGATTACAAATGAACTAAAAGCGGGATAAGCGGAGTTTTATATGCAAACAGATAGTCTTTCATCATCAGAACTCGCAAATTTACGGGTTGCCAAATCTACAAGTATCGGGATGACAGGCGATTGAGAAGCGAGCCAAGACACACAGGCTGACGTACATCGAAGAGGGTTGCAGCGTGGAGGCCGTCTGAAAAATACTTTAATCGCATCCTCCCTGCCGAAATCGCGCCGCCATTATAAAACGGCAGTCGGACGAGTTGGCGGGAGAAGATGCTGAAAACCCCTGCCCCAAGTCAGACCGACGGCACAGTCGCTCAGCACTGGCTGAAGCGGCTGCTGTTGAACGAGAAACAACGGTCGGTGGCGGATGCGCGATGTGCGGTGGTGGCGGCGGTGTTGGGGATTAAATATCACTACGGTTGCTCCGCCGGCACAGGGTGCGGGTGGCTCAGCTTTTTGCGCTTGCAGAAGGCAAATTGACGCGGTTACGCTTTGGGAATTGTGCAAAAGGCTAATGACCGCCGGTCGGCAAAGGTTGGCGAACGCACTAGACGGCTGATATCCGTCACCTTAAGGCGGAAAACGCGACGGAGCGGTTGGTTGCTTTTGTTCCGAAGACGACGGGCCGCGGTCAAGCCGATTGAGGAGATTGCCGGATGGCTGCTGGTATGGGTACAAAATCTGGGTCGCCGATAGTGCCGTGTATGGGCGCGATTCGTACTTAGACAAGCCCGTTGATGCAGGAGCGCGGCAGAAAAACGGGGGCGGCTTATAACGCTGCCGCCTTTGCGTGAAACGTATTGGGGGCTGTAGCCCAACGATGTTTGATCGGCGACGGCCACAGCTTCAAGGCGAAGGTGGCGCATCCGGTACACGGTGGGCCGTTTGGGCCGGAAGTGACGGTGATTACTGATGGTTGCACCGCGGTTTGTGGTCGATTTTCGGTCTCTTGCTGAAAGTTGTGTGGCGGTATCGACTGCCTGCGTATCGGGGGTCAAGCACTACGGTTTGCCGATTATCTATTACTGGATAACGCGGCGGCCAAACCGGCGTGACGATAGACCTCGAAATCACGGTATTACGTCCCGACTGGGTATCCGCCATGAAACGGAGCATCGGGCAACCTGCAAGGGCGCGTGGTATCATTGAGCGATGGTGGAAAGACAATCTGATTGAGATGCGCGGCAGTATGAGACTTTGCTCAGGGCGCGGGATGGACAGCAGTACGAAGAACCTGATGCACCGCAAGATGGAAAGTGCTTTTAACGCTTTTGGAAAAAGGCAAGGATTTGACGGAGTGAACAACAGAAATATTTGAAACTCGTCGAGTTGGTCGCGTTTTATCGCGATGGTCGGGCGTATCGACGAATACAACAACCGCCCGCATGGCGAGCTGCCCCTGACATCCGGACGGCGGGCATTATACGCCGAAGGCTTTATCGGGAAATGAGGCTGAACAGGACGGTATTGCGCCGGATATGCTGTCGGCGGAAGAGCTGGCGACGATGTTTGTGCCGCAGGAAGTGCGAAAGGTACAGCGCGGTTGGCTGGATTTGTTCAATCAACCTTATTTCTCAACCGAGCTGGCGGAATATCACTAAAGACGAGACGGGTCAGCTACGATTTCGAGCGATGCGTCAGCGGTCAAATGTGTTTGATATGGACGGCAAGTTTGCCCGATTACAGGCGCAGGCTAACGGCAATACCCGCGAGGCTTTCCTGATAGCGCGTATCGACCAACTGGCGGAAAACGTCGAAAAAGGGCAAAATCGCTGGCGGAAAATGCGATCGGCTTGTAAACGCGGAAGTCAATCCGGCACCGGAACAGGCTGCGTTTGGGACGAGCTGATGACGGCGAAACGTCATCGAGGCGAAGTATGCTGTATTGCGGAAAACGGGCACGGACGACTTTTGTTATTTGAGGCGGATAGTTAAAACGGTTTTAAAACTTATTTTAAAAAGGACTACTGAAACAAATCAATCATACATGAACAAAAACTGGCTGAATTTAAAGCCAAATCAGGTATGAACCAAAACCCAACTGGCACGCGTATCGGTACTTCGCCGGGCATCCACTGAGTATGGTATCTCAATGGTACTATGCGGAAAAAGGCGGCAAATTATGAAACCATCGAGCCGAAAATCGAGGCGCTTTTTGGAGGCAGCAGGAAAGTGCAGCAAACGCGAAGAGCTGCAGGTTAGTTTGTTGAAACGAAGACGACACGGCGTATTGTTGGAAGTGATGCGCGATGCGCATGAGGCGGGCGAGATTGCTGTCATTTTACTGGTCAAGCAGGCTTTGGGCAAGACGCAGGCGGTCAAAACTACCGCGATAAAAACCCAGCGGCCATCTTGATTGAGGCTAATCCGCAGCTTTTACGGCTTTTGGCATTGATGAAGAAATTGGCGTGCATCCGTCAAATTGCCAACCAGTGGAACGCTCAACGATTTATTTGAGGAGATCGGCTACCGTTTGGGTGGCTCTTGAACGGCTGATTGTGGTCGATGAGGCGGAAAACCCGCTGTTAACGCGCCCTTTGAGATTATCCGCCGATTGCATCGATGACACAGGCTGCGGTTTTGGTGTTGAGCGGTAGTTCCGACTGGTGGCGAATCTGCGCGGTAGCATGGCGAGTTGGTACAGCTTCACAGTCGTGTGGCGGGTGCGCTGAATTTGGGCGACTGCCGCTCGATCGGAGTTGAACAGATTGCGCGGGCAACCTCACCGAAGCCGATGATGAAACGATTGCGGAACTGGTTACACATAGCAACGGCAATACGCGACGGATGAGCAAGCTGATAGCGGCGCGGTACGCACCGCGAACAAGAACGGTATCAAGATGCAGGCCGGGTATCGTTAAGAAACACAGCTCCCTGATTATCCGATAAGAAAGGCCGTCTGAAAATGAGACAGAATATGCGGTACACGCCGGAGCTCCGGGAGGACACGGTACGACTATGAAACCCATAAACGTCGCAAGATTTGGCGGGCGCGGACAAAGTAAGCGGAAAGAAGGCTTCGCATGGTTGCAAATCCGCCGACCGTGGAAGCGATTGAGACAAAGAGGGAAGCCAGCGAATGGGCTGCTCAAGCGAAGGCGGATTGGGTGCGCAACAATTTTTGCCTTTGGAGAAAATATTGTAATTGATTTATAAGGAAATAGGAAAATGTCTACTGTGTTTTACAAGCGGATGTTGTTTGAGCGGCTGTTGGTTTGGGCTGCGTTTTTCGTATCGATGTTGCGCGGTTGTGCTCCGGAACCATCGCGAAGTTGGAAAACGTCTGCGGCGCGAGCGTCTGGCGGATTTGGAGGCAAAAGCCCTGGGCGAGCAATGAGTCAATGAGCGTAGAGGAAAAATGAAAAGGGATTGTTTGAGCGATAAGACATTGAGCCCTGCACGGCTAGACACATGAGGGCTTTTTGAACGTGCGCTTGGCGAAATCCGCGCGAAATATATGATAAGGCGATTATGAAAAGGATGTGAAATGAGTTTTTGACGACGTAATACGGATTGGCAGGTTTGGGGACAAATACCGCAGTGCGTGACGGCGCGAATGGCGCATAGAGAGCGTGGAATCGAGGAATATCAGGCGCGTTTTAAAACGGCCTGCCGAGAAGAAGGAGGAGAAAAATGATTTTGGTTTGTTGTCGGATTGCTGTGTTGGTGTTGCTGGGGATTTGCTTGAAAATGCTGGCCTGAATCGTCGTGTTGTACATGATAGGCGTGAAGGCTATGACGGTAGGATGACAATTAAAACGTGTAAGCCGTTGATGTTGTTTCATATGCTTTGCCTTATTGAAAAATATAAGGTATTGATTTAAAAGGATTTAAAATGAATAAAGAGAAAAATCTTAGCACAAAATCAAGAAATGCTTGGCTTTGAGTAAAGTCGGCAAATGAAACATGAAGCCGCACAGGCATTAAAGCAGACGCAGGCATTAATGGAAAAGTATGAAGTCAATGCTGTGGATATTGCCTTATCAGAAGTCTCTGAACAGAAAAGCCGATCGAAAAATGGTTTTTAAATTGGCAAATTGGCAATGGAGTGTTGCAAAACTATGATTGCCGATGTATTCGGATGCAAAACTTACAAAACGCTGAAGATGACGTTTTTACGGCATTGAAATCGAGCAGAAATCTCAGCCTATGCCTTTGATGTAGTTTATCGGGCAGATTTCCGCTGAACGCCGCAAATTTTTGAAAGCCTGCTGAGCAAGAAAGCCTCGCACACAGAACTTATCTTGCCGACCAATTTTGCGATGGTTGGATTATGGGTGCTTGGTGGTAGTCAAAATTGAGATGTCTGATGAGGAGAAAGCCATTATGGACGGATACGAAAAAGAAAAACATCCGGGCATGGTCGAAGGAGGAAACAAGAGATGCGAAAATCGTCAATCCTAGCTAAGGGTCAATAATGGAATATGAGGCATTCTTTCAAGGAATGGAACTGCAAACAAGCGTTACATCATGCCATGAATGTAGCAGGCGATGTGAAAACAAAATTGGAGAGCAAAAATGAACTCAAAAAGAAATCACTGAGTGGATCGAAGACCGTGCGAGCTAATGATTGCGAGGACGGCGAAGGTTTTTGTGATTGCTGCGCGGTCACCGGACGGATGTGGAAGACTGCTGAGGCGGAAACCTTTATGCGTGGCAGATAACCTTTTATGGGAGGAGATGACATTGAGCAACACGAACCCTAAAAAGAGTCCAGAATATAGCAACTTTATTTATAGATTTTGAAAAGAACAAAAAGTATGTACCACAGTAGAGAATACCGCTATCGAAAAGTTTGACACATTAGGTATCTGGCGGATCGGATGGCATGACAACGACGGTGGTTTACCGGGTCTCCCATCTGTTTTTACCCAATGGCAAGGCAGGATTTTGTATTTAAGCCAGGCGGACGTTGTCGAACAAGTTAAATGGTGTGATTACAAACGCGTTGGAGCTCGAAAGCATGACGGGCAGGGTGCATAAATGGCGCGAAGTTAATCATAGTCGTTGTTGCGAATATTGTGCTAATGGATTCGGATGAAAGTTAAACCGAAAAAGTTATTCGCCGCCGCGATATTTGGGAGATTGAATGCGATTGCCGTTGTCCTAACTGCGCGGCCAACAGCTTTGATAGCTTTGACTCAGCGACGCCGAAGCAGCCGGAAGTCGGCTAAAGATGTTGCTGGAACTTGGATGCCGATATCGGAAAAGCGGCTATCCGCCACATTGTCTCTTCCGCCCCGGAAAGAGCTGCCAGCCTCTAGGGAACCGCGAAACCGTTGAATGAGCTTGCCGATGATTGCGCAGGAGGCGGCACGCGACGGGTTTGTTTCCTGCCCCCGCCGAGGCTTTGATTCACGGTTTTAATGAAACCGTTAATGCCCGCGCACCAAGGTCGTCTGAAACTGCCCTCAAAGTCGCATGGTTATTTGCTGGAGATTGCCGCCAGTGCAGCAGGATCAGCCGCTTCTTTCCAGCCTCTCCCACGGGGAGAGGGAGCGGCGGCGCACCGTCAAAACTCGCGGCAGGGTGTGGCGGCCTGCGAATGGGCAGGAAAATGATTGGGCAAACGGAAATCGCTTCAGGTTTGCATTACCGCCGTGCTCAATTCTTACTCCAACCGACCGGCAGCGGCAGGATATGCCGGTATCGAAATTTGTATCGGAAACTGATGGAGAAAAAGAAATCGTCTCGCCGAGTATGACCCTGATACGGATTCAGACGGGTTTACAGGGTTGCAGGCGGTAGGAAACATACGCACCCCTGTCGAACTGCTCCGCAACCCGCCGCCACGGATGATACTACATGATAGTGGCAAAAGCCGCGCGCCAGGAAAAGGCTCAGAAAATGGCGTAATGGAAAAGATGTTTTAAACAAAGAAAGGTGGGGTGAAATGGAAAATGATATTTTATAAGTAATAAACCCGAATATCGACTTAATCAGTCAAACTCAGAAAAGTTGAAGGCAGAGCATGATTTGGTAATCAACTAGAAAATTATTTGCGAGGAGGAGTTAGAGATACTTGATTTAACAGAGTTTAGGTTGCCTATATCAGACCGAAGTAAAAACGCGAAAGAATATTACTTAGTCGTATTGGGACACACTGGTCGGTGATTTAAAGGTCTTAAGAATTTTATAGTTTAAAAGGAAAAATCATGATTGAACTGGCACGAGTACCGTCTATTGACGAATATTTAGAGCAAGACTGGATGCCTTTTATCAGTTTTGTTGAAACTAAAAGGATTTGAAAGCAAGCAAGTATATCAACTACCCAACAAACTGAGGAAAAAGCAAACTGGCTAAAACCCGAATCAAACAACCCGCTATCGAAGCGGGCATGACAGAAGACAAAAGCGGAAGTCACCGCGTTTATCCGGTAAAAATCGGCGACTTTGCAGCGCGAAGTCAAACGCTTGAAACCGAAGCTGGAGACAGCGGTCATCGAAGAAGAATATGCCGCCGCCGCGCCGATGCGCCGCGAAATCATGAGTCGACCGAACGTGTGGCCGCATATCTGCGAGGCACATATGACGAGCTGACGGATAACGGTAAAACCACAAACCGTGGACTTTACCACCGGCCCGATTAAATGGCGTATCTGTCCGCTATCCGTCATAACGGGCGTGGCTGCTGTACCGGCGTGGTTTCTCTCGGAAAAATCCGCCTTGCCGAGTTTGTGCAGCGCTAAGAAGGAACTGACAAAGACGCCATCTTGGAACCAGAAAGAACGCTTTCAGACGGCCAGTGCCGGGGATTAAGATTGGAGCGGTGCGGAGGACTTTTGCATTGAACCGACGGAACAAATTTATAAAAATCAACAGCCTGATTTCAATTCAGTGTTGAAACGTGATTGAGCTTCGACGGAACAGGAGTTAGTTTTGATGAGGTCGTCTGAAAAACAGTTTGAATACTGTTCTCAGATTTGCTGTTTTCTATTTACCTGATTGTGTAAACTGTTGAAACATGCAGACTTGTATTGAAAACGAAACTATTGTATATTCACTATAACGAAATATGAAGGAGGTTTTATGAATTTTATGAAATCTGAATCTATCGGGTTATCTGTTAGTGCAACATATTCCTAAAGAGCTTATTTCTGGCTTTGCAGTGAGGTCTAATTGGTCTCCACCTGTGCTTATCATGGAGTAGAACATACACATCCGGGACATGTTAAAAATGTTTTGAATCAATTACGCACTTTTGAACTGAATGAGGTATTTCATATGGTTGGTGAAAAGTCATAACTTAGAGGTTTCGAATTAAAGGGGAACACATTGTTAGCGCCAAATCAGGAATATGGAATATCTGTAGAGCGACAGCCAAAACGATGAAAATGGCATGCAGTTAAACGAAGCAGAGCCCGGCAACTGCTGGCTCATAAGAACATGTTTATTGAGTCGCTTTGTTTACCGTGATTTATTTGAGGATAATGTCGCACCTCTGGAAGGCACGGTGTTACGTGTCTGGAAGCATGGATAATATGCCGGAGCAACCTGGCTTCGATACAAATTGCTGTTTGTGATAGTGAATGAATAACTGGTTATTTTGTAGAACATATTGAACAATTTTTTAGAGCGTTATTCTGTCATGTTGGGAAAAATGGAGGTCGAGAAGCAAACGATTTTGGCCAAACCATCTCTCAAAAAGAAAGGCAGAGATACGGACATTAGACGAGCAGACAGGGTGTAACGGGCTTTAATGCCGCACGTTTGGGAGCAGATTATGGCAGTTAGAAGGCAGACGCAGGCACAACTTGCGCGGTGGTGTGTGTGTCTTCAACGATGAGCAAGTGAAAACGATTACACGTACCTGATGCCAAAACTTTGGCGACTGGCTTCGGTATTGAAATGTCTCGGCAGAGTGGTTTATACGTCCGATGACGGCAGGGTGGAGCGGCCTTGTTTCTGCAGTGCTTCTGGCTCATGCGCGTAAGCAGTATGTTGGAGGAGCGCCAAATGGGTGAGATATTATTTCGGATTTCGGACGGAGTATATGGATTTTCCTGTTTTGAATATTCTCAACGTCATTTTGAAAGCCCCAGAGATTTCACAAGAGGATATTGAGGAGGCGCTTTTGAGTTTCGCAAAGAATATGCTGCTGGGACTTGCACCTCATTCAGGATCGGACCTTAGCTGCAGAGGAGTTGGGTTTTTATCGTTAGAGAGCAAAACAGGTGTTTCAGCAAATTGAGGGCTCTCCCACTTGACGGTAGATGGAAACCGTAATTTGCTTTCTTTCTGATAAAGAAAAGATAAGCTTCTGTAGCCGGTTTGATTTGGGGCATGAATTAGGCCATCTGATTCTGCATAGATATTCCGGCAACAATCAGGCACCACTATCACAAATTAATGGAGCAGCAGCACATGCTTTTGCTGAGCATTATTACCGCTGGCAGAAAGTCTCTATGAAGATACGGATTCCTACCACTTTTAGACGATTTATTGCTTAAAAACAATATTGGGGGTTTTCGTTGTTGGTGATGATTATGCGTCTGTATCAACTGGATATGATTGACGATCATACTAAGCAGAATTTATTTGAGAGAATATCGATGCGATGGGGCAGAAAAGCCGAGCCGGAGATGGGGACAGAAAGCCTGAAGAACCACGTATAGCTGAGAAGAAGTATGGAGTTATTAATATGGAAAAATATCATCATCTTGACTAATGCGGTCGAGTATTTCGGGCACAGCGACTGATTTACTGAACCTACTGAATCTTGATGATGATGAAGCGAAACGCAACAAGAAGGTTATCCTGGGAAAAGTAAAAATCCCCAATCATAGAAAGTATGATTTTGAGATAGTTTAAAGGCTCGTCTGAAAAACAGTTTGAACGTTGTTTGCAGACGGCCTTTTTGTATCCCAACCCTTCACTAGTTGCTTAAATCAATATATAGTAGACTTTTTCGGTAAATATGATATAAAATACAACATATTGTGTCTTAAGGAATTGGCGCGAACGTGCAAAAGCTGCGCCGCAGCCTGATTGCCAAAAATCAAAATGCGCAAAAGGAGTTTGGTTGACGATGCCACTTACCGCGCAGTGTTGGAGCGCGTAACGGGCAAGCGGTCGGGTGCGGATATGGATGTTTCTGAACCTTGAGTCTGTTGTCGCGATATGCGGTCGCACGGATTTGCTTTCCTGCAGCAAAAGGTAACCTCACACGGTAAAACCACATCTGCGTTTGGACATCATCATAGCGGCAATGTTGTCCAAAAGTCGAAGCCCGCTAACCGTCGGCGGCAAAACATTGAACTCACGCGCAGTGGATGGCGCGGCGGATGTTTGGTAAGGATAAGGTCGAATATTTGACGAGTATGCAGCTACATAAACTGGTTGCCGCACTGCAGATTGCAGAAAAACAGGAAAACGGGGAAAGTAGAAGATGGGGTTCGCGTTGAACATTTATTGCCGGACACGGTATTGGAAATCGTAGATGTCATCGGACTGGCTGCAACCGGAGCAGCTGGTCAAGGCGATTGGCGGGCGCGGTTTAAAATTTGCATGCAAGGTGGACACCGAGCGTTTGGCACTGATCGAAGCCATCGGCGAGTGAAAAACGCATGAGCTGTTGTAGTGTATATGGTGGCGAGGAATTGTGCGTCCGATGGCGGCAAGGTTTTAATACTAGCTGAGAAAACCAGTAGGTTTTACCAGGAGTTTGTCAAACTGCGCGATATTGATATGAGAGCGGCTTATGGCAATGACGAAGCTATGCCCTCAAATATGGCATCTCTTCACGAACGGGATATACGATTATCACCGAAAATGAGCCGACCCTGCGGGCTACAGCAGGCAGCTTTATTTTTAGGCAGTGATGTGTGACTAGGTTTTGGCTGTCTGTATTCAGACGGTCTGTACTGTCGGTTTGAAACATCTACCGTCTGGGACGATGGGTTAAAGACGGTTTGAATGTAAAACCATCTATTTATGATGAGGCCCCCGCAGAAAGAACTCCCTTTGGATTGCTGAAGGAAAGCATACCGGTCTGACAGAACGGCACCACAACTGACCATTTTGAATTGGCTTTTACGGTTTGAAGCGTTGGTGGAAAGACGATGAAACGCCGTGGTGGCGTATTCGCGAGCCCATTGCCTGCGAGCCGGTAAACCGAGACATCCTGAAGGATTGATGCGCGTAAAGAATATGCTGTGGTAAACGCTCACCAAGCCTCGCTACAGGCTGTTTGGTCGTGCTTTACGCGCCAAGGCGGCGGTGCGTTGGTCTGTTGCGTCGGCGAGGCGGGCAATCTGTTGTTTGGCGGCAATCAAGGCAACCGCGTCAGCATCGCGGCATTTCCGACGTCCCGTGTGGCTAGCGTATGGCTCGTTCGTCGGCGGTGCTGTCTTGACCCTTTGCCTGAGCGTTACGACTGTCATTGGGCTGTGCGGCACTGAGCAGGAGCGAGGCATGAAAAGTCTTTATTGCTCTGGCATTGGCGGTGATTGAATCCGCAGGTGCCCTGAATTTGAGGATTAAACCTCGCTTCCGCGTGGGCAATCTGAAACAACATCCGAGCCTGCGCTTGCAAATCAGGTGGCAGCCGCCAAACGTGCGGCGCAAACGCGCGCGAGAAAGTATAGATAGATATGATACGATGGCTATTACAGATGCGCATTTTAGATATTTTGAACCCTGCGACAGGCAAATGTGTCGCACTCGAAGCTGTGGGGCAAATATCGCCTGTGCGGCAGGGACGGTCCGTTCGCCGCGTTGCCTGACCCGCCGGCGGGAGATCTGGCGGTTTATCGGCATAGTCGGCGGCTATGCTGCGGCGCCTGCTGGTCAGTGTCAAACGTCAGGAGTGTCGAGAATGACGCTTCCAAACTGTTGACGAACAAATGGAGCTGAGCGTTTGGCCATCTAGGGCTGATTTTGGTGGCATCAGCGCGGGTACAAGATGGCTACCAAGCGCAGCAGCAGTCATCGACAAGATGGAAAAAGACAAGTCGAAGCTTTTGCGTCTGTCGGCTCAAAACTACGCCTTCGCGAGCTGGAACAAGCCCGCGCAGCCGCCAAAGAATCTGAAGTTGCGCGCACGCCGTCGGCAGCGTTGGCAAAAGCAGTGCGAAGTCAGTCGTCTGAAAACGGAAAATAAAAAGGAAATCGAAAAGCGTGTTATTCAAGACCGCCAAAAAGGCAGGCGGCGGTTATTGACGGCCTTTGGCCTCACGGCCTGCGCGCCTCTACGCCCGCGCCCTCGGCTACGGAAATTAAGGTTTGCTGAAAAGGCGGTCAGTGCTGACACTCGCCCGCTGCGTTGATGGTTGCGCCGGTGCGCGCACATCCACCGAAAGATGGCAGACGGCAACGTTAGCTCGAACACGCCGCTGAGTTTGGCGGCTGTGTGGCGGGAACTGAAAACCAAAATCAGGCTTTGGCGCGACCGGGTAACAGTCAACTCAAAACTGACAGTCAGTCGGAGGTCGCAAATGACCTATCAAGAGTTGGTGCAGCGTGATTGCCCGCCGCCATGCTGATTTGAGTTGGCTTGAGCAGAGCGAGAGAGCAAAAAGCCGTTTGTCGAACATGTGTCCTCGTTGTTGATAAGGTGATTGAGTACGCAGTGTATGGATAAGGATTTTCAGACGACCTTTGTGTAGAGTTTTCGCGACCGCCTTCCCGCTGATGTGATTGGGATTTTGCGGACAAATATTACCAGCCCTTTTTGACGGCCGTGCCGAGGTCGAGGTGGATAGTCGTCATCCTGACGGCTACCCGTCTGTATCGTATTTGGCGATGTTGCCGTTGCAAAGGGTTTTTAAACTGGACTTTGAATTTGGTTTTTGAAAACCCCTGTGGCTGATTGCGACCGCCGCGTTTTTGTTTTGGCCCAACGCATTTCATGGTCGTCCGAAAAGAGGTGATGAAAGCGCATTGAAGACCTGAAAGAGGAGCCGCACGCGGTCGCTCCATCACACCGGCAGGATGCCCGTCGACCGAAAATACGCGGCGTCTTTTGGAACGCACGAAAACAAACTTTGATGAATGAAAAATTAGACAGGGAAAGCGGACAAATCGCGAAACGACCCGATTTGAAGCCTTGAGGCGTATCAGCTTCAAGCAGGATGACCTGCTTGCCAATCAGGGCGCATGACGAGAATTGCAGCAAATTAAGAAGACTGCAAGAAATCTGCTGTGGGTTTATGGGCGGTCTTCGGCGTGCGATTGTAACGACCGCTGGGAGCTGCCAGCTAAGTTCGGGGCTTTATATGGCATACCCGAAAGAAACCAGGCAGTGCTGAGTGTCGGCTGTACGTCACGACGGGCAGACGCTCGAAATCGCGCGATGATGTGCGAAAACTCAACAGACGCCGCCCGAAGTTGGAAAACGCCGCCGAGAGACCGGCGACGATTGGGACAAGTACGCGCCGCCTACACGCTGGCTGGCGGAGGCATCGAAGACTTGAGCCGATCGCTGCTGGCAGGTTTTTGGTGCAGTACCGTCAACGATGACGATGTTGCGTGATCACGTCGGTCGAGATCTGATGTCGTCTCGAGCGCGCCAAATTGTTGGCGAGCCCGTCGGATGCGTTTACTTAAGACCGTGGCGGCAAACAAGCGGCTGCCTGGTTCAAGAATCTGCGATTGCCATTAAAGCTATCGAAAAAGTTGTTTGCTTTATATTGCCGACCAACATCCAGATATGTTGGCTGCGTTTTGATAGTATTAGCAGCTTTCAAACTGCTCGCTGAGAAAGAGTTTTAATGCAGGGAAAATTAAGCCAACCGAACTGTAGTTCGGAATGTCCGCCATCCGGCAGACATCAATCGGCGCATCAATGCGGCGGATATCGATTGTCTGCGCACCTGCGGATACGGGCGCGCGTCGCGCCAGAGTGATGCAGTGACGCCTGAAGCATTCTGCTCCGTAAGACTTATCCGCCGCACTATTTCCTGACGACAGAATCTGTTTTGCATACATGCGGCCATGCCAGAACCGCCTGAAATCGAGAACCGGAGTCGGTCTTGCAGGGTTGCGCGGCATCACGCGGCGAAGCGAAAACATCTGCTGACCGTACAGGGCGTTTGCCCTTGGCGCGAAGTGCGCAATGCCAAACACACACCGTCATCGTATTCTGACACGGAAGACCGCCGACGCCATCGTCGAAGCTATCAAAACCGAACTGACAGACAATCCTGCGTTGCAGTTGGACCTTCCCGAAGTCTGTGAGGGTGCAGGCTGGCGTATCGGAGAAATTCGAACCCGCCAAAATAACCAGTTCAAAGCCCATGGCGCGGGACAGGTATCCGCGGCGCGAAAAAGGCGAGGCGCCCTGATGCGAAGTCTATCTCTCGACGATTTGGAAAATGAAAAATTCTGAAAAACATCCGGCCTGCGCGACAAACTGACCCGGGGCGGATAGGCAGGTCATCAATCCTTTGGGGGCGTGGTGGAAGTGCGACATTTTGTATGGTCGGTACGATGGCGTTTAGACAGCGTATTGGCGCGTGCGTTGAAAAATCCGTTTTGGCGCAGTGTGTGCTCCGCCATCATGAAGTGGCCTGTCATTGCTGGACTTGTGGGCAGAATGGGAAAACATCTACCGCAACACGCCAAAAGAAAACCGCGCCAATGAAAAAGGCCGCGCAGGCCTTCTATGAAGCGAATCGAAAAAGAAAAATGCTGGAAGGCAGTAAGTAGCTGGTCGAAACGCCCGCCGCTCGCCCTGATGAAAAATTCGCGCCCGCGACGGGCATCCATGTCTTTCAACTGCGAGTACCAAAACCAGCCGGCATCCCGAAAATGCGATTTTTGCTGATTATCGGACAACTGTTATTACCGTGCACCGCCGCATGATGTCGTATGGGTGCGGTTGGACCCTTCGCTGGCAAACAGGGTAGAGCGACGACCCGTCCGCCGCCATTCTGGTCGGCGGCTACCAACGCGCCACCGGCACGCTGTTTTGTGCGGTGGAGGCGTCCATCAAGAAGCGTGTCCCGAGCCTCGATTATTCAGGATGTCATTAGAATGCAAAAGCAGTATAGCTGCTCTACTGTGGGTCATCGAAACTGTTCAGTTTCAGGAGTTCTTCAAGGACGAACTGATTAAAGAGGCGGCAAAACAGGGCGCATGTTCCGCAGCGCGGAGTCAAACCAAGCGCAGAAAAAGTGATGAGAATTGAAAGTATCCAGCCGCATTTTTGGCCAACGGATTTATCAAACTGTTACCGGAGCAGCGTGTATTGATTGAGCAGCTGCGGAGTTTCTCGATGCCGACCACGACGACGGCCCCTGATGCGCTGCATATGCTGTGGTCGGTGGCGGTGGCGAATTGTGCCGGATAGAATGGCAAAGCCTCACCGATAACGATTTTTGGTGACGAGATAAAAAGTAAAATGGAGCCGATAATGGCAGAACAATAAAACTAAAAATCCAAAAAGCCTGAAGCTGTCATTGCAGACGGACGTGGCTCAAATTACGGCGACCGGTCGAAGCTATCGCCGAACATCCGTCCAATTTATTACGCCATTAAAGATGTGTGCGCCTCTTCGAGGACGCGGAAAGCGGCGACATCCGCGCCCAACACGAGCTTTTCGTGACATTGAGGAGCGCGACAGCGACATCGCGGCAAATATGGTACGCGCAAACGCGCGCTGCTGACGCTCAACTGGCGCGTCGCCCGCCGCCGCGAAATGCGACGCCCGAAGAAGAAAAAGCTGTCCGACCAAGCCTTTACGAAAATGATGTGGACAGCCTGCCTACACTCGAAGACCTGATTAGTGGATTTGATGGACGCTGTCGGGCACGGATTTTCATGCGTTGAGGTCGAGTGGTATTTTCAGATCGGCCTTTACCTACCCCTGAAACTTTATCCACCGCCCGCAAAGCTGGTTCAGACTGGGACAAAGACGACGGGCTGCTGCTACGTACCCGCGAAAATCCGGAAGGCGAAGCGTTGTGGCTGCTGGGCTGGGTCGTTCATACCCAAAAATCGCGCAGCGTCCAGCAGGCGCGCAACGGGCTTTTTCCGCACGCTTCTGCCTGGCTGTATATGTTCAAACACTACGCCGTCCACGATTTTGCCGAGTTTTTTTGAGTTGGTACGGCATGCCCATCCGCATCGGCAAACACGGCGCGGCGCAACCAAAGAGGAAAAACACCCTTGCTTCGGGCGGTGGCGGAAATCGGCCACAACGCGGCGGGCATCATGCCCGAAGGCATGGAAAATCGAGCTTCACAATGCGGCAGCGGTACGACGGCAACCAGTAATCCGTTTTTGCAGATGGCTGACTGGTGCGAAAAATCGGCGGCACGGCTGATTTTGGGGCAACGCTGACCAGCGGCGCGGACGGAAAATCCAGCACCAACGCGTTGGGCAATATCCACACGAGGTACGCCGCGATTTGCTGGTGTCGGACGCAAAAACAGGTGGCGCAAACCATCACAAGCCAAATCATCGGGCCGTTCCTGCAAATCAACTATCCCAATGCCGACCCAAACCGCGTGCCGAAATTTGAATTTGACACGCGCGATCCGGAGGACATTGCGGTAATGGCCGAAGCCATCCCTGCTGGTGGACGTGGGCGTGCAAATCCCGGAGAGCTGGGTGCGCGACAAGCTGGTAATTCCCCGAGCTCTGCCGAGGGCGAGCGGTGCTGGCGCGTGGTGCCGGATAATCCCGTGCATCAAGCTGCGCTGGCGGCATTGTCCGCACGCATACCGGTAGGCCGCCCCGCCGCCCGCGAGCAGCAGGTATTGGACGGCGCATTGGACGAGGCGTTGGAAATGCCCGACTTAACGCGCAGCTCAATCCGATTATCAAACAGGCGGTGGCCGCGCTAGCAGCGTGTGATAGCTACGAAGAGGCAGATGCCGCCTGACCGCGCTTCTACCCGCAGTTGGATAACCAAACCCTGCAAGGCTATATGCAAATGCGCTGTTTTTGAGCGATCTGTTAGCGCCAATGCCAAGCATTAAGTTTGCCCTCGGCCTCAAACCTGCAAAAGCGATTGAGTGGCTAGAAGCCAGCAGTGACTGCCGAAAGCTACCGCAACCTGACGGCCTCGGAAATCGCTACAGGTGTACACCATCGCCCGTATAACCGATTTGGATATGCTCAACGATATCAAGCAATCCATGATTAAGGCGTGCTGACAACGGGCAAGCATTTGCCGATTGGCGTAAAGACATCTTTGCAGCACCTGCAAAACAAAGGCTGGCTGCACCCCTAACGGCCACGATGGCAAAGTTATTATTGACCCGACCAGCGGCGAAGTATCGGTGCGCCGCGCCGGTTGGAAAATATCTCACCGCACCATATGCAGACGGCTTGACAGTGCCGGCCAATATCAAGGCTAGTATGGCCAACATCGACAGCCGCCCGTATTGATGGCTGACGCAGTGGCGACCACTGCACACGACCGGCACACGCGGCGATGGATGGCTTGGTGTACCGCCACGACGACCCGTTTTGAACAACCTTTTACCCGCCCAACGGCTATCGCTGCCGCTGCTCGGCGATTGCGTTGAGTGAGCGCGATATGCAACGCGACGGCAAAGTGTTGAGCCAGTCGGGCGAACATAATTTGCGGAGACCCATAAGGTCTACAACAAAAAGGCGACAGCTACCCGACGATTGCCTATAAAGCACCCGACGGCAGCCTGCACACCACCGACCGTGTTTTGGCCACAATGCCGGTCAGATGAATTACCGGCCGAATTTAGACCAATACGACCGTGGTTTTGGCGCATGAGTTTGCAAAGGCGGAAATGGGCGGTGGAATTAAGGCGGTGTTTAAACAGCTCGGAAGAGTTTTATGAAGTGAAAGGCCGTTCGAAAATTGACGGCAGCCTGATAATGCCGAAAAATCGACATCCGCAACAAGTTGTCGCGGCAAGTGAAATTTGCGGCAGGCGTGTTGAGTAAAGAAGCGCAACAAACGTACGGGGCTGAAGCGGGCGACTGTTTGCTATCGGACGACACACTGATTAAGCAGGTGGATAGCCGAGAGGGGCAAGGTTTTGCGGAGGATTATTATGCTTTTCTGCCTGAATTTTTGGCTAATCCAGGACCATATTATCAGAGATGGCAGAGAGTTGATTTTACAACTCAACGCAACCAGGAATATTTATGCGGCGGTTTTCGAAGCATATCGACGACGTGGAGGAAGCATATTTGGCAGTCGCACCGAATCAGTAATGAGAAAGAAATCAGAAAAACCAATGGAAAAGAAAGAAGGGTTGAAGTAAGACATCGGGCAAGGCTCTGAAATCACTTGCACACGCTCTCGGTCACCCTTTTTCGCGTAGGCTGCGGTATCGAGATTATCACCGCTTTTCCGATGTCTCGAGATGATTATAGCATGATTGAAGTCCAAATCGACAACCTGTTTGTGGTGCAAAAACCAGCTCGAACGTTTGGGCAGTGGCGTGGAAAACCGCTATCCGTTTATGCGCCGCTTATCGGAAACCATGCACAAAGGCGGCGTGATAATCTGCGCGGGCGGCCGTCTGAAATGAGTTGAGCTGAAATACCGCAACGGTAAGCTGCTGAACGATACCGGTGCGCTCGCAACAGCTTCAGTACTCTTTCCGACAATGACACCGCGCTGGTTGGCACCAATCTGGTTTATGCTGCGATTCACACTCGGCGGCATGGCGGGACGTGGCCGCAAGGTGCGTATTCCGGCAGCGTGAATTTTTGGCTTTTGAGCAACGACGACAGCAGGCTTTTAATGGATGATGCAGGATTATTTCGCCAACTGATCGGCTGATTTTCAGATTTGCTCTGGAAAAACGCGCTTTTTAGCGCTTTTTTATGACGGTAAGGCAAAACTCTATCAGAAGATTTAAACGCAATCCTAGGCGGAATTTTAAAAAGGCTCTGAAACGGATTTAATCTATCGGCTGAATGTCGGCGGCGGGCTTGAAGCGTGTCCGCTCTTTAGTGGTGTGAAAAAGCCGGAAAAATGGCTACTATCGACAAGGAGTGGAATATGCCTAAAGACAAACAACAACTGAGTCTCGCTGCGTGTAGCTTTTGAGGTGTAGCTGAAAGACGGCACGATTCAGCCGCTGCCCTATGGTGAGTTTCGTCGCGGTGACGGTCGCCTCGAATGACAGTGCCGCTTGGTTTTTAACTGAGGAAAACGGCAATGATGTCGGCTTTTGGCCAATGCTTCGCGTAAATCAGTTGGTGGTCGATTACGAGCACCAGACGCTTTATAAGGAAAAACGGCCAGCCCGCACCTGCCGCCGGTTGGATGCGCTGGCTGGATTTTACGCCTCAGCGCTTGTTCGCCGATGTCGAGTGGACGGATAAAGCGGCGGCTGCGATTGCGGCCGCGAATACCGCCATGTCTCGGCGGTGTTTTCACGACACCAGCGCTACGTCCGTAAATCTACCATGCCGCGCTGACCAATTATCCCGCGCTGGACGGCATGGACGAGGTTATGGGCTGCGTCGGCACAGTTTATCAAACCTGAAACGGAGCAAACCCTCGATGAAAGAGTTGTTGCAACACCGCTCGGCCTGCCGCAGGCAGAGGAAGCTGAATCAACCGCAGCCCTGACTGCGCTTTTGCAGGCCAAACCGAAAGATGCGGCTTTGTCTGCCGCTATCTTAAAGATTTGGCCGATAAAGACGACAAATCGCTGCGCTGTTCTGCGCAGGCGGCCAGCCTGATTTAACTCAATATGCGCCGGTGTTGGTAGTGGCCGAGCTGCAAAGCCAAGTGGCTGCACTGACTGCCGAACGCGAAGCCGATAAAGCGCCAAGAGCTGATTACCGCTGCTTTGAGTGCAGGTAAATTGCTGCCGGCAACAAAAAGAATGGGCCGAAGGCGTATTGAAACAGCCAAACGGCTTGGCATTTTTAACCGGCTTTTATTGAAAACGCTCCGCCGGTCGCCGCATCTGGTGGTCTCGCAAACGGGCGGCAAAAAGCACCCGACGAACGCGTCGCCGCACTGACTGCGTGAAGAGGCAGCGCAGCAAAAATGCTGGGCATGTCCGGCGAAGAATTTGTAAAACCAAAGAAAGCGAAGGTGGGTACATGAATAGGCAGTACTTTAGCCGCCCTGACGGCAGCATTCCGCAAAGAGTTTCCAGTCCGGCTTTAGATTCGGTTGTTTGACTCACCCCGTTATCGCTATGACTATTCCGTCAACAACTCTCGACGAATACTCATGCTGGTTGGGCAAATCCCCGCAAATGCGCGAGGGGTCGGCTCACGTCGATCAAAAATGAGCAATCAGGCAATGAGCTGGAAAATATTCGAAGCGACTGTTGGCGTGGCTCGCACCGACATCGAAGATGACCAAGCAGGTGCGTACCGTCCGATGATGCCGCAATGGGTGAAACTGCTGCCGCCTCGCCCTGATACGCTGTTGCGGGTCTGCTCAAGAAAGGCAAACCACCATTGGCTACGACGGCCAATACTTTTGACGTTGACCATCCAGTTTTCGAAAACCACGATGGCACAGGTCAAAACACGCCTTTATTCCAACCTGACTACCGGTACAGACAACGACGCACCTACGATGTGCGTCGTTGACGACACCAAAACCCTGAAAACCTTTGATTCTCCAAAACCGCACCGAAACAGAGTTCGAAATTAAATTGATCCGTCCAAATCCGACCGCGTGTTCATACGGAAGACGAATATCTGTATGGTTTTGCGCCGCCGTTGTAATGCCGGTTTCGGTTTGTGGCAGCCGATGCATGGCAGAAAAACCGCGCTGACCCGGCGAAAAACCTTGCCGCGCATTATCGTCAAATGCAAAATCAAAGCTTTGACGGCGTGCTATGTGCTGAACGTGAAACCCAGCCTCTGATCGTCCCTGCCCGAGCTGGAAGACAAAGCCCGCGAACCTGAAGCCGACAAAATCAACGGCACGACCAATACTTTCAAAGGCCGTCTGAAACTGCACGTCCAGTGTCCACCTGTAACTCCCTAATTGTTTTCAGACGACCTTTAACACCTATTAAAGGCCGTCTCGAAACAAGTGAGCCATCACGGGCAAAACCAACAACAAAACCAGAAACCGCCGAAACCGCCATTCCCGTCGTTTGAAGACATCAGCCGAATTGACGCCGCGGCAGAGCTTTGCTGCCGCCCGAAACGATGTCGAAAGCTGACCACAGCCTTTGGCAGAAAGCCGAAGACGACAAAAGGCACCGTCCGCCGAATCCGTTTCGAACTCAAAGCGCAGCATACGCAACGCGCCGCCGACCTTTGGCGACAGCCGCGATGTGATGCTCGCCAGCACCGGCGCAGACGACAGAATTTTGGCGCGGCGGCCTGCTGTTTGACGGCGGCTGGCGCGGAGTGAAGCGCGCCGAAGTCGGCGAAGCGGGTGGAAGGCAATCTGCGCCGAGCCTTAGCGCTGCAACGCAAGGCGGTCGAGTAATGGCATACGCGACGAGTTGAGGATATGGTTGCGTTTCAGCGAGCTGGAGGTTGGTCCAGCTGACCGACCGCAAACCAAGACGGCTTGATTGACGAGGATGGCGGCGTGGCACCGGCCGATGCCACCGCAGAAATAGACGCTATCTGGCCGGTTTTAAACGTCCGTTTGCTGACGTGCCGCCCATCCTCAAGCGCTTGGTGTTGTGATATTGCCCGCTACCGCCTTACCGCCGCCAACAGCGTGCTGATTACCGACGAAACCGCAAACCGCTACAAAAATCGACGTGCTCGACCTGCTGCGCTAGCGGCCAAAGGCGAAGTGCAGCTGGGCGGATGATAGCGGCGAAGAAGCGGGCTGCGGGCGAAGACTGTATTAGTGTCGTAAACGGTAAAAATAAGGTGTTCGCGTGATCACTGATATTGAGCGCGAAAGCATGCACCGTCTGAAACGGGCTTGGTCGCGGTGCGCACGGTTAAAAGCTACAACGGCGAGGCCGACGATTTGGCGGGGGCAAATCCATACGCTGCCTGCGGTTTGGGTAACGGATGGCGGCAAAGTTGAGCCTGCCAGCACCGGCGGCGTGTGCGGACGTTATCAGGATACCGCCGAATTTGTGGTGATGGTGGCGGCCCGCACCCGCGCAACGAGCAGGCGCAGCGTGCGGCGAAGTGCATCGACAGCCGCGAAATCGGCAGCAACGATTTAATCCGCGCTGTTCGTCGCCCGCTTGACGGCCAGCGGCTCGGTTTTGCCGACTAGCCGCGGCTTGCTGCCCAGCGGTGCGCGCGATTGCCAATCGCGTGGGTGCAGCAAACGCCGCAGTAAGCATATATGCGGTTGAGTATGCCATCCGCTTTTAACACCTGCGGGTTGAAAATGACCGCTACCCCGAACGCGCCGACAATCCCGACGACCCAGACCATATCTTTACCAAGTATCAGGTTACATTGAGCGAGCCGGCCTCGATTTCGAGGGTTGGACGGCAAAATTTACGACCCGCAATCCAGGCCGGTGAAATACCTGTAAACCCTAACCCTTAGGATAAGCAATGAGCAAAATCAGTATCGGCGGCAGACGGCCTGCGCGTGCCGACCGAACACAACCCGCACGAATATATCGGCCAAGAGCCGGTGGAGGTGGACGGCAACAGCCTGTACACCGCCGCATGATTGATGACGGCGATTTGCGGTGGTTGAGGATGCCGCCCCAAATAACCAAAAACCCGCAATACTATGGAGAGTAATGATGCCCCATATTGATTTTGACGCGATTCCGGCAGCATCCGTGCGCCTGGCAGTATTGAATTTAACACCTGCAATGCGCGTGCGTTTGCGCGCAAAATCCGCAAAGAGTATTGATGGTTGCACCCATGCTGACCGCGGGCATGCAGCCCGCCCAGAGCCGGTGCAACTATTTAGCGATGCCGAGGCGGCCGACTGTTCGATGAGCGCTCGCTGGCGCATTTGATGGTGCGCCGGGCATTTGCTGCATCAACCTTATTTGATTTGACCGTTATCGGTATTGCCGACCACGCGCAGGCGTGTAGGCAACGCAAACCGTTACCCTTTTTCCGGCACGGGCCACCGCGCCGGGCGGTGGAAACTCACGATTGGCGGCAAGCAGGTAAGTGGCTGGGCTAACACCGGCGAGATCGCCGCCGATGTAACCGTTACCGCATCCGGCAGCGGCGCAGCCGTTACGCTGACGGCCAAACACAAAGGCGAGATCGGCAACGAGAGCGGCTTAACCGTGAGCACCGGCAATACCGGCCTCGACTTATCAAGCCAATCGCCTTTACCGGCGGTGCCAAAAATGCGGACATTGCCACTGGCCTTGTCCAAAGTGGCGGGGCGCATTATCACATTATTTGCAGCCTGTTTAGCGATGACGCCAACGCCAAAGCCTCTGAGCAATCATATTACCAACGTATTCAACGCTCATCGAACACGCGGGCTGTATCGGCGTATTGCATGAGTGCGACCTCGAGCGCGGCCACCACCGCTGCTACCGGCAAAACTCAACGACGGCCGCATCACCTGCGCTTAGTGCCAGAAGGCGCGGTAGAGCCAACGGCATCATTGCCGCAGGTTAGTGCGGCGGTGTTGGCCTTTTGAAGAAGACTCGCCAAGCCGCTGAACACGCTGGAAATCAAAGGTGGGCCGTTACACCCTGAGCGTGCGCAATGGCCGCTGTTTGCAGAATGCAACAATGGCTGTACAACGGCTTGACCTGCTCACAGTGCGGGTCAACAACCGCGTGCAGATTATGCGTGCTGTATCCACCTCATAACAAGTCGGCAACAACACCGACGACCCGGCACTACTCGACATTCCACCATCCGCACGTTGATTATGCGCGCAGCAGGCAAAGAGCGCATTGCCCTGCGTTTTCCGCGCGACAAATTGAGCGACCGCCTCGCCGCCCAAGGTTAAGAGCGAGATTTTGACGTGCGATTAAGCCTGACCAAGCCGGAAATCACCGAAAACGCCGAGGCCAACAAAGGCAAGCTGGTGGTGGCGCGTGCGCAAACGACCCCAAACCGTGTCACGCCATTATCCCGCCGATGTGGTCAACGGCCCGTACGTCTCTTGCCGGGCGCATTGATTTGATTTTTAGTAACCCTTTTCAGACGGCGTTTAAAAACAGGTTTAAAAGGCACGTCTGAAACCCAAAAAGGATAAAACATGAGCGACGCCACCTATGCCGGCGCGGTGATTATGGAGGCTGAACGGTCGCTGACGTTAGAGATTATCAGCATCAAGCCGCAAACCACTCACAGGCCGCAAGCCGGTCAAAAACGATGAACCGCAACGGCTCGAGTCAACGGTTAGCTGTGACGGCGTAACCGAACACAAATTAAGCGTTACCGCCGCCATTCCGATCGACGGTACTGAAATCGACTGACAACATCACCAAGGCGAAAAATCACGATTTACCCCATCAACGACGAAGGTCGCCGCACTTCCCACCTCGACCGCTTTTACCGTCGATACCAGCGAGCAATATGAAGTCGATAACGAGGCACGCATCGACATTGAGATGATTGCTTTGCACAAAATCAAGCGAGTACTGCGTGATTACCGTCAAACTGACCCACGGGCTGACCTACAATGGCAAAGTCGTATCTGAATTACGCAGCCACTGACCGTCGGCGGCGAACTGGCGGCGTCGCCCTGGATTGATGCGACCTGCCCGAGCGCCCTGAAAACGCCAAAAAGCCGAACTGCCGCAACGCGATCGTCCCAGAGATGCTGACCTACTGGTCGCAGCAGCGACTGAAGCCCAAGGTATCCCATCCGACATCCTGATCGGCGCAGTGGCTGATGGAAAACCTCTCACCGAAGACACTACCATATCGTGATGGCGGCTCAGAGGACTTTGGCGCTCAAAACCGTCCGCCGCTACGGCGAGCTCCCGACGCGCCGTCGGCGGCGGAGCAGTCAGCGCAGCTACCTGACGGCACACAAAAGCTCACCGTCAGGCGGTCATCCTGATGGCAAAGGCGGGAGTAGGCGCGGACGCGGTGCGTCAATGTGCCATACGCCGAGCTGTCGGCATGGTTGAAGACATCCTATCGAGCTTTGGGCATCAAAAACGCTGAAGGAAGAGGGAGTGATTATGTCGAAGCGCTGAAAAAGCCGGAGGGATAAAAGGTCGTCTGAAACGAGCTTGCCTGTATAGAGCGGCGTTTGAGTTTCAGACGACCTTTATTTGTTGGGATATATTTGCACCTTATTTCATAGCACTATGTATGTTATCTAGATTCTGGGAACGTAAATGAGATGGATTGCAAGTATTGCCTGTATTTTATTTTGTTTTTGGATTTTCGAGTTATAGCAATCAGAAAACGGAAGAAATGAATTACAGCAAAAGCTTTTGCAGGAAGAAAACGAACGAAAAAGAAACAGAACGGTTGGAGAGGTTGATGCTGATTAGCAAGAGGAAGATAAACGCCTCAACACATTGAGGGTTTACCGCTGAGGCTGAACAATGTGAAATCTCATGCCTCTCAATACTGCTGACGATTACAGACCTGCCAAACGCAACGACTTTCCATTGACGACAGAAATAGGATGATTTTATGGGAATTTTGTCGATATGCTTTCCAGTGGAATTGGCAAACCATATAGTCCAGAATCGGCATGGTGGATAGGGCTTTGGAAAATGAAATATCCCCATATCTCTATCGGTTTGAAAGAATGGAGAATAGTAAAAGACGCGATACTATATGGTTTTGTATCGAGTACTGGACTTTTAAAATCCAAAACCACAAAACTGAAAAAGCAAAACAAAAAGACGTGATGAGATTTTGAGGTTATTGAAGAAGCCTGCAGATAAAGATGTTTTCACCACGGGAGCATTTGAAGAATTTCTTCCGACCAGGGTTGAACCCCGTCCCGCCCTCCATTAACCAGCGCCTCTAAAACGATAATTGACCCTTGAGTTACTACGTTTAGAGGCTGTTTTTATGACAAACGGGGAATATGAAACCGTCGCTAGTGCTGACCGGCGACGACGACGGCGCGCGTCTGGCTGCTGGCTCGATACGCAGCGGCAGTTGGAGCTGACGGCGAAATCGGGCGTGCAACTTGAGCAGTCAAAGCCACACTTATGCGTCGACCGGCATCCGCTCAGAAAAAACAGATTCAACGTGAAAATCTGATGCTGACACAGAGGCTGCGCTTTAACCGCTTGAGCGCAGCGGCAAGGCATCACAAAATGATTTATGACGGCGGCGGTTGCGACGCGCAACTGTATCCGCGAGCTGAACGCGGAATTGAAACAGGGTGCGGGGTTTGCGGACAGGATGGGCAAAATCGGATCTGGCGGCGCGGCTGTCGCTGCGGGCGGTGTGGCGGCATATGCGGTTTTTAAAACCCGCAATGAATGACCGCAAGCAGCTTGACGAGAACATCAACCGCGTGCGGCGTCAGGCGCTTTATCGAGGATCGACAGCAAGTCTGGCGGCTTGGATTGCCACCGAAGGTGCGCGGCAGGTCAAGGACTTGGCACCGAACTGGTGCAGAAAACGGCGGCAACCACGACAGCCTTGATGTCATCAGTGGTATGATGACGACGGTCTCAATTCGCCCAAACCAAAGAGGAAGCGCAGGCGGCTCGATGCCTTTTCGCTCGCATCTGAAATGGAGGGGCGGAGACCTCGAAGCTGATTAAAGCCTTAAAAGACAATCTGCCCGATACCAATCCTGCAACTTGTACTAGAACACGTCTTGCAGTCTGCCGACGGTACGTTCGAGACCCGAGATCATGGTGCGGGAGCTGCCCGCCCTGTCGCCCGCCGCTCAACGGGCAGGCATCGACCGGCATAGGCGGTTTGGACCACCTGCTCACTTACAATCCGCGGCGAATAAAATCGGCAGTCCTGCTGAAGCGGCGACTCACGTGCAAAATCTTTTGAGTAAAACTCTGTCGCCTGACACGATAGGTCGTCCGAAAAGATGGCGAACCCGGAACGACCCCAGGCGTGGACTGGGTAGGCTCGGTATTGAAGGGTAAGGAAAACGGCGAAAACGCGGTGCAGGTGTTGTCCCGCCTTGCTGATGCCATGTTGTCCAGGGACAAGCAGCATCAGTGAGTATCAGGCGCGGGCGGCTGCGGGCGACAAGACGGCGGGCCGAACAGGCAATATGATGATAGCCGCGCTCTTGGCGACACTTTCGCCCGACTTGCAGGCAAAAACAAGGTCTGCTGGCAGCGACGGATATGGCGCAAAATTCAGGGCTGGCATGGCAAAAACTCAGCGGCGTAACCCTTGAAAAACGGCAAAATCGGCAAACCAACGAGGCGCGGATGATGCCGCAGCGGCTCAACAGGAGCAGCAGGAATCTCCTTGCGACTCTCAAAGAGAGCTCTGACGGGGACGCTGCGTGATATGGAGACCGAGCGTAAGCTGGCGGCGGAATACCTGGAATGCCACGCTTGCGCTGAGAGCCCTGACTACTGCGGCAACAGTTGCTGCGGATGCGATTGCCTCGACTGAATCGGCGGAAAAACCGGCAGCGCGATTAAAGGCAGGCGGGAAGTTGTTGGTCGGCAAGGCGGCAGTGCAGCGGCGGCGTGCGGTGCTGACAACGGCAGGCGGTGAGTTGCTGTCATGTGGGGAAAATCTGCCGGTAGCGGGCCCAGCGAATAATCCAGCGTTAGTTAAACGGGCGGGTTTGTTAGAATGTTATGTATTCCGAGTCTTTGGGTGACGGCACATTGCCAAAGGGTTTGCGTGGTACCAAGACAACCCTGAAAATGATTAATCGTCTGAAAACAACGGCATCCGATTTTGAACCCGCGCCGAAGCGGGAACAGGCGCGGGTGGTGTCCGTCAGTATTTGGCTGCTCCGTCACGCGCAGCCTACCGATAAGATGTTGTTCCGTTGTTTTTCAACCCAGACGGCGGCGTATCAGGCAGCCATTCAGCAGCAGACGGCGGCGTATCAGGCAGCATTAGCGCAGGATACGTGCCGCAGTTACAAACTATGGCTTTGGCACAAGGCAAAGTGCGATGGCGTCGGCAAGTCAGACCATCAATACCAATGTGAGCCTGAATATCGACGGACGTGTTATCGCGAATGAGATATCGCGGCATCAGGGCGCCAGCGTTCGGCCGTCGGAGCGGTCAATACTGAGCGATGGCATACCTTTTATTGCAGGACGCATCTACAAGGGCGCGTCGGCTTTGATATTATGAGGCGGGTGGACGAGCAGACGGCAGCGGCATTGCCGAGCATGCGCGGCCGCTTTGTGCAGTGGTATCGACCTGAAGACATGGAAAATGACCGGCGGCAGGTGACGAATCGTGCGGTGTTTGGGGCAAGGGCTATATGCAGGCTCGTCTGAAAAAGCTGCTGGATGCGCTGGAGCAGCTGGCGGCGGCGTGCTGGTGCACCTGATCGGGGTCGGATGCACAACGATTGCGGTGCATCATGGAGTTACCGCCATGAGGCTCGATTGCGTGGATTGTGCCGGCATCGATATTACTTTCCGCGAGGCGGCCGAAGCGCAAGAAATCTTTGTATTTGAGAAAACGCCTTTTGGTCGAGCTTGAGGCGTTGGATTGCTGATATCGACACCTACCGCGAGGCGGCTATCGGCTCGGCTGATGCGGTGTTGGCGGTGGATGCGGCGTATCTGGCTTTATGGGCGCGCGCTGGGTATTTGGAGTGCGGTATCGGTACGTTTGGCGGTGCGCCGTTTGTTTGATTTGCGACGAAAATCTGCCTTTCCCGATCTGGCGGATACAGCGCAGCGGCGTTTAAAAACGGCTCGGCATGCCGTTTGCGGACATATCGGTCATGCGTAGATACTGGCATACGCCGTGAGGCGGGTTTGGCCGATAATGCCATGCACCATGCCGGCTGGTCGCCGCGAGCAGCGGTTTGACGGGCTGCGGCTGTTGCCGACCGTCGCCGCTATCCCTGATAATTTGCTGACCGGCCGCTTTCAGACGGCCCTCAAACCGCCTGAACCGTTTAACCGCCAAACAAGCGCAGCGGCAGCGCAGGCGGTGCGCCTGTTATCCACGGCATCGCTGTTGTCGGTGGCAACGGCATTAATCGAGGCGCACGGCGAAGAGACGACCGCGCCTGATTTGATTGAGGTTAACCGCGCCATGCGCCGCCGCTGGCGCAGGCTCGAGATTGCCGCCTGCGGCGGTGTGCAGACGGCTGCTGCCGGAACGGCACTCTGACGGCCAACGCCGTGTATACCGAGGCTTACCAAAACGGCAGAATCCTCGAGCGCGGCGGCAGGCCGTCTGAATGCGTTGGTTGCGGCGCTATCAACTTAAAGCCGCCGCCGATTGTGCGCCAAGCCCCACTCGACGGCACGATACACCAAATCGCCTATGAGTTTTACGAGGATATCAGCTGCGCAGCAGAGCCGGTGCGGCTCAACCCCACATCCACCACCTCCCCGCGTTTATCAAGCGCGGCACTTTTGCAACAGCTGGGCAACATACTATACGATTGGTGCTGTGTCGGTGAGCGCGTGGGCGGCAAAGAGCACCGCCACTGGAGCGCTACGACATCGACAGCGCACTTTTAATCCCTGCCGACAGCTTCTGATTTTGTCATCGGTAGACGGCGCCGGAGGCGCCGCACCCGACGTAAGCGGAGAGACTGCGAGGTAGTGATAGACGGCCAAACCGTGATGACGGGCATCATCGGCAGCCAGCGCCACGGCAAAAAGCAAGGGCAGCCGCGAGTTGAGCTTGAGCGGCGTGACGGCTGGTTTTTGGTGGATTGCCCGCGCCGCAGCTCAATGTAAAGCAGCATGACGGTATTGGATGCAGCCGTGCTGGTCGCGCTGTGGCCGCAGATTAAAAGCGGTGGTGCTTGTAGTCGAAAACAACCCCTGCTTGGACAAAATTCGACATCGAGCCGGGCGGAAACCGTAGCTGGCAGGCATTAACCCATATTGCCAACTCGGTCGGGCTGCATCTGTGGCTGGAGCCGGACGGCACGTTGAGGTGGCGGCGGATTACAGTCAGCTCGCCGGTGCGACATTGTGCTGGAGCCGCACCGACAACCGCCGCAATATCGAGCGCATGGACATTGAGGTGATACCGACAACCGCTTTTCCGAGGTTATTGGCGCACATCGCATCGGCCGCAGCGGCGACAGCGCCAAACACGATTTCAAAGTGGGTGTACAAAGACCCGACCATGACGCTGCACCGCCCCCAAAACGGTGGTGGTGTCCGATGCCGACAATTTGGCTGCACTGCAAAAGCAGGCTAAAAGCAGATGGCCGACTTTGGCGCGGCTGGAGGGATCTCACGTCTCGATAACCGTAGGCGGCTATAAAACCCGCGACGGCGTATTGTGGCAACCCCGCCATGCGGTGCATGTGATCGACGACGAGCACGGTATCGATGCGGTGTTTTTCTGATGGGGCGCGGCGGTTTCATGCTATCCCGCATGGATGGCACGCAAAACCGAGCTGCGGCTCAAAGAGGACGGTAGTGGACACCCGACGCCTGACCCCTGAAAAAGGCCGAGGCGCGCGCAAGCAAAGGCAAACGCAAAAGGCGTGAGCCATGAGGGCAAAAAGGCGGCAAAAAGGTGGCAAAAACAAGCAGAAACGGCGGTACGTGGAATGAGTTTGAGTAACTGGCGAAAAACGGCACAACTGCTGCAAAAACATATCGGCGAGACCTCGCGCGCGGCCTTCGGGAAAAATCACGCTGGTGGTGTCGTCCGAGCCGATACAGCGCTGCAGTTGAGCGGTTTGCACTGACGAAAACCTGCAAAAAGACCTTGAACATTTGCAGGAACATGGCTTCGCCAGCCATCCGCCTGACGGCAGCGAAGCGGTAGTGATACCGCTGGCGGCAATACTACTCGCACGTGTGATTGTGTGCAGCCAGCACGGCAGCTACCGCATCAAAAACCTTAGGGCCCGGCGAGACGGCGATTTTTAATCATGAGGTGCAAAAATCGTGATTAAGGCGCAAAAATCATTGAGGCCGATTGCGAGCGTGTACCGGGTTAACTGCAAACAATACGAGGTTAATGCGGCCACGGATGCCAAAATTTAACGGCTCCATTGCTGGAGACCAGTGCAGTGTTGACTGGCGCAAGGCAAAATCAACGGCAACGGCGGCATGGCTGTCGAGGGCGGCGACGGAGCCACCTTTAGCGGCGATGTTAACCAAACGGCGCGGCAGTTTTACACACCGACGGCGACGTGGTGGCCGGCGATATATCGTTGCGCCAGCACCCGCATACCGACAGCATCGGCGGCAAAACCCTCGGAGGCGGAGCTATAGACAAGCAGATCTTTGGCAGCCTCGGGCTGCGTGTGCGTGCGGATTGAAGCCTGCGTACTCCGTGAGGCCGTCTGGAAACGGCAAATGCCAACATGGACAAAGAGCTAAACCCCGGCACTGGCGACTATACCGGCCGCACCGTCGATACGCTGCAAAATGCCGTGTATATCCGCTTGATGACAATTGCCGAGCAGCTGGTGGGCGGATAAAACGCTCGGCTTCGTTGCCGCATTTGTTGCAGCGCAAAAAGACCTGCAACGGGTCAGCCTGTTGGCCGAGCAATATGCCGATGAGGCACTGCAACCGATTGTTGAGAGCGGCGTGCTGACAGATTACTGTGCGCGCAGAGTAGCTGCACGACGGCCGTTTGATCCTGCGTATCCGGGTGATACGGCGGCGGGCGGTTTGATTACCGCCACGAAGTGCCCGTGGATTTAAAGAGGTTTTGAATGCGTTTGAAACGCCGACTATTTGAGCAACCGCGAGCGTATCCTGCGCGATACCAAAGCTCGTGGCCGGACTGCCGATATCAGCCCCGACAGCGACTCATTAGGTGCACGCCAGCCGTTTGGCCAGCTGCGCCGAAGGGGCAATATGCGCATCAAAGCTGGATTGTGCGGCAGATTTTCTCGATACCGCCGACCGCGAGTATTTGGAGCGGCATGCTCCATGCGGTTTGCGCCGCCGCATCTCTACCACGGCCAGCGGCACGCTGACCGTAATGCATTGCAGCAATCCATGCTTTCAGACGGCCCTGCGCGCGTATCGGCCAGCGTTTTTACCGCACCACCGCCCGCGCCGTTATCGGCAGCGGCGGCACGGCGGAAATACCGGCAATCGCCGACGAGCCGGGCGCGGCTCAATCGCGCGACGGCGAGAGCAACCGATGGTCGCCCCCGCCGGTGGCGACCGAACGCCGCCTCACCGTACAAGGCGGCACCGACCAAGCAGCGATGCCCTCACTGCTGGCGCGTCTGTTGAAATCATCCGCCGACCGCCCGCAGGCGGCAACCAACCGTTACGACTATAAAAACTGGCGTTGAGTGTTGACGGCGTAACCAGCGCATATGTCTATCCGCTGCGCCGCGGCTTGGGTACGGTGGATATTGCACATTACCTCCGCCGACGGGTGTGCCGTCGGAAGAAACCGTGCGCCGCGTGCAGACTTATATCGACGAGATGCGCCCGGTAACGGCAAAAATGCGCTGGTACTCGCCAACCGTAACGGCGGTGCTCGTTACCGTGCAAGTCAAGCCTCGACGGCATCGATCTGACGAGGCCAAACGCCGCATCACAGACGGCTCCAAAAGAATATTTCGACACCCTGATCCCTCGGCGACGGCCTGACTGTGTCGCAAATCGAGGGGCTATTAGCACATGTAGAAGGTGTGATCGACCCGCTGTCTGACTGCGCCGACGGGCCAACTCGTGCCGCCGGATACGGTTAACCGCATCGAGTGGTTTAAAGCGGGCGCGATTAATGTAACGGAGATGCCGCGAGCTATCAAGACATCTTGCGGGGCCTGTTGCCCCTCGCAGTCGGGCGCTGCTCGCAATGCCCGCGTGTGCGGGCACAGGCAGAAATAGACGGCGCAGCGCTGGATGCGGTGGCGGAATCGGCTCAGCGTTGCCGATGCTGTCGACCACGCAGCGCTGGCCAAATGCTGGCCGATTGGGAGCGCGTATTAGTTTGACGGTACGGGCAAAAACCGCCAGCGCCGTGTGTTGGCCGTCGCTGGCTAAGCCAAACGAAACAGGCGGCTTTGAGTATTCTTATTTTGTGTGTTTGGCTGAGGCGGGCTATCAAACTCAATTGCCGAACCGCAGCCGTTCCGCGCCGGCGTCAACCGTGCGGGCGACCGCCTTGCGCCGCAGGAAATCATGCGTGTGGCACGTTAGCACGCGCGGCGGCAACAACCGCATTATTTCGATTCCGCGCCGGTATCTCGGCGGCGGGCGACATGTTGACTCGATTACGGCGATGCCGTGATTGAGACCGTTATCCGAAGATTTAAAAACCTGCACATACTGCAGTGCGATTTACTTATGAGGCATAGACAATGCACGCTATCGATACCCCGATAAACAATTTAAAGACGGCAATGGTACCAGTGAGCTGGCACCATCCCTGCCCGCATGGTGGCTCAATCAGATTCAGGCCGAGCTGTTGGTCGTGCTGACCGCCGCCGGTATCCAGCTCCAATAAGCGCTCAAAACCAACCAGCTTGCGTGATGCAATCAAAACAGATATTCGGCGGCGCAGTGGTAAACAACCTGACATCCGCCGATGCCGATGAGTCCTTTGTCGGCGGCACGGTAAAAATTAGCTGAACAAAGCGTTACGCACCAAAGCTGGGTAACGGAGCAAATCGGTGCATTGTCGATTGACAGTGATTTGGCCACCCGTGATTTAAAACACAGTTACCAAAGCAGGTTTGTATGGTCAACCAGCAGCAGCAACGCCCAAACCCGCCGAAATTATCCTCGTGGTCAAAGCAGGGTCGCTGCTGGTAATGCCGTCGGCCCATGGCGTGCAGCAGATTTACCCGGTGTTTGATGGTACTCGATATTCACGCCCGCAACCAAACCGGCAGCGGGTGACAGGATGGCAAAAACAAACGTCAGCCCGGGAGAAATGCGAGCAGCCGTTGATACCTCGGAAAGAAAACTTGTCAACGGCAGCCCTGCCGCACCAGATACTATCCGAGAGCTTGCAGCGGCATTAGGGCAACGATGCTAATTTTGCGAACAAAGTGCGGCAGCAAACTGCGGGCAAAGCTGATAAGTCGTACGCGGGCGGGTTACGGTATTACCGACGCTTCGGAGGTTGCCGTTTTGACAGGTCGTTTAATCACGGCGGCACAATACCGCTGCCGCCCGGATGCACGCGCGAGGATCACCGTAAGTCGGGTTAGTGTCAATGGCTGAGGACGACCCCAACCATACCAGCTGATATAGGCGAGGGCGGCTTATCAAAAACACTCACTACTACCGATGCTACACGCGGTCGCACCGTGATCGCCAAAGTCTATCGCGGCAGTAGCGATCAAAACCCGATAGCAATTACCAGGATGGGTCCTGGGGAAAAAGTTAATTACATTTGCATTGGCGTCAACAACAGGAGTAAAAATGACTTGGCATATTTTTAATTCAGACGGCCATCGTCGGCACCTGCGACCACGAGCCGAATCACGAGGATTTGGCCGACCGTGGCGAAACCGCCTACTACTACCAACATAACGGGCGAGGCACTATTAATCGTCAAAACGATGATGTTGTGTAGTTATCCTGCCTCGCACCCAGTCGTTACCACGTTTTGCAAGACAGCGAGTGGGTATTAACGACGGATGCGGCGGCAAAAACAGCTTGATGATGTAAAGGCATGCTGGCCGGCCGAAATCAACCGCGCCGCCCAAGCCCGTATCGACCAAGCGGCAGGACCAAACAGAGTCTCGATTTTGAGGTCTCGACGGGACAATCCAAGCCCTAGAGGCAAAGGCATGGCACGCCGATAACGCCGCCGCCACGCCTACGCTGGATGCGATTGCGGACGCCTGGTGCTGCAGACGTGCTGCACAAAAGCCTGCGAAAAGGCGATTGTTTGAGATGTTGACCGTCCCATATAGCCGGTTTGGTGACAAGCCGTCGAAGACAAAATCTACGCGCAAACCCCCGAAGATGTTGCCGCCGTGCACGCGATTTTTGCACCACACCGCCATCACAAACTGACAACGACCGAGGTGGCAGATGAGTAATCGTCAAACTCTACCTCGCCTGTGCTACAAAGGCCGCCGCGACGGCTCGGCTGGCGCGTATGGCGTGCAGGGCGACCGACTGCTCACCCTGCTGCTCACACGAGGACAATACAGCCACTGCGAGATTGCGGTGCGCGAGCATCCGCAGGCATCGGTTTATACTCGTTACCCGCCCTATCCGGGACGGCGGCGCTGCTAAGTGATGCCGCTGTCTGAGGCCAGTGGACCTGATCCCGCTGCCTCTACCCCTGAAGCACACGAGCAGCTGCAGCGGGTGCGGACGGCACACAGAGGGCAGGGCTACGACCTGAGGGTGCATTGGCACGCTTTTCGCTGCGGCACAACAGCCGCCGCTGGTTTTGCCCGAGTGGTGCGTCGCCGCATTGGGCTGCCTCGACGGCTGGCGTTGGTCGCCAAACGACCGCTGCCATCGTGCCCGCTTTAAAAAGGCAGGCATGAAAAATTCCCGCCACACGGGCGGGGAACACGAAAGATGAGATGGCGACGCGGCAGGTGGGGGAACACCCGCCGCGACAGCCGATGAACCAGCTCTGCATTGACTCCAATGCCGCCACCCTCGAGGGCAGCACGCGGATTGTATCACTAATGTAGGAAAAATAATGCAATACCGATGCAAAAAGCTGCGGCAACATTACGGCTCGTTGGCAGCGGCACCGTGCAAACTCGGCGTGCCAACGCTGCAAAACAGTAAACCAATTCAGTTCCCTTTAACAACCGAGAATGCCTTTTGAGCATCCATCCGAGAAAGGAAAATATGGATTCCAAATCGCAACAAACCCCGTTAATCCCACTGTCGGCAGCCTGTTTGTGGCATCGGCGGCTCTGACCTCGGCTTCGAGCAGGTCGGCTTCCGCACTGAATGGCAGGTTGAAATCGCTCGACATCCCCTGCGCCGCTCGCCTGCCGACCACTTCCCGCATGCCAAGCAGTTTACCGACGCACTGAACCTGCCTCGCCTGAGCTGTGGCACACCGACGTCATCATCGGCGGCTTCCTGCCAAGACGTCAGCATGGTAGGGAAACGGCGCGGCTCGCCGGCGAGCGCACCGGCCTCTTCTTCGATGCGCTCAACATTGTGTCCGCCCTCAAGCCCCGCTGGTTGGTGCTTGAAAACGTCCTGGGGCTGCTCAATAGCAACGATGGCCGAGACTTTTCAAACGGTCGCTCCAGTCCCTCGCCCAATGCGGGTATGGGGATACTGGCGGTGCTTGATGTTTGTATTTCGAGTACCCACGGCACGGCGGCGGGTCTTTCTCGTGGCCGGACTGGGAGAGCAGCCCCTAATCGAGTTTATGGCTGACGCCGGAGCAGTTTGCAGCGTGGCAGGCAGGGTGGTGCGGGGCGGCAAAACCCCACTCGTACTCGCTTGCAGGCATCGCGCCAGTGGTATCGACCGAAGCGGGGCCTCGATATTGTCGTTGTCCCCGGTGACTGCGGAGATGGTTGAGCGGGGCAGAACGGTTACAGATGATGGCTGGTAGGATTGATGCAGCCAACTTTGCAACGGCCTGGGCTGCCGGAAACGCTGTCTGTCCGCCGGTTGCGCGCTGGATCGCGGAAAAGTTGATGGCTACTTTCAGCCCCTGCAAAACCGCTGCTTTAGAAGTAGATAATTCCCTGCTTATCAGACCATTAAACGGAATTAATTGATGCAAAAGCTGATACAATTTTTACGCGGCGGCGGTGCAAAAGCTACGCCACGTGCAAAAGCTGCCGCCGCCTTACAC
>BNJU01001919.1_pt1 | contig 37065 bp, 49 predicted proteins | sample 8539281 | NCBI WGS metagenome assembly BNJU01 (sample SAMD00202456, study PRJDB9452) | human saliva metagenome | isolation source: human saliva | place: Japan
TCATGGGCATATTTTTGGTAGAATAGGATTTAAGGGAAATAGTGAAATGGATGAACACGTCATTATGATAGCAGGAGTATAAGGTGAATATTCTTAAAAAAATTGAAGATAAAACATATCAAAAAGAGGACTTAATAAATAATATAGATTTAAATCCTATAGTCTCCTACCATATCATTAAAGAAATTGTTAACAGTAAGATCAATGAGATTGACGTGATTCATAAATTAATAGAAATTTCTGTCAGACTGTCTGTCAATGATTCAGTTTTAGGTCCAATTTGTTTGGGGCATATGTCTTTAGCTGCATTAAGAAAAATTAGGAATTGACGTAAGAAACTTGATAATCATTCAGCTATTTCTGATTATGATTGGGAATTAGTTGATAAATTTTTATCATGAGAATGGATGGTGAGAGCGTAGTTATCTAAAACGGCATTGAACGAGGTGAAAATAATGCATTTAAAGCAAGAATTAGCGAAGTTACTATTAAAAATAGGGGAGTCAAATCTGAATCAGTCGGATTTATTTACAGAGGAAAAACCATCTCTATTCTTACCAGAAGGACGTACTATTTATTTAGAGGGCGATCATTACTACATTGTTAGTGTTGAACGAGGCAAAATAAATTCTGAGAAAAAAATTTGATAATAAGGAAGATATTCTTTATTATCTTTTACAATCATATGTTACTAAAATAGCCTCACAGGATGCTTGGAATAAAGCTAGTGGGGACATTGAACTTTATGATAGGTTTTTCAAGAAGAACAAATTCGCTTATTTAATATAATTGATCCTAAATATGGAGAGAAGAAGGAAGAAAGAATGAAAAGAGGGAAGATAGTTTTCCAGTGACCATAAATGAATTCGATGTCAATAAAAACTACCATTCCGAGAAAGATATAGTGAGAGGTATGAAATCGTGAAAAATAGAATTCATTACATTACAAAACTTGAATTGAAAGATCGATTGCCTTTCAGTGGCTTTGTAGCAATTTTTGATGGAAGCAGATCCAAAACAAAGAAGTGCTATTTCATTTTCTTGAAAAAAACTGTCAGCCTTCCCGATGCGAATAATTGGTCGTCTATTACGGATTGGCTAACGGACCTCTCATGGATAAAAGCTGAAGAATACAGCTTTATTTTTGAAAATTATGATAGTTTCTTAAAAGATGACTTATCTTCTAAAGACTTATTTTTAGAAATTTTGGAAGAAAATGTTCTTCCTTGGTGGGAAAAGTGATGTTAAAAACATGTTGTTGACGGTAAGGTCAAGAGTTTTCAAGTTTACATAGTGGAAAATTAAAAAATGGGAAAATTTTTATGGATCTGTTTTATGGTAACAAATTGGATGTTCATCCTTATCAAAAAGGTAAATCTCGGGGCCCTGAACGAATAGTCATTGGTGATGATGGTTCAATTTGGTTTATTGAAGATCACTATCAACCATTTAATAGAATACGGTAGCATATAATTAGAAGATTTACAGAGAAGCTGATCAAGTTTTATTACCAAATCCATGGCCATTAGACTGGATAATGGAATACGAGCTGTACCAAATTGAGGTTTTGAATTATGGAAAACAAATATATGAAGTATGCAGACAAATTACAAGATTTAATTGACTTAGAATATCCAAGTCAGAAGTTATACCCGGGAATTATACAGGATATATATAACTTAACTAAGCGTATAGGAAGAGGAGAAAATATCGATAACATTAGTTTTTTTAGTTTAGCAAGAAGATTTGTAGATGAAACAATGGATTATAAAAAGCGAAATTTTAGTAGTCTTAAAACAATTAGAGAAAAGAGTTAAAAAGAGAATTGATGGACAATAGATTTATTGATTTGATAACGAAACTAAGAATTGATTCCGGTTGCTGAGAAGCAGTGGATTGAATCTGAAGGAGAACTTCCAAATGATTATGTGTCACCACTTAAATAAGGAAGGTATAAAATGAAACCAACAAAACTAGAATGGGAAGATGTTATCAAGTTTGAAGAAGTAGAAGGATATGGGAAGTCAATCTGGAAAAATGAGGACAAGTATTATTTAGTTTTAGAAGAAGGCACCGTAGCTTCTTGGTTAGTAATCTATGAACTCCCGCAAGAATTATTTGCTCTATTAGAGAGTGGAGAGAGAACGTTCCAAGAAGTTTCCTGGAAAGTTCAAAATGACTGTTGGCCACCGACGGAAGAAGAAAAGAAAGCTAGTGAGAAACGATTCATAGAAGAGAGTCCCACATCATTAATTGATATACCTGAAACTAGAGAATTATTTACTCAGGAAGAGCTTAAAAGATTAATTCCGATTGCTGAGCAAATGTGGATTGACTGGAGAGGGAAACTTCCAGATGATTATGTATCACCGCTTAAATAAGGAAGGTATAAAATGAAACCAACAAGACTACAATGAGAAGAAGTTAGTAAGTTTGAGGAAATAAAAGGTTATGGTCAACATGATTTGGCGACATCATGAGAAATATTTTTTTGTTACAGATGAAGGGGGAATAGCTGAACAGAGGGTAGTCTATGAATTACCATTAGAACTATTTCAATCACCCTACCAAGTTTTTCTGAGTTACTTGAAAAGTCTAACTTAATTTGACAATTTAGGCAATAAAGAAATCCTAGACAAGCTTTTGAGCTATTCAGAAGACTTGAAATACCACTATAATCTCTATCAGCTCTTGCTTTTTCACCTTCAGAATAAGGAACCAGAGAAATTTTTTGGACTCATTGAAGACAATATAAAGAAGGTTCATTCTCTTTTTCAGACTGTCTTTAAAACATTTCTAAAGGACAAAGGGAAAATCATCAATGACCTTCAGTTATCCTATTCCAACGCAAAATTTGAAGCGACTAATAATCTCATCAAACTTATCAAACGCAATGCCTTTGGTTTTCGGAACTTTGAAAACTTCAAGAAGCGAATTTTCATCGCTCTGAATATCAAAAAAGAAAGGACGAAATTTGTCCTTTCTCGAGCTTAGCTTTTCTTCAACCCACTAAAGTTGACAAAGAGCTGTAGATTTTAGGTATTTACCTTGTCTACTTAAGAGGTATCATATCATCGAGATAAAGGTGATTTGTTTGTTCCTAAGAATTAGGTTTTAGGTTTGACTTGTGGCAACTTCTGGAAAAAGCTTGTCTAGAATTTTTGGAGTGATAGCTTGTCCAGGACCTTCAGCACAATAGGTGTGAATATACATAGCGGGATTGAAGTTGAGCTCGATACAAGTGAAATGAGGTTTTTCCTTGCTAGCAGGCTGAGTTTTATCTGGAATGATGAGGTCAACCCCGCAAGCCCAGGCCCCCATGCTAGTTGCCATAGCTGCTGCCAATTCTTGGTAAGAGGAATCTATTGTCTCAGTGACATCAATAGAGTCACCACCCGTAGAAATGTTGGAGTTACGGCGGAGATTGACCTTTTTCCCTTCTGGGAGAATATCATCAGGTGCATAACCTTGCTGAGTCAACATCAATTGTTCAATGTCTCCTAGCTTAATGATTTCCAGAGGTGAGCGGTGGTCACGGCCTCGCAATGGATTGGCATTTTTCTGAGCGACTAATTCACGAATGGTGTGTTTGCCATCACCGACAACATTAGCAGCGACACGAAGGAGGACAGACTCACAACGCCCGTCCAGAATGAAGAAACGGTATTCGGTTCCTGGGATAAATTCTTCAACAAGAACAGCTGTATCTTCTGCAAAGGCAATCTCGAGAGCTTTCTTATAGTTATCAAGGCTGGCAGGCTCTTGGAAAATGGAAATGCCCAGCCCGAAGTTGGTTGATTTTGGTTTAACCACAATTTGCTTGCCCTTGATAAGAGGATAGTAGGCTAGACCTTGTTCTAGACTGGTAAATTCGTCGCCGGCAGGGACAGGGAAGCCAGCATCAGCCAGGATTTTTTTGGTCACGGTTTTATTAGCCATGGCAAGAGGAACTACATAGTTGTCTTTTGAGGTCATGTTACCATTTTTGACGTACTCAACATGATCTTTATGCCAGAGTTTAAGGAATTGATCCTGCTCATCTAGGATTTCAAAATGAAGCCCTTTTTGAATGGCATCAAAGAGCAGCATCTGGGTAGAAAGTTCCATCTCCTCATAACCCTTAAGGGCATAGTGGGCAGTCCAGTCGTAATCATGATAGGCAAGCGCCTTGTCAAGGGCAAAAGTCAGCAAGAGACTTGTCTTTGATATGAGGCAAGTAGTTGAGCAGCTAGTGTCTGACTGGGATCTGCAAAGGCATCTTTAACTTGTTTGACCAGACCTTGATGATAGTCACCAAGCCCAAAATGTTGCACCAGTTGGTCTAGAGCTGTCGTAATGTTCTGAGTTTCAGCTCAGAAGGTAGAGGTTCTAAAGGATGAGAGGGCAATTTTTCATTCAGCGCGTGACCTTGAGCCAGAGCCTGATCAACATTTTTCAGGGGCATCCAGCCAGAGGAAGGCTAGAAGGGAGTAGGTGTACGGTATCCATGGTAGTTTGGCTAATACCGATACGCTCAAAGGGGTTGAGGTCGAAGTTACGGAATTCTAGGTAGGTGATTCCCTTGTCAAGGAAGGAGCGATTAACCTTTTGTCCACGGAAACGAACAGCCGAGTAAAATTCCTTTTCCGCAATCAAATCACCTTGTTCGATATAGTTTTCGATGGCAGAGACATAGTCTTCTAGGCTTGCAAAAAGATACTTGTATTTCTTCCTTATTGACATAACCATGGTCGCTGTTTCGGAAGGAACGAACGAGTTCTGGCACTTCTTGGTCGAAGAAGCCTTGCTCAGCAACAGGTGCAGCACCAAAGAGATAGGTAATCACCCAACGATAGCGCAAATAGTTCTGAGCCAGCTTAAGATAGAGGGCGTTTTTGAAAGCAATTATATCAATCTGGTCACTTTCTTGGAATAGGGCTTCAACCAAATCTTTCCCTAGTTCCATATTATAGTGGATACCTGAGATAGCTTGTAGTTTAGTTCCGTATTTTTCGGCCAGGTAGTTACGATAATGGCGTTCAAATTCATTTTCCAGTTGGGCAACTTGGATTTCTTGGGCGTTGATACGAGGAGGCATGGACAAGGGCCAGAGAAGTTCATCTTTACTGATGGAACGTCCAGCTACATCGGTAATGGCTCCAAGAAATCGACGAGCCTCAGTGGTAGATTTAGCAACTGGTGTGATGAGTTCCATCTGAAACTCACAAAAATCTGTTTGAATATAAGGGTGGAAACTTCGAGCTCCTAGGCAGGAAGGGTGAGGCGTATGTGCTAATTTTTTTCCCTGTCTATCGACACGAAGACTTTCGCGTTCAATTCCAAAGTTAGCTTGAAGGATAGGGCTAGTAGGCTCCAGCTTTTGAAGCAGTTGATTTATAGTCATAGAGTCACCTTTTCATCTAATGTTAGTGATAGTCTATTATAAATAGGAGAAGAAAACAACTTTCCGCTACGGTTAAGGGAATTTCGAATGTTTTTAGATAAGAATTCTTAAAAACTAGTTGCTTTTTTAGCTCTATTATATGCAAAAATTGTAAAATATCCACCGATTTTTTATGTAAAATGTTATTTCTCTTGCAATTTAAATCAAATTAGCCTATACTAATGACGTATATATGAGAACGAAAGAATCCCTAGGGTCGGCACTGCACTCATAAAATGAGACACAAGAAAACACTCTGTTGAAATCTGGTAAACCAGAAACAGGAGTGTTTTGTTATGGTCAAAAAAGCATATTCGGTAGAAACTAAGCTAGCCTGTATCGAAATGAAGAAGGCAGGCAAATCAAATAAAGTTATCATGGATACCCTCAGCATCAAAAATGCTAGTCAGGTCAAGAACTGGTTGCGATGGTATCAGAATGATGAATTGTACCGTTTCTACCAACCCGTGGGGAAACAATATACTTATGGTAAAGGGATGAAACAGTTATCTGAAGTGGAACAGTTACGTTTGCAGGTAGAATTACTAAAAAAGTATCAGAGCTTGATAAAAGAATCGACAAAGTAAGTCTTATCAAGCTAGTAGAAGAGTATAAGAAAACGTGCCCTGTATCTATTATTTTAGAATGTTTCGGCGTCAAACGCTCCACCTTTTATCGCTGGAAACAGGAGTGTAAGAATTCTCAGAAAAGAGGCGAATAGCAGATAATGGCTGTATCGAATGGTTTCACTCTGTTCTCAAGTCTGAAACCTTCTATCTCCATAAGTGGAGAAACATAACTGAGGTAGTATAACAGATATTGTCAAAAAAATTACATCATATTTTTATAATGAAACTAGAATTCAACAAAAATTGAATGACCAGTCCCCTGTAGAGTACAGAGAATTGGTCGTAGAAGGGTCCAGCAACCGAAGGGCGCTAGCCTTCAAATTTTTCCTCCCAAAATGTGTCCAAAATATTGACAGAATTCCAACACAGAAGATTTGGCACAGAATGGATTATTTGGTTTTACGTCTTTCTTTATCCTCTTTAACCTTGCTTTGCTTGTCTTGGCAGGCTGGGTAGGGTATAAGTGGAAGATAAGATGAAAAAATGGAGAAAACTCTAATGGTTCTTCTCCATTTTTTATCTAATTGGTAATGTTGAAAATCGGAAGTGAAATGATACTTTCAAAGAATTCATTTTGGACACTAGCAAATGAAAATAGAGCCCTGATGCAAATCAACAATTTGTTTTTGAAATTTTTAGCCCCAATTCCAGTCGTTCTAATTTTTAGAAATATCAATGCTTTTAAAAGATAATTCATTAAGTTCAGCAATTTTTTTCTGGTGAAGCTCCCTGTCCATTATCTTTGATTTCGACAATTACATTTGTATCTTTTTGAATAAGTGGATTCTTATTGTGCAACCCTTTTTCGTTATGTAAAACAGAGTTGTAGATGATATTATGGATAACTCTTGTGATTAAAAACTGCTCAATCATGATAGATTGATTAACAAGTGAATCATCGTAATCAAATTCAAATTCAAAATCATTCCAGATTTCTTGATTTAAAATATGGATGAGAATGTCTTTGAAGAAGGGGATAATTTTTGTTTCAGTCTGATTTAATTGAAGATGACCGGATGAAAGGCGAGCTACTATATTTAGATCATTTAAAATATTTTGGATGTAATAGGATTCCGTCAATATTGGGGGGATATGTTTTTTAGACTGTGTATCTAGTTCAGAATCATTTAACAAGGACGCGTTAGAAATGATGACAGAAAGAGGTGTTTTGATATCGTGTGCAATACCTGAAATCCATTGCTCTTTAAAGACTTCATTCTCTTTGAGTAGAGTATCGGTTTGATTAATTGCAGTTGTAAGATATTCTAGTTCTGATATAGAATTTATTGGATTTTTCAGACCATCCGGGAGATTCTGAATAGCAGTTACAAGAGGCGCAATTTTACGATTGATATGCGTCACACCATAGTAGTAAAGAAAAGCGAAATAAAGGCAGTTGAAAAGCAATACTCCAAATGCTACTAGTGGAATCAAGCGAATACTATCTATATCTAAGTAATTATAACTATAACGAGCGATTTTATCTTTTTGGAAAACCAACAACAATGATGTAGTCACCTTTTATCTGACTAAAAACAGGATAATCTGAAAGATAATAGCGAGAAAACTGTAAAATGTCCCCATAGTCAAATTGCGAAGGAACTTCTGTAGGTTTATACTGTTCGTACACTTGTTTTCCAGTCTGCTTATCCAATACCATGAGCCATAACTTTTTGTTCTTTTAGACTAGAAATATCATTTCTAGGTATGTGGACGTTATTTTTTTGTGATGGTAATGTGTTCAGAAATTATTTTCACAGTCTCAGTAGCAGTTTGCTTTTTCCTTAATGTAGAAAACAAAACTGGCAATTAGAAGAATATTGGTAATAAAAGATAATGATGGAAAAAAGATAAATTTCTTTTAGTGAATACCTTAAAATTTTGGTTTGGTTCATAATCATGATAACAATTTATATCCCAGCCCTTTAGCTGTCTTTAAATATTGAGGTTTTGAAGGATTTTCTTCTATTTTTTCTCGAATTTTCCGAATATGTACAGTCAAAGTGTTTTCATAACCAAAGCTATCCACTCCCCAAATCGTATCACAGAGAGATTCGGTTGAAACGATGTAATTTTTATTATCGTAAAGTTTTTTCAAAATCTGAATTTCAATTGGCGTAATAGAAATTTCTGCTCCATTTTTTTGTACTGTTGCATTCCGAAAACTCACCAAAGTCTGTCCAATCTGTATTGCTTCCTGTTCTGATTTATAGCTTCTTCGGAGCAGAGCCATAATACGATAGATAAGATTTTTTGGAATGAAGGGTTTCATGACATAATCATCACCACCAGCATTGAAACCAGCTACCTCATCTTCAGGATTATTTTTGGCAGTCAGAAAGAGGATAGGTGTATCGCCTTTTTTTCGGATATGTTTTGCTAATGTGTAGCCATCACCATCGGGGAGCATAATGTCCAAAAAGGAAAAGGTCGAACTGCTCTGTTTCAATCATGTCCAAACTAGATTCTATATCATAGGCTGATGTTAGATTGGAAAATCCGTAGGCAGTGAGAATATCTCTTATGGAAGAGTTTAAAATTTTATCGTCATCAATGATAAGGATGTGCTTATTCAGGAGCTGTTGTTCGAAATTCATAATCTTACCTCGCTTATCTATATTATACCATTTAAAAAGAGTGAAAAAGAAAGATACTTTAATCTTAATGTAAAATTAAGGTTAGCTTAGTTTTAAAAATTAATCTAGCATGTCTATAATAAAGACATAACCTAGATAGAGATACTCTCAAATAAATTTTTAATCAGTGAGGTATTTCCAAATGGCTAAACAACAAAATGAATCTCGTTGAGGAGGAAGTTCATAATGATTAGTAATGTTTTACAGATAAAAAAACTTACAAAAGGGATTTAAGGACACTCAGGTAGTTAACCTCAGTTCCTTATCAGTTCAACAAGGTGAGATTTATGGTTTTCTAGGTCCAAATGGAGCTGGGAAAACAACCACCATGAAGATGATTTTGTCTTTGATTTCTCGTACAGCTGGGGAGATTGAAGTGTTCAGTCAACCCATAGATACGGACAAGCAGTATCTTAATCAGATTGGCTCTATGATTGAAGAACCGTCTTATTATCCTAATTTGACAGGCTATGAAAATCTCTTGGTCTTCCAAAAGATCCTTGGATTTGATAAGAAAAATATTCAGGAAACCTTGAAAAATTGTGGGTTAGATCAACCTAAAAACAAGAAAAAATTGGTTAAAGATTATTCTCTGGGTATGAAACAGCGTTTGGCTTTTAGCCTTTGCCTTTAGTCAAGAAAAACCACGTTTGTTGATACTGGATGAGCCAACAAACGGGCTAGACCCAGCAGGGATTCATGAAATTCGGGAACTGATTATCAAGTTGGCAAAAGAACAGGGCATTACTGTCTTCATCTCTACCCATATCCTTTCTGAAGTAGAGCATATCGCTGACCGTGTAGGGATTATCAATCATGGTCAACTCGTTTACGAGGGAGAAATTCGTAAAATTCAGTCCAATAAATGGCTGGAAGTGCGTGGGGATTTTAGAGATCGACGTGAAGTCATTAGCCAAGTGTTATTTGGTTATCCGTGCAAGATGTTAGAGATACAAGAGGATAAACTCAAGCTGACTAACCTTGCCGATCAGCAGATTTCTAGTTTGTTACGAGATTTAATAGTCGAGGAAGTTCCAATTTATGAAGTGAAGCAAGAACAAGAAACCTTGGAATCTATCTTCCTCAACTTAACCAAGGAGTGAGTCTTATGTTGAATAATTTGTCTATTGAATTGCTCAAGGCAAAACGAACCAAATCCTTCCTCATTAGCATACTAGTTATGGGAGTCGGATTTGCTTGGGCAATTGCAGCCGCTACACGTTACCTAAGTAATCCAGACATGCACCAGATTAACCTAATTTTCTATATGATAAAAGAAGTAAATGGCTTGATTCTCCCTATCGTGATTGCTCTCTTTGTATCCCGGATTGTCAAGAACGAGAAGGAGGGCAACACTTTCAAACTGCTTTTGGCAAATGGTGAAAATGTACGGCATATCTTTCTGAGTAAGCTTGGCCTGACTATGTTCGTTTTGACCTTTCTCGCTATTTTGGAGGGAGTAGTAGTCCAGTTGATTGCAAACTTTTCTGGTCTAGAAATGCCTGTTAGCCTAATCCTCTGGCAAATCGTCATTTTCTTGCTAGCATCTTTTGTCTTAACCTGTCTGTTTTTGACTTTGCAGTTTTTACTGAAAAAGCAGGCATTGATAATGGCATTAGGGATTTTCGGAGGATTTCTTGGATTTGGATTTGGTCATGCAACAGCTTTTCTACAGCTGATTTTCCCATTTGGTGGTATAGCATATCTGTCTCTGGTGGATTACCAGAAAGTCGCCAGTCAAGTGAGTTATGTTTTTGCGACAAATCTAGGATTTAAACTCTTTACATATTTGCCAATAGCCCTAATCTATCTCTTCTTATCTCTCTATCTAGTTGAAAAGAAAGGAGGCAAGCTATGATGTCTTATCTATCAGTAGAATGGCGGAAAACCCAAAAATTTTCCATGTTGATGATTGGTATTTGCTTCTTAGCTTTTTGTAGCCTGATTGGTCTTGGGATTTACTTTGGTTCAGCTTATTCTATGGTTGCAGAAAGTGAAAAAGTGCCTGTTTTATGGGGACAATTGACCTTCTATTATAGCCAGCTTTTCTTTCCGATTTTGGTTAGCCTTTATGTAGCCATGATGTTAGGAAAAGAGTTTGATAGGAAAAATATTGAATTTCTCAGAGCTAATAATGTCAGTCTTGGGAAATTATTGTTGGCAAAAGAAATAGTAATTATCTTGTTTATTGCTGTTTTTACAGTTGTTCTTGTTTGGTATTTTTATGTCAGTGCTCACTTAGCTCATTTAGAAATTTCTAATTTGTTCACCCTACCTCAAGTGGGATTTATTGGGGATTTTTGGAACAATTAGTATGATGGCAGTGCAGTTTTTGTGACAGCTAAAACTCGTGTTTTCAGTAAATCTGTGGGAATTGGTGCTATTGGTACTTTCATAGGATTTATGATGATTTTTGTATCAGATAAATTATCTTTAATCTATCCCTACTCCCAAGCTATGGTGGCAATGAGGTCACGGAATTTGATTGACTTTTAATTTAGTGGAAATATTGCTGTTTATCATTGTAAATATTCTTCTGTGGGGATTTTTTTCATACATTGAGTAATAAAGAATTGCATAAGTAATGCGAAGACTCTTCGGAGTCTTTTTCTTGTGATAAAAGCTCCAAGCTTTTATCTGGTATGTGACCTACTTTTTAATTGGGCACTATAAAATTTTTCTCGAAAATAAGAAACTTGCATGATTTACTCATTACTTAGCCAATACTAGAGTTTATACTAGTTACTGTAATGATGATCATCTAAAAAGAAGGAAGGAGGCAACCTTATGTCTAAAAATACAAGTCGTCCAGAGATTGATTCTCTAAGTTTCGAGGTTGAAAACCAAGAACTTTCCCGGGAAATCAGGAGCTAGTGGTGCATAGCTTTTAAAATGACACTAGCAGGTCGCTGTGGATTGTGTTTCACCTGTTCCTATGAGTATACGAGAAATAATGTTTGTTGTTAGATAAAAACAAAGGAAAAATTCTTGAGTTTTTATTACAAAAACATTGACAACACTTTGATTTGGTGTTATATTTACGAGAGAAATACAAATGAAACAAGACCATTTTTGAGATTGATTCTTTGGATTATGAAATTAATAGCCAAGAGTTAAATATTAAATATACTGCTGGGTGACGTACGACTGTTAGATTAACAGTACAAGGTCGCTGTGGTTAGTGGTTTACACATTCTTATGAATTTACTTCGCCAAACGTGCGCTGTGGATAAAACTCTCTATTTTTGGACAGGAGGATAAAATGGAAGGAATTATTGGAACACTAGAATTCTATGCACCTGTACTGGTCTTAGGAGTTATTGTCATAGGGATTGTTTACTTTATGAAAAAGAAAACGATCGCAAATAATCAACATCGACCGATACCTGAAAAAGGCATCGGTTTTTATAACTGAATATATTGCACAAAATACTCATGGAAAAACCTTGAAAGAAACCGTATTATGAGAGAGTAATAAAGAAACGGAGGAATGAAATGATGAAACAGCTTATTGTGACAGGATTAACGAAAACATTTGGTCAAGGAGATAATATCGTTCATGCTTTATTAGAGTGAACTTGTCCGTTGAAAAAGGTGAATTTCTGGCAATTATGGGGGCTAGCGGTAGTGGGAAAAACAACACTCCTCAACTGTATTTCAACGATTGATAAACCAACATCAGGTGAGATTCGATTTGAAGATTTTGATATCATCCATGCCAAGGAAAATGAACTAGCTGACTATCGTGCTAAAAACATTTCCTATATTTTCCAAGCCTACAACTTGGTGGAAACCTTGACGGTCTATGAAAATATCGTTCTACCTCTTCAAATTCAGGGGAAAAATATCAAAAAACATCAGGATAAGATTGTGGAAATTATGGATAAGTTGGCCATCCAAAACTTAAAAGATAAGTTTCCTAATCAGTTATCAGGTGGTCAGCGACAACGTGTGGCAACTGCTAGAGCCTTGATTGATGATTCTAAACTGATTATCGCAGATGAGCCGACAGGAGCCTTGGACTCTGCCAATTCTGAAAAACTGATGGCGCTTTTGCAGGAAATCAATAAAAGTTTTGGTATTACCATTTTACTGGTTACGCATGACCCTGCTGCAGCAAAGTATTCCTCACGGATGGTGCTACTTAGCGATGGAAAGATTATGGATGATTTGGAACGTAACAGCTTATCTAATGAACAGTATTTGCAAGAGATTTACAGCCGTACCAGATAGGAGGATGAGAGTATGTATCCAAAATTGATTTTACGAAATGTATTTCGAAATTTACAGACCTATACCATCTATTTTTTCAGTCTGACCTTGATTTATAGCTTGCTCTACGCTTTTAATGCTTTACCAAGCCATCCGGTGATGCAAAGTTTATCAGGAGCAAAGGAAATGTTGACGACGGTGATGAGTCAGTACATGGGCTTTGCTTTTCTATCTGATTCTATCGGCGATTGCCTTTCTGTCGTTTATTCCACAAACTTCGTCCTGGGACGGCGCAAGAAAGAGCTGGGACTTTATGCAACGCTGGGAATGAAGAAGAAGCAGATTATCCGTACCCTGTTCTTTGAAACCATGCTGGTCAATATCTTTTCCTTGATTCTAGGTTTTCTGCTTGGCTTTGATTTTTACTGGTCATTCTATCTAAGGTTGCATCTGAGTTTTTATGGCCAATTACTTTGGTAGTCTGCTTTTTGATAGCAAGTCTGTCATCTTACTAGTTTATTCCTATTTGGTAACCAGTTTTATTGTTGGTGTCATGGACATTCTTACCTTTAGAAAGCAAAATATCATTGCACTCATTCAAGAAAAATGGGGTCAAGAAATCTGTCTTGGCAAAAGGCAAGCCAGTTCTTCAAAGCACTTCTTTATTCTTTCGACAGCTGTTATCGGTTTTTGGTGCTCTCTATTTTTCAGACTATCACCATCTATCACTCTTGAAAAGTTGGGGTATCTTGCTGGTATCTGTCTTCGTGATTTTTGTGATTTTATTTTACAATACCTTGAGCCATTTTATCTTGGTTTCCCTTAGAAAACTGCCTCAAACCTACTATAACAAACTAAAACAGTTTTAAAAATTCGTCAATTTTTCAAAAACAAGCTGATAGTAATTCGGTCACGTTGGCTGTCTTATCCTTGACCTTGACACTGGCTCTCAGCTTACTAGTTTTTAGTGGTAGTGCCTATACGACTATGAACCGAGAGCTGAACAAATACTCACCTTATGATGTAACTGTCAATCTCTATCGTGGTCAGGAGTTCCAGTTTTCTCAGGAATCTGTCAAAGACAGATTAAAAGCAGATGGATTTGACTTTAACCTCATCAAAGAGGAGTACAGCTATCCTATCTATTCTAGTGATTTAATCTATAAAGATTTGATTGATACTAGCAATCTCTGGGCGCATGATAAGGAACTTCCTGAATCAAAAGTACCGATTTTAGGAATTTCTGCCTACAATCATCTCCGCAAACTGCAAGGGGAAAAAGCGGTTGACTTGGCAGATAACCAATTTCTGGTCAATGCTAACTATAAAGGAACTGCCAAGCAGATTCAGGACTTTCTATTAACGACAAAAACTCTCATGATTAACGGTTATTCTCTTAATCTTGCGTCTTCAAAGCCGCTTGAAACAGTTTACTTTTTATCGTCAGTGGGTACAAATGACACAGGAACCTTAATTGTACCAGATAAGGTAGTAGTTGGATTGACGGAAGACCACACGACCTATGTTGCCAATTTCAAAGAAAATATCGACAAACGGAAAGTAGAAACATTCTTAAGTCAGTGGATAGAAAAATACTACTTCACTCGTGATGGAGCAGAGTTGAATCCGTTCACCTATCAAACCAAAGGAAGAATTTTTGAGATTTATCTTGGATTTATGGGCGTCATTGTCTTTGTCATGATTTTTGTCAGTGTTATTTTTATCATTATTTCCCTCAGTATATTGTCCCTTCAAACTTCTACAAGTGCTTTGGATAGTGTCAATGATTATCAAATCTTATATCTTCTCGGGAATAAGAGGAAGCAAAATCGCTCTATTCTTTTGCAACAGATTCTAAGTTATTTCTTGGTTCCGCTGGTCATCGCAGGTCCGCTAGCATTTGCCTTGAGTACCGCTCTTTTGGGCTATTTTGAGAATTTTGCTAATACCAGCATTTCTATTGATATCACCTATCTGGGAGTAGCGGTTTTACTCTTTGTCCTTTACTTGCTAGTGACTTACAGAGTAAGTTGGCAAATTATTGAAAATTAAGTCAAATACCAGAGTTGCCTCATCCTGCAATTCTGGTATTGTGTTATAATAATATTAAAGTAGTTCAGGAAGTAGATACATATGAAACAGTTTGTCAAATTGTTCTCGAAAAACTCACTTTTATTGTGGTGGTTGACGATTTTGAATCATCTAGCTTTAATGATTTATATTTATCATAGGATCCCTCTGGACTTTTCGACAGATTTTTCCTTGCAGATGGTTTTATTGCTGATTATTGCTTTTAATTGTATTTAGCTATATTTATAATATTGTGACCTTTCGGTATAGTGAGTTGAAACTTTGGTTGCTCCTGATGATGTTTCTCATTAGCTGGCAATCCATATTTAATCAAGGAGTTATGAGCACCCTGTTGCACTTTTTGATATTCTTCATCCGCTCAACTCTTTTTTTATTGGTGTATAGTTCTCTGTCTATTATCTTTCTGGGAGAAAATAGGAGAAGAACTGTTGAGTGTATCCTTTGTGTTGACACTAATCACCATTAGTTCATATCTGTTAAGTCCTTCAATTTTTTTCTATTTCTATCCTTGTTTGCGTCTTTCTTTTTAAACCTTGTTCCTTGATTTTACTGATTTTTTATATCATAAAAGAGTTGAAAAAGTAAACTCAAGTATCAGAGACGAAAATTTGTGGATATTAGCTTTGATATTGCCTCTTTCTTATTTCTTTTTGTATATCAATACGAGGGGCTCAGGAGTGATGAACCTAGTCTGGTATCTGAAATTGTTGGCATTTTAGCTTTTTACACTTCAAAACAATTATCAGCTCTCTTCAAAAAGGTATCAGAGTTAAAATTGTCCCTATATAAAAGCTTTTTTTCACGCTTGTTTTTACTGGTTATGTTTTTTTGTTAGTAGGCATTTTCATCATCTTTCGTCTAGATTTAAACACGAGCTTTTTGGTCTTGAATATCATGTTACTATTGTTCGGGATTTGTTCGGAAGAATTGATTCGCCTCTTTCGTTCTGCTGAAATGCTAGATTCTGGGGATTATGTAAAAGTTCTCTTTTTAAAGCGTAACCGTATGGTGAAAAATCTGCTGGCAAATGAAGATACAGAACAACAGTTCTCCGAATTTCTTCACAATGAAATCCTGCAAAATGTTATGGCAATAAAAAATTTCAATAAATATAGTAGTAATCAAGTTTTTGGTGAACAGATCAATCTGGTAACAGAGGAGTTGGTTCAACGGATTCGTGAGCGGATGGATTATTATCAGCCAATGGTAGAAACAGACGAGCAGTTAGACATCCAGTATCAAGGGCTGATTAATCGGATTGTCAAACGCTATCACGCAGAAAATGAAGTAGTCACACAGTTTCCTGCCCACTTTAGGCTTTTATCTCCTTACGATAAAATTGCCTATCGTCTGGTTGAGGAGTTGGCGACCAATGCCGTTAAGTACGCTAGTGGTGGAAGGATTTCTTTGAAGATTGATGTGCATGATGACGCTATTTTTATCATTTCTGAAAATGACTGCCTTCAAACAGAAAAATCCTTAGGTTATGGCTTGAAAAATATGTCTAATAAAATTAGTGTTTTAGGTGGTCAAATGCAGATTTTTGAAAATAATAAGAGATTTCGTGTAGAAATTACTCTCCCGATTGATAAGGAGTTGTGTATGAAAAATTTTTATTAATTGATGATCATAAATTATTTAGCCAAAAGTATCAAGATGATTTTAGAGTTATCGGAAAACATTAAAAAGGTCCAGTTAGTAGATAATTTTTTTCGACTATTTCGGAGATTACTTTTAATGACTACGACATTATTTTTGATTGATATCAACCTGACGAGTCTGTATCAAGATGATGGGCTGACCTTGGCACAAGAGATTATCGACAATGGTTATTCTAGTAAGGTTGTGATTTTGACAGGTTACAGTAAAAATGTATGAACACCGAGCTAAAGTTATGAGGGGCTTATGGCTTTTCTGGACAAAAAGTATGGACCCAGATGAGTTGGTGAAAAACTGGAAAAAGATTTATCTAGGTGGTAAGGTCTTTTTCAGATGAAGTGATGGTAGAGGTGTTAACACCACGAGAAATCGAGATACTAGAACTGGTTAGAAAATGGCTTGACCATTGATGATGTCTGTGACAAGGTCTATGTGAGTAAACGTACAGTTTCCAATCACTTGGCCAATATCTTTTCAAAATTGGGAGTGACTAACAGGCAGGAGGCGATTCACATCGCTGAGCAGTTGGGCTATTTTTCCACCAGATTAAAAAGTTGCAGAAGATGCAGCTTTTTAATTTATTTACAAAAATTGCACATATTACTCATTCTAATAAACAGTAAATTTGATAATCTATTAGTAATTAAGGAGGAAATCATTATGTCTATGATATCTGAAAAATGGTTTGTATAAAAAAATTTATCAGACGGATTACTAATTTTGTAAGTTATATTGGCCACCTTCGGGTGGCATTTTTACTTCTGTGATACTTTTTTCAAGCTTTATCTGGTATTCTTGACTTAGTTTTTATAGAAAGAAGGTCTAAGATGTTAAATAAAGTCAAAACTAAAGCCTTAATTAGTGTTGGAACAGTAGCTGCAACTAGCTTTATTCTCATGATGGGATATACTGCTGGTCAACATTCTACTGCTAAACAAAGTCGCAAAGAGATTGAATTGGCTGCAGCTAAACTTGTAGAGGATAAACAAGCAGAAGATAAAGCCAGCATTTTGTCATCAGATACTGTATTAGTACCCCAAATTAAAGAGGAAAATTCGACAGATAGCATCTCCAATGGATGCTGCTTTTAGAGGGACGCAATCGACAAAAATCCCTTGAGACCAGATTGGGAAGAGGTCAAAGATGAGGTGATGCTTCAGGCCCTTCGAATGAAATTTAGTCAGAATCCAGACATTGCTAAAGAATTGATGGCGACAGGAGATGCCATCCTCATCGAACATACGCGAAACGACGCTTACTGGTCTGATGGGGGAGATGGCTCTGGGAAAAACAAGCTAGGCCTTCTCTTAATGCAAGTGCGGGAAGAGTTGAAAAACGCAACTCTGTAATCTCTCCTCTAGCTATTCCACCTATTTCATGCTAGAATAAAGAAAAAAACACATTTGGAGGCATTATGAATCAGACAGTGACTTATTTGCAGGAATTGACAGCCATTCCTTCACCGACCGGTTTTTACACGGGAGATCGCAGACTATTTGGTCAAAACCATTGAAGGCTTTGGGTATGAGGTAACTCGGACTGCTAAGGGAGGCGTGAATGTGACCGTGCCTGGTGTAATCACAGACAAGCAACGCTATGTCACAGCCCATGTGGATACCTTGGGGGCTATTGTCCGCGCTGTGAAAGCAGATGGCCGCCTCAAGCTAGACCGTATCGGTGGTTTCCCTTGGAATATGATTGAAGGGGAAAATTGTACAGTCCATGTAGCCAATACAGGAAAGACCCATTCGGGGACAATTTTGGTCCATCAGACTTCTTGCCACGTCTACAAGGATGCGGGAACTGTCGAGCGGACTCAGGACAATATGGAAGTCCGTCTGGATGAAAAAGTGACCAATGAAAAAGAAACCCGTGCCCTTGGCATTGAAGTGGGTGACTTTGTCAGCTTTGATCCCCGGACCATTGTGACAGATACTGGCTTTATCAAATCTCGCCACTTAGATGACAAGGTGAGTGCGGCGATTCTCTTGAATCTTCTGCGCGTGTACAAGGAAGAGAAGATCCAATTGCCAGTAACGACCACCTTTGCCTTTTCAGTCTTTGAAGAAGTGGGGCATGGGGCTAATTCAAGTATTCCGGCTGAAGTAGTCGAATACTTGGCAGTGGACATGGGAGCTATGGGAGACGACCAAGCGACGGATGAATACACGGTATCCATCTGTGTCAAAGACGCTTCAGGACCGTATCACTACGAGTTCCGTCAGCATTTGGTAGCCTTGGCAAAAGCCCAAGAAATCCCTTATAAGTTGGACATCTATCCTTTCTATGGATCAGATGCCTCTGCAGCCATGAGCGCAGGAGCAGAAGTGAAAACACGCTCTTCTCGGGGCAGGGATCGAATCTAGCCACTCATATGAGCGGACCCACTTGGATTCTGTAGTCGCAACAGAGCGCATGGTCGATGCCTACCTCAAGAGCGAATTAGTAGATTAAAAATAACAACTATATTACGTAGTGGTTTAGACTGAAGAGAGATTTTGTTTTAGAAACTTTCCTTAGGTGAGTACGGACGTCAGCGAACTTCTACGAGTTCCATGACTTAGTTTTGAACCTAAAGTTTCAAAACTCCCGAGTGCCTGAAACAAATGTGTTTCAGGCACCTATCTCACAGCGGAAAGTTTCGTTATACTTTTGTTTGGGTCTAAAAATCAATTATTTCAATTATTATAAATCGCTATGTCACTTGATTTTTAAAAGGATTTGATTCTATTCAGAACTACTCTCCGGAGTAGTTTTTTTAAAAAGACTAAAAATTTTCTGAAAAATTCCTTTTCTTCTGAAAAATCTTTGTGGTATAATCTTAAAATAAACTTAAAATTTCTTAAGGAGTTTTACATGAAAAAAAGAAATGTCATTGCACTTGCGGGAGTTGCCCTCCTTTCAGCAGGTATCCTAGCAGCTTGTTCTGGAGGTTCTAAATCATCTAGCTCAAGCAACGGCCAAAAATTCTCATATGTCTATGAGACTGAGCCAGAAAACCTAAACTATATCACATCTGGTAAAGCAGCAACCCACGATATCACTGGAAACTTGATTGATGGTTTGTTTGAAAATGATAAATACGGGAACTTGATTCCATCTCTTGCAAAAGATTGGACAGTTTCGCAAGATGGCTTGACTTATACTTATAAACTTCGTGACGATGCTAAATGGTATGATTCAGAAGGCGAAGAGTATGCGGATGTAACAGCTAAAGATTTCGTCACAGGGATCAAATATGCGGCTGATAACAAATCAGAAATGCTCTACATCATCCAAGATTCTATCAAAGGCTTGAATGACTACGTCAGTGGTAAAAATAAAGATTTCTCAGCTGTAGGAGTAAAAGCAGTTGATGATCATACCCTTCAAATCACTTTGAACCAACCAGAATCTTACTGGAACTCTAAATTGACACTTGGAATCACTTTCCCTGTCAACGAAAAATTCGTGAAATCAAAAGGGGATAAATTCGCTCAAGCAAGTGATACTAGCTCCCTTCTTTACAATGGTCCATACATCTTGAAGAGCTTTACTCAAAAATCTTCTATCGAAAATGACCAAGAATGAAAACTACTGGGATAAAGACAAGGTCTACATCTCAGATGTGAAATTGGAATTCTACGATGGACAAGACCAAAAGTAAATTGGCCAAATCATTCGGTGAAAATGTTCTTAGCTTGGCAAAACTCTTCCCAACTGGATCTGGTTACTCAGAGCAAGCCAAAGAATTCAAAGACGAAATCACCCTACACTCCTCAAGACGCTGCTTCTATGTTATTGGTACCAACATCGACCGTCAATCTTACAAACACACTGCTAAGAAGACCGATGAAGAAAAACAATCTACTAAGAAAGCTCTCTTGAACAAGGACTTCCGTCAAGCGATCAGCTTTGCCTTCAACCGTGAAGCGTATGCTGCTCAATTGAACGGAAAAGACGGAGCAAGCAAGATCATCCGTAACCTCTACATTCCACCAACATTTGTCCAAGCTAATGGCAAGACCTTTGGTGAAATGGTGAAAACTCAATTGGATACCTACGGAGATGAGTGGAAATCTACTAAACTAGACGATGGTCAAAATGGTCTCTTCGATGCTAAGAAAGCGAAGGAAGAGTTTGCAAAAGCGAAGACTGCCTTGGAAGCAGAAGGTGTGAAATTCCCAATTCACATCGATATGCCTGTAGACCAAACCACACCATCAAGAGTTCAACGGGTACAATCCTTCAAACAATCAGTTGAAGAAGCACTTGGTAAAGAAAATATCGTCATCGATATCCAAATGCTTTCGAAAGAAGACCTTCAAAATGTGACCCTCTTTGCGCCAAATGCGGCTGGGCCGGCAAAGACTGGGATCTCTCTGATAATGTTGGATGGAGCCCTGACTACCAAGACCCATCAACTTACATGGATATCTTGAAAGCTTCATCTGGTGAAAATACTAAGACTTTCCTTGGATTTGACCCAAGTGAAAACAATGAAGCAGCTAAAAAAGTTGGTCTGTACGACTTTGAAAAGATGATCAAAGATGCTGGTGCAGAAACACAAGACGTCAACAAACGCTATGAAAAATATGCGGCAGCACAAGCTTGGTTGACAGATAGCGCCCTTGTTATGCCAACTTCTTCATCAACTGGACGTCCATTCTTGACACGTATCGAACCATTCTCAGCTCCATTTGCATGGACTGGTGGTAAAGGAAAAGACCAAGTGATCTACAAAGGAATGAAACTCCAAGATAAAGCTGTGACAACTGCTGACTACAACAAAGCGCTTGAAAAATGGCAAAAAGAACAAGCAGAGTCAAACAAAAAAGCACAAGAAGATCTTAAGAAACACGTCAAATAAGGATCGATAATCGAGGCTGATGCCTCGGTTTTTTTTGGATCAGATGAACATCTGTTTGATATAAAAACGTTTACATAGTATAATAGGAGTGTTGATTACAAAAAGTGAGGAGATTGACATGAAAAAGAAAACAATGGTTTCCATTGTCGCATCAAGTTTATTGATCGCGCCGATGGTCTTGCATCAAGTAGCAGCAGCAGATGAGCAGACAGAAGAGCTAGCCCCATCGACAGAAGTGGTCCATGCTCCATCTACTGAAGCAAGACCGACAACAAGTGACGCAAGTACTGTCACTAGTGAAGAAGCTGCAAGCTCGAATGAGGCATCGCTGGATCGGACGGCAGTTGCCAATCAAGTAGCCCCTGCTACAGAAGAACACACAAGACAAAGTGAGCCTACGGTCCCAGTAGCAAGTCCAGCAGCAACAAACAGGGAAGCTGGGCCTCAATCTGCTCCCAGTTCAGAAGCTCCGGCAAGAAGTAATGATTTGGCAAAGGTCACAGGTAGCACCCTTGTAGCGGATCAGGCCTCTAAAGAGTTGACGGTCCAAGATGCTGTTAATGGCTTGCTTCAATGGGCAGCAACGGATTCTAGCCAATTGGGTCAAAGCCAAGCAGATCGCGAACGCTTTGCCAAGAGTTTAGGCTTGATTGAAAAATCTGATGATCTGACTCGTAAGGTTAGTCAGCCAGAATTGGCCAAGATGTACGAAACAGCTAAGAAACTCTACGATGCCTACAGGGCTGAAAAGAAAAGCCCGCTCTTTTTAAATGGTCGTGCCCAGCCTATTTTCCCTTATACGACGGGAGAAAAAGAAGACCAAGACTACAAATATGAAGACAGCCAAATTGTACGTTTCCCAGTCTATGTCGAAACAGACTACGATACCGATGCAGATGGCAAGCCTGACTTGGTCAAAGCCATTGTTCAATTACCAAAAGCAGTCGCGCAAGGCGATTTAAGGCAGCCACCATTCTGGAAGCGCGCCCTTACGTAGCGGGGACACTCGATGAAAACTACGTGACCCTTGAAAGTCTGGGGCTTCCAACGGACGGTAGCTATGATATGAAGAAACTGCACAGCCAACCTGCAAAGAGACAGCCAGTAAGCAGTGAAACAACAGTAGAAGCAGCGAAAAAAGCCAAGGCATCGGATTGGTATTACTACAGTCCCTACGAGTATATCTATGACTACGAAGATCTGAACTGGTACGACTATTTCTTGGTCAGGGGCTATGCCTTTATCTCCAGCGCTGGACTTGGTACCAAGGGATCAGAAGGATTTAACACCACAGGTTCTGATCTCGAAATCAATGCCTTCAAGAATATCATCGAGTGGGTCAATGGCAAACGCAAGGCCTACACCGATAAGACTAGCAATGTTGAAATCAAGGCAGACTGGGCAACAGGCAATGTCGCTATGACCGGTCTCTCCTGGGCTGGAACCACGACCTTTGGTGTGGCAGCGACAGGCGTAGAAGGCCTAAAGACCATCGTTCCAGCAGCAGGGATTGCCTCTTGGTATGATTATTTCAATAGCCAAGGAACCCAGTTTGGCAATGCGCCTTATAGTGATCTTTCATGGCTCTCCCTCTACGTTAGCACGCGGATGTTGGACCAAGACGACTGGGCAGGGATTTGGCAAAACTATTCCAACTACATCAACCAATTGAACAAGGACCAGTACGCCCATGATCGTAACTACAGTGATGTCTGGAAGGAGCGGGATTATACCCTTCATCCGGAAAATCTCAAGACCAGCGCCCTGATCGTCCATGGCTTGAATGATGACAATGTCAAGACCAAGCACTTTGAACTTATGTACGATGCCCTCAAGAAAGCAGGACAAGATGTCAAGCTCTATCTTCACCAAGGAGATCACGTCTACCCAGCGGCTATGTCAAGGGGATACGGCATCACCGCCAAGGGCCAAGATTTCTATGACCTGCTCAATACCTGGCTGACCCATTACCTCTATGGAGTGGACAATCATGTCGAAAGCCTGCCAGCAGTTCTAGCTCAAAACAACTATGACCCAAGCAAGTGGACCACTTACGACAACTGGAAGAGTAACCAACGTCTCTTCTTGAATGCAAGCTCGAAACGGCTAGAAGAAACTATTTCTAGTGATTATGGGGCTGCTGGTGTCGAGATCGCTAACCGTAATGAAACAGTCAGCAAAGCCTCCTCTAAGGCCAATCTGACCTTCGTTTCTGATGTTACTGAGGACACTACGATCAAGGGCACATCCCCGTTCATTTCAAGGCAGCTCTTGCCAAAGGTCAAGGAAAGAATTTCCAAATTAACGCCCTCTTGGTAGATGTGGCAGATGAGGACTTTGACGTGGTAGGAAATGGTAGCGTCAAGCAAGATAAAACAGCAGACGCTTTCTGGATGGGAAGCAATTTAAGCAACCTATCTGTTGCCGAATACGAAACCATCAAGACCAAGTACAAAGTGATTGCTAAAGGGTGGATCAACCTTGCGAACCCTGAGTCTGGCTACGATTCAGCAAGCTCACGAGCTAGCATCGAGCCTAAAGTGGGAGAATACCACGATTACACGGTTTATCTCCAACCAAATCTCTATACGGTTAAGAAAGGTCACAAGTTAGCGCTTGTTTTCAACACCTATGACCCATCTGATTTAACGGTGGAGCATCCATATGAAGTGACCTTAAGACAGATTCTATCCAGGCGGCGATTCCAATTGTCGAAAAGACCCGCGCTCAAAAGGCAGCCTATGTACCGAGTGCAAGAGATACTGACTATGCGAAATTGCCAGAAATAGAAGGAGCTGCTCTAGTCGCTCCAGAAGTGCACTACAAGGAAGAATATACGCTTCCAAGCCCAGAATACTTTGTCCAACCAAGCCAAACTCTTCCTGAAAAGAAGAGCAGATGCAAAGAGAATCAGCAAGACAAGAGAAACCTCATCATACACTAGCTGTATCCTATGGCCCTCAATTTGTTTCACAAGGAATTGCAGAAGATCCTCAAGTTGCGACTTCTGCAGTAGGAGGAGATCAAGCAGACCATACGCTACCTCAAACAGGGAGCAAAGACCATGCTCTGGGTCTCTTAGGGGTGATCAGCCTAACAGCTTCTAGCTTCATCTTTTGGCGCAAAAAGAAAGAAGATGCCTAAGGAGTCCCCGTAGCAAATATTTCTAAAATGGCATTATTTAGTGTAAAATAAAAGTAGAAATGCAGAATCAGTAGTGCCTACTGAAAAAGGAGGAAATATGGCACACGTAATCACAGATGCAACTTTTGAACAAGAAACTAGCCAAGGACTTGTCTTGATTGACTTTTGGGCAACTTGGTGTGGCCCATGTCGCATGCAAGCACCGATCTTGGATCAGTTGGCAGAAGAAGTACATGAATATGATTTGAAAAATCTGTAAGATGGATGTCGATGAAAATCCAAATACAGCACGTCAATTCGGTATCATGTCGATCCCAACTCTTCTATTTAAAAAAAGATGGACAAGTTGTCAAACAAGTGGCTGGAGTTCATACGAAAGCCCAATTGAAAGAAATCATTGCAGAATTGAGCTAGAAAGAAGACTCGTTTTCCAAACTGGAAAACGAGTTTTTTTTTGCTCTTTATTTCTTTCAAATAGACGCGATACCCATTGACAGCGCTTTCTTATAGTGCTAAAATGAAGCTGTATTTCCTATAAAATTTTTACAGGAAAAAATTCTCCTAGGAAGATGTAGATCCTAGGAGAAAATTACGTATAAAGGTTATTGGCCCTCTGTATCTTGGGCTACCCAGACACTGACGGAGCGTTCTGCCACTGGGAATTCAGCAGTACCGTCTTCTTGGACTTGGACGGTTTCGCTACAATTTTCTAGTACATCGTAGTAGGTGAGGCCTGCGTAGGATGAGCCGATCTCCATGACTTTTGTAGTAGCTTGGTTATTGGAAATCAAGCAGGCGATGGGTGCTGATTCTTCTGAACCTGAACGTGTCCAACCGATGCAATTAGGATCATCGAAGTAGTCCGTTTGTTCCCCATAGGCCAGATCTTTACGAACCCATAAGAGACGATCGAGGACCTCTTGGAAACTTTTCTGCGCAAATTGGCCCTCGATACCGTAGTAGTCTCCATAGAAGACACAAGGCAAACCAGCTTCACGAAGTAAGATCAAGGCATAGGCTGCAGGCTTAAACCATTCTTGGATCGTAGATTCCAAGGCTTGCCCTCGTTGGGTGTCATGGTTGTCCACAAAGGTTACGGCCTGTTCAGGATGATTGAGCGCTAGTGTTCCATCAAAAATAGTTCGAAGGTCGAAATTTTCACCCTCTTGACTAGCTCTGAAGAGATTTTTGGTGGAGGCTACATCGATCAAGTCATACAAGTAGTCAATGCTTTCCAAGTACTCATCGTTGGTTTCTGTGTCGCCATTCCAAAATTCACCAAAGACGTAGAAATCTTCTCCATATTTTTTGGTGATATTATGAATGAAATTCTTCATAAAGAAGGAGTCAATGTGCTTGACGGCATCCAGACGGAAGCCTTCTACACCAGTCGTTTCGATAAACCATTCAGCCCATTGGTCGAGATTTTCTACAACTTCGGGATGTTTGAAATCGATATCGGCGTACATGAGGTAATCGTAGTTTCCGTTTTTCCTTGTCTACCAGATCTCCATGAGCCCAACCTTTATTGTCCCCTTGGATTTGGTAGATCCCATTCTTATTGCGTGAAGCATCGTAGTCCGTACCGGTGAAGTGGTACCAATGCCAGTGGAAGTCATTATAGGCGCCATTTCGGCCATCAAAGGTGAATTTGGTCCATCCTTGAATGGTGAAGGGCTCAGTGAGAACCTTGTTTCGATCCATTGGATCCACCTCAACGACCTCGAATTCCTCTAAGCCATCGGCAGCAGCTTTATGGTTGAGAACGACATCGGCCATTGGTTGAATCCCTGCATCTTTGAGGGCTTGAATGGCTTGAAGATAATCATCTTTGAAGCCATATTTGGTGCGAACCGTTCCTTTTTGATCGAACTCGCCCAAATCAAAGAGGTCATAGACTCCGTACCCAACGTCATTGTTAGAAGTAGCTTTAAAAGCAGGCGGCATCCAGACTTTACGAATACCCAAGTCTGCTAAGTGTTGCGCATCTTCAGCAAGACGCGACCAATGGTTCCCATCAGCGGGCAAATACCACTCAAAAATATTGCATTAAGGTTTGATTTTTCCATTTTTTTATTTCTTCTTTCATGTGAATGTCCCTATTTTACCAAAAATAGTTGGATGCGACAAACGTTTGCGCTGGAAGCAAGCCCTTTCTGGAAAAGAAATCGCATACATGAAAGAAATGAAGTGAGAATATAAAAAGTAGCATTTTATTTACGTAGAAATATCAGTCTGATACATATATTTCTATTCATTTTATAGTTTGATCATATCAAAGGAGGATTGGTTTGAAAGTGAAAACCACCAATAGAGAGAGCATCGAAACGATTTTTACCGAAGCCTTGGCAATTCCCAAGCTTTACCAACACCGAGACCGAGCAAGGGATCGAAGCCTACCTGGATCAACGGATTGGCCAGATCCCCTATTTCAAGAAACATCCGGACCACTTTGGGCGCTATCAGGTGCCACAGGATCACTTGCATCGGTCGGTCAATTGGGCCTTGGTCGATAAGGGCAAGAAAAAAACAGTTATCCTTTTCCACCACCATGATACAGTCGATTTAGAAGACTATGGAAAGCTTGTCGGAGATCGCACTCGATTCTGATAAAGTTGCAGAAGCCTTGAAAACACTGGATAGACGCCCAGATATGCAGGAAGATTTAGCTTCTGGGGAGTGGAAATTTGGCAGAGGGTCTTGCGATATGAAAGCAGCCCTAGCCCTTCAATTGGGGGTTCTAGAAGCCTATGCAGCAGATCCCTACAGAAGGTCAGGTCAATCTGCTCTATCTCTCTGTTGGAGACGAGGAATCTTATTCACGTGGGATGCGGGGAGCTTTGGGCCTCCTCACAGATTTGCAGGAAAAGTTTGATCTGAATTATGTATTAGCAGTGGATTCAGAACCCTTTGAATCAGAGGTAGGAAAAGAAAAGGTCCTTCACATCGGCACAGTTGGTAAACTCATGCCAGTCGTTGTGGCACAAGGCGTTTTGTCTCATATGAAGGAGCCCCTCAAAGGGATCAATGCCTTGTCCCTCTTAGTAGCCATCGCAAGTCAGCTAGATCTTCATCCCGATCTGGCTGATCAGGCCTTGGGAGAAACGTCCCCTCTTCCTTCTTGGTCCTATCTCAGAGATTTGAAGGAGCAGTACGATGTATCGACCGTACTTTATGCGGCTGGTTATTTCAGTGTATTGCATTTGAAGAAAACACCCCAAGAACTCTTGCAACGAATCTATGAGCTTAGTCAGGAGGCCTTGGACGCCTTTTACAAGAAGTACGAGCACTTGCAGGATCAGGCAGGGCAAGACCATATTATTGCAAGGCCAAGAGTCATCACCTATCAAGAACTAGAGGAACGTTGCCAAGCCTTAGAGGGCTACCAAGACTATAGAGAAGCTTCTAATAAAAAAGCGGAGCAAGATTTTCGTAATGGGACCAGCTACCAGAGCCTTGCGATTCAGCAAATCCAGCGACTCCTTGAGTTCCTCGGAGATAAGGATCCTATGGTAGTCATCGGTTTTGCGCCCCCATATTATCCTTCCATGAACTGCCGCTTTTTAGACAATACCGATTTCAATATTGTGTCCCTCATCACTGATTACCGCGAGTATCTGGACACAAGAGGTTACCTCTTAAAAGTCGAAGAATACTTTATGGGGATTAACGACACCAGTTATTGTGCCTTGGAAAAGGATGTGGCCTCTTATCAAGTCGTCCTAGATAGCCTAGCCACACCAGCCCAGGTCTATGATCTGGATCTGGAAAAAATTGCTCACATTCAGGTTCCAGCGGTCAATCTAGGCCCTTGGGGCAAAGAATTGCATAAGCGAGGAGAGCGGGTCTACAAAGAAGACTTCTTGGAGACCATTCCAAACTATCTGCTAGAATTGCTCTACCATTTCGATGATCGCTTATCAACAGAATAAGAAAAACGGTCCCAATGAGGATCAATTAGGGAGTTAACATGATTACATTTCACGGAGTTACCAAAGATTACGATGGGCACATTGCCCTCAACCACTTGGATCTGACCATCGAAGATGGACAAATTGTCGGCTTGATTGGTCACAACGGAGCTGGAAAGTCAACGACGATTAAGAGCCTGGTCAGTGTCATCACCCCAACCACTGGATCAATTGAAGTGGATGGTCAGGACCTCTATAGCCATCGACTGGCGATCAAAAAGAAGATCGGTTATGTGGCAGATTCGCCAGATCTTTTCTTGCGTCTCACAGCCAATGAATTCTGGGAGTTGGTTGCGACCTCTTATGATATGAGTCAGAAAGACTGTGACCAACGTTTAGAGGAGCTTCTTAGGATCTTTGATTTTCAGAGCCACCGCTATGAAGTGATTGAATCCTTTTCACATGGGATGCGCCAGAAGGTCTTCGTCATTGCAGCCCTCTTGTCAGATCCAGATATCTGGGTCTTGGACGAACCGATGACCGGTTTGGATCCACAAGCTTCTTACGATTTAAAACAAATGATGCGCCAGCATGCGGATCGCGGCAAGACGGTTATTTTCTCTACTCACGTCTTAGAAGTGGCCGAACAACTCTGTGATAAAATCGCCATTCTCAAAAAGGGAAATCTCATTTTCTATGGGACGATCGAGGAATTGAAGGGTCAGCATCCCCGAACAAAGTCTGGAAAGTATCTATCTCAGTCTAGCGGGTCGGAAGGAAGAAGGTGGCGATCATGCGTCTTAAGATTATCCAGCAACTGGTCAATGTCAATATCATCTATGCCAGTCAGCCCACTCAGATCGCAAAATTACGTGCCAAACAGGCCAAAAAAACCGGACGTCAAACTCAATGTTGCCCGCAAAATCGGTGCTCAACTATCTCTTTTTAGGCCTGGTCTATTTCGTCATATTTGGCTTGCTCTTTAGTATCTATGATTTTTGTGAACCAACCAGCCTTCTTTGTCAATATGGTCGCCCTCTTTTCCTTGATGACCATTTCTCAAGGCTTTATGAGTTTTTACAATGTCTTTTTATGAAAGCAAGGACCTGCAGTTTTACCGGCCCTATGCCTTCTCAGATGCGGAAGTCATTGCTGGAAAGAGTATCTCGGTCATCCTGACCCTCCTCATGGCTATCCTTCCCTTGGTCAGCTATTTTTCTGATCCTGCCTGTCCAAGCAGGCGGCTTCAATCCGTTAGGGATCCTGCTAGGCCTCTTTTTGTGCCTTTAATTCTCTTAGGCGTTCTCTTTTTTAGCGACGATCATTACTATCTCATCTGATCACCAAGACCTTGTTTTTCAAAAAAACACACGACCCTGGTCTCCAACATCATGGTCGGAATTGGTTCTCTTCTGAGTCTAGGAGCTTATCTCTATCTGAATCTAGTCCAGACCCATCGGGTAGAAGTGACAGGGTGGCGTAGAGATTCCCATTCTATTTCCACCTTTTACGGCCTTTCATCAGTTCATCCTCCATCCTTTTGATGGAGAAGCGATCCTTGGCCTTCTGGGCTGGATCCTGGTCCTTCTGGTCTTGATTGGCCTGGTTCGCAAAATCGTGATCCCGCAGTTCCATGATGCAGCCCTTGCAGTTGCGACCAACCAAACCGTTAAAGAACGCGTGAAAGTGCTCCATGTTGGGTCAGAAAGACTCCTTTAGACGATTTGTCATTCAGTATCATCGCAGACTCTTGAGCGATGGAACCCTTATGGTGCAAGTCCTCTTGATGATGAGTATTCTGCCTTATATTTTCCTCCTCAGTGGAGCAGCAGGAGCATCAAAAAATATAGGAGGACTCAGTTCTTACTTGACGCCCCAGTATCTGGTGCCACTGACCCTTGTTGCCATCTTGATTGGTGTTTTCAATAGTTTTGGAGGCTTGACCAGTATCGGTATTTCGCTAGAGCGCGAAAACTTTGAGTACTTGAGATCCCTCCCTATTGATTTCAAACGCTATCTCTTTATGAAGTTTTGGTTGCTCTATCTGGTGCAATCCATCCTTCCTGTCATTCTTCTAGTTGGCGTTTGTCTCTATTTTGGCGTCCATCCCTTAGCTATCCTAGCCATGTTGCTGATCTGGGTCGTAACCACTATTCCGATCTGCATTCGAGACTATGTCAAAGATTTTCAGAACTTTAGCACCAATTGGACCAATATCACAGAGTTGATGACCCGTCATCGTGGGAATGCAGTTCTTCAGTCTATTCTCTTGATTGTCTTTCTCTTTGTGATGTTTCTCTTGATCATTGTCAGCTTCATTTGGACCTATCATTCCGTCAGCACCCTGCTGGCTGTGATCCTTTATAGTGTCATCCTGCTAATTGGAGCAGGGATCAGCTATACCATCTACCGCAAAAAAATCCGTACTCTCTACCAAGAGATCGGAGAATAAAAAGAGAGAGTGGGACAGAAATCGGTAATTCGTTAGAATTCGATTTCGTCGTCCCACCTCCGCACAGTTGAGTAGGGCTGTAAAAGCTGATGAAATCAGCGTAGTAGAGCCCACTCAACCACTGCGTCTTGCTCGACAATCCAAAAACAATTGAGAGGCTAGGACTTTTGTCCTAGCCTCTTTTTAGTGGTAACTTAAATTTCATAGCCCATGAGGAGGCCGCCTTCTTCGGCGTAGAAACTACAAAGTCCAGAAGTAGGAAGGACTTCAATCATTGCATGGGCAAATTTTTCTCGAACCAATGCAGAGAATTGCTCGATAAATTTTTCATTGTTGCGGTGGGCGATGGTGATATGACCGCCAGCATAACCCGCCTTGATCAATTCATCAAAAGCCGCCTTGATCGCTTTCTTTTGGCCCCGAGCTTTTTGAAGCAGCTCAAGAGTACCCGTCTTACTAGCTTCCCCAACCATACGGATATTGAGGAGCCCGACAACAGTCCCGATCAATTTGCTGAGACGCCCATTTTTTACCAGATTATCAACCTTGGCCAAAACAAAGAGCAACTTCGTCTTAGACTGGTAGGTCGTGATCACATCGACCACTTGATCAAAATCGAGGCCTTCAGCGACCAACTGATTGAGCTTGCGAACGATCAGGTCCACCTCACCCCCAGCTGATAAGCTGTTAATGACGTGGATATTGGTATTCGGATGCTCTTCTAGATAAATCTTCTTGGCCACCTCAGCACTATTGTAGCTACCTGAAAGGGTTCCAGTGATGGTCACAACGACAATATTTTCAGCCCCTTCAAAAGACTTCATGTAGTCATCAGGACTCGGACAGGCAGACTTAGAAGCTGTCGTAGTCGCATACATCTTCTCCATCATCTGATCTATATTGAGTTGGGCGTCATCTGTGTAGATAGTCTCTCCCACTTGGATGGTCAATGGGACACTGACAAACTCCGTATCCGGTGCCAGATTGTCCAAAGAGCGGTAGTCACAGCCTGAATCCGCAATAATTTTCCATTTCATCAGTTCATACCTCATAATTGTATAAAAATGTACATTGACAAGTAGTATGTCTTCTTTTACAATTATATCATGAAGTACAATGCTATCCAAGCAGATATCATCAGGTGAGACAGATAGAAAGTAAATGTTATGGCAGAAAGAAAAATATCCGAGAAATCCTTGGAAAATCTCAAACGATTTAACCGAGAAAACAATGCGATTACACGAGAATCCATCGAAATCTCTCTCCTGCAATTGTTGGAGAAAAAAGATCTGAAAAAGATCACTATCTCTGAGCTGGTTCAGCGTGCAGGTGTCTCTCGAGCAGCCTTTTTACCGAAATTATGACTCCAAGGAAGAGATTCTAGAGTCCATCTTTCAATCTAGTATCGCAAAGATTACCAAGTCTTTAGATGGCTACAACCTCAAGACAGACCTCTACCAAGTCTGGGTCTACCTCTTTAAGGAAGTCAAGAAAGGAAGCCAAGATCATTAGCCTAGCCATTGATTACAATTTCGAACGGCTCTTGACCAAGGCAGTCTATGACTTTTTAGAAAAACGAAATGGCAGCTCCTCGAATGGCGCTGGCAGCTACCTCAATTCCTTCTGGAGCTCAGCCATTGTCTCTGTCATCTCCAAATGGATTAAGGATGGCATGAAGATCCCCGCTGAGAAGATCGCGACCCTAGGGCTCCCCTCTTTCCACAAAAGAAGAAGTAAATCACCACCGAGAGGTGGTTTTTTTCTGCAACTATTTCCAACTAGTGAGGAAGTTGCCCCAGTCGCAAAATTTCGGTATGATGGTAGGAGTTAACTACGAGCGTGGAGGTTGAAATGAAACGAGTGAAAAAGAAAGTAGTAGGAGTGCTAGTCCTTTTAGTAAGTATAGGATCTTTTCTACTTGTTGAAGCAAGTTCAAAAAGCATGGAAAAAAACGAGTCAGCAAGAAACCAAGCAGAAATATATCGATGCGAAAAACTGAGAAACCTACAATTCATCTTTTTGATGATAATAAATTTGTATTTGTTGCTCAAAAAGATGGGATAGGTGGGATAGCATTCGGTCAAGATTATATTTCGGTCTTTGGATGTCCATCAAAAAGAGATCAATCAAAGTATGATTGATAGAGAAAAATGGTTCACCTAAAATTGCAAAAAGATGAGTATTTTAATATTATTTCTTATGATTTGAATGCGTCTGGCTTTCCCAGGTAAAAAGACGGAAGTATATCAATTATTAGGGAAAAAAAGAGTATCGAGGCGCATACGATATCAGTCAGTATTATGCAGATAACAAGGATTACATACCGGTAACTTTGTATAAAGTTGGAAATAATGATAGTAGAAAAAAATCATAGTTGATATTACGAATCAAAAAAATTGAAGATCTTGAAAAATTTTGAGGATTATGGAAAATCAACTTTTTTTCTGTCGCTGAGCAGGAATTGTCAAAGGGAATGTATATAATAACATTCGACAAGCTATGAAAGAGAAGTACCATTTGAAATTCACAGCTGGTTATATTGATACCTTACTTTCAAAAGAAGATCGTGAAAAGATAGATATTTCCAATACAAATTTTGCACAAGACTATCCGGAAATGGCTAAGGATATAAAGAATTTAGCTCGTTTATATATGAGACCTAAACAGTACTCAACCAAAGAGTGGTTTGATAGAGTTCTTCATTGGTTTGCACCAAAGGGGCAGGATGTGTTAGAGGTCTATGCGACGGATCCAAATACTGGTGAGAAAACACAAATAAAATCCTACGATGAATTGCAGGCTTTGGTCTTCTAATCATCCAGACTAGAAAGGGTAAGAAATATTATGAAAAGAAAAAGTTACGTTGAAAATATTAAAAAAATAAAAATGAGTAAACAAATGGAACTAAAATTTAAAAATTCAAAATATGACCTGTTTTTCAGATTGTCCAGATAGATCAAGAATCGAAAAAGTATATCATGGATACGAGTACAATGAGTCCTAAGAGTTACTACTGGGGAATTAAAACAGATACGATTACAGTGGATATGGTGGAGATCGAAAAGAATAACAATCATTTCGAAATTAAGCCTACAACACCTGTCAGTACGACAATGGCAGCCATCATTGTCCAACCAATTGTCAAAGTTGGTTATGATGTTCTAAAGCGGCTTTTTATTCAAAACAATCTTAGTGAGCAAGTGTTATTAAAGTTATTGCTCTTTGCAATTTCAATGCTGATTTCTTATTTTGCCATTCTGATTTCATTAAAGGTGGCCCATAAAAAAGCTGATAAATGGATTCCTAAAAACAGCCGTAAATACACAGTTACCTTTACAACTATTAAGAAAAAGTAACGGAGGAGTATATCCTTTAGTTGGAGCAATTTTCAGTTGTTTACTTTTTCTTTATTGGTTTGAATAATGGAACAGAAGGAGCTTTTTTGGTAATCAATGGAATCGTATCCTTATTCTTTTTTCATGTTTACTCTAGGAAGTTACCCAATTGCTTATCCCTACAAGCAAGGTCAAATTGTTCTTGAAAAAAATAGAAGAACAGTAGAAGTTTTTGTGATATCGTAGAAGTTACTTAATTGGCAAATACCATTAATTCAGAAAGTGATGAAATAAAATAAATGGAAGTTGATTTTTAGAGCCTTGGATGTCTATTATTTTGGCATCCTTGAAATGAATGGAAAAAGGTATGTTTTAGATTCAAATTCTATGACATCTAAAACGTTACTATTGGGGATTTGCTCCTAAGGAGTTCAAGTTGGATATCATAGAGTTAGAGGATTCAAATAGAAACTTTGACAAAAGATTAAAATGGCTCCAGAAGGTAGACGTTCGATAGCGATAAGTATTAGTGTTGCACTTAGTTCGGCTCTCATATAGAATAGGGGCTGGAATTTTTAGATATTATAGCATTAGTCAGAATCTCTATTTAAAAATCTTGTTATTTTTAATTTCAATTCTGGTAGCTTTTTGTCATTTATAGGGAATCCTTTGGAAATCTCGAAAAGAAATTGCCAGACGACTCACACCCAATCGTCCAAAGTATAAGATTGTCTTTTCGAAATGTAAAGAAAGCAGCGACAATTTCATGCTTATCTTTTCTTATTCCAATTTTTTATTGTGTTTGGATTCTATATGAATACTCATGATGGAACGGAAGCTTGTTTTCTTTATATCAATGGCATGTTGGCTTATCTTTGTATTTGGATAGAGTCAGGTAGTATTCTATTTGAATATGCCTATAGAAAGAGGCGTGTTGAATTTGAGAGACTAGAAGCAGTGGATGAGGATCAATCTGCTTACAAGGAGAATTAGAAGGAACTATGCATGCTAAAAAAAGCAAAAATAGAACAATTATCAAAAATCAATCTTCGTTACCGGATTTTACAAATGGATGGTGAGTCATATTTAGTCGATGCTGATCGTCCATTTCTCATCAGCTATTTCTTTCCATGGATTTTAAGCTTCATCCCTCATCTAGCCTATCCTTTAACTAAGGAAGAAGTGCAGTCTCTAGCTCCTTCGGATCTTTCTAAATCTCTCAATAAAAAGATACTAAGAAGAAAGGTCTTGCTTCAGCTTTCGGTGGGGAGTGCAACTGCCATGCTTTTTGTCCAAAAGCCTTTCCTATTGAAAAAGTATCTCTATTTTTTCTTCGCATGTGCTAAATCTGGGGATCTTGCTTCTAGTATATAGCCTTGTAATAGGGATTCGTATATGGATAAGCATTCGGAAACCGATGACCAACATTGTGAATAGCAACCACTCTATAAAGATATACCTCGTCACAAATGATAGAAAGCATCGATTATTATCAATGATGGCTCCAACTTTTTTTGCTGGGTTGGTTGTATTTTCATCCTGTGCAATATTTAGTAATATTGCTCCAAACTTTATCCTTCATATAGTTTTGTTGTTATTTTTATCGATCTTCATGTTTTTCAGGTAATGTGCTATTTTTCACCAGTGGTGGATTACAAAGTGAAAATTAAATCACCTAGAAAGGATCTGTTTAAATCGTGAAAATGACAAAGAAAAAAATGATGCTAGCCTTACTGGTTTTGCTCTCGCTCATTGGTGGTATTTGGCTCTATGTGCGTTTTTCAACTGAGAGTTATTATAAACAATTTACTGATTATAGTGGAAAAGCCAAAATTGATGACTATGAGATGATTGCGGATGGTGCAGGGCATTATTACTCACTGGAAATCAACTGATCCCAAGGAAGATCGGTTGATGAGGGCATATGGGTCTTATTATTATTTTGATCCTGTCAGAGTCGGTTCAAAGCATATTTTGCATATGAATATGAAATTGAGAGAGGATCTGTACTTTCAGGAAAAACATCCATCTAAGGATGAATATTGGACTGTTAGTGTCTACAAGGTTGATGGAGAACGATTAAAAGAAGAGAAAGAGATTGATTTGTTTAAAGTTGTTGAACAGTTCGATCCGGATTATATTCCTACAGAATTAGGCTCAGTGTATTCATGGAATGGACGTGAGTTAGTTTCCTTACAAATTCGCAGTACAAAAGATAACTCAGTTCGAAAAATGATGTACTTGAATCTAGACACTCGTAAACTGGAACGAAATGAGACCTTAGAGAATGATCACCAAAGAAAACCGGTTCCGGCTTTCAATGCACGACTTGATCGTGAGAAGAGCAGTATTGAAGAATTGAAATTTTTTAAAAATTGGTTTTCGATTGATCCCAAGGATCTCTCAAAAACGCAATTTAAGAAGTCTTCGAAGGCCTATAAACTCTTAAATCAAAAAGATACCAAAGTCATAGTAATAAAACCCCAGAATAGTGCGGATCAATATGCAAGAAGTATTGCTGTATTTGAACTCTTTATGAAGAAAGGTGTGAATCTCTATCAAGATGTCACAATTCCAGCTGAGGTATCTAAAGATGGACAAGTCCATACAACACAAACTAAAGAAGAATTTGATCAATATTACGATGTGGAAAAGGCTCGTAAGGTATATAATGAGACTGATTGAAGTAAGAAACTACAAAGGACAAGAACGATGATCGAAGAAC
>BNJU01004657.1_pt1 | contig 37059 bp, 51 predicted proteins | sample 8539281 | NCBI WGS metagenome assembly BNJU01 (sample SAMD00202456, study PRJDB9452) | human saliva metagenome | isolation source: human saliva | place: Japan
ACTGAGTTTACGACTATCCTGTTGAATGAGTTTCAGTAACGTTTCAGTGCTTTATATTCGTGAGATTTTCTATCAAATTGATTCATGACTTTGGATGCGAAGACGATTCATAGCTCGACTGAGATGTTGGACAATGTGAAAAGCGGTCGAGAACGATTTTAGCGTTTAGAAAAAGTTTTCTGGCAATATCATAGTAGGGGCTAAACATATCCATGGTAATGACTTTTCACGCGACTTCTCACCCTGTCTAGAATAACGAAGGAAATGATTGCGAATAGTCACTTGAGTCCGTCCCATCCAGGATAGCTACGATCTTTCTGGAATCAAAATCCCTGTGCAATGAAGCTCATCTTACCCTTTCTTGAAGCTGTATTCATCCCAAGACATGTGAGTTGGAAGGAAAGATAAATCTGTCTTGAATTTGAATTCTTTCAATTTACGAATGACTGTCGAAGTAGAGACAGATAGACTTTCTGCGATAGCCGTCATAGGGACTTTCTCGATTAATTTTTGAGTGATTTTCTGGTTGACGATAGTCGCGATTTGGTGATTCTTTTTGACTAAGGAAGTCTTTGCGACAGTTATTTTCCCGCAGACTTTACAACGGAAACGGCGTTTTCTCAATCGAATGAGTGTCTTATAGCCTGCACACTCTAGATAAGGGATTTTAGATTCTTTCTGGAAGTCATATTTAGTCATTTGCCCTAGGCAGCTAGGGCACACAGGTGCAGTATAATCTAGCTTAGCGATGATTTCTTTATGCGTTCCAGCATCAATATAATCCAAGATTATGATGTTCTTGTCTTTAATTCCGAGTAAGTTTGTGATAAAATTTAATTGTTCCATAGGATTCTTTCTAATGATGGTTTGGTTGCTTTTCATTATAGGTCTTATGGGGCATTTTTTCTACAATAAAATAGGCTCCATAATATCCATAGGGGTTTTACCCACTACAAATAGTGTAGAGCCCATATTGTTCACTTAGTTTTTATTATTCTATGTCAAATTCTTTTTCATTTGATATAATGTAAGAGAGATTTAAGTATAAATTTACTGTAACAATAAAAGGAGAATGTTATGGAGAATAAAAAGTCTTAGGAGCCTCGTTTTTTTCTTTTTTAAGTTTATTTATAATTGGTTGTAGTAATCAAAATGGTGATATTTCCAGTCAGGAAAGTAGCTTATCATCTACTACTAATCAGTCTACAACTAACGAACCGTCCAAGAAAGATTTTTAAAAGAATTCTACAAGCCGATTTTTGATGATTACAAAAATACTTTCTACACCCTAAGGATATAGACAAAATAGTAGATCTTTATAAAAATTTGAATGCAACTGATCGGTCTATTAACAGTTGGTCAGTTGAAAATGCAGTTTTTCAAGGTGATCAGATGCGCTATGTGTATACGGATCTTAATCAAGATGGTATCGAGGAGTTGCTAATCGGTGTTGAGCAATCTAGTGGCGGTTATTTATTTCGGGACTTTATTATTTAGTAAATGAGAAACCGGTACTTTTGGCAGAGGGTTTTGTTGCAGGCCATGGTGGTGCTAGAAATTCTATGAATATCTATCAAGGTGGTGATATCCTGGAATTAGGTTGGTCCTCTGGAACAGGAGAAGGTAGAGGAGTACTGTATCATCTGAATTCAAACCAGCAAGCTGCAAGTAAACTGCAAGAACAGGATATTCGAGTTCCTGGAAATAAAAATTTGCATACAGAGTTTGGAAAAACAGAAGCCGAAATACTAGATTTCAATCAACTTGATTGGCAAAAATTTGAACCTTCTACTAGCAACAAGGCTATTTCGAGTGAAGAACAAAAGGCTCCTTGGAATGCTAGTAAGTCTGCTAAATTAGAATCCTTTATAAAAGGGTGGGGCGAGAGACTTGGGCAACCTAATTACAAAAAGGGCATATCAGGAGGAGATGTCGGTCCAGATAGTCTCTATACCTTTGGTGATGGGCCAAGTGAAAAATTAAATGCAGAATACTCGGATAATGGGTTAGGAACTGCTCAGTATCGAATTGTAGAACGCTATAGTAATTGGGATAAATACCCGGATGTACATAGTTACTTCTTTGCGATAACCAACACAGGAGAAGCGATTGTATTTCATTCGCCAACAACAAATGGTGGAATCATGTACTTAAAACCTACAGAAAATACAGAGATTCAAGCAGAGTTTAAACGTTTGGTAGAAGAAGATTAAAAAAAGAGTTTAGTTTTGACTGTACTGACCCCAAAAAGTTAGACAATTAATTTAAGCAAAGGATTTAGTTCTGTATTGTACAGGACTAAGTCCTTTTAGTTTTACCTTAATTCGTTTGTTGTTGTAGTAATCAATATAGTCTACAATAGCTTGTTCCAAGTGCTCAAGTGACTGAAACGTATTCTCATAACCATAAAACATTTCAGACTTAAGAATGCCAAAGAAAGATTCCATCATACCGTTATCTGGGCTATTCCCCTTACGTGACATAGATGGTTGGATTCTCTTATTCTTTAAAAAATGATGATAGAAATCGTGTTGGTATTGCCATCCTTGATCACTATGGAGAATTGTATTTTCGTAATGGTTCTCTGTAAAGGCTTGTTCTAGCATAGCTTTCATTTGTACTAAGTTCGGCGAAGTAGAAAGATTGTAGGAGATAATTTCGCTATTAAAGCCATCTAAAACTGGTGATAAATAAAGCTTTTGGCTGCTTGCTGGAATGGCAAATTCTGTCACATCTGTGTAGCACTTTTGCATTGGTTTGGTTGCTTCAAATTGACGTTGAATAAGGTTATCTGCTTTCTTGCCAACCTCTCCTTGGTATGAAGAATACTTCCGTTTACGGCGAATTCGAGCCGTTAAACCAAGTACTTTCATCAGACGCTGCACCTTCTTATGGTTCACTACGAAGCCACGATTTCGTAATTCTAGAGTCATGCGACGATAGCCGTAATTTCCTTTATGCTCAGTATAAATTGACTGAATTTCAGCTTTAATATCATAATCCTTATCGCTTTGATCCAGCTGTTTTTAAGTGGTAATAATAGGTTGAACGGGCAAGCTTTAATAATCTTTTAGAAGGATATCTAAAAGAAAAACTCTGTTACCAGTCCTTGAACAATTTCCGTTTTTCTTCTTGCTCCTTTTCGTCCCTCAATCGGAGTTCTCTCAACTTTTTTAGAATGGCATTCTCCGCTCTCAAGTACTCATTTTCTGCTTGAAGACGTTCTAATTCTGTCATATCTTCAAATTTCTTCTTTGGCTTACGTCCCATTTTAGGTGGTCTCCCTCTTGTTTTCTCAACAATAGTATACCCGTTTTTCTTATATTGTGCCAGCCAATTCGAAAGTAATCCACTACTTGGAAGAGCATAATCCAGAGACACCCTAATTTGTGAACGCCCTCAAGAAGAACTTTATCAATGATCTCTTGTTTTTAGTTCAGGAGAATAGTAACAATTCTTTCCCTTTTTTGACGATTTCTATTCCATAACGATCAATCAATTTAATCATGTACTGAAGATTAGAAATGTTTATCCCAAATTGATTTGAAAGTTGTCTAAAGCTCTCTCCTTTCTTTCTTAATTCATATATTTGAACTTTATCTTCATAAGTTAATTTCATAATAAAAACACCCCAAAAGTTAGATTTTTATGTCTAACTTTTTGGGGTGCAGTCATGACTAGACTCTATTTTTTTAATATCTCTTTCTATTATTTTTTATATTCTTTGAGTATTTAATGTTATACTAGTCTTATATAAGATAGTAAAGTATGTTTTGATGTTTATTGTATAATTTAGGAGAATATGATTTATGCCAAAAAAAGTGTAAAGTTTCGTAGTATTTTTATAGATATGTTTTTATTTATAATTGTTTTGTTTTTCTAGTCTTTAATCAAATTGTTTGTCGAGGATTTAAAACGATAACATTTTTGACTACGCTTTTAGTTTTGATCAAAGCACAGTTAGTGTATTCTCTTATTTTATTAATTTTAGTTGGCATTGGCATAAATTTTTTCTTTTTCCTTGGAAATTTTATATTGCTCAGGATGGGATATACATTAGAAGGTTAGATTTATTTGTTCCTTGGAGTGATATCAGTGGAGTTTCCATGTTTGGATTAACAAAGCGAGTAATTTTAGCAGAGGGCTTGTTTTTATAACAATAAATGTTTAGTTTTCTATCGTAATAATTATAAAGTCGATTTGTATCTATAATACTTCTTTATTAGCCTTGTTTTGTCAAACTCTTTAATTCTCAGATCAAGACGAATATCTTATCGGCTAGTTTTGCTACAGGGATTTAATATTCTATTGAATACATCAATTGTCTGTTATCTTTACTTTCTTGATTTAAAGAATCTTAGTTTTAGTTCTTTTTACTTTTTCTTCCTCTACTTTATAAAAAGTTATATCATTCCTTTATGCTTGGTTTATAGTCAAAAATTCTAAGTACGGTCCTTATCTAGCCCATACTACTCTCTTAAAGAGAAATGCTTCAGATGTGATTCATCTTTAATTTTATAAAAAGATGACTTTCTACTTTTTAGTAGGAAGTTTTTGTTTTTTCTATAACAAAATAGTTTACAGATGTAAGATTTGCTTTGACAATGCTCGAATAAAGTTCGATATCGTATTAAAAATGCAAAAGAAGGATATGGTAAATTATAATGGAATATTTGAAAGTACTAGTAGAGGAGATTCATTCGTTGTAGTAGCAGAGGGTTGATGAAACAGGACATCAGCATACAGTTGTTAGGAATATGATGTGGGAGGATGGGATAAGAGTATATTTTTTGACTGCTGATTTTAAACTTCTTTACAAGTATCTTAAGGAAGATGGACGTGTAGCGGTGACGGGGATGACTCAAGGAGCAGGAACCATGGACGGTAAATCCATTTCCTTAATGGGCATGTGAAATGGATTGGAAAAGAATATAAAGATTACCAAGTCCAACAAGCTACTTTCCCGCTATGTCCTTCACACGCTTAAGCCTATTATCTATAAAGAAGTGACAGATTTGGAAAGATAGCATTTAGCCTTTTCGTAAGAAGAGTATTTGACCTTAGCTTATGAACAAGCTCTGTGAAATTGGAATTTTGTTGTATCTCTACAGGAGAATTTCGATTTCCAAATGAAGAGTCAGTCAAGATTGCGATGGAGTCTGTTATATAGTTTCAGATAAAAACACACTGATATGACAGTTGTATTCAATGTTTTTAAGGATTTTGATTATGAGTTTACTCAGACTTATTAAAAATTAATATTTCGATATCGAAATAGTTGACAGATGTAACAAAAAGAGTTACAATTTTTTTTGAAAAGTTCGATATAGAACAAAAAAAGGAGACAAAATGGACAAGATGTTAGGGTGGGCTATCAAGCTTTACAGATTCGCTTGTTGAATGGGCGTATCTTTCAAAAACTCTTGAGCAAGGAACCAGATGCTCAATACCGTAGTGAACAAGGTAAGATTTTAACAGTGCTTTGGAAAAAAGAGGATGGTCGGGCAACTGCTACGGATATCGCTCTAGCTTCTGGGTTAGCTAACAATACCCTGACAAGCATGATTAAGAAGTTAGAAGACCAGGTATTGGTTTCTGTAAAAGCTTGCACTCAAGATAAGAGAAGAAAATTTGTTTGTTTGACAGAATTGGGTTGGGCGCAAAAAGAGATTGGAGACCGTGTTAGTAAAGAATTGGGTGAAATTTTCTACCAAGATTTTTCGGATCAAGAAATCCGAGAATTTGAAGCCTATCAAGAGCGAATTATCTCAAATCTAAAAGCTAAAGAAAATGAAATCTAGGGAAAGGAAGTGACAGTTATGATAGGAATTACAGGTGTAACAGGGAACATAGGCTCATATGTGGCTGATCTTGTCGATAAAAAAGGAATCGCTTCAGTCCATCTAGCACGAAGCCCAGAGCGTGCAAAAGTCTACGCGTCTGCAGAAATCCGTAAAATAGTGTATGCCAATACTCCAGAGGTGGTTGAGGCCTTAAAGGGTATCGATACCTTGTTGATGGTCTCTGCTCGGGAAATCCAGAGCGTGTCAAGGAGCACAAGGAGTTTTTAGATGCTGCAAAACTAGCAGGGGTGCAGCATATTGTTTATACCTCCTTTTATGGGGCAGATGAGAAGGCAACTTTTACCTTGTCTCGAGATCATGCCCAGACTGAAGCCTATATCAAGGAGTTAGGGTTCACCTACACTTTTTTGAGAGATAATTTTTACTTGGAATTTCTGATTGATATGGCGCTTGAAAATGGAGAGATTCGTGGTCCGGCTGGCAGTGGCCTTGTGTCAGCTGTTGCCCGTAAGGATACATCTAAGGTTGCAGCAGAAATTCTTTTAAATCCTAAGGAGTGGGAAAATCAAACCTTGAATCTAACAGGACCAGAGGATCTCTCTATGGAAGAAATCGTAGAGCTTCTCTCAAAAAATACCGGTAAGACCATCACGTATGTGGATGAATCAGTAGAAGAAGCCTATGAGTCACGGGAAAAATGGCCAGCACAAACTTGGGAGTATGATGCCTGGGTCAGTACCTATACAGCGATTAAAGCTGGCGAACAGGCTGGGGTTTCAACAGATATCGAAAAAGTCCTAAGGCATCCAGCAAGCAGCCTTTTGGATATTCTTAGAGATAGAAAACTTATTGAGGAAAAAAATGATTGAATACAAACATGTAGCTTTGCGCTACACGGAAAAGACCATTTTAAAAGATGTCAATCTCCGCATTGAAAATGGAGAATTCATGGTGCTAGTGGGTCCTTCAGGATCTGGTAAGACTACCATGATCAAGATGGTGAACCGTCTTTTGGAGCCGACAGATGGCAATATCTATATGGATGGGAAACGCATCAAGGACTATGATGAACGGGAGTTACGTCTCAGTACCGGCTATGTCCTTCAAGCCATTGCCTTATTTCCTAACTTGACGGTTGCGGAAAATATAGCTCTCATTCCTGAGATGAAGGGCTGGAGCAAGGAGAAAATCACCTCTAAAACCGAAGAACTCTTGAACAAGGTGGGGCTACCTGCTGCAGAGTACGCTCATCGGTTACCAAGCGAGTTATCTGGTGGGGAGCAACAGCGGATTGGTATTGTGCGAGCCATCATTGGGGAACCAAAAATTCTATTGATGGATGAACCTTTTTCAGCCTTGGATGCTATCTCTCGCAAGCAGTTGCAGGCTCTTACAAAAGAATTGCACAAGGAGTTCGGTATGACGACCATCTTCGTAACCCATGATACGGATGAGGCTTTGAAATTAGGGGATCGAATTGCAGTTTTGCAGGATGGAGAAATTCGTCAGGTCGCAGAACCTGAAACAATTTTACAAGCACCTGCGACGGACTTTGTAGCAAATTTGTTTGGAGGTAGCCTTCATGTCTAATTTGATTTCAACATTTCAAGAACGTTTTGGGGAATGGTTAACAGCCCTTGGACAACACTTGCAATTGTCTCTTTTGACCTTATTGGTTGCTATTTTTTTCTGACCATTCCCACTTGCGGTTTATCTAAATAGCCACAAAAAAAGCGGCGAACTGGGATGCTACAAGTTGCGGGTATCTTCCAGACCATTCCCTCAATGGCTTTGTTGGGACTCTTTATTCCTTTCATGGGAATTGGAACCTTACCAGCCCTCACAGCCCTTGTCATTTACGCTATTTTCCCGATTTTGGAAAATACAATCACAGCCTTGAACGGCATTGATCCTAGTCTTGAGGAGGCAGGGATTGCTTTTGGAATGACCAAGTGGGAGCGACTCAAGAAGTTTGAAATTCCACTTGCCATGCCTGTCATTGTATCGGGGAGTTCGAACAGCAACCGTTATGATCATTGGGACAGCGACTCTAGCCGCTCTTGTGGGAGCTGGAGGATTGGGCTCTTTATCCTTTTTGGGAATTGATCGTCGGAATGCTAGTCTCATTTTAATCGGGGCAATCTCATCAGCCATTTTGGCCATTCTCTTTAATGTTATTCTCAAATGGTTGGAAAAGGCAAAGTTGCGTACAATTGTTGCAGCCTTTGCTGTTATGGTGCTTGGTTTGGGAGCTAGTTATGCTCCAAGCATGATTCCAAATAAAGAGAAAGAAAATCTGGTTATAGCTGGGAAGTTGGGACCTGAACCTGAGATTCTCATGAATATGTACAAGCTTCTCATTGAGGAAAATACGGATATGACGGTGACGGTCAAGCCTAACTTTGGGAAGACAGATTTTCTTTATCAAGCGCTGAAAAAAGGGGACATTGATATCTATCCAGAATTTTCTGGAACAGTGACAGAGAGTCTCCTCCAACCATCTCCACAAATTGGGCATGACCCAGAAAAGGTTTACGAGGTGGCTCGTGACGGCATTGCCAAACAGGATCAACTAGCCTTTCTTAAACCCATGGCTTATCAAAATACTTATGCTATAGCAGTTCCTAAAAAAATTGCGCAAGAATATGGGCTTAAGACGATTTCAGACTTGAAAAAAGTAGAAGGACAGCTCAAGGCGGGATTCACTCTGGAGTTTAATGACCGTGAGGATGGAAACAAGGGCTTGCAGTCTGTTTATGGATTGAATCTCAATGTGGCAACCATGGAACCAGCTCTTCGCTACCAAGCCATCCAGTCAGGTGACATTCAAATTACAGATGCTTACTCAACAGATGCTGAAATTGCTCGCTATGATTTAGTGGTTTTGGAGGATGATAAACAACTCTTCCCGCCATATCAAGGTGCACCACTGATGAAAGCTGAATTACTCGAAAAACATCCTGAATTGGAAGCAGTCCTCAATAAACTAGCCGGTAAAATCACCGAGAGCCAGATGAGTCAGATGAACTATCAGGTTGGTGTGGAAGGTCAATCGGCTGAAGAGGTTGCGCATGAGTTTCTCCTTCAAGAAGGAATACTTAAGCAATAATCAAAGGAGTATTAGTTTATGAGTATACAAAAAAGGATCAAAAGATCCTTTTTTATTGTACCAAGGCTAACAAGATGGTAAGCACCAGTGCAATTCCAATTCGAATCAGATGGTGGGCTGGATGGAAGTTTTCTTTTTGTTTGCCATTCCAATAGGCTCCGTAGCAAATTAATCCACAGCCAATCAGCCAAAGAGATAGTGCGATAATCGGCAAAAAGAAGTAGAGGAAGATAGATAAGGTCGCAAGGCTACTTCCGATAAGGAGAAATGTATTTCCTAGAGTGTGATTCCCTTTTTTAACTTCAGACAGAGAAGCCAATAAGTGAAGAAGAACAAAAGCAAGGGCAAAGAAGGCCGTAAAAAAGCCGAGAAGAATGGGGAAGAACATAGGGTTTCCTTTCTAAGATATGATTGCCTGAGTACTATTTTTTATGACTGATTTTATGAAGAATCATAAATGATACTACAAGATTTAAAATAATAACCAATAAGGTAAAAAGAGAGTAACCATAAAGTTTAATTGGAAATTCATTTTTGAGATTGCAAAGAGCAAACAAACTCGTTAAAATGCCCGTCAACAATCCGGGCACATATTTTCGAATAACGACTGTCTGAATCAGATGTCCTAAGACATGGTAGATATAAGCAATCACAATTGTTGTGTAAATAGTATAGTTGTTAAACCAGTAACTAAGAAAAAGTGATAAAAGTAGGATAAGAAATTGCTCCAAGACAATAGCATTGAAGGCAAAAGGCGTGTAATAAGACAGGATTCGATTGTTTGGAAACTGTGTCGATAGTTTCTTGACAAAGGATGGCATCCATATGATTTCTTCAAGTTCGTGAAGCATGAAGAGTGATGGAAATAGAAAGTAAAATTGCAAGCTGGTCATTGAAAATACTCCTTTCTAGTTGGAACCCACTTTTAAAATCTCCAAATAAAACTGGATGACTTCTTGTTCGCTATAATTTTTGCCTTTCTTCAACCACCAACTGAGAGTTTCGATGAAGTGGCTGACAACCAGATGCTGGAGATAGGAGTGAGGGATGGTTGGATGAGTATGGATTAGTTCGTCGGCTACCATTGGATAGACATCGTGTTCTAGTTCTTTTTGTAGCTGACGGATAAAATAATCGTTTTTAGAGAGCAAAGACTGGTTACGTGGTCTTGATTTTTTTTGAAATGCTGAAAGATATGGGCCAGGTAGTCTTGTGGGGATAGGTGTTCAGCACGCTCAAAGAGATGATGAAAGAGCTTTTGGCAGAGTTCATCCAGTAGTAACTCCTTACTCTCGTAATGGCTGTAAAAAGTTGAGCGCCCTACATCAGCAAGGTCTATGATTTCCTGAACGGTGATGACCTCGTAGTCTTTTTGGTTGAGTAAGTGCAAGAAAGCCTGATAGATAGCTTTTCGAGTCTTGGTAATGCGACGATCCTGACTAGTCATATGGACACTTTGAACAAACTGTTCAGTAACTTACAAAGTAAATAGTTTGCTCCTATCCTTTCTGTAATGAATGTTAGATAATGATAATGAACAGGATGTTCATGAATCTATTATATCAGAGGAAACAGAATTATGAAGACAAAACATGCAGTTTGGTTAGCTTTTTTCTTGAATTTGAGTTATGCTATTGTCGAGTTTATCGCTGGAGGAGTATTTGGCTCTAGTGCGGTTCTTGCTGATTCTGTCCATGATCTTGGAGATGCAATCGCAATTGGGATATCAGCCTTTCTTGAAACTATCTCCAATCGTGAAGAAGACAGCCACTATACCTTGGGTTACAAACGGTTTAGCCTTCTAGGTGCCTTGGTAACGGCTGTGATTCTCATGACAGGCTCTGTTCTGGTTATCTTGGAAAATATAACGAAACTCTTTCATCCACAACCGGTCAACGATGAGGGAATCCTCTGGTTAGGAATCATAGCTGTCAGTATCAATGTATTGGCGAGTCTAGTAGTTCGTAAGGGAAAAACAAAAAACGAATCCATTCTTAGCCTGCATTTTCTGGAAGATACCTTGGGTTGGGTGGCTGTTATCCTAATGGCCATTGTTCTGCGATTTACCGACTGGTATATTCTGGATCCGCTCTTATCTCTTGTCATCTCTATCTTTATTCTGTCAAAAGCTATTCCACGTTTTTGGTCCACGCTTAAGATTTTCTTAGATGCTGTACCGGAAGGAGTAGATATCAAGCAAGTAAAAAGCGACTTGGAGCAGTTGGACCATGTTGCTAGCCTTAATCAGCTCAATCTCTGGACCATGGATGGTTTGGAGAAAAATGCCATTGTCCATGTTTGTCTAAAAGAAATTGAACAGATGGAGCTTTGCAAGGAATCGATTCGAAGCAAACTCAAAGATTGTGGTTTTCAAAATATCACCATTGAGATTGACGCAGACCTAGCAAGTCATCAAACTCATAAGCGAAATATGGAAGAGCTAGAAGCAGTCCAAAACCATGGACATGAACATCATCATTGATGAGGCGTAGTATAAGAGAGCGAAAGCTTCATAAAAAGTGTATACTTGAAGTAAGTTAGATACAGAGAGGTAAATGTTTATGAAATCAGCAGTCTATACCAAGGCAGGTCAGGTAGGTATTGAGGAAATCAAGCGTCCAAGCATTCAAGAGGCGGATGATGTTATTATCCGTGTGGTTCGTGCTTGTGTTTGTGGTTCGGACCTTTGGAGCTATCGTAATCCAGATATTAAGCGGGTCACAAAAATAGCGGACACGAAGCAATTGGAATCGTTGAAGAAACTGGAGAGGCCATTACAACAGTCAAGCCCGGTGATTTTGTGATTGTACCATTTACTCATGGCTGTGGGGAATGCGACGCTTGTCGTGCTGGATTTGATGGTTCTTGTGACAATCATATTGGAAATAATCTAGGAGGAAATTTCCAGGCTGAGTATATCCGTTTCCATTTTGCCAATTGGGCACTTGTGAAAATTCCAGGTCAACCTTCAGATTATAGCGAAGGCATGCTCAAGTCACTTTTAACACTTGCTGATGTCATGCCGACCGGTTACCATGCAGCGCGTGTGGCTAATGTGCAAAAAGGCGACAAGGTTGTCGTTATTGGGGATGGGGCTGTTGGCCAATGTGCTGTTATTGCGGCTAAGATGCGTGGAGCTTCACAAATTATCCTTATGAGTCGTCACGAAGATCGACAACAAATGGCCTTGGAGTCAGGAGTGACAGCTGTTGTGGCCGAACGTGGTGAAGAAGGCATTGCCAATGTGCGTGAAATCCTCGGAGGAGGAGCAGATGCAGCACTTGAGTGTGTTGGTACTGAGGCGGCTGTTGAGCAGGCTCTGGGTGTCCTTCATAATGGCGGTCGTATGGGAATTGTTGGTGTGCCTCACTATAATAACCGTGCACTTGGTTCGACCTTTGCTCAGAATATTTCTGTTGCGGGTGGAGCAGCTTCTGCAACAACATACGATAAGCAATTCTTGCTCAAAGCTGTTCTTGATGGTGATATCAATCCAGGTCGCGTCTTTACTTCAAGCTATAAACTGAAAGATATCGACCAAGCTTATAAGGCTATGGATGAACGCAAGACCATTAAGTCTATGATTGTGATGGATTAATACTCTTGGAAAATCTCTTCAAACCACGTCAGCTTCAACTTGGATATATGTGACTGACTTGTCAGTTTTATCTCAACCTCAGCAGTGCTGAGCAACCTGCCCTAGTTTGCTCTTTGATTTTCATTGATTATAAAAGAAAAAAACCTAATAGGATTTGAGAATCTCTATTAGGATATTTTTATGTTTAAGTGTCGTACTTAATGCAAGGTGCTTTCTCTTAACGTCAGTTTGGTTCCAAGCATGGTGAGGCTTGGAATTTTACGGCCGTGAAGGACTTCTCTGTTCAGAATATCCATTCCTGTGCGTCCCATTTCTTCGGTGTAGACGGTAATACTGGAAAGTGGAGGGAACACTTGCTTGGTTAGAATGGTATCATTAAAGGAAATAATACTGACGCGCTCTGGTATGCTGATGCTGGCCTCTTGAAGAGCACGAAGGGCTCCGATTGCCAAACTATCACTAGCTGCAAAAAAGGCTTGTGGAAGTTTATCTCCTAATTTTTCGATAGCCTTTTTCATCAAGTCGTATCCAGATTGGGCAGTAAATAGACCTTGGAAAATGAATTTTTCGTTATAAATCCCTTTTTCTTGTGTATAGGATTTAAAGTACTCTAAGCGTTTATCTGCGATGACTTCTTCTTGGTCAGTAGTCGTTTCAAGACCGGATAGAATACCAATTTTTTTAAGTCCGTGGTCTGTAAAGTAATCCACCACCTGTCTAACAGCATTATTAAAATCTGTAATGACACAGGTATGACCAAGAGCGATGGTGTCACTATCTAAAGAAAAATACTAGAGGTTTTGTGATATTCTTCAAATGAGGCAATCTGTGCTAGCTGAAATTTTTCCAATACAAAGAATTCCAATGACTTCTTCACTAAGCGTGAAATGGTTGGTCATTGAAAATAGCGCAAAATGTCGTAATCTAATTCTTGAGCTCTATTTTTCAATTCCCTAGTCGAATCTGGTAGTAGTAGAGATCTTCCAACTCTCCTGTTCACTGACCCACTGAATGATAGCAATCTTTCTGTTTGAGTTTATGACTTTCGCCAGTTTTTGAGATGTTTTGGTATAGCCTAGTTCTTCGGCGACAGTTAAAATACGATGTCGGGTTTCTTCTGTGACAGATAGACTCTGATCGCGATTGAGGACACGGGATACAGTTGCGATCGAGACAGAGGCTAACTGAGCAATATCTTTGAGTGTAGCCATAATTCCCCTCCTTTTTAGGTTATTATAACATATTTTTTTCTTGCTTTTTTTACTCATAGTTTAGTAAAATATCGGTAAAAATGTTGACCTAAGCAAAAACCCTTGGGTACAATAGAAGAAAACGATTACAAGGATAAACTTTTTTTACCTAATATTGTCAAAAGGAGAATTCATATGACACAACATCTTACTGCTGATACACTTCGCAAGGATTTTCTTGCTGTTTTTGGTCAAGAAGCAGACCAAACCTTCTTCTCACCAGGCCGTATCAACTTGATTGGGGAACACACTGACTATAACGGTGGGCATGTTTTCCCAGCAGCTATCTCACTAGGAACTTATGGGGCTGCTCGTAAGCGTGATGACCAAGTATTGCGTTTTTACTCAGCTAACTTTGAGGACAAAGGAATCATCGAAGTTCCTCTAGCTGATCTCAAGTTCGAAAAAGAACACAACTGGACCAACTATCCAAAAGGTGTCCTTCATTTCTTGCAAGAAGCAGGTCATGTGATTGATAAAGGGTTTTGATTTCTATGTCTTTGGGAATATCCCAAATGGTGCGGGCTTGTCTTCTTCAGCATCTTTGGAGCTTTTGACAGGTGTCGTAGCAGAATACCTCTTTGACCTAAAATTGGACCGTCTAGACTTAGTTAAAATCGGGAAATTGACAGAGAACAACTTTATTGGGGTTAACTCTGGGATCATGGACCAATTTGCTATCGGTATGGGGGCAGACCAACGTGCCATTTATCTGGATACAAATAGTTTAGAATACGACTTGGTTCCCCTTGATTTGAAGGACAATGTCGTTGTGATCATGAATACCAATAAGCGCCGTGAACTAGCTGATTCTAAATATAATGAACGCCGTGCTGAATGTGAAAAGGCAGTGGAAGAACTTCAAGTGGCCTTGGATATCCAGACTTTAGGCGAGTTAGATGAATGGGCTTTTGATGAATACAGCTACCTGATCAAAGACGAAAATCGTTTGAAACGTGCTCGCCATGCCGTTCTAGAAAATCAACGCACCCTTAAAGCGCAAGCAGCTCTTCAAGCGGGAGATTTGGACAAGTTTGGTCGTTTGATGAATGCGTCTCACGTTTCTTTGGAACATGACTACGAAGTGACTGGTTTGGAATTGGATACCCTTGTTCATACTGCTTGGGCTCAAGAAGGTGTTCTCGGTGCTCGTATGACAGGAGCAGGCTTTGGTGGTTGCGCCATTGCCTTGGTTCAAAAAGATGCAGTTGAGGCCTTTAAAGAAGCTGTTGGCAAGCACTATGAAGAAATCGTTGGCTACGCTCCAAGCTTCTATATCGCTGAAGTTGCAGGTGGTACTCGCGTCTTAGATTAGGAGAGAAGGATATGGAAGCTGTAATATTTGATTTAGATGGCTTATTAGCCGATACTGAAATCATTTCTCTAAAAGTTTATAAAGAATTGCTTAGAGATTTTGGAATTCCTTTCACAGAAGAAACTTATTCTAGAGACTACAGTGGACATAGGGAAGAGGAGAATGTTCAACGATTTTTGGACACCTATGATTTACCCTGGAACTTTGACCAAACCTTGGCTAAAAGTTTATGAACTGGAAGCTCAAATCTTAGCTCAAGGTGTAAATTTAAAAAAAAGGTGCTAAAAATTTGCTTACTTATTTGCAAAAAGAAAGCGTTCCAATCGCTTTAGCAACATCAAGTGTTGAATCTCGAGCTAGAATGATCTTGGATAGCAATGGGTATACTGTCCCTATTTGACCATCTAGTTTTTGCAAAAGATGTAAAAGCGAAGCAAACCATACCCTGATATATTTTTTTAAAGGCCTGTAGTGATTTGAACGTTTTACCAGAGAATTGCTTGGTACTAGAGGATAGTGAAGCAGGGATTGAAGCGGCGTATAGAGCTGGGATTCCAGTTATTTGTATTCCAGATTTAAAAATACCAGCACAGTCTTTCTTAAATAAAAACAGAACAAGTTTTTTTCAGGATTTGGATGCTGTTAGAGACTATTTAGAAAGTAAGAAGGAGGTTTTCTAGTGACCTTAGTAGAAAGATTTGTTACCAAAGTCATTGCAGAAAGCACCTTTGAAGAGTTGGATCGGATTTATTTGACCAATCGCGTCTTAGCACTGGTGGGAGATGGAGTTCTTGAAGTTGAGACTGACCAAGATAACTTGATTGACCTTAAAGATCAGCTTGTCGAGGAAGCCGTTTGCTTGGAAACGATTGAAGATAGTCTGGCTGCGCGTGAGATTCTCGGTGCTGACCTCATGGACTTGGTAACCCCTTGTCCAAGTCAGGTTAATCGTGACTTTTGGGCTACTTATGCCCAGTCCCCAGAGCAGGCGATTGCGGACTTTTACCAACTCAGTCAGAAGAATGACTACATCAAACTAAAGGCTATCGCAAAGAATATTGCTTATCGTGTACCATCTGACTACGGAGAACTTGAGATTACCATCAATCTCTCTAAGCCTGAAAAGGATCCAAAAGAGATTGCGGCAGCTAAGTTAGTCAAGTCTAGCAACTATCCTCAATGTCAGCTTTGTATGGAAAATGAAGGATACCATGGTCGTGTCAATCATCCAGCTAGAAGCAATCACCGGATTATTCGTTTTTATATTTCTGGGCAGGAGTGGGGCTTCCAGTATTCGCCTTACGCTTACTTTAATGAGCACTGTATTTTCCTAGATAGCAAGCATCGTCCTATGGCCATTAGTCGCCAAAGTTTCGAACGTTTGTTAACAATTGTGGAGCAGTTTCCAGGCTATTTTGCAGGTTCGAATGCTGACCTACCAATTGTGGGTGGCTCCATCCTGACGCATGATCATTATCAAGGTGGGCGCCATGTTTTCCCAATGGAAGTGGCTCCTATTCAGAAAAGCTTTACCTTTGAAGGTTTTGAATCTGTCAAAGCAGGAATTGTTCAGTGGCCTATGTCAGTGATTCGATTGACGTCGGATTCAAAAGACGATTTGACCAATCTTGCTGAGAAAATCTTACTGGCTTGGCGTCGGTACTCAGATCCAAGTGTACAGGTCTTGGCAGAAAGCAATGGAACACTACATCACACCATCACACCGATAGCCCGTAAACGAGATGGACAGTTTGAGTTAGACTTGGTTTTACGGGACAATCAAACATCTCCAGAGCACCCAGATGGCATCTATCATCCTCATAAGGATGTCCAACATATCAAGAAGGAAAATATCGGTTTGATTGAGGTGATGGGTTTAGCTATTTTGCCACCACGCTTGAAGGAAGAAGTGGAGCAAATAGCAGCTTACCTGGTCGGAGAGGATGTTCTAGTTTCAGATTATCACCAAGAATGGGCAGATGAGTTGAAAGAAAGTCATCCAGACTTAAAAGATAAAATCCAAGCTCTTGAAATCGTCCAAGAATCTGTTGGAAAAATCTTTGCTCGAGTTTTGGAAGATGCAGGAGTTTACAAGCAAACAGAAGAAGGACAAGCAGCCTTTATGCGCTTTGTGGAGCAGGTTGGAGTTTTACCTGAATAAGTGCTTCTCCCTTGCATAGGCTCATGAAAAGTAGTATCATAGTGTCGTTTGAAACATCAGGAGGAACGTATGAAAGATTTTCACTTTGACGCTATATCTGCCTTTGAAAACTATGAAATTGAAAAAATGAGAGATGGTCACGTTGTGGTAACAACAAAAGTAGTGGACTCGTCGCTCAACTACTATGGAAATGCCCATGGAGGCTATCTATTTACCCTATGTGACCAAATCAGTGGACTTGTGGTGATTTCGCTAGGATTAGACGGGGTGACACTCCAGTCTTCCATCAACTATCTGAAAGCTGGAAATCTAGGGGATGTTCTCACTATCAAGGGAGAATGTGTCCATCATGGACGTACCACTTGTGTCGTCGATGTTGATATCACCAACCAAGATGGTCGAAATGTCTGCAAGGCAACCTTCACCATGTTTGTCACAGGCCAACGGTCTGAAGATAGACAGGTGAGGATTTAGAAATAAGAAAAAGAGGTCTATGCCTCTTTTTTTATTACTTTCCCACTCTAATGCTTTATTATCCTATTCACTAAATCTTAAAAAATAGCCATCTGGGTCTAAAACTGCAAATTCATGAGGATAGATATATTGTTCACCAACTCGAAATTCTCTTTTGGTCAAAGGACGATGAATAGGATAGTTAGACTCGATTACTTTCTGATAGAGTCGAGGGACATCCTCTATGCCAAAGGAGATGTTGACTCCACGACCAAAGGGGTAGCTCAACTCAGCTAGTTCCTCCTTACTCCCCTCCTCTAGCATTAGCTGGCAATCTTCAAGAGATAAGAAGAGGAAGTTTTCTTCTGGTCGCTCGTATTCGATTGTAAAACCCAGTAAATCACAGTAGAAGGAACGGGACTGTTCTATATTTGATACCATAAACTCGGGAATAACTGCATTGTAGTTCATATAGAAAATCCTTATAATTCAATCTCCAAGACAATCGGTGTATGGTCTTGGCGTGCGCCTGAGTCAATCATATCTGACTTGGTAACCTTGTCTGCCACACGGTTACTTGTGAGCCAGTAGTCGATTCTCCAGCCTGTGTTGTTGATTTTTGAAGTCTTGCTGCGTTGTGCCCACCAAGTATAGCGTTCTGGCACATCGCCATGGATATGGCGGAAGGTATCTGTAAATCCTTTGGCTAAAAGGTTTGTAAATCCTTCACGTTCTTCGTCTGTAAATCCTGGTGAACGACGGTTGCTGGCTGGGTTTGCAAGGTCAATTTCCTTGTGGGCAACGTTGTAGTCTCCTGTTGCTAGGACAGGTTTTTGCTTGTCTAGTTGAGCCAAGTACTCTGCATATTTGACATCCCAGACTTGACGTTCTTCCAAGCGTTTGAGCCCATCACCAGCGTTTGGTGTGTAAACTTGAGTCACGAAAAATGTATCAAATTCTAAAGTGATGATACGGCCTTCAGAGTCCATGGTAGAAGGAGCACCAATTTCTGGGAAGCTGATGCTTGGAGTCAGTTCTTTCTTATAGAGGAACATGGTTCCAGCATAGCCTTTACGGGCAGGCTCTTGAGAGGAACGCCAGGTGTTTTCGTAACCTGGGAAGAGTTCTTCCAGTACCTCAAGATGTTTTTTAGTAGGACCTTTAGCTGAAAGCTTGGTTTCTTGGATAGCGATGATATCAGCGTCTTCGGCTACCAAAGTTTGGAGAACGTCTTGAGACAATTTCGCACGCGCAGAGTCACTCGTCAACGCTGCATTGAGGGAATCAATATTCCATGAGATCAGTTTCATAGTGTGTACCTTTTCATTCAGATTATAGACAATATTATACCAGAAAAAGAAGTATTTCCCCAGCGTATAGTTTGAAAAATCAAGGTCATTCCTATATAATAAAGAATGATTTATGTAAAAGATTGAAAATAAATGAAATGTTACTCCTATGAATATTTTTATCACTGAGTATGACAAAGTTCAAGTGAGTGTCGTCACTTATGAATAAGAAAAACCTGGGGTTCATGCCTCAGGTTTCCATTTGTCATTAGAAAGGAATTTTATGTCTATCATCCAAAAACTCTGGTGGTTTTTTAAGTTAGAAAAACGTCGTTACCTAGTTGGAATCGTAGCTTTGGTCTTGGTTTCTGTACTAAACCTCATCCCACCTATGGTTATGGGGCGCGTGATCGATGCCATTACTTCAGGACGATTAACACAGGATGAGCTCCTGCTTCATCTCTTTTATCTCCTGCTGGCAGCTTTCGGGATGTACTATCTGCGTTACGTTTGGCGCATGTATATCCTAGGAACCTCCTACCGACTTGGGCAAATCATGCGTTCAAGACTATTTGAACACTTTACAAAAATGTCGCCTGCATTTTATCAGAATTATCGAACAGGGGATTTGATGGCTCATGCAACCAATGATATCAATGCTCTGACTCGTCTAGCAGGTGGGGGTGTCATGTCTGCAGTGGATGCCTCTATCACAGCCTTGGTAACTTTGTTGACCATGCTCTTTAGCATTTCTTGGCAGATGACCTTGGTTGCCATTCTTCCCTTGCCATTTATGGCCTATGCGACTAGTCGTCTGGGGAGAAAGACCCATAAAGCTTTTGGGGAATCGCAAGCAGCCTTTTCTGAACTCAACAATAAGGTTCAGGAGTCTGTAGCAGGTATTAAGGTAACCAAGTCCTTTGGCTATCAGTCTGATGAATTGGCATCTTTCCAGGAAGTCAATGATTTGACCTTCCAAAAAAATCTGCAAACCATGAAATATGATAGTCTCTTTGACCCTATGGTTCTGCTTTTTGTTGGTTCTTCTTATGCCTTAACTCTTTTGGTCGGTGCCTTTATGGTACAAGCGGGGCAGGTGACTGTTGGGGATCTGGTCACTTTTATCTCTTACTTGGATATGCTGGTCTGGCCTTTGATGGCTATTGGTTTCCTCTTTAACATTACTCAGAGAGGGAAAGTTTCTTACCAACGGATTGAGAGTCTATTGTCCCAAGAGTCACCTGTCAAAGACCCAGAATCTCCACTTGACGGGATTGAAAATGGGCGTTTAGACTATGCCATTGATCGTTTTGCCTTTGAAGACGAAGAGACGCTGAAAGATATTCACTTTAGTCTCGAAAAAGGGCAAACTCTGGGCTTGGTTGGGCAGACTGGTTCAGGAAAAACAGCTTTGATTAAGTTGCTCCTACGTGAGTATGATGTTGACCAAGGAGCCATTTATCTAAATGGGCATGACATTCGTGACTATCGACTAGCTGACTTGCGTAGTTTGATGGGATACGTTCCGCAGGACCAATTTCTCTTTGCCAGCTCTATCCTAGACAATATTCGATTTGGGAATCCTGACCTACCTTTCTCAGCAGTAGAAGAAGCGACTCAGTTGGCTCAAGTCTATCAAGACATTCAAGCCATGCCTGAGGGATTTGATACAGTTATCGGCGAAAAAGGTGTCAGTCTATCTGGTGGACAAAAGCAACGTCTGGCTATGAGTCGGGCTATGATTTTAAATCCTGATATCCTGATTTTAGATGATTCCTTATCAGCTGTAGATGCCAAGACAGAGTTCGCAATCATCGATAATCTCAAGGAAACTCGCAGAGATAAAACGACCATTATCACTGCCCATCGTCTCAGTGCAGTTGTTCATGCGGATTTGATTTTGGTCATGCAGGATGGTCGCATCATTGAGCGAGGGACACACGAAGACTTACTCGCCTTGGATGGTTGGTATGCACAAACCTACCAGTCTCAACAGTTAGAAATGAAAGGAGAAGAAGATGCGCAATAAACAAGAACAATGGGCTGTATTGAAACGTTTGATGTCCTATCTCAAGCCCTATGGTCTCTTAACCTTTTTAGCACTTTCCTTTCTCCTTGCGACGACTGTTATTAAGAGTGTAATTCCTCTAGTGGCTTCGCACTTTATCGACCAGTATCTACATAATCTCAACCAGCTTGCTGTTACAGTTTTGCTGGTCTACTATGGACTTTACATTCTTCAAACCATTGTTCAATATGTGGGAAATCTCCTATTTGCTCGTGTGTCCTACAGCATTGTTAGAGATATTCGACGTGATGCCTTTGCCAATATGGAAAAGCTAGGCATGTCTTATTTTGATAAAACACCTGCAGGTTCCATCGTTTCTCGTTTGACCAATGACACTGAGACTATTAGTGATATGTTTTCAGGGATCTTATCCAGCTTTATCTCGGCAGTCTTTATCTTTGTGACAACCCTTTATACCATGCTTGTTCTGGACTATCGTCTGACAGCTTTAGTATTGCTCTTTCTACCCTTGATTTTCCTTTTGGTTAATCTCTACCGTAAAAAATCTGTCAAAGTCATTGAAAAAACCAGAAGTCTCTTGTCAGATATTAACAGTAAGCTGGCAGAAAATATCGAAGGCATTCGTATTATTCAAGCCTTTAATCAAGAAAAGCGCCTGCAAGAAGAGTTTGATGAGATAAACCAGGAGCACCTGGTCTACGCCAACCGTTCGGTAGCCCTTGACTCTCTCTTCCTACGTCCGGCCATGAGTTTGTTGAAGCTATTGGGGTATGCGGTTTTGATGGCTTACTTTGGCTATCGTGGTCTTTATCTGGGGATAACAGCAGGAACCATGTATGCTTTTATCCAGTACATCAATCGCCTCTTTGATCCCCTCATCGAGGTAACGCAAAACTTTTCTACCCTTCAAACATCCATGGTGTCAGCAGGTCGTGTCTTTGCACTTATCAATGAGACTAACTATGAACCAGCCCAAGAAAATGGACAAGCGGAGATTAGAGAAGGAAATATCCGTTTTGAACATGTGTCCTTCTCTTATGATGGGCAACACCAGATTCTCGATGATATTTCCTTTACAGTCAATAAAGGTGAAACCATCGCCTTTGTCGGGACATACTGGCTCTGGGAAAATCTTCTATCATCAATGTTCTCATGCGCTTTTTATGAATTTCCAGTCTGGTCGAGTTCTCCTAGATGGTGTGGATATTCGTAAGTATAGTCAAGAGGAGTTGAGAAAAAATATCGGTCTGGTCCTACAGGAACCTTTTCTCTATCATGGGACCATCAAGTCCAATATCGCCATGTACCAAGATATCAGCGATGACCAGGTTAAGGCAGCAGCAGAGTTTGTGGATGCAGATTCCTTCATTCAAGATCTTCCTTTAGGTTATGATGCTCCTGTATCTGAGCGTGGTTCGAGTTTTTCAACTGGTCAACGTCAGCTTCTTGCTTTTGCTAGAACCGTCGCAAGTCAACCGAAAATTCTGATTTTGGATGAAGCGACAGCCAATATTGACTCTGAAACAGAAGCCTTGGTCCAAAATTCCCTAGCCAAGATGAGACAGGGCCGGACGACCATTGCCATCGCCCATCGTCTTTCTACCATTCAGGATGCTAACTGTATCTATGTTCTAGACAAGGGACGAATTATCGAGAGCGGCACACACGAGGAGCTTTTGGCTTTGGGTGGAACCTATCACAAGATGTATAGTTTGCAAGCAGGGGCTCTGTCCTAAGGAAGAATTCCTTTAAAATACAGATTTCTTGCACCGCCTCTTTCATTTTGTGGTATAATGTAGAATGTTAATAAAGATTACATATTAAAAAACAGAGGAGAATGTGCATGCTGAAATGGGATGAACTACCTCAGGAGATGCAATTGAGCGAGGTAAAACCATACTACCAGCTCGTCTCTGGAAGAAAAGGTTCACTGATTCTCAAGCGTTGTCTAGACTTGTTTCTAGCCTTGGTCTTGTTAATCTTGACTGCACCCGTATTTCTGATTCTAAGTATTTGGATCAAGCTAGATAGCAAGGGCCCAGTCATTTACAAGCAAGTGCGGGTAACCCAGTACAACCGACATTTCAAGATTTGGAAATTCCGGACTATGGTGACGGATGCGGACAAGAAAGGAAGTCTAGTAACTTCTGCGAATGACAGCCGTATCACCAAGGTTGGAAATTTCATTCGCCGTGTTCGCTTGGATGAACTTCCGCAATTGGTCAATGTCCTCAAAGGAGAGATGTCCTTTGTGGGAACTCGTCCAGAAGTACCACGCTACACAGAGCAGTATAGCCCTGAAATGATGGCTACCTTGCTCTTACCAGCAGGGATTACATCGCTTGCCAGCATTAACTATAAGGACGAGGATGCCATTATCAGTCAAATGACTGCAAAAGGTATGACTGTTGACCAGGCTTATGTTGAAAGAGTCCTCCCAGAAAAGATGCACTATAATCTAGCCTACCTACGTGATTTTAATTTCTTCGGGGATATTAAGATCATGTTCCAGACTGTATTTGAAGTTTTAAAATAAGTAGTCGCAAGATTGAAACCAATCAAAGGAGTAAAACAATGACAAAGTATAATATTCCATTTTCACCACCTGATATTACCGAAGCTGAAATTGCTGAAGTAGCAGATACCCTCCGTTCTGGTTGGATCACAACAGGTCCAAAGACAAAAGAATTGGAGCGTCGTCTATCTGCCTATACTCAGACACCTAAGACAGTCTGCCTCAACTCTGCAACAGCAGCTCTTGAATTGATCTTGCGCGTGCTTGAAGTGGGTCCTGGCGATGAAGTTATCGTTCCAGCTATGACTTATACAGCATCATGTAGCGTTATCACTCACGTAGGTGCTACACCAGTTATGGTTGATATCCAAGATGATACCTTTGAAATGGACTATGACAAGCTTGAGCAAGCAATTACTGAGAAGACAAAGGTTATCATCCCAGTTGAACTTGCAGGGATTATCTGTGACTATGACCGTTTGTTCCAAGTTGTTGAGAAAAAACGTGACCTCTTTACAGCTGCTAGCAAGTGGCAAAAAGTCTTTAACCGTATCGTTGTTGTCTCAGATAGCGCCCATGCTTTGGGTTCAACCTATAAAGGGCAACCAGCTGGTTCCATTGCAGACTTTACATCATTCTCTTTCCACGCTGTCAAGAACTTTACAACTGCTGAAGGAGGAAGTGCTACTTGGAAAGCTAATCCAGCTATTGATGATGAAGAAATGTACAAGAAATTCCAAATCCTATCTCTTCATGGTCAAACAAAAGATGCGCTAGCTAAGATGCAACTAGGTTCATGGGAATACGATATCGTAACTCCTGCCTACAAGTGCAACATGACGGATATCATGGCTTCACTTGGTCTGGTACAATTGGATCGTTATCCTGGCTTGCTTGAACGTCGTAAAGAAATCGTAAGTCGCTATGACCGTGGATTTGCAGGAACTCGTATTCACCCATTGGCTCATGAGACAGATACTGTTGAATCTTGTCGTCACCTTTACGTTACCCATGTAGAAGGTGCTAGTCTCGAGCAACGCAACCAAATCATCCAAGAATTGGCCAAGGCAGGAATTGCAAGTAATGTTCACTACAAACCGCTTCCTCTTTTGACAGCCTATAAGAATCTAGGATTTGACATGGCTGATTATCCACGAGCTTATGCTTTCTTTGTAAATGAAATTACACTACCACTTCACACGAAATTAACGGATGAAGAAGTAGATTATATTATCGAGACTTTTGTCAGAGTTTCTGAAGAAGTTCTAGGCGCTTCACAAAAAAATAATTAAAAAAAATTAGTAAAAAAATTAGTGAAAAACGGTTGACAAAGAAAAAAACAATAACATATAATTAACTCAACAAATCAGAAAAGTAATTATTTTTGATCTTCAGGGAGCCTGTGGTTACTGTGAACAGGTGGTTGGAACTAGTGAAATTGGGCTGATTTGAAAAAATGAATTTGAAACAATGAAAATTCGGTAGGCACACCTTATAGTGCAACTTGTTGTTAGACAAGGCAGAGATGTAAAGGGGATATTCTCTTTACAAATGAGGTGGTACCGCGTTACAAACGCCCTCACATGGAAGTAAATTCCGTGTGTGGGCTTTTTCATATTTTGGAACAATGGAAAAGAGGAAAATTTTATGACAACTAAAGGATATTTTGGACAATTTGGTGGTAGTTTTGTACCAGAACCAATTCAGGTTTTACTAGATGAATTGGAAGTGACTTTTGAAAAATACAAGGATGATCCAGAGTTTTTAGCTGAGTTTCGCCATTACTTGAAGGATTATTCAGGTCGTGAAACACCACTCTATTTTGCTGAAAGTTTGACAGAGCACCTAGGTGGAGCTAAGATTTATCTCAAGCGTGAAGACCTTAACCACCTTGGATCTCACAAACTTAATAATGTTTTGGGTCAAATCCTTCTAGCTAAACGCATGGGTAAAAAACGTGTGATTGCTGAGACAGGAGCTGGCCAGCACGGTGTTGCGACAGCTGCAGCTGCAGCCAAATTTGGTATGGCATGTGATGTCTACATGGGGGCAGAAGATGTGGAGCGTCAACGTCTCAATGTCTTCCGCATGGAGATGATGGGAGCAACTGTTCACGCAGTTGAAACTGGTACTCGTACCCTCAAAGATGCGGTTGATGCAGCCTTTGGAGCATGGATGAATGACCTTGAGGCTTTCTATGTTCTAGGTTCGGCTGTAGGTCCTCACCCTTATCCAACCATTGTTCATGAATTCCAAAAAGTAATCAGTGAAGAATCACGTCGTCAAATCTTGGAAAAAGAAGGACGTCTGCCAGACTACGTTATTGCCTGTGTAGGTGGTGGTTCGAATGCCATCGGAGCTTTTTCACAGTATGTAGCTGATGAAGAAGTAAAATTGGTTGGGGTAGAAGCTGCTGGTCACGGTTTAGATACCGACAAACACGCGGCAACAATGACCAAGGGCAGTGTAGGAATTGTCGATGGAATGAAGACCTATGCAGTCTTTAAGGAAGATGGAGAGCTCGCTCCAGTTTACTCTATCTCTGCTGGTTTGGACTATCCAGGGGTTGGTCCAGAGCACGCTTTCTTTAAAGATTCTGGTCGTGTAGAATATGTCGCAGCAACTGATGAAGAAGCAGTTCAAGCTTTACTTTTACTTAGCAAGACTGAAGGAATCATCCCAGCTATTGAAAGCTCCCATGCTATCGCAGAAGCAGTCAAACGCGCACCAAAACTAAGTAAAGATGAGATTATCATCATCAATGTCTCTGGTCGTGGAGACAAGGACGTAGCTGCTATTGCAGACTACCTTGAAGCTAAAAAATAAAAGATGGAAAAATTATAGCTGTTTCTCTCTCAGAGAGCTTGTGGTTGCTGAAAACAAGTAGAGAAAACTGTAAGATTGGGTCCATCTGAAACGAGAGAAGAAAACATAATTCTCAAGGGAGTGCCCTTTATCGCACAACCTGTTACAGGAGCTATCTGAGACAGGAATGAGAGATAGGAGAAATCCTATAATTGAGGTGGCACCGCGAATTTCGTCCTCACGCAAGTTATTTTGCGTGGGGATTTTTTGTAGAATAAACACGGGATTTAAGAAGAACTGAAAGGGAAATTACAATGGAACGAATCATTCATGGAGATGTTTTATCACCAATCTTGGCTTATATGCGCTTAAAGGGACAACACAAGGTCATACTTGAAAGTATCCCAAGAGAAAAGGAAAATGCTCGATTTTCTATCTTGGCCTATAATCCAGTTTTTGAAATTAAGTTTGAGAATGGAGTTCTTTATCAAAATGGTCAAGTGATTGATCGTGATCCCTTGGATTTCCTCTATGAGGTGACTCATAAGAGCCAGCACCATTCAGACCTACCTTTTGGTGGTGGAGCCATCGGCTTTGTTGGCTATGATATGATTTCTCTCTATGAAGAAATTGGCCAGCTTCCTGAGGATACGATTGGGACACCAGATATGCATTTCTTCGTATACGAGAGTTATATAGTTTTTGACCACAAGAAAGAAAAAAATTCATATCATCGAGGATGCTCTCTACAGTAATCGTAGCAATGATGAGCTAGAAGTTGCTTTAGATCAGGTTTTAGAGGATTTAAAAATCCCTGCTCCAAATGAATTTGAAGACTTGGACGTTTCTCCACTTCAGTTTAGACCACATATTGCACCTCAGAAATTTGAAGAAATGGTAGAAACAGCGCGCGACTTGATCCGCAATGGAGATATGTTCCAATGCGTGCTTAGCCAGCGCTTCTCCGCAGAGGTAACCGGAAATCCTTTTGACTTCTACAGAAATCTCCGAGTGACAAATCCATCAAATTATCTCTACTTTTATGACTTTGGAGATTATCAAATCATCGGTGCTAGTCCTGAGAGCTTGGTGTCCGTCAAAAATGGTATCGTGACAACCAATCCAATTGCAGGTACGCGACCTAGAGGTACCAATGATGAGGAAGATGCAGCATTAGCTAGTGATTTACTCTCTGATGAAAAGGAAACAGCAGAACACCGAATGCTAGTGGACCTAGGGCGTAATGATATCGGTCGAATTGCTGAAACAGCAAGTGTCCAAGTAACCAAGTATATGGAAGTGGAACTTTTCCGCTATGTCATGCATTTGACCAGCGTGGTTAAAGGACGTTTGCTTCCAGAACTGACTGCCATGGATGCCTTGAAAGCGACTCTTCCGGCAGGAACAGTTTCTGGGGCCCCTAAGATTCGGGCTATGAAACGCATCTATGAGTTGGAAACAGAGAAGCGTGGTATTTATGCAGGGGCTATCGGTTACCTATCAGCAACTGGAGATATGGACTTCGCCATTGCAATTCGAACCATGATTCTTAAAGATAAAAAAGCCTACGTACAGGCTGGTGCAGGAATTGTTTATGATTCTATCGCCCAAAACGAATACCAAGAAACCATTAACAAAGCTAAATCTATGACTAGAATGGGAGAACTAAGACCATGATTTTATTGATTGATAATTATGATTCATTTACCTATAACCTAGCCCAATACATCGGGAATTTCGCAGAAGTTCAGGTTTTGAGAAATGATGATCCAACCCTTTATGAAGAAGCTACAAAGGCAGATGGGCTGGTCTTTTCTCCTGGTCCAGGTTGGCCAGCTGATGCTGGGAAGATGGAAGAAATGATTCGTGATTTTGCAGGTAAGAAACCGATTCTAGGGATTTGTTTGGGGCACCAAGCCATTGCAGAAGTCTTTGGTGGCAAGTTGGGCTTGGCTCCAAAAGTTATGCACGGCAAGCAGAGTCAGATTCGATTTGAGACTCCTTCAGCTCTCTATCAAGGAATCGAGGATAATCGCCCAGTCATGCGTTACCACAGTATTTTAATTGAAGAGATGCCAGAAGAGTTTGAAGTGACAGCTCGTTCGACAGATGACCAAGCTATTATGGGGATTCAACACAAAACCTTGCCGATTTATGGCTTGCAGTATCATCCAGAAAGTATTGGAACGCCAGATGGCCTATCTTCTATTCAGAATTTTATCGAGAAAGTTGTAAAGTGAGGAAAATAAAATGAAAGAAATTATTGAAAAATTAGCGAACTTTGAAGATTTATCAAGTGTTGAAATGACAGATGTGATCGAACGCATCGTAACAGGGCGAGTGACAGAAGCACAAATCGCTTCACTACTGTTAGCCCTTAAGATGAAAGGAGAAACACCTGAGGAAAGAACAGCCCTCGCTCAAGTTATGAGAGGACATGCTCAACACATTCCAACAAACATTCAAGATGCTATGGATAACTGTGGTACGGGTGGAGATAAGTCATTTAGCTTTAACATCTCAACAACTGCAGCCTTTGTCTTGGCAGGTGGTGGCATCCACATGGCCAAACATGGAAATCGTTCTATCTCTTCTAAATCTGGGTCAGCAGATGTCTTGCAAGCTTTGGGAATCAATATTGACCTTAAACCATCACAATTGGGTAAGGTATTTGACCAAACAGGAATCGTCTTTCTCTTTGCTAAAAACATGCACCCAGCCATGAAATACATTATGCCAGCTCGTTTGGAGTTGGGAATTCCAACCATCATGAATTTGACAGGTCCACTCATTCACCCAATGGTCTTGGAAACACAGCTTCTAGGAATTAGTCGTCCAGAACTTCTAGAAAGTACAGCTCAGGTTTTGAAAAACATGGGTCGCAAACGTGCTATCGTAGTAGCTGGTCCAGAAGGATTGGATGAAGCTGGTTTGAATGGTACTACCAGCATTGCCCTTCTTGAAAATGGTGAAATCACTTTGTCAACCTTTACTCCAGAAGATTTGGGAATGGAACGCATTGCCATTGAGGACATTCGTGGCGGAAATGCTCATGAGAATGCAGCCATCCTTGTCAGCGTTCTTAATAATGAACCAAGTCCATTCTTGGAAACAACCGTTTTAAATGCTGGTCTAGGATTCTACGCCAATGGTAAAGCAGACAGTATCAAGGACGGAGTTGAAATGGCACGCCAAGTGATTGCTAGTGGTAAGGCCCTTGAAAAACTCAGACTATTACAGGAGTATCAAAGATGAGTCAGGAATTTTTGTCACGTATCTTAGAGCAGAAGGCGCGTGAAGTTGAAAAGATGGAACGAGAGGAACTTCAGCCCTTGCGTGAAAGCTATCGCTTTGCTGAATATTTGAAAAACCATCAAGAACGTCTGCAAATTATTGCAGAGGTCAAGAAGGCGAGTCCAAGTATGGGTGATATCAATCTGGATGTGGATATAGTTCAACAGGCCCAGACTTACGAGGCTAACGGCGCTGTTATGATTTCTGTTCTGACAGACGAAGTTTTCTTCAAGGGGCATTTGGATTATCTTCGTGAGATTTCCAACCAAGTACAGATTCCGACGCTGAACAAGGACTTTATCATCGATGAAAAGCAAATCATCCGAGCTCGCAATGCAGGTGCGACAGTTATCTTGCTCATCGTAGCGGCTTTATCAGAAGAACGCCTCAAGGAACTGTATGACTATGCGACAGAGCTTGGTTTAGAAGTGTTGGTGGAAACTCATAATCTGGCTGAACTAGAAGCTGCTCACCGCCTTGGCGCTCAAATTATCGGTGTGAATAATCGTAATTTGACTACCTTTGAAGTTGACTTGCAGACTAGTGTAGACTTGGCCAAACACTTCAAGGACGATTGCTTGTACATTTCTGAATCTGCTATTTTTACAGAAGCAGATGCGAAACGAGTTGCACCCTACTTTAACGGAATTTTGGTAGGAACAGCTCTCATGCAGGCAGAAAATGTAGCCCAGAGAATCAAGGAGTTGCAGATTGACAAAGGTTAAGATTTGTGGACTATCGACTAAAGGAGCGGTAGAAACAGCTGTGTCAGCTGGAGCAGACTACATCGGTTTTGTCTTCGCTCCTAGCAAAAGACAGGTGACCTTGGAACAAGCAGCAGAGCTAGCTAAGATTATTCCTACATATGTAAAAAAGGTTGGCGTATTTATTTCACCCAGTCGGTCAGAATTACTAGATGCGATTGAAAAGGTTGGTTTGGACTTGGTGCAGGTTCATGGTCAGGTGGCGGATGATTTGTTTGAGGATTTGCCTTGTGCCAGCATTCAGGCTGTGCAGGTGGATGGAGATGGTCACGTGCCCAATTCTCAGGCAGATTATCTCCTCTTTGATGCACCTGTGGCAGGAAGTGGCCGGACCTTTGACTGGTGGCAACTGGATACGACAGATCTAGCCCAGCCTTTCTTCATCGCAGGTGGGCTTAATGAGGATAATGTAGAAGAAGCTATTCAACACTTTACCCCCTTTGCAGTAGATGTTTCAAGTGGGGTAGAAACAGACGGACAAAAAGATCATGAAAAGATTAGAAGATTTATAGAGAGGGTAAAACATGGCATATCAAGAACCAAATAAAGAAGGATTTTACGGAAAATTCGGTGGACGTTTTGTTCCAGAAACATTGATGACAGCAGTATTGGAGTTGGAAGAAGCTTATCGTGAAAGTCAGGCAGATCCAAGTTTCCAAGAAGAGTTAAACCAACTTTTGCGCCAGTATGTAGGACGTGAAACACCTCTTTACTACGCAAAAAACTTTACCCAGCATATTGGTGGAGCCAAGATTTACCTCAAACGTGAAGACCTCAATCATACAGGTGCACATAAGATTAACAACGCCTTGGGACAAGTTCTTCTCGCTAAACGCATGGGCAAAAAGAAAATTATCGCTGAAACTGGTGCCGGTCAGCACGGTGTAGCAACTGCAACTGCTGCAGCCCTTTTCAACATGGAATGTACTATCTATATGGGTGAGGAAGATGTTAAACGCCAAGCCCTCAATGTCTTCCGAATGGAACTTTTGGGAGCCAAGGTGGAAGCTGTAACAGATGGTTCGCGCGTGCTCAAAGACGCGGTCAATGCAGCCCTTCGTTCATGGGTAGCCAACATCGATGATACCCACTATATCCTTGGTTCTGCCTTGGGGCCTCATCCTTTTCCAGAAATTGTGCGTGATTTCCAAAGTGTCATCGGTCGAGAGGCTAAACAACAGTACCGTGACTTGACAGGTCAAGATTTGCCAGATGCCCTAGTAGCTTGTGTTGGTGGAGGTTCTAATGCTATCGGTCTCTTCCATCCATTTGTGGAAGATGAATCTGTAGCTATGTATGGAGCTGAAGCGGCAGGACTTGGTGTGGATACAGAGCATCACGCAGCTACCTTGACCAAGGGTCGTCCAGGTGTTCTCCACGGTTCGCTCATGGATGTGCTCCAAGATGCCCATGGACAAATCTTAGAAGCCTTCTCTATCTCAGCAGGTTTGGACTACCCAGGTATCGGTCCAGAACATTCTCATTACCACGATATCAAGCGTGCGACCTATGTTCCTGTGACAGATGAGGAAGCCTTGGAAGGATTCCAACTCTTGTCTCGTGTGGAAGGGATTATCCCAGCTTTGGAGTCTAGTCACGCTATCGCCTTTGCGGTGAAATTAGCCAAAGAACTTGGTCCAGACAAGTCTATGATTGTCTGTCTATCAGGTCGCGGGGACAAGGATGTAGTTCAAGTCAAAGACCGTTTGGAAGCAGACGCAGCAAAGAAGGGAGAAAGCTCATGCCTAAGACACTAACAGAAAAACTGAACGCTATCAAAGCAACTGGAAAGGGAATTTTTGTCCCCTATATTATGGCTGGAGACCATGAAAAAGGTTTGTCTGGTCTCGGTGAAACAATTCACTTTTTAGAAGATTTGGGTGTTTCTGCCATTGAAGTGGGAGTTCCTTTCTCGGATCCGGTTGCAGATGGTCCTGTTATCGAAGAAGCAGGCTTGCGCAGTCTAGCTCGCGGAACCTCTACCCAGGCTCTGGTTGAAACCTTGAAAACCATTGAAACAGAAATTCCCGCTTGTCATCATGACCTACTTTAACCCCCTCTTTCAGTACGGTGTGGAGAAATTGGTTAAAAATCTTGCTGATACAGCAGTCAAGGGCTTGATTATCCCAGACCTCCCTCATGAACATGCCAACTTTGTAGAGCCATATTTGGCGGATACAGACATTGCTTTGATTCCACTTGTCAGCTTGACGACAGGAATTGACCGTCAAAAGGAACTCATTGAAGGGGCAGAAGGATTTGTCTATGCCGTTGCTATCAATGGGGTAACAGGAAAATCAGGGAATTACCGAGATGATTTGGATAAGCACTTGGATCAACTTCATCAAGTGGCTGACATTCCAGTCTTGACAGGATTTGGTGTATCCACACAAGCTGATGTAGAACGCTTCAATGCTGTATCAGACGGTGTTATCGTTGGTTCCAAAATTGTTAAAGCTCTACATGAAGGTCAAGTGGCAGAAATTGCTGACTTTATCCGAGAAGCAGTAGCTTACCAAAAATAATCACACAAGTAGCAAGCAAGAGGAAGGGCACAAAAGGAAGTCTTTCCTTTTGCTTTAGTAGGAGAAAAGCTAGTATGCCGGTTGTGGAAGCAAATTGAATGAGAATCAGTATTTCGGTAAGACTAAAAACAAGGGCGCAAGAAGCCAGAAAGAGAAAATCACCTGCTCCTATACGGATATCGATAATATGAGCAATGATTCCAAGAATCAAGAAGAAAGCCATGATTAGATTCCAACTAGAGCAAGCCATTAGAAGCAGATGAAAGAAAATCCATACCAGTAAAGGATACTTCTGATGGCGAAAGTCGTAGATGCCCAAGGTCAGACCAGCAGTGATTAGGATGACTTTGCCCCAAAGTTAGAAAATCCCAAGAAAAAGCTAAAAAGAGCAGTCCCGAGCACAACTCAAAGAGGGCATACCAGAAAGGATATCGTACCTTGCAATAGCGACAGCGAAAGCGATTGAATATCTGGGACACAATCGGAATCAAATCTAGTGGTCTCAAGCGAGTCTGACAAGAATCACAGTGACTAGCAGGAAAAACGATGGATTGTCTCAGGGAAAGCGATCGATGACTAAACCTAGAAAGGAAGCAAGAATCGTTCCAACAAGAAAAAAATAAAGATGAATCATACTTATTTATTCGGAAAAAAATAAGAGAAAGAGTATAATAGTTGGATAAAGGAGAAATTTTAGGAGCAAATATGAAAAATTCACTTTGAAAAAGGACTTCAGTTAGAAAAATGCCCAACTCATTTGTCGCTGGTCTAATGCTTTTGGGAGAAAGTTTTCAGAAGCAATGGATGGGTCCCAAAATTTCTTATCCCTTGATTGCCCAATCCTTGCAAAAAGATGGAAGGATTTTTTTCCATTTTTTTGTTGGAGAAGAGTTTGTAGGCATCATCCAGAAAAATCAAACTAGAAGATAGAAAATCTTCATATTGGAAGATTTTTCATCAGCTCCTCAGAAAGCAGGGGAAAAGGGAGTAGGTAGGAAAGCTTTTCAAGGCTTCGTTCAAGAAATGTTTGAAAATGAAGAAATAGATAGTATTTCCCTAAATGTCTTTTGAGTCAAATCAAAGAGCCAAAAATCTCTACCACAAAGAAGGGATTTGAAATTGTTCAAACCATTGAAGTTCCAGAGCGAAAAACAGATGATGAGAAAAATCTAGATAAGAACTAAATTATACTAGAAACTGTCCCCTTACAATTTTTAATTCTCAAACTTGTTGCAGAGAAATTTTTCTTGATAAAATAGATACATGACTAGATATAAAGCTATAATTTCTTATGATGGCTACGCTTTTGCCGGTTTTCAGCGGCAACCTCATGCGCGTAGTGTTCAGGAGGAAATTGAAAAAACTTTAACAAAATTAAATAACGGACAAGCTATTACCATTCATGGTGCTGGGCGAACGGACAGTGGCGTTCATGCTTTAGGACAGGTCATCCACTTTGATCTTCCCTATCAGATGGATGAGGAAAAACTTCGTTTTGCTCTTGATACCCAAAGTCCTGAAGATATCGATGTGATTTCGATTGAGATTGTGGCCGATGATTTTCATTGCCGTTATGCCAAGCACAGCAAGACCTACGAGTTTATCGTAGATAGAGGGCGTCCCAAAAATCCAATGCGTCGTCATTATGCGACTCACTATCCTTATCCACTCGATGTGGAGCGGATGCAGCTTGCTGTAAAAAAACTAGAGGGAACGCATGATTTTACTGGTTTTACAGCATCAGGGACTAGTGTGGAAGACAAGGTAAGAACGATCACGGAAGCTAGTCTTAGGGTTGATGAAACAGGGCAGTTTTTGACCTTTACCTTTCTCAGGCAATGGTTTCCTCTATAAACAGATTCGAAATATGGTCGGAACCCTGCTTAAAATTGGTAACAACCGGATGTCGATTGAACAGATTGACCTCATCTTGGAGAAAAAAGATAGACAGTTGGCAGGTCCAACTGCAGCGCCTAATGGTTTGTATTTGAAGGAGATTCGTTATGAAGAATAATCGTATTTTAGCACTTTCAGGAAATGATATTTTTAGTGGTGGTGGATTAGCAGCTGACCTTGCCACCTATACCTTGAATGGTTTGCATGGATTTGTAGCCATGACCTGCTTGACTGCTTTGACAGAAAATGGTTTTGAAGTCTTTCCAACTGATGAAACTATTTTCCAACAACAGTTGGATAGCCTCAAGAGTGTAGACTTTGGAGGGATTAAGATTGGTCTCTTGCCGACAGTCGGTGTTGCTGAGAAAGCCTTGAATTTTATCAAGGAACGTGAAGGAGTTCCAGTAGTCTTGGACCCTGTATTGGTTTGTAAGGAAACGCACGACGTTGCAGTCAGTGAGCTCTGTCAAGAGTTGATTCGCTTTTTCCCTTATGTATCAGTGATTACTCCGAATCTTCCTGAGGCAGAGTTGCTTGCAGACCAAAAGATTGAAACCTTAGAAGATATGAAGGCTGTAGCCAAAAAACTACATGACTTGGGTGCGCCATCAGTGATTATCAAGGGTGGAAATCGCCTCAGTCAGGATAAGGCTGTGGATGTCTTTTATGACGGAGAAAATTACACAATTCTTGAAAATCCAGTCATCCAAGGACAAAATGCTGGTGCTGGATGTACCTTTGCATCAAGTATTGCCAGCCAGTTAGTCAAGGGAGAGGAACTCTTACCAGCAATTGAAAGTTCCAAAGCCTTTGTTTACCGAGCTATTGCCCAAGCAGATCAATATGGAGTGAGACAATATGAAGCAAACCAAAACAACTAAAATCGCCCTAGTATCCATCTTAGCAGCCAGTTCGGTCGTATTGGGGTATTTTATAAAAATCCCGACCCCAACCGGAATTTTTACACTTTTGGACGTTGGAGTCTTCTTCACAGCTTTTTACTTTGGTAGTCATGAAGGAGCCATTGTCGGAGGTTTAGCAGGATTTCTCATTGACCTTATTTCAGGTTATCCTCAGTGGATGTTTTTTAGCTTACTTAATCATGGTTTCCAAGGCTATTTCGCAGGTGTTAAAGGGAAATGGCAATGGCTAGGATTAGTCTTTGCGACTATTTTCATGGTAGCTGGCTATGCTCTAGCATCGGCTTGGATGAATGGTTGGGGAGCAGCCATACCAGAAATCATCCCAAATCTCTTGCAAAATATCGTTGGAATGACTTTAGGATTTCTTCTTTGTCATAGTGTAAAGAGATTCAGATAATCGTGAAAAAGGGAATCCTCTGCAGGAACTATTGAAAAAACTCTGATTATTTGCTAAAATGAAAGCTATGAAAACACTCTATGATGTGCAACAATTTCTCAAACAGTTTGGCATTATTGTCTATATGGGGAAACGTCTCTATGATATTGAGCTAATGAAGATTGAACTATCTCGAATTTATGATGCTGGCTTGATGGACAAGCTGGATTATTTAGAAGCGGAAGCTGTTCTTCGTAGAGAGCACAAACTAGAATTAGACTATTTAGAAAAAAATGGAGATTAAGTATTATGGTAACTTGGGTATTATGGGGACTTGTCGTAGCGATGTTGGCATGGATGGGATACAACTATCTTCGCATTCGTCGAGCAGCGAAAATCGTAGACAATGCAGAGTTTGAGTCTTTGATTCGTATAGGTCAGTTGATTGACTTGCGTGATCCAGCTGACTTCCACAGAAAACATATCCTCGGAGCTCGTAATATCCCTTCAAATCAATTGAAGACAAGTCTCGCAGCACTTCGCAAGGATAAGCCTGTTCTTCTCTATGAAAATCAACGTGCGCAACGTGTCACAAATGCAGCGCTTTTCTTGAAAAAACAAGGTTTCTCAGAAATCTATATCCTTTCTTACGGATTGGATTCTTGGACAGGAAAGGTGAAATCTAATTAACAATGTGAAAAAAAACTTGTCACATATGTTTAATATAGATACCGATTTTTTATGGTATAATAATTTATATAAATTTTAAGGAGTTTTTATTATGCAAGAAAAGAAAAAAGCATCGCTTGTTTTAGGTATCCTATCTATCGTCCTTGGTTTGTTATCTCCAATCGTCGGTCTGATTTTTGGGTATCATTGGATTAGTATTGGGGAATTCACACCAAAAATCAATCTGGACTAAATTATAAAAACAGAAAAAAATTCTCAATATC